>Ga0181528_10000799_pt1 | contig 20730 bp, 18 predicted proteins | sample PEATcosm2014_Bin_47_FD_119742 | JGI IMG/M metagenome (GOLD analysis project Ga0181528, IMG submission 119742) | Peatland microbial communities from MTU Mesocosm Facility, Houghton, MI, USA - PEATcosm2014_Bin10_10_metaG | ecosystem: Environmental > Terrestrial > Soil > Wetlands > Peat | place...
ACGTGGGCAATGATAGCGATGTTGCGAATCTGGGTGGTCAAACTTTAATCCTTAATGGAGAGAACTTGAACGAACTGGTTGCATGGGACGCTGCGCCGGTGGCGCGCGAATGTGGCAGAGAACTCTGCCGCGAGTCCGTTGCACGATTCTTTTACGAAGCGAGGGGAACGAAAACTCAGGAAATACTGAACCCATTATATCCCGAAGTGCCATTTTCCGCAGCTTCGGTAACCCGCGCGCCCCGCCCCGGCAACGAATCTGCTTCGAAAATGAATCTGGCTTGCGCTAAACTTCACCTCAAGTCATGTCCATACAGGAAGTTCCATCCCGTCAGGCAAGCGCCGGTAAAGCGACCCGTGCCGTCGCACTGCATGCTCATGTGTTCGATGCCTCCGGCCATCTCTCCGGAACGCCTTCGCGATGGTCGCGAATCGTCTCTGCACTGCTCAACGAGGGCGGGTTGATCCGGATGGCGCTGCTTCTGGTCTTCGGGCTGTATGTGCGCGCGGTCGGCTTCGCGCCGGTTTATGACGACAACGTCATCACGCCGTGGACTTCGCTGCGGGATGTGCCGAAATTCTTCACCCATGACATTTTCGGCTTCGACGGCAGCGCCCATTCGGTCTATTACCGTCCGCTAGCGGAAACCTGGGGTTTTCTGGTGTCGCTCGCTACTGGAGGTGCGCCTGGATGGCTGCACTTGTCGGCGATTTTGCTGCATGTGGCCGTCGTAATCCTTGCCTACGTCTTCGGACGCCACCTGTTCGGCGACCAACGGTTGGCGCTGCTGACGGCTGTGTTGTTCGGCTTGCATCCTTCCAAAGTTGAGAGCGTGGTGTGGATTGGCAGTAGTTGTGTCGATGGACTCGGCGCGGTGTTTTTCTTCGCCTCTCTGATCACGCTTTTCAAGTGGCGCGAGGGCGGGTACGCCGGCTGGCAGGCCGCGTCAGTCTTTCTGTTTGCGGCTGCGATGTTCACCAAAGAGACGATGGTGTTCATTCCCATCCTGATCGCTGCTTATCTCTGCTTGATGACCCCGGCTGCGGGACGCATTTCGCGCGTACTGCGGGTGTTGCTGCCGTATGGGGTGGTGTGGATCGTCTACATGGCGATCCGCCATCAGGTCATTAAACCAGCCAGCGCCGGCGCCGAATATATTCATCCAACTTTCACACTCAGCAACCTATGGACCGCGCCATACGCGATCTGGTGGTATATCGGGCACCTCGTATTTCCCTGGGGATTGAGCGTGGAGTATGCCGCGAAGATTCTGCAGCGTCCTACTCTGCTGGGCTTTGTTTTCCCCGCGGCCTGTCTGCTTTTGTTGCTGGCGGCGGCCTGGTGGATGTGGCGGCGGCAGCGTTCAAAGATGGCCGCCTTCCTGATCTTCTGGTTTGTACTCACGCTTGCGCCTGCGGTGATCGTGGCTCCCATGGTGCTGCAGCACGACCGTTATCTCCACATTCCTTCCTTTGCGTTTTGCGCTCTGGTTGCCTGGGCGATCTTGCATTTGGCCAATGCGCAGATCGGCAGCTTACGGATCAGGACACGCGTGGTGGCAGCGCTCTGCGTAGTGGCCCTCTGGACTGGACTGAGCTGGCATGAGATGGGCTATTGGGATTGCGATACCACGCTGTGGACTCGCGTGCTGCAGATTTCTCCTTCGGAGCCGAAGGCGCAAATCCAACTCGCTTTCATCTACCAACAAGCCGGAGACACTCCAAGGGCTCTCGCCATCCTGAACGACGGCTTGCGCTATCGTCCTAATTCACCGAATCTCTGGCTGGTGCGCGCCCGCATGTTATATGACGACAAACGTTGGGACGAGGCGGGGGCGGCCTTTCTCAAGGTGCTGCAGGTGACCGAACCTGCGCCGGGTCAGGCGGTTTCAGCCGGACCTCCCACGCGTCTGCGAGCCGCTGCCGCCTATCATCTGGCCTTGATGGATATCTCCGCCAACAACTTCCCGGAGGCCGAGCGCTACGTGCGGTTGGCATTGAGCATGAACGCCAACGGTGTGGGATATCACAGCACGCTCTCGCAGTGCCTGCGCGGTGAGGGCAGGATCGAGGAAGCCAAGGCCGAGAATGCGCTGGAGCTGCGCCTGCGGCTGGCGCAACAGGCGGCTCATCCGTGAGAGAATGAAAAGATAACTCACGGTGCGGTTCATCTCTGAATGATTCAGCTTACAGACGCCGGTAAACGCTACGGCCACAAATTACTCTTCGAAAACCTGAACTGGTTGATCACCCCGCAGGACCGGGTCGGGCTGGTGGGTGCCAACGGCACGGGCAAATCCACCCTGCTCAAGGTGCTGGCCGAAATCGAATCGCTCGATTACGGCAACATCACCCGCGGCAAAGGCGTAAGCGCCGGCTATCTACCGCAGGACGGCCTGAATCTGAGCGGCCGCTCGGTCTTTGCCGAATGCCTCGCGGTTTTTGATGACGTGCACGCGATGGAGCGTGAGCTGGAAGACCTGACCCGGCGGATGAGCGAGATTGATCCGGCAGGCGCTGAGTACGAACAGGTGAGCGAACGCTTTCACCGCGTCCAGAGCGAGTTTTTGCACCGCGACGGTTACACCTTGGAATCGCAGGTAGGTACCGTGCTGACCGGCCTGGGATTTGCCAAGGAAGATTGGCTGCGGCAGACCGAGGAGTTCAGCGGCGGCTGGCAGATGCGCATTTCCCTGGCCAAGCTGCTGCTGGAAAAGCCCAACATGTTGCTGCTCGACGAGCCGACAAACCACCTCGATCTGGAGACCCGCAACTGGCTCGAAGACTATCTCAGCAATTATCCGTACGCCTACGTTCTCATCTCGCACGACCGCTATTTCCTCGACGTAACCGTGAAAAAGATTGTCGAGATATGGAACAAGGGCGTGCACTTCTACAGCGGAAACTACGACAAGTATCTGCGTGACAAAGAGCAGCGCCGCGATTCGCTGGCCGCCGCCTACCGCAATCAGCGTGAGCGCATCGAGCAGTTGGAGGCGTTCATCAGCCGCTTTCGCTACCAGGCCACCAAGGCCAAGCAGGTGCAAAGCCGCATCAAGGAGCTGGAGAAGATCGAACGCATCGCCGTGCCCGAGGACGAGAAGACTATCCACTTCACCTTCCCCCAGCCCAAGCCCAGCGGACGCATCGTTGCCGAGTTCAAGAACGTCAGCAAGAGTTATGGCGAAAAACAAGTGCTGCGCAATGTGAGTTTCACCATCGAGCGCGGCGAGCGCATCGCCCTGGTCGGCATCAACGGTGCGGGAAAATCCACCATGATCAAGATGCTGGCGCAGGCCGAGCCCGCCACCGCCGGCGAGTACGCCCTTGGACACAATGTCGACGTCGATTACTTCGCGCAGGATCAGTACAAGGAACTGGACACCGAGGCTCGTATGCTCGACGATCTGAATCTGATTGCTCCGCGCTCGCAGACCGAACTGCGCAGCCTGCTCGGCAGCTTTCTGTTCAGCGCCGACGATGTCTTCAAAAAAATTGGAGTTCTCAGCGGCGGCGAGCGTAACCGCTACGCGCTGGCCCGGATGTTGCTGCACCCTTCAAACTTCCTGCTGCTTGATGAACCGACGAACCATCTCGACCTGCGCGCCAAGGATGTGCTGCTGGAATCGTTGCAGAAGTTTACCGGAACCTGCGTCTTCGTCTCCCATGACCGCTATTTCATTGATCGCCTTGCGACCCGCGTCTTTGAGGTCGCCGATGGTGCGGTCAACATCTTCCCGGGAAACTACGAGGACTATCTCTGGCGCAAGCAGAACGGCGCGCAACTAATGGAGGATTCCCTCCGCGCCTCGATGAGCGCATCGTCCACCGCTGCCATGGCCGCCGCCGAGCGGACTTCCGAAGCTGCGATCGAACCGGTTGCTGAACAAAAGAAGCGCGTCAATCCGATGAAGCGCAAACAGATGGCCGAGCGCCTGGCGAAGGTCGAGGCCGAGGTCAGTCGCACCGAGGCCGTCATCGCCGAGTCCGAGCAATCGCTCAGCTACTATGTCAGCGCCGAAGAGACGCAGCGTGTCTCCGTGCTGCTGGAGGAGAAGCGGCGCAGCCTGCAGACTCTGGAGAGCGAGTGGGCCGAACTCAGCGAAGCGCTGGAAGAATCAGAATAGGCCATCGCCTCTAAGGAAGTGGCGGGTTGCGGTTGCCCTAGTTTTTAACTTTGAAACCTTGAAACTTTGTAACCTGTTTAGTGGAATGCCGCCTGCGCCGGAGCTGGAATGTTATCGGCGTGCTTCACCAACATCGCCAGTTGCCACCGTTCGGTATCCGACAACGTGTTTTCAAAGCCAGGCATGCCGGAAAGTCGAATGCCATGGGTCACCTTCCAGTAGGTTTCGCCTTCCGGATCGTCGGTCATCATATCTGCCTTTTCCAGGAACTGAGGCGGCGGGGGAAACATCCCTTTCGAGATCGCTGTGCGCACGTGTTCCGGAGCACCGTGACACATCGCGCAGTGCTCTTTGTACACATGTACCGCGGCCACCATGTTTTCATCGTTGAAGGGAAGTGGATTCTTCTGCTCCGCGGCATTGCCCATACTCGCCTGGAGCGCCATTTCCGCAACCTTTTCTTCCAGCGGCAGAGGATGGGCAGTGGTAGCCAGCGAAATCCCGCCGCCGCGCACGAACAGGTATCCACCCACCACAAGAATCAAAATGCAAAAAACGATACCAAGGATGAATCCACGCACAGGTCACGACCTTTCTTATCACTGATTCAGATGCGCTCGGCTGAGTTTTTGCCGTTCCATGGCAATGTCCATGACAATCGTGCGATTCCGGAATACTTACTTGTACGGATAAAAAATAAAGAACAGCAGCGATAATGCAGCCAGCACCCACAAGCCCGCCCGAACCTCGCGGGCTTTGCCTTGCACCAATTTGCAGAACGGATAGAGCAGGAATCCCGCGGTGATGCCGACGGCGATATTGTAGGTGAAGCACATCAGCGCGATCACGGCGAATGCCGGAATCGATTCGGTGTAGTCGGTGAAATCAATGCGGGCGATGGGCGCCAGCATAAAAAGGCCGACGATCATCAGCGCCGGGCCGTATGCCTGCGGCGGAATGGCTGACACAAACGGCGCGGTGAAGGCTGAGAGCGCAAAGCAGATGGCCACCACCACGGCGGTCAGTCCGGTGCGTCCGCCCGCTTCGATACCAGTCGCGGATTCCACGAACGCGCCCGAGGTCGTGGTGCCGAACAGCGGCGAGAGCACGGTGGTCACGGCATCGGCCATCATGGGTCGCTCGATCTGCGGCAGGTTGCCGTGCTCGTCGAGAAAACCGGCGCGGGCGGAGAGCCCGATCAGCGTTCCCATGGTGTCCACAAAGGCCATGATGAAGATGGTGAGGGCGACCGGCAGCGCTTTCGGCGAGAGCGCCCCACGCACGTCGATCTGCGCGAAGATCGGTGCAATGCTGACCGGGGCTCCGAAGATCGCCGAGGGCCACGGCGCAACATGGCTTGCGAACGCCACCAGCGCAGTGACGATGATTCCGATCAGAATCGCGCCCGGAACCTTGCGTATCACCAGCGCGGAAATCAGCAGGAATCCGAAGATGGCCACCAGTACCGGAGCCGCCGTCAGTGCGCCCGCCTTCACCGGTGCGCCCGCAACTCCAAGCTCAACGATGCCGGTCTGGTTGAGTCCGATGAAGGTGAGAAAAAGTCCGATTCCCACCGCAAAGCTGTAGCGCAGAGAAGTGGGAATGGATTCCACCAGCCGTTGCCGCAGCCGCAGCACAGTCAGCAGAACGAACGCCACACCGGCGACAAAGATCGCGCCCAGTGCAGTCTGCCAGCGAACGCCCAACCCCAGGCAGACGGTGAAAGCGATGAATGCGTTTTCGCCCATGTAAGGCGCAATGGCGAACGGACGATTGGCGTACAGCCCCATCAGCAGGCATCCGCAAACCGCCGCCAAAATCGTCGCCGTCATCGACGGAGCTTCGGGAATGCCTGCGGTTTTCAGAATCGCCGGGTTGACCACGATGATGTACGACATCGTCGTGAAGGTCGTAATTCCCGCCAGAATCTCGCGACGCAACGTCGTGCCGTGCGCCTCGATTTGGAAAAACCTGCGCAAGCCCATCCCTAAGCCCATCAATGTCCCATCCCGAAGCTCCTGAACTTCCCGCAAGCAATGTTCACGCCCAGCCTACCTTTCCCGCCATCCGCGGTCAATCCGCAGTGTGTCGCGCCAGGTAATCTCCGCTGCTGTCTTCGATTGCGCCACAACGGTTTGCGCGCTAACGTGAGAGAACATGTTTGCGCGTAGAACCAACTGGAATCTTTCCGCCAACCGTTACTCGCTTGCCGTGGAGAATGCGCGGCGCGGCGGACGCCGTCTGCTGGACCTGACCGCCTCGAACCCTACCACCGTGGGCTTGCACTTTGAGCGCGAGCGCATTCTGCAAGCCCTTCAGCATCCCCGGGCGCTCGAATACGAGCCTGCCTCCAAGGGGATTCTGCCTGCCCGCGAGGCCGTCGCCGCCTACTACGCCGAACGCGGAATTACCCTCTCGCCCGAGCGCATCATTCTCACCGTCAGCACCAGCGAGGCTTACTCGTACTGCTTCCGCCTGCTCTGCGATCCGGGAGACGAGGTGCTGGTCCCGTCGCCCAGCTATCCACTCTTTGAGTTCCTGGCTGACATTCAGGATGTGAAGCTGGTGCCCTACGAACTGGTCTACGACCACGGCTGGCAGATCGAGTTCGAGTCGCTCGCCCACTCGATCACGCCGCGCTCCCGGGCGATCATGGTGGTACATCCCAACAACCCCACCGGGCACTTCACTCGCCGCTGGGAACTGGAGCGGTTGAACACGCTCTGCCGCGAACACGAGCTTGCCTTGGTGGCCGACGAAGTCTTTCTCGATTACGGACTCCCCGGCCCCGCGCCGCTGAGCTTTGCCGCCAATCAGAGCGCGCTCTCATTTACCTTGAGCGGGCTCTCCAAAATATGCGCGCTACCGCAGATCAAGGTGGCATGGATCGCCGCCAGTGGCCCATCTGAGCTGGTCGAAACCGCGCTCGACCGCCTCGACGTCATCGCCGACACCTATCTCTCGCCCAACGCGCCGGTGCAGTGGGCAATTCCCAAACTGCTCCAAACTCGCCAGCCGATTCAACTCCAGTTGCGCGAGCGCTCTCTGCGCAACCTGCGCGAACTCGACGCGCAACTGGCAGCAGCCATGATGACCTCGCGCCTCGCACTCGATGCCGGATGGTACGCCGTGCTGCGCACTTCTTCGGCGCGCTCCGATGAAGATGTGGCCATCGCTCTGCTGGAGCAGCAAGGCGTGCTCATCCATCCCGGACACTTCTTCGACTTTCCCGGCGCGGGCTACCTGGTTGCCAGCCTTATCGCTCCGGAAGAAGATTTCCGCGAAGGCATCGCGCGGGTGCTGCGCGCGCTGGACGTTAGCATTTAGTCCAACGATTTGTGGAAGCGCAGTGCGCTCGCCAGCAGAATTAGCACGGCGAAGATCGCCAGCGACGCCATCTGCGGCCACAGCACATCGAAGCCAACCCCCTTCAGAAATACTCCGCGCAAAATGACGATGAAGTAGCGCAACGGATCGGCGTAGGTCAGCCATTGCAGTCCCATGGGCATGCTGCTGATGGGCGAAGCGAAGCCGGAGAAGATGATCGCCGGCATCAGAAAGAAGAACGCCGAAACCATGGCCTGCTGCTGGTTTGCCGAAAGCGTGGAAATCAACAGTCCGATGCCCAGTACGCAAAACAGATACAGCACGGTTCCGGCAAGCAGCACCAGCAGGCTTCCCCGCAGCGGTACTCGAAACCAAAACGTACCGACCGCCGTAATCAGCGCGGCATCGAACAGCCCGATCAGGAAAAACGGAATCGTCTTGCCCAGGATGAACTCCACCTGTCCGATGGGCGTCACCATGATCTGTTCCAGGGTGCCGATCTCGCGTTCGCGCACAATCGCAAACGCGGTCAGCAACACAATCACCAGCGTGATCAGGTTTCCCATTACTCCCGGTACAAAAAACCACTGGCTGCGCAGGTCGGGATTGAACCATGGCTGCCGCTCCAACGTGATCGACGGCATCTGCTGCAGCAACCCCGGCGAAGTGCGGTTGAGCATCTCCGCCTGGTAGTCGGTCGCAAATTTCGACGCGATCTGGTTCACATAGCCCAGCGAGACGAGCGCGGTGTTGGAGTTGCTGGCGTCCACGACCACCTGTACATGCGCCGACTGTCCCTTGCGCAATTGCTCTGAGAATCCGGAGTCAATCTGTATGGCCAGCAACACATCGCCGTGATCCACCAGCCGCCGAACCACTGCACGATCGAGCGTCCGCTCGCGAATGTCGAAGTAGCGGCTTCCCTGGAAACGCGAAATGAAATCGCGGCTTACCTGCGAATTTTCGTAGTCAACAATCGCCGTCGGCACGTGCTGTATTTCCAAGGTCGCGGCGTAGCCGAAGATCACCATCTGGATGATCGGCGGACCGAACAGCAGGAAGCGCGTACGCTTGTCCCGAAAGACCTGGATGAACTCTTTCAGCAGCATTTCGCGCAGTCTCAGCCACATATTCCCCTCACTTCAACCGCTTCTGGAAGGCCCGCGTGGCCACCAGCATCAGCACCGTTGCAAAGATGAACAGCGCCAGCATGTCCTCCCACAGCAGTGCCAGCGGAGTTCCTTTGAGAAAGACGGCGCGGATGATCGACATGAAGTAGCGTGCCGGAATGACGTGTGTTACCACCTGAATGAATACCGGCATCTGATCAATTGGAAAGATGAAACCGGAGAGCAGGAAGGCCGGCAGGAAGGTTGCAATCATCGACGCCTGGCTCGCCGCCAGTTGCGACTTCAGCGTTACGGAAAGAAAGTAGCCCAGCGACAGCACTACCACCAGAAACAACGTGGAGCTGAGGAAGAGTACGGCCACGCTTCCCCGGAACGGCACGCCAAACCACCACACGCCCATCCCCGCGCAGAGTGCAGTATCGGCGAGCCCGATAGCAAGATACGGCGAAAGTTTTCCAATCATCAACTCCAGTGGCGAGACCGGCGTGGAGATCAACTGCTCCATGGTGCCGCGCTCCCACTCGCGTGCAATCGTCAGCGAAGTCAGAAACGTCCCGACCACCGCCATCACAATCGCCACCACTCCGGGCACAATGTTCGCCATGCTCTCCAGGTCTTCGTTGAACCAGGTGCGCGCATCCACCGAGAGTGGCGGGTCCATCACGCGCAGCCCTTTCTGCCGCACCCAGTCAAGCTGGATCTGCTGCGAATAGCCAAGCGCAACGGCGTCCGCGTAGTTCATGCCGACATTGGCGCTATTACCGTCCGTGCCATCCACAATTGCCTGTACTGGTACCGCGCCGCCTTCCGCCAGCCTCTGCGAAAATTGCGCCGGAATCACAATCGCCAGTTGCGCATCCCCGGAGTCAATGGCCGCGACCAGATCCCGGTAATTGTCCACCTGCTTGCGGACATTGAAATATTCCGACGAGCGGAAGCGTTGGATCAGATCGCGGCTCTGCTGGCTGTTCTCGCGGTCGTATACATAGGTCGGCAGATGCTTGATGTCAAAGCTGACGCCATATCCGAATGCCAGCATCAGGATCACCGGCATCGCCACCACGATCAGAATGCTGCGCACGTCGCGCCGGATCTGCAGAACTTCCTTCCAGGCGATAGCGTGAATCCGGTTGATCTTCATTGCGCGACTCCCGCCGATGGCTCACGAGCGGTCAGCGAAACAAAAACGTCTTCCAGCGAGGCCGGGATCGCCTCGATACGAGTCACGGTGATTGCCTTCTTCTCCAACTCCGCCCGCAGGATCGGAATCGCCTGCGCCGCGCTCTGCACCACCGCGTGCAGCGCGTTGCCGAAGACGGCCACGTCCATCGCCACAGTGCTCTTCTCCAGCGCCTCCAGAGCCGGTCCCAGCGGTTCACATTCAATCAGCAACAGCTCGCCTTTCATCGCCGTGCGCTTCAGTTCTGCGGGAGAGCCCGAGGCCACGATCCTGCCCCGGTAAATCAGCACCAGCCGGTTGCAGTACTCCGCCTCGTCCATGTAATGCGTGGTGACGAACACGGTCACGCCGCTTGCCGCCATCTCGTGAATCAACTCCCAGAACTGCCGCCGCGAAATCGGATCGACTCCGGAGGTCGGCTCATCCAGAAAGAGCACTGCGGGCCGGTGCAGCACCGCGCAGCCCAAGGCAAGCCGCTGCTTCCATCCCGCCGCTAGCGTCGCCGTCAAGGTGTGCTGCCGGCCTTCGAGTCCAGCCATCCGCAGCACCCACCGCAAACGCTCCCCCATCTCCGAATCAGGAACCTGGTACATGCCGCCGAAGAAGCGTATGTTCTCTTCCACCGTGAGGTCGTTGTACAGCGAGAATCTCTGCGACATATATCCGATGTTTTGCCGCACCTGCTCCGGATGTTTTGCCACATCGATTCCCGCCACGCTCGCCACTCCGGAGGTCGGATGCAGCAGTCCGCACAACATCCGGATCGTGGTGGATTTGCCCGCACCATTCGGTCCCAGAAATCCAAAGATCTCGCCCTTGCGCGTCTGAAAGCTGATGTGGTCCACGGCGCAGAAGTCGCCAAAGCGTTTCACCAGCTCCTGCACTACCACCGAGTATTCATCACTCATGCCGCACCTCTTTGCGCACCCCGGCTTCACCTTCCACGGCATTCACAAAAACATCCTCCAGCGTGGCCGTAACCGCTTCCACCGACGTATAGCTCGCCGCGGCCGCATCCATGCGCTTGCGCAACTCCGGAATCCGTCGTGCCGCATCGTCCACCACCAGGTGCACGCCGTCTCCCACCAGCACCACGTTGCGAATGCCCGGAAGTTTCTCGATAGCCGTGCGCACCGTGCGCGCCTGCGCCGTGGAGATGGCGATCACGGAGTTGTCGAGGGTACGCTTCAGCGCGCTGGGCTGATCGCAGAACAAAAGATGCCCCTCATGCAGCAGCGCCACCCGATGGCAGCGCTCCGCCTCATCCAGGTATGCGGTAGAGGTCAGGATCGCCACTCCTTCGGCGAGCAACGAGTAGAGAATCTTCCAGAAATCGCGCCGCGAAACCGGGTCCACGCCGTTGGTCGGCTCATCCAGCAGTAGCACCCGGGGCGTGTGGATCAGGGCGCAGATCAGTCCAAGCTTCTGCTTCATTCCGCCCGAAAGATTGCCTGCGAGACGCTTGCGGAAGCTCTGCATGTCCGCCCCTTGCAGCAACCGTTCGCCGCGCTCCCGATACACCGCCCGCTTCACTCCGAAGACTTCGGCGTAAAACCGAATGTTCTCTTCCACCGTCAAATCTTCGTAAAGCCCGAAGCGTTGCGACATATAGCTGATGTTCAGTTTCACCCGCTCCGGATCGCGCGCCACGTCGAAGCCCGCCACCTGCGCCGCGCCGCCGTCCGGCAGCAAAACTCCGGCGAGAATGCGCATGGTCGTCGTTTTGCCCGCGCCATCGGGTCCCACCAGGCCGAAGATTTCGCCGTAGTTCACCTCGAAGCTCAGGTGGTCCACCGCCTTCACGCCGGGAAATCCGCGTACGAGATCGCGAACGCGGATGGCCGCTGCCTCTGGCATTTGGCTGCTACTTTCCCAGTTCCAGCGTAATGTCGGCGGGCATCCCCGGCTTCAGTTCATGCTGCGGATTCTCCACATCCACCTTGATGCGATAGACCAGCGCCACCCGCTCTTTGTTGGTCTGCACCGTCTTAGGAGTGAACTCGGCATCGGACGAGATAAACGTAACGGTGCCTTTGTAAGACTTGCCCGGATAGGTGTCCGTACGCAGCGTTGCCGCCTGTCCCCAGCGCACCCGGCCCAGGTCCGTCTCGCTCACATAGGCGCGCACCCAGAGATGATCGAGGTCGGCCACGGTCACCACCGGAGTGCCGGGCACAACATACTCGCCAAGTTCGGCCTGCCTTACGGTAATCACGCCGGTCACCGGTGAGTGCAGTACGGTGAAATCCAGGCGAATCTTGGATAGTTCCACGTCCTGCTGCGCCGTGCGCAGGGTGGCGCGGCTCACGGCGATCTGCTCTTTGCGGGTGCCTTCGCGGATTTCGGAAAAATTCTGCTGAGCCCGTTCGTAGGTTGCTTGCGCCCGCTTGCATGCCGTGTCTGCCTGATCGTAGTTCTGCGCCGATATGGCATCGCGCTTGTATAGCTTGCTGTATCGCGCCAGGTCCGCGCGCTTTAGTTCCAGGTCGGCCTTGGCGTCGGCCACCGTCTGCTCCGTCGCCCGAATGTCCTGCGGGCGATTGCCGGCCAGCGCCAGTTCCAGTTCTCTTCCCCGCGTGTGGAGCATCGCCTTGTCAATGCGAACCTGCTGCTGGTAATCGGCGTCGTCCAGGCGTGCCAGCAGCTCTCCGGCCTTGACCTGTTGTCCTTCTTCCACCGGCAGTGCCACAATCCGGCCCTGGGTGCGGAAGCCCACTACGCTCTCGTGCGCCTCCACATTGCCGGAGAGCAGCAGCGTGTTGGCCGGTGCCTTCGCGGTGTTAAACACGCGGTAGTAATAGAAAATTCCTGCGCCGACGGCCACCAGCAGCAGAAAGGGAATGATGAATCGCTTCATTGTCTTGTTCCTTTCCTTCCCGGCCGCTCAGCGGCTTCCAAGATATTCCGCGTACGATGCTTCCGTATTTCCCAGCGCGCGTGCCAGCGAAATCCGCGCATCGGCGTGATGAGTCAGCGCCACAATCGAATTCTGTTGCGCGCGCGAGAGTGCATCCTGCGCGGTGACGACCTCGACGTTGTTGGTCACGCCCTCGCTGAAGCGCAGTTGCGCCAGATCGAGTTCCTTCTGCGCCAAATCCAGCCCGGCCCCTGCCACGGTCACTTCTTCCGCCGCCGAGTCCAGGTCGAGCAGCGCTTGCCGTAGCTCCTGCTCCACACCCAGTCGCGCATCGTTCATCTGCCGCTCAATGCGCTGGATGCGCGCCGTGATCTGCGCTGCTTCACCCTCGCGATCGCGATCAAAAACCGTAAACGAGAGCGAGAGTTGCGCCACCTCCGTTGCGTTGATGGAGCCCAGGGTCCGCCCGATCCCGCCGTAGTTTCCCGATGCGGTCAGCCGCGGAAGAAAGCGTGCGCGCGAGGCCCGAAGCTGCTCGTTGAGCGCGTCGCGCTGCCGCAGCAGCGACTGATAGTCGGGACGCGAGACGAGCGCCTGCGGCAAAACCGTTTCCACGATGATCGAATGGACCGGATGAAATGCCAGCGGATCGGCCAGTGCGAGATCGATTCCCGGAGACATTCCAATATTGCGCGCCAGCGTCAGCAGCGAACCCTTGGCCCGGTTGCGCGACTGCACCAGCGACTGCCGCTCGTTCGCCAATTGCACCTGGGCGCGCAAAACATCGATCCCCGTTGCCACCCCCGCATCGCGCTGTTCGGCGGCCAGTTTATAGAGCGCCTGCGCCGTATCCACCCGCGACTCGGCCGCCACTACCTCGGCAAACTCGGATTGCGCCGAAAGATACAGCGCCGCAACATCGCGGATCACCAGATCCCGCGCATCCTGATAATCCTCCTTGGTTGCCGCTGTCGATTGCCTCGCCGCGCGCAGTCCGTGCCACAACTGCATGTCCACAATTGGCAGATCCGCAAAGGCTCTGGCGTCGTAAACGCTGTAGGGTCCCACGACTTGCGGCAGCGGCAACCCAGGCACGCTGATTCCTTCCGCCGCCAGGCTTTGGCTCTGGATCGTCGCCGGGATTGCAATCCGCAGCCGCGGCAGCAGCAGTGACCGGCTCCTTTCGGCGGTCCCCATCGCCTCCTGCCTGCGCGTCTCCGCCACCAGCACTCCCAGATTGGCCTGCAGACCGCGATGAATCGCATCCTCCAGCGTGAGCCGGAGGGGCGTCGCCGGCCCGTTCTGCGCGCCCCCAAAAGCCGCCGAGAGAATCACCATCAGAGTTACGGCAACGCTTGCGGGAATTCTCACGCCTCGCGTCATCTTGCCTTCCTTTCGCCCTTCGCCTCGCCCTTCATCCTTGTGGGCGGAACTTTGCGGCGCACTGCAAGCGGTGGTTTCAAAGGCGCGCTCAGCCCGGCAAAGAAGATCCGCATCGTGTTGCCAAATTGTTTTTCCAGGGACGACGCAGGATCGAGCGCCCACATCAGCACGGTTCCAAACAGCGCATGTTGAAAGACGCGCGCCAGCTCCGCCGGGGAAATCTCGCCGCGCAACTCGCTGCGCTCTTGCCCCCGCCGTATGATCTCGGCAATCGACTTCCTCCCCAGCGAAAGCTGCCGCACTATATATTCACGTACCTCGATGTTTCCGAGGAATGCCAGGATGATGCTTCGTGCCATCTGCGGGCTTTTGCCGGGAAACGCTACCAGGCTGCGGCCGAGCGAAGTGAGAACCTCCTCGCTGGGCATCGTAGCTTCGCGCGCCAGCATCAGGTGACGCTCCACTGTGCCCCGCTGCTTGCTCACCAGGTAGCCGAGTACGTGTTCCTTACTGGGAAAATAGTTGAAGAACGTTCCTTTGCCGACGTCTGCCGCCTCGGTGATGTCCTCTACTTTGGTCTGGGCGAAACCCTTGCGGGAGAACAACTCCATGGCCGCCATGAAGAGCTTCTCGCTCGTCTCCTGCCGCCGCCGCTCCCGCCGTCCGCCGGTCGGCGGCAGCGGCTTATCAGCGGAGACAGTTTTGCTGCGAGTGACCATCGGCCATATATGACCACCGGTCATATATTTTGTCAAGACGAATCACCGCAACCCTTTTGTTGTAATCACAGGCAGGTCGCATTGCACCGCAATTATTTTGGTGTGCCGTATTCTGTAGAGGGGTCATCCCGGGCGAGGCGAAGAATCCTCGCGCCGTCCGAGTCTCCCGCAGCCGCCTGAAGCTTTTCAACCAGCAATCGATTTTCTCGCTCTGCTGACCGAGCGCGTAGGCTTCCCACATTCAGGGCTTGCGCCCCGAAATGTGGCCACTACAGAAGAAGTGGAACGGTGCGAAGCCACCGAATGGCGTGCGGATTTGCTAGGCGCGGGTCTTGGTATCGCTCGTGGAACCGGACGTGGGTACTCCAGAGATACCAAGTTGCTCCAGCAGTGTCAGCAGATTCCAATCCGACCATTGTTCGGAGATTTTGCCGTTTTCAATCCGGTTAATCGAGGTGCCGGAGACCGTCGCCTTCCGGTTGGTGGGCGCCATGCCCAGGAACTGAGCCTGGTGCGTTCCACGGCATGTCCAGTGGAGCACCACTTCATTCCGTTCGGCGATCATGTCGTCGACGGTGAAGGTTAGATCAGGAAAACCGCTGCGGCAGGAACGGATGTGCCGCTTGATGTTTTCTGCCCCAGAGGTCAGGTTTGGGAACACCGGATCATGGTAGCGGCAATCGTCGGAAACCAGTTCGCGGACCGCATCCAGCTTTCCCTGGTTCCAGCACTCTTCCATGAATCTGCGGGCGATTGCCTTATTCTCGTCGGTCGAAGGCATAGTGGACCTCCTTTGTCCGGTTACAGAATATAGGCCCGCCGGATAAGCGTGTCAAAATCAGCAGTTCCCACCCTCAGGCCCTCTTTGCGTTCCATAATTGCCCCGCTGGCCTATGCTTGGGTGCCACAAATCTGCCAGCCTTCTCGTGCGTCCAGGTGGTATATCCACAGTGCGGCCTGACTCTACCCGATCCCCCTCAGGAACGCTATAATCAATGTATTGTCCGTCGCTTCGGAAGGGGCTCGACGACTACTGCGATTTGGTATCGCGCCGCACTCGTCCCTTCGAATCCACGCCGCAGCATAAATTCAGTTGGAGGATGTTTCCTTGGGATCTCAGCTCACGCCAGTATTGACCGATTTTAAAGTTGCCGACCTTGCACTCGCCGAGTGGGGCCGCAAGGAAATATCCGTTGCCGAGTTCGAAATGCCAGGACTTATGGCCATTCGCCAGAAGTATTCCGCGGAGAAGCCGCTCCAGGGTGTTCGCATCACCGGCTCTCTGCACATGACCATTCAGACCGCGGTATTGATCGAGACCCTGGTCGAACTGGGTGCCAGTGTCCGCTGGGCAAGTTGCAACATCTTCTCCACGCAGGACCATGCCGCGGCCGCCATTGCCGTCACCGGAGTCCCGGTCTTTGCCTGGAAGGGCGAGTCGCTGGAAGAGTATTGGGAGTGCACCAACCGCGCCCTCAGCCATCCGGACGATAAAGGTCCCCAGCTGGTTGTCGATGACGGCGGCGACGTGACCCTGCTCATCCATAAGGGCTACGAGCTGGAGAATGGATCGGACTGGGTCAACTCCCCCTCCGAGTCGCACGAAGAAAAGGTCATCAAGGATCTGCTCAAGAAGATTCACGCCGAGACCCCGCAGCGCTGGCATCAAATTGTCGCCGCCTGGCGTGGCGTCTCGGAGGAGACCACCACCGGCGTCCATCGCCTCTACCGCATGAAGGAAGAGGGAACTCTGCTGGTCCCCGCCATCAACGTCAACGATTCGGTGACCAAGTCGAAGTTCGACAATCTCTATGGCTGCCGCGAATCCCTGGCCGATGGAATCAAGCGCGCCACCGACGTCATGGTGGCCGGCAAGGTTGCCGTCATCTGCGGCCACGGAGACGTGGGCAAGGGCTCGGCGCAATCCCTGCGCGGCCTCGGAGCCCGGGTCGTCGTCACTGAAATTGATCCCATCAACGCCTTGCAGGCGGCCATGGCCGGCTACCAGGTCACCACTCTTGAGGAGACCCTCGGCACCGGCGACATCTACGTCACCTGCACCGGCAACGTGGACATCATCCGTTTTGAGCACATGGCGCGCATGAAGGATCAGGCCATCGTCTGCAACATCGGACACTTCGACAACGAAATCGAGGTCGATCGCCTCAACAACGCCCCCGGCGTGGTCCGCACCAACATCAAGCCGCAGGTGGATATGTACACCTTCCCCGATGGCCACTCGATCTTCCTGCTCGCCGAAGGTCGATTGGTCAATCTAGGCTGCGCCACCGGACATCCCAGCTTCGTCATGTCCAACAGCTTCGCCAATCAAACCCTGGCGCAGATCGATCTCTGGAAGAACCGCGACAGCTACGCCAAGGACGTGTACACGCTCCCCAAGAAGCTCGATGAAGAGGTCGCGCGTCTGCACCTTGAAAAGATCGGCGTCAAACTCACCACGCTCACTCAGAAGCAGGCCGACTACATCGGAGTCCCGGTCGCTGGTCCGTATAAGCCAGACACCTATCGTTACTAGGCATCGAAAGTTAGAGAATTCAGGTGGCCCACATCCGCCAGCTTTAGGCGAATGTGGGCTCGGGTGTCCCCACTCAAGCCTCTTGCTTGAGTGGGGATTTTGATTTTGCTCCTGTCACCGGGACGTTGCCGCGCATCGAACAAGGCGGAGGTTCTGGAGATGAAGCTGAGTGTTCGAGCCGTTGCGGTTACTTCCGCTCTACTCTGGGGCGGAGCAGTTCTCGTCACCGGAGTTGTCAATGTCTTCCAGCCACGGTACGGCCGGGAGTTTCTGCAAATGGCGGCATCCATCTACCCCGGCTATAAGGCGCGACCAGAGTTTCGCGATGCCGCTGTTGGAGCCGCCTATGCCACACTGGATGGAGCGGTAGGAGGTGCACTTTTTGCTTGGCTGTACAACTGTTTTGCCTGCGAATGCGAAACCGCCGGACCCGCCAACGCCGGTGGCCGTGAAAGTCGGTGAGCACAACGTTATTGTAGCCACGCGGGTGCCTGTGGCCCACACAACGCACTCTCGTTGAGCGGGGCTCCTGACTCTGTTCTTACCCTCGGGCGCCCCCAATTCCTCCATTTTTAGCGGATGCACAGCCCTTCCAGTGTTACGATTCAGTAATCAGCCATGAACACAACCTTCTGGAAATCCCGCAAGGTTTTCCTCACTGGACACACCGGCTTCAAGGGCAGTTGGCTCGCTCTCTGGCTGCTGTCCATGGGCGCAGATCTCTGCGGCTATGCGCTCGACCCGCCCACTGATCCCAGTCTCTATCGCCTGCTGGATCTGGACCGCCAGCTGAAATCAATTCGCGCCGACGTTCGCGACCTGGCCGCGCTTCAATCCGCCATGGGCGATTTCCAGCCCGAGATTGTCATCCACCTGGCCGCGCAGCCTCTTGTCCGCCTCTCCTATCAGAGTCCGGTGGAGACCTACGCGACCAACGTCCTCGGAACCGTTCACCTTCTTGAAGCCGTCCGGAACACTCCCAGTGTTCGCTCCGTGGTCGTTGTCACCAGTGACAAGTGCTATGAAAATCAGGAGTGGCACTGGCCCTATCGTGAGCACGAACCGATGGGCGGCCATGATCCTTATAGCAGCAGCAAAGGCTGCGCCGAGCTGGTAACTGCCGCCTATCGCCGTTCTTTCTTTCATTCCAATGGCCGCGCCGGGCACCCGGTTGCGGTGGCCTCGGCGCGTGCCGGAAACGTTATCGGCGGTGGCGATTGGGCGCTCGATCGGCTGGTTCCGGACATCATGCGTGCTTGGGCGGTGAACCAGCCCGTGGTCATCCGCAATCCCGAGGCAGTGCGCCCGTGGCAGCATGTCCTGGAGCCGCTCGCCGGATATCTCGCTCTCGCCGAACGCCTTTTTAACGACGGCGCGAGCTTTGCCGAGGCGTGGAACTTCGGACCGTCGGATTCCGATGCGCGTCCTGTAAGTTATCTTGTCTCCGAACTGGCAAGGCTCTGGGGAGACGGCGCCGCCTGGCAATCCGTCGAGCTGGAACAGATCCACGAGGCGCATCTGCTGCGGCTCGACTCCTCCAAGGCTCGCGCCCAACTCGGCTGGACCCCGCACTGGAGTCTGGATCGCACGCTCGCCGAAACCGTCGAATGGTACAGGGTTTTTTACCGTGGTGAGGATGTCCGCGCCCTTACCCTCAACCAGATTCAATCTTTTATGCAGCGATCAAAATTTCAAACCGCCCCGGATGTGAGTGCATGACAACCGAACAACTACGCGAGCAGATCCTTCAACTGGTCACCGAGTACGCCAAGCAGCGCCACGCGCCACGCCCCTTCGTCCCGGGCGAAACCGTGATCCCGCCCGCGGGAAAAGTTTTTGGCCCAGAGGAGCTCTGCAATGCGGTCGATGCCTCGCTCGATTTCTGGCTCACCACCGGACGCTTCAATACCGATTTCGAGCGCAAGCTCGCGGAGTTTTTAGAGATCCGCTGGGCCGTGACCACCAACTCCGGCTCCTCGGCCAACCTGCTTGCGATTGCCGCTCTCACCTCGTCCAAGCTGGGCAACCAGGCGCTGCGCCCCGGCGATGAAGTCATCACGGTTGCCGCCGGTTTTCCCACCACGGTCAATCCCTCAGTACAGTACGGCCTTATCCCCGTCTTCGTCGATGTGGACATTCCCACCTACAACATTCAGGCCGAAAAGATCGAGGCTGCAATCAGCCCGAAAACCCGCGCCATCATGCTGGCCCACACTCTCGGCAACCCCTTCAATCTCGCTGAAGTCCTGCGCATCGCCAAAAAATACAATCTCTGGGTCATTGAAGATTGCTGCGATGCCCTTGGAGCCCGTTACAACGGCCAGATCGTCGGCACCTTCGGCGACCTCGGAACCCTCAGCTTTTATCCTGCCCACCACATCACCATGGGCGAGGGTGGTGCCGTCTTCGCCCAGGACAATCAGCTCAAGGTGCTGGTCGAGTCCTTCCGCGACTGGGGACGTGACTGTTGGTGCGATCCTGGCTTTGACAACACTTGCGGCAAGCGATTCCGCTGGCAGCACGGCGATCTCCCCTTCGGCTACGACCACAAGTACGTCTATTCGCACATTGGCTACAACCTCAAGATCACCGATTTCCAGGCCGCCGTCGGATTGGTGCAGCTTGATCGCGCCAGCGGTTTCATCGCCCAGCGCCGCGCCAACTTTGCCTATCTCCACAACCTGCTCAAGCCTTTCGAGGAGTTCCTCATCCTCCCCGAGGCCACGCCGAACTCCGAGCCCTCCTGGTTCGGATTCCCCATCACCGTGCGCCCCGAGGCTCCGTTCTCCCGCCTCGAACTGCTGACCTTTTACGACGCCAGCAAGATCGGCAGCCGGCTATTGTTCTCCGGAAACCTCACCCGCCAGCCTGCCTACAAGGATGTCCCATACCGCGTCTCGGGCACCCTGGAGAACACTGACATCGTCATGAACCAAACCTTCTGGCTCGGCATCTACCCCGGCATCACCACCGCGATGATGGACTTCATGGCTGAACGTACCGGAGTCCTGATCAAGGACGCCGTTGCGAATGCCGTAAAAATCCCGTAGGCACTGGTGGCCCACATCCGCCTTCCGTTGGCGAATGTGGGAAATGCGCAACCCTCGATTTCCGCGCGGTGCCGACTCGTATCCGGCTGGGCGCATTTCTCCAGTCGCTGCCTGTGCCGCTGCTCCAAGCTGGTAGCATAGGAGACGAACCTCTATACGGGAAATGTGACTTGGACGTGGAAACCGGTACTTCATCGCGCCGCTTTGCCTGGGCTGCGGTCATCGCTTTATTTCTAGCCGTCTATCTCGGCTCCGCCTTCTCGCCTGCGTTGCAGGATGACGTCGATACCTCTCACGCTGAAGCTGCCCGCGAGATGCTCACCCGCGGCGATTTCGTCACCTTGCACATCAACGGCGTGCGCTACCTGGAAAAAGCGCCCCTGATGTACTGGCTGATTGCCGGATCGTTCCGCACCTTCGGC
>Ga0181528_10000801_pt1 | contig 20692 bp, 16 predicted proteins | sample PEATcosm2014_Bin_47_FD_119742 | JGI IMG/M metagenome (GOLD analysis project Ga0181528, IMG submission 119742) | Peatland microbial communities from MTU Mesocosm Facility, Houghton, MI, USA - PEATcosm2014_Bin10_10_metaG | ecosystem: Environmental > Terrestrial > Soil > Wetlands > Peat | place...
AAACTGGGGCGTATAAGTGATGCTGCTCATGGTGGTCTCTCCTGCGATCGTCTCAGGTCATTCATGGCTAGGGCTCGACTCGATAGTGTTGAAAGGTGGCTTGGGTCGCTATTCGATCCCACCGGGGCGGTCGCCTGAATCCGTGCACGTAGGGGCGAATGGACTTGGTCACCGCGCTGGTTCCCAGCGGATGATATGCGTCCAAGAAATTCATCAGATCATCGTACTGATCCTTGGTCAGGGTCCGTGCCGCCGCGCCCGGCGGCGCCGCGATCGGCGTGATGGCGAATTGGTAGGGATCCGAAAAATCATTCAACGAAAATGTGGCCACCGCGGCGACTGCGCCCGCACCGGTTCCCTGAAAGACCTTCGATGTCATACCGGGCTTATCGCTGGGATCGGGAAGCGCCGAGGACAGATTGGCCTGCGCGGGGCAGGCCGCTTCCGCGCCCCAGTCCAGCCGTCCCGCTACCGCAAGCTGTGGCCTGATCGAAAGCTCAGACAATGCGTTGATCGCCACCTCGAAATACGCGGCGTTGGGATTGGTATTCGAGACCAGGTTTATCGGCGGACCGGCGGCGGGATAACTCGCCATGTAAACCGCCTCGCCGCCGGGGTCGCTCGGGCCACGGTGCCAAACGAAGCCGAACCCCGCCTCCAGCGCGTAGCCGGCCAGCCGATCCGCGCTGACCACGGGATGGCGCGCGAGCAGCGCGCGCCCCACGCCTAAGAGCGAGGGATCATTGGGCGTGTAGCCGCCGATTACCTGCAGTGCGCCCGTGACCGAGTCGGCTGTCAAAGCCGTCAACAGCGCCGTCAGCGCAGTGGCGAGCGCCGGCTGGACCTGGTTGCTGACGCCCGCGGCGAAGACGGCCCGCGGGTCGGTGAAGGACTGCAAAGTCGCCGGATTGAAACCGGCATCGGGTGGCCCCGCGGCGGCAAACTCCGTCGCCATGAGCATGCCTTGCCCGCTGATCCGCGCGTACTGCCATAATCGCTGCAAGGGTCCGGCGGTAATTTCAAAGCGGTTTCCCTCCGGCACCGACAGGTAGACGGACGCAGGATAGCGTCGGCGTTCGATGTAGGAGAAGCCCGCGAGAAATGCGAGCGCGCCGAGCCGCCCGGCCGTCAGGGACGCGGAGCTCGGCGCCACCACCAATCCCCGCCCGACCGCTTGAAGATTCGTTGCCGCCGGATCGTAGGCCGACAGCACCGTGATTCGCGGCGCGCCGGGCTCGAGCGCGACCAGCGATACCAGATTGAGCAGCGCGGTCACGAGCGCGAGTTGCATCTGGTGCGGTGCCGGCGCGGCAGGCGTGACGGGCGCGTAGTCGAGGGCCGCGCTGTTGCTGGTGAGCAGATAAGCCGGGCGAAAATCCGCCTCCGGCGCACCCGACATCGCCAACTCCGTGGCGTTCACCGTGCCGTCGCCGCCTAAAATGTCGCAACCGTCGAGCGTTTGAGGCGCAAAGATGATGGGGATGGAGCCCTTGAGCACCGTGACCCCGTCCGGCAAGGTGCATCGCAGTGCGATGGTGGCCGTGCCCGCGGCGGAGCCTGTGACCCCGATCGCGCTGCTGGTGGGACCGCTCAAGGTTCCCTCGGCCGGTCCATCCGGCAGCAAGCTCCAGTCGAGCGACGGATTCACGCCGTTCACCGGCAGCGGTATCGGACGCTTGATCGCGATCGTCACCGGCACGTTCAAGGGGATGATCTGGCGTCCGGCGCTATCGATACCCGGGTTGGTGCCGACCGCGAAATTGGTCGCCCACAGTTGCAGATCATCGCCCGCCACCGCGACGAGCCGCAAAGCTGAACCCGACGTGGGATAGAAAACGAAGGGCGCGCCGCTCTCGAATGCAAGGGCGGCGAGCAACCCTAAGCTAAATCCGGGGCCCACCACGCCGAGACCGACGCGCAATGCGAGACCCAGGCTATCGTTGGTCGTGGCCCCCGCCGGCGCGGCGCGGAAGGCGCTTTCGATCATCAAGGTGGAGGTCGGCGACACCTGCGCCAGCCTCGCCGCCAGTTGTTCGAGCATGAGAGCCGTCGCCAACACCATGCTGTGGCTCGATGCAGCGGAGAAATGGTAGTTGCCGCCGTCCGGTTCGCTCACCAAGGCCGCGGCATTCGCCGACAGGGGTTTCGCGCTGCTGGCGTCGGGTTCGACCGCCGGCATCGTGCCGTCGGATGCAATGCTTTGACCGGGCGATAGCGGACCCGGAATCACGCGAATCCAGCGGGAAGCGCAAAATCGCGTGCTGTCGGTCTCATCGACATCGAACTGCACGAGGTTGGGCGGCGGGTCAGCCTCGCCCAAGAGCAGATCCACGACATCCGTCTGCGTGGGATCGCTCAAGGACAGTGCCTGCACGCATCGCCGGACCGTCGGGTAGTTGGGAACGCGCCAGGGCTCGTAAATTGCGAGACGTTGCCGGTAACGCGTGTCGCTCTCCCCCAAGACGGGCGCAAAACTTCGCCGTGCCACGCGGGAGATGCGCACCTCGTCGATCTTTCCGGCGAACGGCGCGGTCAGCATCGGGTTGTTGCCGATGGTCATGGAGGCCGTCGTTGCCGCCGCGGCGAGATTGGCGAGCGGCGTCTGCCCTACCGCGACGCCGTCGACATACAGCAGCGCCACGTTGAGGCCGCGGTCCACGACACCGGCGATGTGGTGAAAGTTGCCATCCGCCAGTTCGCTGTTCGCATCGACCGTCACGAGCGTGCCCGACGTATCGCCCAGGATGAAGCGAAGATTGTCGGGAATTCCGCGGTAAGGACCCAGGCACAAAGCCCATCCGGCCTCGTTTCCAGCGGCTTCACCTTCACGCAGGCCCGCGGATCGGGACGCGATCACCGCGCGCGCGTAGTCAGCGCTCACTGATTCGGCGTTGATGAACGCCTCCACCGTAAAACTGGTGCTGGCGTCGAAACCCCATGCGGCGTCGCCGGGGATCGAGACGGAAGCCGCACCGCTCGATGGCATCAAACAGGGTTCATAGGCCGCAGTGATCTTGAAGCGCGCATATTGCGTGGTGAAAAAGCTCGCTGGCAGCCCGTACCATTCACCGAAATAGTCGATCGCCTCCTGCGCGGAACGGCCGGCGGCCGTGAATTTGCTGATGGTTTGCGAGGGATCGTTGCTATTGGTGGGATCGACCGGGACAAAGCCGTAGCACGCGGTGGTCACCGCGCCCTGCACCGGTAGCGGCGCTTGATCATTGACCATCACCGGATGCAAAGCGCCGTCCAACCCCGGCTCCAAGATGGCGCCCTGCCGGTAACCGAAGCGCGCGTAGGGGCCCGCCGCCACCGGCGCGGTACCGAGAGTTCGATTCCAAGTACCATTGATCAACTGGGTCTGGAAATCCGCCTCCGCGGCGCAACGGGTATGGGGCAGCGGGTCACCCGGAAATTCCAGCCCGCTGTTGAAGCGTGCCGGCGTGCCGCGCAGCGCGCCTTGATTGAGTGCGAAATGCGCGCCCGTATCCTCGTCAATCCAGTCGTCGGTTTCATCCAGGTGATACAGGCCGAGGGTGAATTTGTCAGGCGAGTAAGGGCGTCCACTCGGACCGAGTACCGTTGCGAAGTCGCTGCGGGCCACATTGGAGATCCGCACCTCATCGATCACGCCGTCAAGATACGGCACGCCCTGCAAATCGCCGCCCAACCCGATCGCGGCACCGGTATCGACCACGCCGAGCGCGCCCAACGGCGCGCTCTGGACCACCGTGCCATTCAGCAACACGGCGGCCTGTTGCGCGACCGGGTCGATGACGCCGGCGACGTGGAACCAGCCGCTGGGCAGCGTCAGGTTTTGCGCCGCCTGTACCACGTTTCCGGCCACATCCGTCAGCGTGAAGGCGAGGGCTTGGACCGCGCCCACGGGCTGGAAAGTCAATGCCCAGCCGGGTGAGCCTGAATCGGCGTAGTTCGGTCGTTTGACGGCGAAGACGACCGTCTGGCCGGCGGTGGGGGGCGCGCTCAAGTTGGCGAACATCTCCACCGTGAAGCCCACCGTGGGATCGACCGCAAAGGCAATCGCGTCGGGAATCACGAGCCCACCCGAGGTCACGTTACATCCATGACCAAACATCCCAGCAACGCCGCGCGTGGCTCCCTTGCTCGTGCCGGGATTTTGCGATGCCGCGTCGAGAACCGGCGCCACGGTGTCATCGAAATGCCAAAGCGCAACGGTGTCCAGGTCTCGGTCGAGGCGATACGGCGCGGGCAGCAGGCGTGGCACGCTCAGCCCCTCACCGATCCAATCGAGGCTGCGGCCGCGAGCCGTTGCCAGATGGCGCTGCGCGCGAATGTCGCGTGCCATCCCCGCAAGCGCCTGGGCTTCTCCAGTCGCGGTCCAGAGCAGACGCGCGCCATGACCGAGCAGCGCCGTCAAGATCCATTTGTCCGGACCCGAGGCTTCCCCCGCCGCGGGCGGCGGAACCTCGCTCAACGTGCGCAGCGTGAGATTGGGATCATTCGGCAAACCGGCAATGCCAAATGTCATTCCCGCGAGCGAGCCCGAGGGCACCAGCAGTGTCGAGGTGCCGGATCCGGCGACGCCGTCGTAGGCGATTCGCACCAACGCCGGCCCATCGAGCTGATCGGCCTTCAAGGTCAGGCTGTAGGTGGTCAGAACCTCCTCTGCCTGCAACCCATAGAGCGACAGAAACGACAAGAAATCGTACGGCAGCACGGCGCAGACGCCCGCGACCGCGTTCCCGAGCGGCAAGGCCTGCGTGGCGGTCGCGCGGGCATACGGTGCGGTGGCATTCTCGAGCGCCACATCCAAGGGGGCTGAGAACATGGCGCTCACGGTGCTCACGTGGTGAGCTCGTTAAGCGTCGAGGCCGAGTCGAACACGGCGACTTCGGTTTGTGTCAGCGTGAGGTTGCCGCCGCAGGATGCCTCGATGGCCACCGTGTCGTTCGGATCGCCGAATGTGGCGGGTGGGCCAAAGGTGATCTCCCCGTAGCGAGGCGGCGCACGGCGGAGCCTCAAGTTCTCGACATCCGTGACGCCCGGCAACTCCGCGAGCGTTCGCAATACCTGCGAATACAACACCGCGCCGCCGAGACGCAGCGTACCGATATAGTCATTGAGCGCCACGAGCGCCGCGGCCATCACGGTACCCGAGTCCGCGTCTTGGTCCAGTACCAGCTGCGCGCGCACCGCCACTTCGACCGAGTCCGCCTGGACGAGCGTCGGGAACGTGGAAATCGGCCGAATGGGCTCGAGCGCCGCGAGGATCTGATCCTGCAAACCGGTGATCGTGTCCGGCGCGCTGCCGGCCGATTCCCACAGCACGCCCGGGTTCGCGGCCACGATGATGGAAAAGAAGTAGGGACTGCACACATCCCTGGGCAGCTGGAACAAGCTGTCGCCGAAGCACACCGCCCCATAGGGCGGCGCCGGCGTATCGAGCCCGCCATAGGGATCGCTGACCAGCGCGTCGCGCACACCGTCGAGGCCCAGTACCACCGCCCGGATCGCGTCCTCGGTCCACTGCGTGCGCGGCTGCGCCTGCAGCGCCCGACGGTAGGTATCGTCATCGATCGTCTGATCCCCGCCGGTGAAGGGGGCCGTGTTTTTCACGAGCACGAAGCTCGGAGTGAAACTCAAGTAGCGTGACGCGAAGGTGGGATTGATCCTCGCGAGTTGACCGGCGCCGATGTTGCCCGCGGCGCCCGGCAATACCGCAGTAACGGTCACGCTGGCGGTGGCGGCGGCCGGCTGCGTCGGGTCGTTCGTCAAGGTAACGGTCGCGGTCAGTTGAAACGAGATCGAATTATCGGGTCCGGTATCGATGAGGGTGCCAATCGGCAGGATGAGCATCGCGCCGGCGGGCGCGCTCGGTGCGAGCGCGAAGGTTGCGAGGCCGCTCGCCTGCTGGTTCGTGCGCGCAAGACCCAGATCGGCGCCGAGCAGATCGAGCGCATTGCCCACCGCCGTGGACGTAAAGCCGCTGTGATAGACATCGTCCAGCGCCATCCACAGCAAGGCGGCATCCATTCCGGTGAGCTCGAGGATCTTTCTGATCGTGCTCGACGAGCGCAGGTCGATATCGGGTCCAAAGGACAGTTGCGCGCGCGCGAACGCATCGCTCAAGATGGCCTGAAAAGGCTTGACGATGAACCCCTGAGGCGTCACCCCGTAGGTGGAGGTATCTCCGGCGCCGGGGACTGTGATGGTTGCGCTCATCGGTTAGGGTCCTACGCCTTGAATGCCGGCGATGACTTGGTCGTTCAATCGGGTGTCGAACCGTACGTCGAGCGACCACTTGCGCGATTGCCGCTGCTGTTGCAGCTGCGCCTGTTGATCCGCCGCCGTGAATTCAGGATGGATCGTGAGCCATTCGGGATCGCTGACAAAGGCGATCGCCGTGATCTGGCGGATGCGCGGCTCCTGTGACAACGCTTTCACCACGCACATCCGGATCAGCTGCTGCATGCGCGGAAACGACGTCGGCGTCGCCAGCGTGTGGAGCAGGTCGAAGCCGAACGAGGTGTTGAATATATCGCTGCCGAGATTGGTTCCGACGAGTATCTGAATCCCCTGCGCGAGCTCCGCCTTGCCGGCGATCAGCGGCAGATCCGAAAATCCATCCGCGCCGGCTTGGATCGCAAAGTCATTCGCCGTCAGGGTCAGCGTCCGCCCGTAAGGATCGGCGGGCGCGTAGGGCGTGGCCTGGGCCGGCAGGGAATATTGCGCGAGCGCGGCGGCGTAATCCGCTGCGGCTTGCGATTGTGCGGCGACTTCCGAGTCGATCATGCGCGTGGTCCGATGTGCTTATTCATCGACTTCCACCAGGGTCTGACCCGCGCTCGCGATGCTCCACGTACCGGGGCCCGCGGGGTTGACCGTGAGACCCGTGGCATTGTCGAGCAGCACGCCCACGCCGCCGATCAAGAGCAGCGTCGATACGCCGGCCTGGGCGGGCGAGCTGGTGCAGGGCGAGGGGTTGCCATTGGGCAATACCGCCGCACACGGCGCGACCACACCCGGGCTTCCGACTGCGAAGACCAGACCCGCCTCCATTCCAAAGGTGATCGCCTGCGACCCGCTGATCTCCAGCTGACTGCTTCCGCTGGAAAATTGGATCTGGCCGTTGTGACTGCACTCAATGACTCCACCGGTAACGACAACATTGGGCATTTGCTTCTCTCTCTAGCTTCCGATGCTGACTTTGCCGCCGCCGATCGTGAGCGTGACGGTGCCGTCGGTCATTTGGACTTGACCATTGCCGACCGTCACGGTCGCCGTGCCATCGGTCATCGTGATCTGACCCTGCTCGAGGGTGATCTGCGTCTTGTTGTCATCCGATTGGATGGTCAACGTCCCATCGCTGCCGGGCGTCGGGCGGGCTCCCAAGTCCGACAGCAACCCCGAGCCGATGTTGAGGGTCATGCCGGCGACTTCGATCACCCGCAGCCCGTCCTGCGTGGTCAGGTCATTGACGGCGGGGCCGCTCGGCGTGCCATTCGCGTCTACCTGGGTCGGCAAACACAGCCACCAGTCGCCCGCCTGACTCGGGGGTGGCGTCATCGCGCCGGTCCAGACGAAGCCCGCCGAGACCGCATCCTCCGGTTCGTTCCACCGGTGCAACAGCAACGAGCGCATGCCGGGATAGACCGGCACCACGAGCCCGCAATTGTCGAGCGCAAACGGCGAGGCGATCGGTTTGTTGGAGAGCGGCACCGGCGTTTCGCGCAGCGTTGCCTGAACCGTCGGCGAGACGACGGCGGGCGCCGCGTCGTAGCCCAGATTGAAGGTCGCAGTGCCGGCACCCGCGTTGTAAGCATTCACATCGCCGATGTCCACCGCCGGCCGATTGCGCTCGCGCCGCCTGAGATTCTGGCTGATCTGGCGCGCAACGAGCGATGCACTGGGTTTGCCCGCCTTTTGAGCATCGTCCGAGGTTGCGCCGGGGCTGAGCGCGCGCCCCGTACAGATGTAGCCACCATAACGGGTGAGCTTGTGTGTGATGTGTTGGATCCGATACGTGCTCGTGCCCAGCGTCACCACGTCGTTCGGGCGCAGCGCCGGAATTCCGGCGATATCGAAGTCCTGGCCGTCCATGAGGCTCGCGGCGGCCTTCGCGCCGCGGATCACGAGCGGCATGCTGGTGGCACCATCGTCGATCGGCGTGATTTGCGTGACACCGAGCGAATCGGGATCACCCATCCACAGCTTGCCGTCCTTTGCCTGTAGGCTGAATTGCGCGAAGGCGGCCAGTTCCCGCAGCGCCTCCAGCGGTGTTTTGCCGACAAACGTGACGGTGTCGAGCGTCGGACCATTGTCCGGAATCTGGGTGCTCACATTGGCGAGCTGGCAAATCGCCGTAGCGGTCGCGCCTACCGTCTGTCCCTGGTAATTGGCGTCGACATGCTTGACGGGCCGTTGCAGACGGTCGAACACAAAATCGACGCCGGTGAGCGTCGTTTCGTACCACTGATCGCCTGCCACTACGCGCGTATCGGTCAACAGACCGGTCATCACTTCGGTGGAGTTGCCGTCGTCATATCCCAGCGTGATGTGCACGATGGTCGACTCCGGTATCAGCAGAGCGTAGATGGCGTCGGTCAAGCCATAGATGCAAATGGTAAATCTGTGCGCCCCCTCCGTGCCATCCATCTCGATGGTCACATCGCCTTCGAAATAATCCGACGAGACGGGAACGATGGTCGGCAGCGGGATGGGCGGGGGCGGCGACGGTAGTCCATCCGACGACGGGAGGGTCTCGAAGGAGAGGCTATAAGCAGCCTGGAAGCCCACGTCGCTGCCCGGTAGGCTAAGCATCGGCCACCGCCACATCCGCGGTCAGCACGGAACCAAACGATCCCGGACCCGCGAGATTCGCCTGTGCGATGCGAATCCGGCTGAACCGAAACCGCAGCGGACCCAGCGCGATCGGCATGTTGAGCACTACACGCCGCGCGCCGATCAACCGCGTCGCGGCGGATAGATTCTCGAATTCCGCCCGGAGGTTGAGGTACAGGCCAAGATCCGGGTCCGGCAGATCGAACATCGTGGTCGCGTAGGTGGAACTCAGCACCAGATCCGGATCGGCGTAGTACACGCAGAGCGTCAACCGATATATCGTCTGCTGAATATTAGCCAGGAAAACCTGAGGGAACCCATCATCGCCGCTGGCCGGCAGCGGCGAATAACTCAGGCTATCGTCCGGCCACGCAGGAATGGAGGTGGACGCGTTCATCTACACCTTCCTCGGAGTCGCGCTGGCGAGCGCAGCGGCACCGATGATCGCAGTGGCCGCATTGGTCACCGCGCTCAAGAGTGCCATGAGGCCCGGACGCGGGCAGTGCTTGAGCGAGATGCTGACCATCGTGAGGTCCTTTTCCTCCGCTGACTGGGTAAAGCTCAAACTGTTGATTTGCATGTCCATCAGCGTCGTCAGGCCCGCAATCAGCGGGACACCGGAGAGCGTCGGCGAAACCGCCGGCAGGGTTTTCGCCAAATCGGCCATCATCTCGAGGCCGAGACGCGTCGTTGGCCCGTCCACGCCCAGGAGCGCCGCTTCGATCTGTATCGTGCGCGTTATCTTGCTGGTGTACTGACTGAGTCCCTTGTCTCCGATGGGCGGTAGCTCATACTGTTCGTTGAGGGAAATGCGATTGACCGCGAACAACGGCACGATGCCGATGAGGATGGAGACCTGCTGGGTGATGAGCTCAGACATGAATCGCGCGCCCCATGCTCATCGGCTCCGGTACTTCCATCGACCGATGACGGTGGTGGCTTGCGCCGTTCGACCGACGATTTTGGTTTCCAGCGCGACCCCGCGTAATCGTCCCTCTCTGAGTGCGGTTCGCAGTTGGCCGGCCCACTCCGTCGTATAGAGTTCCCCACCCTCTGCTTCGTATTGTTCGAGCTTTCGCAGGACCCACGAGTTCTGCATCTGATCGCGGGCGAGACGGGCTTTGCCGCCCTTGTACTCAACGATCCAATAATTTCCCTGACTGTCCACCATGACATCGTCAAATCCCGTGCCGAATCGGCTTCGCCTGCCCTCGAATGGGTTGATCCAGTTGGCATCGCGCAGCTTGAGCGTCCTTTCGGCAAAGTCGCGTCCCGCCAGGGCGCCGACTCTCTCCGCGCCCTCCCGGGTGACCATGCTTTCGTTCTCGATTCTGTCGAGCCCCTCATCCGAGGCGAAGCCTGGTTGACGCTCGTCCGGGAAAAACCCACCCCGCCGAGTTTCCCCTGCATGCAGCGCTCTACTTTGTACATCCCGGCGCCAGGAGCGAAGCAGTTCCCATCGCCCTGCCTCGTCGGTCCGATTCAACGCCTTGTGTAATTCGTCGATGTTGGGTGTTTCAAATCCACGCTCGGCGGCATCCTCCAGCAAACGATCCAGGAACTCGGATTGCTGCTTTGTCAGTCCTGATCCAACATCGCGTGCGGCTCGCGGCGCCAATTTTTTTGAATCGCGCGGTGGCTGCTGCCTGCGTTCCTCATTCAGGGCGCGCACCGCTTTTTCCAGCGCAGCCATTTCCTTGGGACTCATGCCCTCGTCACGGGCCCGCTGGAGCAGCGCGGCGATGCGGCTATCGAGGCTGCCGCCTTGCAATCCCTGCTTCGCGGGACCGATTTCGCTGGATATTGCCCTCCAGAGCTCGTGCGGCGCGAACTCGGCGGCGCGACCCATCGCTGCGTGCTCGTCTTTGGCCAGACGCTTGAATCGCCGCGCGAGCAGATCGAGCCGCTCGGTGTGCCGTCCGCTCCGAAGGGCTTTTCGCGGGACTTTTTCCGACTTCAACTCCTTCTCGCGCGCGAATCCTTCGGGTGTCAGATCTTTTTCGCCGGGGAAAGCGATGTCTTCGAGTGCCTTGTCTGTTTGGGATTTTGCAAAGGCTTCCGGCCCCGTAATGGACTCGACGTTACCCTTGATTTCTCGGAACAGGCCCTCGAGACGCGTGGCGGCGGCATCGGGCGACATCGCCTCCGGACCGATGACCTGCTCGATGATGTTGGCCGCCTGTTCGCGCAGCTCGAACGCCCGCTCGATATGCGTGGTCATTCTGTCGAGGTATTCGACGCCAAACCGCTCCACCGCGTCGCTCAGCACCCGTTCGGCGAACGAACGCGCGCGCTCGTCCGAGACGCCGAAACGCCTTTTGACGGCGGAGCGCAGCTCGAGCATCTCCGGCCGCGCCGCCGCGCTGCGGACAAGCTTTGGGTCGATGTGGATGTCGCCGGTTCGGGGCATGGTTCAATTGACCTAGAAGCTGCGGACCATTTGGATGAACTCCTCTTCTTCGGTATTCTCGGCTTCCTCTTGCTTCGTTGTTTGCGGCGGCTCGCTCCCCTCGGAGCCGAGCGACGCTTCGTGGCGCACCCGCTCAATGACCGGACCCAGCGCCCGCTGGATAATCTGGTCCATGATGATGTTCACCGCCGCTTCCTTGATGAATGCCTCCAGAATGTCTCTGGCGGCACATTCCGCGAGCTCCTCCATGAAGCGCTTCGCGACGGCCCTGCCGGCGGCTTTCGCCGCCGATTTCACTTCGCCCTTGATCGCGGCTTTGCCGCCCGCCAACAGAGCTTTCGTCGCGGGTCCCGCCTCGGGGATCACGGCGATGACGGCACCGACCCACGCAGCGAATATGCCGGCCTCCACATCCGCATGTTTCAATACCAGATCGGGATCGATCAGCGCCTCATAGAGCCGACCCCGTTCATAGGCCGCGCCGACCGCATTCGCGGCAAGCGCACCACCCGCAGCGAATGCGACGAATGCACCCCCCGGCACCAGAACGGAGACCAATACCAGGCCGGTCATCACCGCGAAACCTTCCAGCGCGTTCTTGCCTTCCTCCGAGTCGAATAGCTCGTCGACTCCCTTCGCGTAGTACCACGAGTTGCGGAATGCGTCGCCGATGCTTTCATGGGCGACCTTGTGGATTCCTTGAAGGGAGTAGTTGCCGCCCGGTATGGTCGCCGAGGGTATGTCCTCTTCCATCGGACTCGACGTGAACGCAAAGCTTGGATCGCTCATCGTCTTGCCGCGCATCTCGCCATTGTCTTGCACCATTTCGGCCAGCAGCGAGTCGAGTTCCTCCCTCACGGAGATCGCGTCCTTGAATCTCTTCCTGACTTTCTCGGTGTCCATGAGTTGCTTGACCAGCGGATCGACTCCCTGGGCGATCTGACCTTCCATCGAAATCGTCTGCTCGAGATCATCGTTGGACCAGAGCCGCCCTTTGCGGTCGCGAATCTTGGCAACACCTTGATCCTGAACCACCTCGTAGGGTGTTCCCGCCGTCGCGGCGAACGGATTGCCTTTCAGCGCAACGATGAGGGCCGCGGACGCCGCAATCCACGCTGTTGCGGGAGAAGCAGCAAACACCGCAGGAGCCGTTCTCCCTGTGAGCTTTTCCGCCTGGTCCAACTGCAGCAGCGAGCGCATGTTCTTCAGCTCAGCCATGTCTGCGATCATCGGGACAATCCAGCGCTCGAACAGCACCGCGTAGCGAGGCATCGCCTTCTGACGCCTGTTGATCTCCAGAAGCGAGGTCCCCAGGAGCTGCAACAGCATGGAACGGCAGGCACCGATGAACATCTGGCCCACCGCCTCCTTGATGACCGGTGCCACCGCCTCGCGGAATCGCAGTCCCCAAGAAAGGCCGCGGCCGCGCCAGATGCCGTGGATACTGCAACGATAGTCGCCTTCATAGATGTCAGCGACATAGTCGATCAGCTCCGAAAGATCATGCACCGCGTCGGCAAGTTTGCGAATCCACGGGATGATGGAGGAGGTACCGCCCGGCTCGAAATCCAGCGACCCCATGTTCCCTTTTGCGGTACGCGGCGGTGCGTTCTTACCTGTGGCACTCTCATTTATCAATTGCGTCACCATCGCCTGGTTCAACAGCGCGGTGGCGGCCTGATAGCAGAACTGTCCGGCATAGTCGCAGTGATTGAGGCCGCCGATCTTGTCGGAGAGCGCCTGCATTTTCTGCCTGAGTGTCTCCCCGACGTCGCCCAGGTCTTTCAGGTCCGACTCGCCCAGGAAGGGCAGATTGTCGTCCGACTCTTCGCAATCGTCGGGCGGATGATCGTCCGGGCGGTTGTCGGGCGGGCACAACCCCTGACCACCGGGCGTGCCATCCGGGCTGCCATGAGCCGTGGCATCCGCCGTCCCGCCCGTCTGTCCGCTCCCCGTCTTGGTCTTCTCGCGGGGTTTGAAGTCAATGATGGGCGTGAGCTTTGCCTTTTTCCAACTGAGGTTTGCGCTCGAGTCGAACCAAATCAAGGTGCCTTTTCCCGACATCCGGACGAGAATCGCCTGCGTGGCACCCGTCGCCAGGATTCGGGTCAAGTCCTCATCGACCATGTGCTCGAAATTGTGCTCGACGATCTGGTGGAAGACCTTTGTGGTCAGGTTGTGCGGCGTGGGCATGCGCTTGAGCATTTCATCGAATCGCTCGCGATTCAGTTGCATGTACTTGGTCTTGATGCTGGCGAAGTCGTTGCCTCCGATGACCACTTCGGCAGTGGCGTTCCCGGGCGAGGGGGTCGTTTCAACCAATTTGAACATCGGTTTCGCGGTCGGCCCTTGATACCGCGGCTCACTGAATGCGCCGAATTGGAAGAAGACGGTATCGTCGAGCGACCCGGTGGTGATCACCACCTTCCACTTCGCCGCACCTCCGCCCTCCTGCGCACGATAGATCACGCCAAGTGGATTCGCCGCGCTCGCGTTGGGCACGAGCGCCGCCAGCTCCACAATGACGTCCTCGTCCGCCGCCCCCTGCACGATCTTCACGACTTCGACAGAATGGGCGACGACCACCTCATCCTCGAAACTGATCACTTTGACCGGCTCGGTGCCGCCCTGGTAACTGTCGATCACATAGGCGCCGAGCTTGCGGTCATAGCGCCCGGGCTCGAGCGGCTCACCTATTTCGCGGGCGGTCACGCCTGTCTCGTGGTTCGTACTGCCGCGCCGGTCCCGCCGGCGCTTCCTCTCATTCGTGATATGCATCTGCGCACGCGCGGCGGTGTCGATGGCACGTTGAATTCTGGCGAGCAGCGCATCGGCCTGTGCGCCGCCCAGCAGATTGTCGGTGAGATAGGGTGGTTGCAAGACAAGCCCCGCCTCAGCTATCGGGAAGGCCGCACGCGCCCTCGCAAAGGCGCGTCCCAGAGCGCGGGTCAATCCGGCTTCGAGGCCGAGGTCCGACAACAGGTCGCCCACCGACTGACAACGCAGCTTGATCGGAAACGTAAGCCCTCGGTCTAGGGCGCGTACTTCGGGGCGTGACATGATCGTGTCCAACCCGACCCACCTAGACGAGCGCTTCGATGTGCAGGCGCAGCGATTCGAAGATCTGATTCGCCAGGTTTTCCACTCCCGCCCCCACCACCTCAATCTCCACCGGAAAATAGTAGTTGACCGTGCTTGCCGACATGGGACTGAGGAGCGCTTCCGACCCTTGCGGGGGATAGATCCGCTCGCCTTCGTGGACCAACGCAATGCCGGTCCGCCCGACCAGTTGTGGGCCTTTCGGCGCCATGTCCTCGGGTTCCATCAGGAGGTCGGCTCCACATCGAGGCAGACACCACTGAATGTGGCAGTCGGCGAGTCGTCCATCGAGACATTGCTCGGCGCGACGGAGGTGAAGTAGCAAATGTTGAACGCGATGCTCTTGAAGGTCCAATCGCTGCCGACCTGTTCGGTGAGCACTATGGAGAATTGCGTTCCGGCCAACGCGAGCGCGGTCAAGGTTGCGACGGAGGCGCCGATGGCGCGCACCGTCATCGTGAAGGTGAACGTCTGCGCCTGCAGCACGATCCCGACGTTGTCCGCCTCCAGGGAGTGCTGTACGCGGTGAGCGACATTGAGAGTCGGGCTGAAACTCTCGATGGGACTCACGAGCACGTTGTTGACCATGACGGCCAGTTTGGTATTCCAGTTAAGCGTTCCGGCCACGGTAATCTCCTAAAGGTCCGGGAAATCAGATGAAGCTGAGCGTCACCACCAATTGGTGGATCGAACCCGAGTACGTGACCGACACGTTGAACGCCAGCTGGCGGCTGTTCTGCACCTGTTGCAGCTGTGCCTGCTGATCGGCCGTGAGCTGCGAGGGATCGAGCTCGGTCAATGCCTGAATCGGAATATCCACATCGAAATCATCGATCTCGCCGACGGCGACGCGGCCGCGCAACGTCGCCCGGACGATCGAAGCGAGTACCCGCAATCCCGGGCGATTGATACGGAGCGTCCCGATCACCTGCGGACTGGTGAGCGCCGCCTTGAGCCTGAACGCGATGTCATCGATGGTACGGACGATGTCGACGTACAGCCGCTGACCGGTGCCGTCGGCGCTGAAACCCTCGCCCATCACGGGGCCGGAGCCCGCCAGGAAGTCGGGATGCACGATGGGAATGACGTGCGGCTGGCTGATGCCGCTCTGCGACGGCGCGATATAAATCTGGATGGCCTGGTCGCTCAAATCGCCGTTGATGCCGACACCATCGACGGGTTTGAGAATCAAGCTGACCCACGGATCGACGCCCGCGATCACGCCGGCGGCCGCGGAGGCGATGTCATCCGGAGAATTGGCGGCCACGAACGCCATGCGATTGCTCGACCAGTTCATGGGCGAGGGCAGACCATTTTGCTGCTCTTCGAGGGTCTTCCAATCGGAGAACTTGTTGGTCAGGTTCCCGTTGGCATCGGTGATGCCGCCCATGGGCAGCATAGCGACGCCAATGCGCGGCCGGATGCCGCCGCCACCCGCATCGTTCGGCGACGCGGACTCGACGTGGGTGCGCAGCGCCGTGATGTCGTCCGGGTTCGAGTCCGAGGACAGGCACACGATGTTGATCTGCCGATTGCTGAAGTCCGCGAATGCGGCCGTGCCGTCGAATGGCTGTCCCGGCGGCAGGCTGTAGCCCCACACCTGCAAGGCGCCGTTGTTCAGCGCCAGGTTGATGGAGGTCGCCAGCTGGCAAAGACCGAACGTCACGGTGTAATAGATGCCGCCGTTGGCGGCCACGGGCTTGCCGGTGCCGCCGCTCGAGCTGCCGAGCGTGCCGTCGATAGTGAGCACATTGCCGGAAAAGTCGACGAAGGCGCTGGCGGGGGAGGCATCCGGTCTCATCAGGAGATTCGGGACGGGCTGTCCGTCAATGTCGAGCGGTACGCCCCACACCGGCGACGGGGCGGCGACCGTGGCAGACAGGATGGAATATCCGTCCAGGACGATCGTGGCGTTTTCGCTGCCGTTCTGGAATGCCTGGCCCGTGGTGTATTGCAGCGTGCGCGTTGCGGTATTGACCGAGAGAGTGTTACCCGACACCGTATCGATGAGATCGAAGCTGGCCGGGTCCCAGCCGACGTTCGGGATCACGACGTTGTCCGGATCGACCGGCAATACAAATGCGGCGACGCCCCGGCCAACGGTGGTATGGACCACAGTCACCTGCGGACTGCCCGCGCCGATGAGGCTCGAGGAATTCGCGGCGATCGTGGGTTGCGGCCCAGGCGCCAATTGACCGGCGAATGTCGTGACCACGTTTGCGCCGGGTAACGGGCCGCCCGTGCAAACGATATTGCCGGCGCCGAGGGTCGCCAATCCCGTGAGCGCCGCCTGCACCTGCGCACTGGTGGCGTTGAAGGGAATCGGCGCGGTGACTTGGCCGCCGAAGCTCAAGGTGAAGGTTCCCGCATTGGGATTGTTGCTCATCGACAGGGTTTGCACCGCGGCGGTGGCCACCCCCGGGGTGGTCGCGGCGATTTGCGGGGCTGGAGTGGAGCCGCCGGTCAGATTGTTGGTTCCCAGTGCGATGGTGGCTTGCGGCCCGGAGGCCATGGTGCCCGCGAAGGTCAGGGTGATCGGGCCCGCCGGCAGCGCGGCCCCGGTGCAGTTGAGATTTCCCGACCCGATCGTGGACAACGCCGTGAGCGCCGCCTGCACCTGGGCGCTCGTGGCGTTGAAGGGTATGGCCGACGTTGTTTGGCCGCCGAAACTCAAAGTGAACGTGCCGCCGGTGGGAGTACCGGTGACCGTCAGCGTCTGGACCGCGGCCGTACTCGCGCCGGCCGTGCTCGAGGCGACGGTCGCCGCCGGACTGGAAGCGCCCGTGAGCGTGCTCGGACCCGCCGCGATCATCGGCTGAGCGCCCGATGCAAGGCCTCCGGCGAAGGCGATGGTGACGGCGGCCGGCAGCGGACCGCCCGAGCAGCTGACGTTGCCGGCGCCGATGTTGGACAAGGCGGCAAGGGCTGCCTGCACCTGCGCGACGGTGGCGTTGAACGGCAGGGGGGAGGTCGTCTGCCCGATGAAGCTGAGCGTAAAGGTCCCGGCGGTGGGATTGTTGGCGAGCGACAGGGTCTGCACGTCACTCACCAAGGCGCCGGCCCCGGCCTGCACGATGGCGGGGCTCGCGCCGCCGTTCAATCCGTTCGCGCCGACCGAGATCGGTGGCTGCGAGCGAAACGCGAGGCTGCCCGAGAAGCTGATGAGCACGCTCGAGGCCGGCAGAGGACCGCCGCTGCAGGTGACGTTGCCGGCGCCGATGCTGCTGATCGCAACCAGGGCCGATTGCACTTGCGCCGCGGTGGCGTTGAAAGGAATCGCGGCGGTGGTTTGACCCCCGAAGGTGAGTGTGAAGGTGCCGCTGGTTGGGGTGCCGCCGGTGACCGACAAGGATTGCGCGGCACTCGCGAGCTGCGCAACCCTCAACACCGGGACGACCTGCGCGTACGGCTCGCCCGGGGCGCCGACCAGGGGTCGCGAGAACAGCGTTGGGTTGGAGAAGCCGGCGCCCGCTGAAGGCGCTGGGCCAATGATGCCGACCACGCCGACCGAGGATGACAGCGGCTGGTAGAGACCGCTGGTGTCAATTTTGACTGTGACGTACTGAATTCCCATTCGGCAAGCTCCTGCTAAATTGATTGAACACAACGACGGGTCGCAGCGCCGCCATCAGATGTTGGGAACCGTGAGAAACGCGGCCAGCGTGTCGGATGCCGCGAAGGCGGCGACCACCGCCTGCTGACTCACCGGTGTCGCAGCCAGGACACCGGCCGGATACAGCTGCACGAAAAAAAGGGGTGTCTGTTCCGACGTTCCGTCGAGCGAGGCGAGAAACGCGCCGTCCTGCTCGACCATGCGCCGAACCGTCGTAATTCGCTGCAGATCGTTGACAGGAGACGGGTCCGCCGCCGCGAAGACGAAGCAAGACGCCTGGAAGTTCAAGGTGAGCGCGCTAGGGTCGACGCTCACCTGAAACTGCAAGTCGTGGACCGTCGGTGCCGGATCGGTGACGCCCGCCTGGGTGAGACCGCCGGTGGGCCCGAGCTCAATCGAGCCCAGGGGTTGCACCGCCAATTGCACCGGCACCGTCGCGATGACATCGACCCAGGAGGGCGCTTCGCGGCCCAGCTTGAACTGGTACCAGTCTCGCGGCGGCTGCTCGCTGCGTCGTTCGCGAAACCCGGAGAGCCGGGCTTCGCAATTGAAGGGTGCTTGAAATCGAAAATCAGTGGCCGCACCCAAGGTCACGGAAGTGACCTGGTATCCGTTTTGACCGTACTTGCTCGTGAAAGAGGTGCTCGCGAACCCGGCCAGACCCGTCAGGGCCGCGAACTGGGCCTGGTTGGCGGTCAGCGCAAAATAGGCCAGGACCTGATCTCCGAAGCTGATTGTCAAGAACACCTCTCCTTGCATTCCCATCGACAAACGAGTTCTCCCTGCTGAACCCGGCGACCACACGCGACGAGCTACGACGGAAATGATTCTGGATTCGACCGGCTGCAGTGACCATCCATCTTGCGGCGGAGGGCGTGCGGAAGAGGATCTAGATCCTTTCGCGGGAGGGTCTAGTTCGCACCGGTGCGATGCCACTGCATGGCCGATGAGGTCCATTCCTTCAACCGCATTGGATTTCTCCAAGCTATTGCCAGCCCTTCACCGTGCAAAGGCGGGCGGCCGTCTCACCGCGCGAGACCGAAACCGTAACCTCCGCGCAGGCCAGCGTTCCATCGGTGCTGCGCACGGACACCTGATAGCGGCCGGCGGATACCGCAAAAACCGCATTGGTGGCTTGGCTCATTTTCATGCCGTTGATCGTCACGACCGCACCCTTCGGCTCGGACGAGATAACGAGCATGCCGGGCTGCGGCGGCATTTGTGCCCACGACGGTTCCGCCGGCAGCAGGAGCACCATCAATCCGAGGATGCGTGTCGCGCGGCCCGTGGAGATGCTCATGCCGGCTGCTTGCCGCCGAGATCGTGAATGGCGAAGTCGGCCAGAAATATGACGCCCGCGAGCAAGCTGTAAAACTGCGCATGGCTTGAAAACTGATACACGGGATCATAGGCACTGAAGGTGCGGTTACTGATCATTGCCAACAGATTCAGGTGGCTGACGTAACCAAAGTACAGCGACAGCACTCCGCCGAAGGCCGAGAGCAACGCGGCCCACATGTGTCTGCGAGCGGACCGCTGCGCCGCATTGTTTCCGAGGAGCAGCCCCACTGCGCCCAGCAGCGCGGTCGCGAGCGTGGTGAGCAATCGGTTGGTATCGGTCATCGCCTGAACCGACATTTTCTGCCAGTCACTGGGATCCGCAGGGGTGCTCGAGGTTTGCGAGAAAATGGTGCCCGGCTGGTCGTATACCTTTTGGTAGACGAGCACCTGCAACCCCCAGACCGCCAGCACCACCATGAATACCGTGCTGTAAAATCTCGTCCGGCTCATGGCCGGCTTTTCGACGCGCGCGTTCATAAATCAGGGTAGGCGCGGATGGGGCCGCACCACCATCCATCCTCGGATGGAGATTGGACACATCCGCGGTCATCGTCCCAGCGAGCTCAACTCTCCAGAATGTCGCTCAGGCGCTTCGTCAATGTGTCGAGCGTGAGCGAATCGACATCGCAGGGATCCGGCCCCGACACTCGGGAAAGATTATCCGACAGCACCAGCACTCGAGCATCCGCTCCCGCCCATGCCGCGGCACGCTGCTCGGCGTTGCTCGAGGGTCCCAGAATGACGAGATCGGGCTGCATGTCGCCCAGCTCGGGCGGCCACGCTTCAAGGTCGTCGATATCCGCGACAATGGACAGTCGCGCGTGCGGCTGCTTGATGCGCGACTCCACGATGTAGCGGATCAATCCCGCCAATAGGGGTGAAACCATCACCAGCACGGTCCGAAGCTCGCGCATCTCCCCCTCCGCCATGCATGCGCGCCATCACCTCGGTGCGACGGCGCAAACTGAGCTTGCCCAAGAGATTATGCACGTGCGACTTCGTGGTGCCCAAGCTGATGCGAAGCTGACGAGCAATATCCTTGTTGCTATATCCCGCAATCACCAAACCCATGATTTCCGATTCGCGGCGAGTCAGTGCCGAGGATGATTCCGGCAGGAGCGGCGCGCGGCGTGCCGCGGAAGCGATGCGCCGCAACAGGCTCCCCGCGATGCGCGACGGGCAGGCCTGTTCGCCGCGGCTGATTTGTTCCACCAAGGAAATCAAATCGCCGACCGACGCGGTGTTGGGGACATAGCCCGCGATGCCGGCTTCGGCCCACTTGAGCACATGCTCCTCGGTTTCGCGGATGCCAAAGGCGATGATGCTACTCTGTGGCATGACGCAGCGCAGTTGGGCGGCGGTCTTGGCGCCCCCCGGAAAGGCCACGTCCAACAGCACGACCGCCG
>Ga0181528_10000804_pt1 | contig 20652 bp, 14 predicted proteins | sample PEATcosm2014_Bin_47_FD_119742 | JGI IMG/M metagenome (GOLD analysis project Ga0181528, IMG submission 119742) | Peatland microbial communities from MTU Mesocosm Facility, Houghton, MI, USA - PEATcosm2014_Bin10_10_metaG | ecosystem: Environmental > Terrestrial > Soil > Wetlands > Peat | place...
CAGCGCTAGATTGTGCACTCCAAAGATCCGCGTAAGGACGGAGACCATTCGTCCTGCCTCACGGCGAAAAAGATGTTCAGTGTTCTCCACCTATACCCTATGCACCGGCCGCACTTCCACCGATCCTCCAACCTCAAAGATGGGGCATCCCTTGGCTAATTCAGTGGCGTGATTGAGATCGCTGGCTTCAACCAGAATGTAGCCGCCGACAACATCCTTGGCCTCAGCATATGGACCGTCGACAACAACTCTTTCTTTGCCTTTGACAACCTTGCCTGTATGTTCCAGCGGATGTCCAGGTTCCTTAAGGCAGCCAGCGCTGTCAAGTTGCTTGAACCAAACAACCCATTTTTCCATCGTCTTCTGCATCTGCTCGGCGGACGGAGATGTTTCTCTCCCCCGAAAGAGAAAAGTGAACTCGCTCATTGCAATTCCTCCTGATTTCAAATGACTTCGCCAAGGATAACTCTCCGCTTCGAACGATCTTGGCCTATCGTTCAAAGTGTGCCATGCCTTAGCAGTCACCGGCTAGTCGCAAAAGCTCGCTGATGTGGAACCGAGAGAGGCCGCACAAGGAAGCCGAGCTTCATCGTGAGAAAATAGCTGACCGCACTAAGCGGCCAAGTACTTCGCGAACGGGTCAAAGTAGAAGACCGGCCAATTCCTTGCAAGGTGCTCATGCCAGGAAGGGTACATCGGCGACTTCCCCTCGGGATAGGCTTCGTGGTCAACCGTGAGCCTGGTGCCTCCGCCCTCAGGTGTCAAAGTGAACCGTACCAGTGAGTAGACGCCCGGCGCCCAGTCGCTGCCGCGCCAGGCCTGGACTACGCGCTTGCCTGGGACCAATTCGATCTGACGCCCTTCAATGTAGCCGCCAAAGATCGAGAAGGCTTCTCCAGCGCCTGCGCCAATATTGGCAGGGCGCGCGGAAGCCGCAGCGAATTTCTCACCACTGGTTAATAGTTCGTAGACCTTCTCTGGTTCTGCCGGAAGTAGCTTTTCCTGATGAATTGCCATGTAGATTCTCCTTTTGTTCGGTGTGATATTGGGTCTTTCAACTCAATAACGCATGAACGGCTGCTTAGCGGACACTTTTTTGTGAAAGGAAAAAAATCTTTTGAGCGGCATTTCTGGCATGTCGAAATCGTTTCTGCAGGATCGTCATGGTTGTGAGCGACGAAATTGATCGTTCTAATTCACCAGGAGGACACCTATCATGCAAACTGCAAATGTCACTGAGAGAAACACTGCGAATGCGAAGAAGCTCATCGAAGAAGTCATCAACACTGGCAAGCTTGAGCTGTGCGATCGCTACCTGGCGGCTGACCGGATCGACTACATGGACTATGGGATTCCGCCCGAAATGGCCAATGGACATGAGGGGTTCAAGAGAGTCCTTGGCGGCTTTGTCGAGGCATTCCCCGATCTCCATCTTGCGGTTCAATTCACGGTCGCCGACGATGACCGTATCGTGCTTTACGTTTCGACAACGGGAACCCACCGAGGTCCGTTTATGGGCGCGCCACCCACGGGAAAACAGTTCAAAGTCAATGGCACTGACATCTTTCGCTTCAACGATGAAGGCAAGGTCTCCGCACATTGGGGTGTCTTTGACACCTTCGGAATGCTGGCGCAGCTCGGTCTCCTTCCGCCGCCAGGACAATCTTGAATCGTTGAAGGAATTCAGATCGCTAGGCCATTTGCATTGCTTGCAAACCGAGTCCGTCCGGTCAAGAGCGGACTCGGTTTCAAGGCCGTTCAAACTATTTCCGCTACTTTTCGCTTCAGATACTCGCGCATCGCTGAATCCTCACAGAGGCCAATGGCACGCGTGTAAGCCACCTTGGCTTCATTGAAGCGCTGCATACGTTTCAGCAAATGTGCGGTAAGTGCCCAGTAAGGCTGGTATGTATCGACTGACTGGATGGGGATTTCTTCAAGCAGCGCCCACCCATTTTCTGCACTGCTGCTTTCAGCTACGGCTGCCGCGCGGCCTACCAATGCGCCAATCGTCGGCGCAATACGAACAAGGCCCGCATACATCATTGCGATCGATTCCCAATCGGTATGACCAGTCTGCGCACGTTGCGCGTGCACCGACTGGATTGCCGCTTCAAGCTGAAAATGTCCGATGCGTCCAAATTGCGCGGCACAAGCCAGCAATCGCTCTGCTTCCTCGATCATTGCGCCCGACCAACGCGTTACATCCTGCTCTGAGAGTGAAATGTACGTGCCGCTCTCTGAACGGCGCGCCTCGCGACGTGCTTCGCAATGCAACATCAACGCCAGGAGGCCATGAACTTCTGGTTCGCCCGGCATGAGTCGCAAAAGCAGCGCACACAAATCAATTGCTTCTTTAGCCAATCCTTTACGCCGCTGATCGGCACCGGCAACATCATCCCAGCCGCTACCGTAGGCGGCATAGATTGCTTCAAGCACGGCATCAAGCCGACTAGGCAGATCACTTGCGCTGGGCAATTCGAATCGCAGACCCGCCACGCGGATCTTGGTCTTGGCGCGGCTCAAACGCTGTCCCATGGCGGAGGGCTTTACCAGAAATGCCGATGCAATGCGCGCGGCATCAAGCCCCAGTACAACCTGAAGCATCAATGGTGTTCTGGAACTCGGATCGATAGCCGGGTGAGCGCAAACAAAAAGCAGTTTGAGACGTTCGTCGGGAAATATCTCAGCCGAATCGGCCATTTGCTGAGCGACGTCTGTGATTGCGATCAGCGCAGGCGTCGCCTCTTCATGCACCTGGCGGTGTCGAGCGAGATCAATCAATTTGCGGCGAGCGGCCACGAGAAGCCAAGCTTCCGGCTTATCTGGAACACCCGTGCGAGGCCAGGTCTCGAGAGCGGCCCGGAAGGCGTCGGCGAGCGCATCCTCGGCAGCAGCCACATCGCGGGATCGAGCCGAAAGAAACGCAAGCAGGCGGCCCCACGAATCGCGGGCCGCCTTCTCGACTGCCTCATGCGTCTCCGTCATGCTTCGGCAGGTCCAGTCATGGCGGGCCGTATCTCAACTCCGCCTCCAGGGCCGGCCGGATAGCGAGCAGCCCAGTCAAGCGCTGTGTCAAGGTCGGGAACATCGATCAGGAAATAACCACCGAGTTGCTCTTTCGTTTCGGCAAATGGCCCGTCCTGCACGAGACGCTTGCCATCGAGAATTCGCAGCGTGGTAGCAGTATCCGGAGGTTCAAGCCCCGCGCCGCCAGCAAAGATGCCTGCCTCTCGAACCGCTTTCAAGTAAGGCATGAAACTTCCCCAGAAGGCGTCTCTCGTCTTCGGATCAGTCCGCGAGTCAAATTCCATTTTGTTCAGGTAGAACATCAGCATGTACTTCATAAGATCCCTCCAGGTTCAATTTGACGCCTTTTCCGGCGTCTGAAAGGATGACGTACGCGAACGCTTCACTTCGACATTGCTTTGATTATTATTCTATGAGCCGGAATGATCACGTCAAGCCTTCGCCGCACTCTGGAGCGAGTCGTTTCTTATTGCATCAGCGGCGCATGGAGCATAGCCTCAACGCCTCCAATGTCAAGGCGTTGTTTGGCATCGAGAAGCTCCCGATCGACAATCGCATTCACTACCTGCTCGACCCGGCGCCACCCGAGCTGTTCGCGACGCAAACCGCTCCGGTCCTGATAGACCGCAGGGGCGCGTTATTGAGAGATATACTTGGCGGGAATGTTCAGAACCCGAGCAAGTTGAAACTCCGGGTGATCGCTATGGGCGAGGGACAACGCCTGCTGAAATGACTGTCGGGCTTCGTCGGTGCGATGTAGTTGGAGGAAGAGGTTTCCCAGCAGGGCATGGGCTTCGGCCGAGCCAGGATTCAGCTTGATAGCGAGGTGCGCTTCACTCAGGGCTTCGCCCCATTGCTGCTTGCCGGCAAATTGTTGCGCCTGACTCATGTGCGTGAAGGCGGACAACTCTGGCACGGCGAACTGTCCGCGGAAGACCAGGACGCTGTTGGCGATAATGGCATCTGGACGGCGATGAAGGAACTGCGCATAAGGGTTCAGGTCGCCAGGACCCCAGTAATCCCCATCGGCCTCGGAGCCGCTAACGAGAATGGTGCCTGTGATGGATGGCGGAACGAGCGGCAGCGGTGAGCCGAACATATGTTTGAGGCCCTCCGGCAGCGGCTTGCAGGAAATGTGGTAGTAAGCCGGATCTACGTTCCAGCCATAGTGAGCAAACCAGCAGTCGTGGATTCCGTTTGCATCCAGATAATTCTTGGTCGCGCGCAGGCCCTGTCCCCAATCGGCATTGGAATCCGTAAGCAGCCGGAAGGTATTTTGGGGGCCTCCCCAGGCTTCGTTGGCATAAGTCAGATAGTTGGGAAAGACATGCGCCGAGGAAGCTACATGGAAGAGCAACAAAGACGCGGCGGCATAGATTCCCCATGGCTGTTTGCGGCCCAGCGCAACCGCGGTGGCAGCCGCGATGAGAATAAAGAATGGGAAAACAGGAAGGATATGACGAATGCCGATATCCATGGTTGAAGCGAGGCTGGCGGTTAGGTACAGCAGGGAGGGGACCAGCAGGTACACCATCACCTGACGTTTGCCGCCTTGCCGCAACACATTGAGAAACGGAGCGAGCATCAGGAGCGCAAGTATGCCAAGTGTCGCCTTGATGAGAATGGCAACTGGAAAGTAGAACCAATGACCGGTGGTGTAATCCTGCCCGAGCAGGAACATGGGATCGCGCTTAGACGAGTCGATGATGTCGACGATGCCGAACAGATAAGCCTCAGGCAGCAGATGCAGTGAACCGATTTTTGGGATCACCGCCTCGACCCACGGGTTGTGGCTTGAAGCGGCGAATTGCACAAGTGTGGGAGTCATGGCCAAGGCGCCGGGACGGGCTTGATAGCGGAAGCCATAAAACGCCCAAAGCATGATATAAGCAATCAGAGCAATCAACACCGAAGAGCCAGCCATGCGCAGCCCGCAATTCGGTTTGCCGCTATTCAATGTGGCGGGCGAAGTCCTGAAAAACAATTCCAGGGTTGCCAAGACAAGAAAGACTGGCACGAGAAAGATTGCGGAGTGCTTGGCTGCCAGAGCCAGTCCGAATGCGATGCCGCAAGCGATCAGTCGTTGCGCCGTGGGATGGCTTTGCCAGCGATAGAAAGCATAGACCGCGCCAAAGATACAGCAGGTCGCCGCCATATCCGTGGTGATCATCGCTCCGTGCGCCAGCAAAGTTGGCTCGAATACCAGAATCAAAAGTGCCAGAAGGCCGGTAGTGCGATTGAACATCTCACACCCTGCCGCTAACACCAGCAGCGCGAGAACAAACGCGAATGCGGAGATGGCGAGGCGGGCATGCCAGAGCATGGCGTCGGCGTCGTGCGTGTAGAGAAATACATTGCCGCTGTCGAAGTTCTCGCCCTTGAAGTAGAAGGCGTTTGAAGGCGGAGGACAGGGAATGCCCAAAACCGGCAGCGCCGCGATGAGCTTGGCGAATGGAGGATGTTCGGGATTACTCCCGAAGTCGCCATATTGCCAGTAGCGAGCGCCGGCCAACAGATGGTTTGCCTCGTCCGGTGTTTGCGACTGCTGGAATGCGGGAACGAAGAGTTCAACCGCCAGAATCAGCAGAAGGCCAGCAACTGCTGCCCACCAGAAACCTTGCGCACGCGACCGTATGCATCTCGCCACGACAGTGAGCGGAGAGATATTTCGCTGTACGACATCCATGGGCTTCTCTTTCGACGAGGAATGGTTTCTGAACTGAATACAGAATGCCAACAGCTCATGCAGGTCGTCAACAATGTCCGAACTTATCCCACCAAACAATGCACTCTTTACCGATTGGATTCCGACAGTTAGAACCGCTGCACTCTTCTCTGTTGACTTGTGAGCGAAACTCCTCTCATACGCGTTCGGCCCAAGCCACCAAGGATCTGCAATAAGATGATGGCGAGAACAGACTACCCGAATGGGTAGTCAAATTCCTATCCGCTCTGGGGGTAGACGCTCTCCATGGCACTCAACTACGATCTGACTTGGCCTTTGTCGACAAGTGCATCGTGAAGGATTCTCCAACAATCTGTAACCTTTTGACTCGAGGTGGACAATGATCGAATCACCATCAGGAAAGCCGGAGTCTCAGCCGGAAATCAAAGTCTCGCTCGATGGCCCCTATGTGGTCTCGAACGTTGCGGAATTCAGGAATTGGCTGGGTGAAGAACTTGCCCTGACACAACAGATGGCGCTTTGCCGTTGCGGCCAATCCTCCACAAAGCCGTATTGCGACGGTACTCATGCCAAATCGGGTTTCTCCGGAGCCAAAGACCCGAAGCGAGTGCCTGACAAGCGCGATGCTTACGAGGGGCAGCAGATCGAGATCTTCGATAATCGCGGCGTCTGTGCTCACTCGGGATTCTGCACTGACCGGCTGCCGTCGGTATTTCATGTCGGGCAGGAGCCGTTCATCACACCCAGCGGTGGAAGGCTGGACGAAATCATCCAAGCGGTCCGGGCATGTCCGTCGGGAGCACTCAGTTATGCAATCGATGGTGTAGAAGCCCGCAATCAAGTCGATCAGTCTCGAACGCCTTCGATCGAAGTTTCCAAAGATGGTCCATACAGGGTGACGGGCGGCGTCCGGCTCGTCGACGAACTTGGCAACGACGTGCCCCGCGTTGAAGGTTCTTCGCGCGAGCACTACAGCCTGTGCCGATGCGGGCACTCTCAGAACAAACCGTTTTGTAGTGGAATGCATTGGTATGTGAGGTTCGCGGACCCCGTACCGTCTCCGGAACATGAGCCTACGCTCTTCGAGTGGGCAGGCGGATTTCCCGCTCTGTTGCGCATGACGCGGATCTTCTACAGCAAGTATGTTCCGCAAGACCCGCTGGTTGGCCCGCTCTTTGCGAATATGTCCCCAGATCATCCGGAGCGCGTAGCGGCGTGGTTAAGCGAGGTCTTCGGTGGACCGAAGTTCTACTCCGAGCGATATGGCGGCTATTCGCGCATGATCTCGCAGCACGTCGGCAAACGCATCACCGAGGAGCAACGGGCACGGTGGGTAAAGATGCTGTGTCAGAGCGCCGACGACGCCATGCTGCCCAATGACCCTGAATTTCGCGCGGCGTTTGTTGCCTATCTCGAATGGGGTTCGCGCATAGGCAAGGAAAACTCTCAGCAGAATGCGGTGCCCCCGCCGAATATGCCTGTTCCCCGCTGGTGGTGGGTCTGCAATGCGACCCCAGGCTCCAGGGTCTCAGCGCTTGCTCCACAGGCGGAGATCCAACAGACCGTTGCAATTCCCGCCCCGGACGAGCCGGTGACTTTTACTCAGCACATCAAGCCGCTCTTCCGAAAGATGGATCGGGAGTCGATGAGTTTTGTTTTTGATCTCTGGACCCATCGCGATGTCAGCAAGTATGCGCCAGAGATATTGAAGCGGCTAGACAATGGGACGATGCCCTGTGACGGAGCCTGGCCTAAAGAGAAGGTCGACCTCTTCCGGCGATGGATTAACTCGGGAATGGCGGATTCATAAGTATCGTCGCAATGAAGTTATGTCGCTCGCCCAGAATTCTGTCAGGAAAAATATGTTGAAGCTATACAAATTTGTTGCGCAGGTCTGTTTAGTAAGTTTGTTCGCGCTCGGAACCGGTTGCCCATTGAAGGGGCAAAATGCAGCGAAAACAAACGATGAACCAAGTATTCCGCAGACGCCCATCGGCAAGCTGTTGATTGCTTTTCTTGATGCGGTAAACTCTCAAGATCAAATGCGGATAGATGCGTTCGTAGCAAGCAGCTTCTCCAAGAAAAAGGTGGTGAAGGACGCTTGGCCCACCCCCTGCTGTGCCCCTGCGATTGTATCCCGAACATTATTCAACGTCGCCAGGCGGAGCAACGGCTTGACTTTGAAGGAGGTCCATCCACTCGAAAACGAAATTGTGGCCTTTGTTCAAACAAAGAATAGTGGCAGGAGAGTCTACATTGATCTCAAGAACACCGCTGGATCTCCATCTCAAATTGAGAGTTACCAACTCATCCCAGTGCCCCCCGACTTAGGTGAATTTCTTCCTCAAGTTCCGGCTTCCACTCCCTTGGCCGAAAGACTAGAGCTGGCCCGACAAGCGCTCAATAAAGCTGCCTCACGCGATCTTTTTTCTGGAACGTTGCTGGTAGCTCGCAAGAGCAAGGTTCTGTTGAGCGCCTCCTTTGGCGATGCTGACAAAGATTTACATCTTGTCAATTCTCTGAACACTCCATTCGGGCTTGCTTCTACGGGTAAACTCTTTACCAGCGTCGCTGTGGCGCAACTGGTTTCTCAGGGCAAACTCAGCTACGACGAGCCGATAATTCGCTATCTTCCGGATTATCCCAATAAAGCGGTTGCGTCCAAGATCACTCTGCGCCAACTTCTGACTCACACTTCGGGCTTGGCAGACATCTTCTCTGAGGAGAACCCAAAGTTTCCGCTTCGCCGCCTCAGCGACTACTACCCGCAATTTGCGAATAATCCGTTGCTGTTCGAACCTGGAAAGGGTCAATCCTACAGCAATACCGGGTTTCTCGTGCCCAGCATGATTGTCGAGCAGGCATCCGGACAGGAGTTCAAGCATTACCTGAGAGAACATATTTTCAAGCCTGCAGGTATGAACAACACTGGCTGGGGCCATCCCAAGAGAATGGCGCATCCCTATACGAAGGACAACACCGACGATCCTTTAAACCCAGACAGTCCGTGGGTGAATGCCGACCCTTTCTACAAAGACCTACTTGCTGGTCCGGCTGCTGGACCCGGTGGGGAATACTCAACGGTGGAGGATTTGCTGAAGTTTTCGACTGCACTCCAAGACGGACAATTGTTGGACTCGAAAGAATTCAATCGTCTGATCCAGGAAGGCTACGGATGTCAATGCTCCGCCACGCCGGGCCATCGGATCTACGCTCATCCCGGTGGAGGCCCCGGCGTCAACTCAGGCTTGAAATTGTATGTCGACCAGAACTTTGTGGCCATCTTCTTGTCGAATTATGATCCTCCATTCCCGCAAATGCTCGCTAGCTCGATTGGCGACCTCCTGGTCGAACCGTAACGCATAGAGAGGTGGTCAATGCTTGTCACCGACGACTACCGGAAATATCTGTCATTTGGATGTTTCCGAAGGACAGATATGCAGACGAATGGGAGAAGACTGAGGTCGCCAATGCGGACGACCAGCATTGGACATTAAGTAATTCCCAATTGTCTTTGCACTGATTATTCCATCGATGCCTCGAACTCGACAGTCGTCCCTTTCCCCTGCACGCTAATGACTTTCAGCTTCCCTTTGCACTCCATTGCGCGCCGTTGCATACCATCCAACCCCCAGTGATTCGACACGGTAGCCGATTCGGCTATGGCGGTGTCAAACCCCAGACCGTTGTCGACTACTGAGAGAAAGATGGAAGTTTCGCGGAACTCAAGGTTGATCGAGACCTCAGAGCAACCCGAATGGCGGACCGAATTCGTAACCGCTTCAACTGCAATTCTGTATGCCTGTTTTTCGAGGAATTTCTGCAGTGTCTTTGGTTTTCCGACGATGGCATAATTCAATTCTGGTCCACCCGAACAGAGTCGCCGAGCCGCGGTCTCCAGGGCCTCGTCAAGTCTAAAGTTGGATGATTCGGGTGACCTTAGATCCCAGATGGCGTGTCTGGCGTCCGCCATGCTCTTGCCAAGATGCTCGAGCGCAGTCGAAAGCTGCTGAATTCCGAGCTTTGATGATCCCAAGCTTAACTGGCGCAGGCCAGCCTGAATTTCCATCGCTGTTCCGGAGACGCTTTGCAGCAATGTATCGTGAAGTTCTTGGGCTACGCGTGAACGCTCGGCCATGATTGCAGTGAGGCGCCGCTCCCTTTCCTTTACTCGAAGGGATTCAGCTATCAAGATAAGCAGAAAAGCCAATAGCCCGGTCACCAAGTAAAACAACCGCGTTTGGTAGAAATGCGGGAGGATTTTAATCACTGCGGAGGCTTCTTGTGGGCTCCACGAACTGCCCGCTCGTCTCGCCGAAACGAAGAACTTGTATGTGCCCTGAGGCAGATCTGTGAAAGAAATGTGCCGATCAGCGCCCGCCAACTGCCACTGGTCTTCATAACCTTGCACTCGATAACGGAATTCGATCGCCCTTGCCTGCACGGAAGTTGGCGCCGTGAATTGGAAGTCGAGCCGACGCACTCCGGGGCCAATATTTGTGCTGCTGGTCGGTGTCCCATTCACCACGATCGATTCCAAGACCGGAGTCGGAGGTGATATCGGTGCGGGCAGCTTGGAAGGGTTCACTTCAACAACACCTTGGTCTGTTGCAAACCATAGAATTCCGTCTTGTGCCACCAACTCGGAAGACTGGATGATCGGCCCAAGAACTGCGCCGCTCTTGATCCCATCCTCTGCTCCATAGGCGATTGATTGCACGACTGTTCGCGATCCATCAGCGACTGCATTGAGATCATCCCGGTTTACGCGAAAGATTCCCCGAAATGATCGAATCCAGAACCTGTGCCGGCTGTCTTCAATCAATTGAAGAACGCCATCGGCAAACATTCCGTCTTTCATTGTGAACGCACGAAAGCGTCCTTTCTTCAGGCGATGCAAGCTACCTTCTGTGCAGATCCATAGAGTGCCATCGGAGTCCTCGTAGATACTCTGCACAAAGTTATTTCGCAAACCATCCGCCGTTGTGTAGTTCGTGATCTTGCCATGATCAAGCCGAACCAATCCAGAAATCGTTCCGATCCACGCAGCACCTTCCCGATCCTCAAGTACTGAGGTCACATAACTGATGGGCAATCCGCTCTGTTGAGTCAAACTCGATATTCGCCCATGATCCCATATCCTGAGTTCACTTAGAGAACCCATCCAGATGCGGCCTGCCCGATCCTTGTAGAGCAAATATACTGAGTGCTGAATATCTGATTTGGCGACTACCCGCTTCCAAAAGCTGCCTTCCCGACGAAAGGTCCCGTTTGAAGTAGCTACCCAAAGATTGCCAGTATCATCCTCCGCGAACGAATAGATCGTGGCATCCTTGAATTCACGATCAGAGATCGCATGAAATCTCCCATTAGTGCGCCTGGTAAGGCCTTGACCGCCAACCCATATGTTGCCTTTCGAGTCCTGGAAGAGAGTTGCAGTGACATTGTTGGCCAACCCTTCCCGAGTTGTATACGAAATAAACGGACCGAGGCGGTAGCATCCAACCCCGGAGCCGATCGTTGCTACCCAGAGACTTCCATCTTGATCTTCAAAAACAGCATCCACATCTTTGTGTGGTCCCACTTCGTGCTGGAAAATCGACCCGGGTGTATTGCTCAAACGTGCAAACGTCTTGTCGGTAGATGCCCATATATTTCCCTCTCTGTCTTCATTCAAGGAGAAGCAACGGCCAGGCAGTTCTCTCACGGGTTTGAACCGGCCTGAAGCGGTCAGGAGTGCGCTCCCCGTCAAAGTTCCCACCCAGAGCCGACCGCTGTGATCATGAAGCAAAACCAGAACAAAGTGTCCCGGCAATCCATCCTTTTCGGTCGAGACTGTCACGTGGCCATTAAACAGATGAGCAAGGCCTCCGCTGAAAGTTCCAACCCAGAGTCCTCCGGCCCCATCCTCTGCAATTGAAGAAATTGAATCTGCAGGTAAACCATCCTTTCGTCGGATAATCCGGAAGCGAGCACCGTCGTATACTACCAATCCGTTCCAAGTACCGATCCAAAGTCTCCCTAAGCGATCCTCGAGCAGGGTATGAACGCCTCTAGCTGGCAGTCCATCTTGCTCGCCAAAGTGCCTGAAAACACCGTGCTCGTAACAAGTGAGGCCGTCACCTGTGGCGATCCAGAGCCTGCCGCGATGGTCTACCAGGAGTGCATCAATCATATTGTGGCCGAGGCCCGGCGTCGTCTCTTCGCGAAAAACGGTGAAGCGCACTCCATCGAAGCGAGCCAGCCCATCTCTGGTGCTAAACCAGAGATACCCGTCAGGGGTTTGTGCTATCGACCGGACTTCATTCTGAGAAAGTCCTTCGTCCGTTGTATAGAGTCGCGCTGAATACTCAGAAAGTGGCCGCAATGGCATTTGGCTCGACGCAACCTGAGCGCAAATCAGGAGAACAATCAAGCTGAATACAAGGAAACGGATGGTGCGGCGGAGAGTCTCCGCATCATCCGGTCCACGATGGTAGCTTGCAAGATTGCCGCGCTCAGACTCGCTTTGCATTTGATTTGAGCATAATTCATCGCGCTCAAGATTGATTCCTCCGCAGTATCATTCGGCCAAGTTTCAGAAAGGCGCTTCAACATCTGAACGAGCCCGATGGCACCAACTCCACCACATAGGATTCCTGACACGTGGCTGCGAAGAAACCTCCTAGTGCTCAGGCCGGAATCACCAGTAGCAGAAGATAAGTCTTGTACCGCCCGCCGGTATGAATGCTGACCGTGCCCCGAAGACATCCATGGACCGGTTGGTAAGGTCGTTGTGAAGAAACGGACCGCTTCCGGTCATTGCAAATAGCAGTCTCCTTGGCTTCGAGAATAATTACTTGGTTGCGAAGTAACCCGGCCCGTTGAGGTCGGCGAGCAGCCCTGGTTCGGTGGGTTCCCAACCGAGCTGGTCACGAGTGCGTTGGCTGGAGGAGGGATTGTCGGTTGCAGCGAAGCCTGCAAGAAAACTGAACTGTTTTTCCGCTTCCTTGACCGATATGGAGACGACCGGAATCTTCAGTTGACGGCCAATCACCTCGGCGATGGAACGGAGCGGAATTCCCTCTTCGGCCACACCGTGATACCGCGCCCCCGCGACACCCTTTTCCAGCGCCAGCCTGAATGGCGCGCAGCATCTCGCCGATGCACGGACGGCCAGCGATTTTGACCATCACCGATATAGGCGGACTGGCCTTTCTTGCGCGCGATGCTAATGAGCTGAGGCACGAACCCGGTATCTCTATCGCCATGCACCGACGGTGCAAGCCGAAACATCGTTGCGCGCACTCCCAAAGAAGCCCACGCTTCGATTTTCTCTTCCGTCTTCGCGCGGGCGATGCCAGCAGAGAGGGGATCAGGCTCATCCTCTTCCGTCGCGGGCTTCGTGGCACGAAATCCAACGTGCGAAAGACCGATGGTGCCAAAGGTCGTAACTAGCGGTCGTCCTGACCCCTTCAGGGCGGCGCCAATCGTATCGATGGCGCGCTTGTCCGCCTCGGCGGATATCGCCAGGAAACGCGAAACGATGCCGGTTGGCAGTCCGCCAAAGAAAATCCGCAGACGCTGTTAGAACGGGACTTACCCCAGGCCGTGCATGATGGCGAGGTGTATCACCCCGTCAGCGGCTGCTGCCGCATGGCGCAGGCTTTCCATATCATTGAGGCTGCCGAGAATGGGCTGAATACCTTTGGCGGACAGCTTCTATGCCGCCGCTTCCGAACGCGCCAGCGCTGTCACGGTATCTCCCGCTCTTATCAACTCCTCAGTGACCGCCGATCCGATGAATCCTGTTGCACCGGTGACAAAACTTTCATCTGACCTCTCCTTTTTTGCCCGACCGATTCTGGGCTGTGATCCGAACTCAAACCGAATATCTCACGGAAATCACCCCAATGCGATTATGCGATTTCTTTCCCTTTGCGGGAGCTTAATGCGCGGCGCACTCTACTCGTTCGATGGTAAGCTCACACGGCATAGCTGGCACCTGCTAGCAGAACAATACAAAACAAGATGTGAACGATTGTTGCCAACGCCGTGAATCCGGCGAGAGGCAACCATGGCGAACTTGATCGCCATGCCGTTATCCTTGATTTTGTTTCCAGGAATTCCAGAATGAACAGGAACACAATGAATGTTATGATTCCCATGCATATCGATCCCATATGGACCTGCCAAGCCTGAAGTCTGTTCATCTGCTGCCACCCCGCGTCATTTGCGTCGCCACAAATGCTCTCTACGGTGATGAACGCACAAGCACCACCAAATAATGCCACAAACAGTGTTACCGGATTGTGATTATACTCGTGGCTCGATTGTTTCTTCCTTTGTCCCATTTGCATCACCAGCAAAGCGGTCAGCCCTTACCTTCTAATGGTCAGGACCGGGCATTCCGCACCCACTCTGATCCGATAAGGCTCCACGTGTTCTCATCTCTATGCCGAAATGTGAAGTCTTTTGATGTTCTCAATCATGGATTTGCTCCTGTCTGGTAGTTGAGTGCAGCGAGAGCCAACCGGTATTGGTATTGCGCATCTGTGTTGCCAATTGCTGCATCCGTTTGCTGGAACTGGGCCTGGCTCAGTTCCACGATCGAGCTGAGTCCCAGTCGATAGCGTGTTTGTGCCAGCGAAAGCGCCAGATTAGCCTCTTTAAGAAGCTCGTCTGTCACGGCGACACGCTGATATGCAGTGTTTGCCGCAAGCCATGCAGTGCGAACATCCCGGACAATCCTGTCACGCAAATCGCGGCTCTGCTCCGAGACCGCCTGCGCACGAATGGATGCTTTTTTTGCCTGGGCCGAGTAGAGGAAGCCATTGAAGATTGGAATACTCATGTTCACGCCGATGCCGCCCCACCAGTTCGTAAGAAAGTATGCAGAGGGACGGATGGGCACAGTGCCCACGGTCCCGGCGGCACTAATGGTCGGCAGCATCTGGTCGCGCTGTGCATGACTGAACTTTACAGCCGCTTGTTGACTATAGTGGAGTGCCTGAAGGTCTGGGCGCTGCCCAAGAGCCAGTTGCGTGAGTTGATCGGCATCGGGAGGAGGAGGCTGCATCGCCGTCTGATCGTCTTCCAGAGCATAAGCAACTTGTTTATCAAGGCCCAATACCGCATCCAATGCCGCCATCGTAGATTCGGCATTGTTTTGCGCATCCAACATCAACAACTTCGCTTGCGATAAGTTGACATCTGCGAAGCTCAGGTCAAGGGTGGATTTGAGCTTGTTCTTTGTCAACTCGCTTACCTGCGTCTCGGTTGTTTGGCGTGTTGCAACGTTCTGTTCAGCGACTTTCAACAGCGCTTGCGCCTGTAACGCATTGAAGAATGCCTGATCGGTGGCGATGACAATATCTTCTGTCGTGGCAAGCGCATTTGCGTTCTGCGCTTTTTCCTGCAGCTTTGAAGACGCCATAAGATTTCCGGTCTTTCCAAAGTCCGTAATCAGTTGAGTGAAGCCTCCGCCGGCCCCTGCATGCTCAAACAGGCGCGAGGCTGTGAGCGAACCCGCGGAGATACGCGAGCCATCCTCCGCATCCTCGGCTGTGATGGCGGCAGTTGCAGTGGGAAGCAGCGCCGCTCTAGTCTCGCGCATCACCTGATGCTGAGCCAGAGCAAGCAGACGCCCAACGCTGATACGAGGGTTGTTTTTGATGGCCATCTGTTCGGCGTCGGTGAGCGTGAGGCGCTGGCTGGAGCTTGCGGTTTGAGTGCCAACAGGCGTCGCTGGAGCCTGAATCGCCGCACTCAATATCGCTTGACCAATCGGCCTAGCCTCTGCCAGAGATGTGACAAGAGCTTGCGGCGCATCAGGAAGTTGGATATGGCTAGCTCCTGTCTGCGCAACTAGAGTGGATGATATGGCCAACGCCAATAGTCCGAACTGTGCCAATAGAAATGTGTGCCTCTTTTCCTGTTTCATCATCCTCTACACCTCTCCCTCGACAATGATTCTCTTCTGCTCTCTGCCGTGAACAATCAGATACACGGCAGGAACGAGGAAGACAGTTACGACAACAGATACAGCAAGGCCACCGATGATGGCACGAGCCAACGGAGCATATTGCTCACTGCCGGCCTCCATGCCAAGAGCCATTGGAATCATGCCGAGCAGCGTCGCTAGAGATGTCATCAGAATCGGCCGCAACCGTATCTTGCACGACTGGACTACAGCCTCAGCCACAGTCATGCCTTCCTTTTGAAGGTGCCCTGCAAAATCTACGATCAAAATACTGTTCGATACAACGATGCCCGTCATCATCAGCACGCCCATAAGTGACATGATGTTCATCGTGCTATGGGTTAACAGAAGAATAAGCAGCACTCCGGACAGCCCAGGCGGAATGGCCATGAGAATGATGAATGGGTCGACGAATGACGCGAATTGCGCCATCAGAATGAGATAGACCAGCAGAATGGATAAAATCAGACCGATGGCGAATCTCTTGAACGACTCGTTCATGCTTACCACGCTGCCGCGCACCGTCACCCGGACATTTCCCGGAACCTTGATTCCCGCGATTACATCGTTGACTGAGCGGTCGACTGCTTGCAAGGCCTCGGTAGATGGCATCACGTACACATCGATGACGCGACGAAGTTTATAGTGATCCACTTCCGTCGGAGTGTTGATTTCGGTGATGTCTGCCACGGACCGCAATGGAGTGTAGTCCGCCTGACTTGCGCCCCTCAATGGAATCTGCTTGAAGTCATCCATGCTCATATGCCCGATCTTGTTGTCGGAGTACTGAACTGTCAGCATGTAGTTGTTTCCTGTCTTTGGGTCGATCCAATAACTCGGCGCTATCATTCCGTTAGAGGTCAATGCAGTAATAACGTTGTCAACTACCTCCTTCGGCGACAGGCCGATCAAACTGGCGCGTTCCCTGTCAATGTTCAATTCAAGGCCTGGAAACCGGAGATTCTGAGGAATGAGAACGTCGCTGACATTCTTAAGCCCCTTAACCTTTGCAGCAATCTGGCTTGCGATCGCAAATGACTGGTCCAGATCATTTCCACTCACTTGAATGTCGATCGGCGCAGGCAATCCCTGATTGATTACTGAGTCCACCAGACCACCTGCCTGGAAGTAGGTATTTAGCATAGGCATATCCTCGGAAAGCCTCTGACGGACCTGCCTCATATACTCGTAGCTCCCTAGTTTGTTACCCTCCTTCAGGCTCACCTGGACGAAAGCCGTGTCCATGGATGAGTTACTGGTATAGATAGCGGATAGATCGGGTGTAATGCCGATATTTGACACGATCATGTCGAGATCCTGTGCGGGGATCGTCTGCCGGATTTCGTTTTCCACGCGCGCAATGTATTGATTGCTCAACTCAATGCGGCTGCCGCTTGGGCACTTGATGTTAATGACAAACTGACCTGGGTCTGTCCGTGGAAAATACGATCTTCCGAGAAGCGGTAGAAGGGCAAAGCTCAGTAACACCATACCGAGAATGCCAAGAGTCGTTGCGACTGGGCGGAGCAGCGAACGGTTTACAGCAAAGACATATTTTTTGAGCATTTGTTGGAAGCGACCGTTGAATCCTCTGATAATCCGTTGAAAGAAGTTGAGGTTTGCCGGTCTGTGATAATCGATGTGCCTTTCCTCATCGATCTCTTGCTCTTCAGAGGCATCCGCTTTGTGTGGCTGGATAAACCGCGCGCAATACAGTGGAACGACAGTCATTGCGACTATATAGGAGGCGAAGAGCGAAAAGATAACAGATAGGGCAAGTGCGGTGAACAAGTACCGGCTTACACCATAAAGAAGCGCAACGGGAAAGAAGACAATCGCAGTGGTGAAAGTGGCGGCCAATACTGCCATTTGCACTTCTTTGCCGCCGGCTTCCGCTGCGAGTTCAGGCGACTCTCCCATTTCAAGATGCCGAAATATGTTCTCAAGCACGACAACCGAGTTATCAATGAGGCGGGAGAAGGCGAGCGCCAAACCAGCCAGAACCATGGTGTTGATCGAGCCGCCGCCCATGCGAATGCAGATAAAGGCCGCTAGCGCAGATAATGGAATGGACAGAAGGACAGCGAAGGTGGCGCGTATGCTCCCGAGGAAGAGCAGGATCATCAACGCCGTCAAAACAAGGCCTATTCCGCCTTCGCTGCCAAGATTCTTCAACGCCGTCTTCACAAAGACCGATTGATCGAAGACTACGGCAGTTTTGAGCGAGGATGGAATGTCAACCAGATCCTTGATAGCCTCTTTCATGCCGTTCACGATCGTGATTGTGTTGCTGTCTCCGCCTTGCTTCAGAACGGGAACATAAACCGACCGTTGACCGTCGATGCGAACAATGTTGGTCTGGATGGTTCCGGAGTCCTCCGCTTTGCCCACGTCCCCAACGAGCACCGAAGCATTGCCTACGGACTTTAGTGGAAGATCATTGATCAGTTCAGGAGTTGGAACCTGGCTATTTGCGTAGATGTTGTAGTCCTTTGGTCCTATACGCACATCGCCCGCAGGCAGAATCAGGTTCGAATCGTTTACGGATCTTACGACATCCATCAGGCTGAGGTTATGCGCCTCAAGTTTCATGGGATCCACATAGACCATGATCTGCCTGTATCGCCCGCCAAACGGTTGTGGCACTGAAGCTCCGGGCACACTCGCGATTTGATTGCGCACCTGAAACTGCGCCAGGTCCTTGAGATTGGTCTCGTTCAGGCCCTCACCCTTCAACGTGACCAGGCAGACAGGTTGATTCGAAGCATCCATGCCAAGAACCACAGGCGGCAACGTGCCAGGGGGTAGTCGTCGCAAGTCAGCCATAGCCAGATTGGCGATGTTGCTTAACGCTGCATTTGCATCCGTTCCTGGCTTGAAGTATATCTTGATCAGGCTTACGCCAGCCAGCGATCGGGACTCGATGTGGTCGATGTTGCTGCCGAGGGTGAAGAATCTCTCAAACGTATCTGTGATGTCAGCTTCTATCTGCTGCGGGGGCATTCCAGAATAAAATGTCGCGACTACAACTACTGGCATATCGATTTGCGGAAATAGATCCACGGGCATCGATGCGATGCTGACCACGCCCACGACTACAATGACCAGGCAGGCCATAATGATGAAGAAGGGGTATTTGAGTGAGAAGTTAGGCATTACTTATCGCCTCCTGACTGCTCTTGACTCACGTCTGCCATGGGAAGATCTTCAAGTCTCGGTCTAACAACTTCACCCGGCTGGTAATTAAACTGGCCGCCAGTAATGACTTTGTCTCCTTCTCTCAGGCCGCTTTTCACCTCAACTAACGTCGCGCCCTGCAAACCCAAAGCGACATTCCGCGCCTCAACGCGACCAACGTTGTCAACAACCAGAACAGATGCTTGATTGTCATTTCTTATGACCGCCTGCACTGGAATGAGCAGTACATTGTTCTTGCGTTCCAGCTCCAGGGTTGTGTTTGCATACATACCGGGCGTGAGTGAGAGATCGTTGTTCTCTACATCAACTTCCGTCTCCATGGTCCCCGTCGCTAAGCTGACATCTCGCGTGAACCGAACCACTTTGCCCACGAGGGTACGGTGGATTGCATCGACCGTTACGTTCACTTCAGCGCCTTCATGGATATACGACACGGCGTCTTCCGGTACTGGTAGACGGAGGCGAAGCAGGCTGCTTTGCGAAAGTTTTACAAGAGGAAGAGATTGGGTGTCGGACGCAGTGCCGGCCTGGATCAACGCGCCGGTATCAGCGTACCGCCAGACAATGATCCCGCTCAGCGGCGCAGTCACATGCGTGTAGTCGTTGAGATCCTGCACGCGCTCTCGATCGGCGTCTGCTACATCCGCTCCCTGCCTTGCCCCAGATAGGGTTGCCTTGGCAGCATCAATCTGAGCAGCCGTCGATAGATCTTTTGACTGGGCGTTGTCCAGTTCCTGCTGTGCAATCAGCCCAGGTTGCGCAGTGGAGGCTTGTAACAAGCGGAGGTAATCGGCGTGAACCGCGCTGTGCTCGGACTCGGCGCGCGCGACCTCATGCTGCGCACGGGCGATCTCGTCCTTGCTGCGGCCAAACTGCGACTCGGTACCTTTCAACTGAGCGTTCAGCTCTGGAACTTCCAGGACCGCAAGAGTCTGGCCGGCTTGTACCTTATCGCCGATATCTACATAGATGTGCTTGATGTAGCCAGATACCTTGGCATGAACGTCTACAACCTGGTAAGGCTGGAACTGCCCGGCAAGTTTCAAGGTATGCACAATCGTGCCGCGTGTTACCGCGACCACTGTTGCGGAGGGAATCTCTGCGGCAATCGTTGCTGAGTGCCGAATTTTGAAACTGTATGCAATGATGCCAGCCAGAACAGGGAGTGCAATTCCCGCGGCGACGATCAAGGAGGTTCGCTTTCGCATAACTCGAATGCACCTCTAAATGGAGTTGTAAATGCCTGGTTACGAGGACAGGTCACGTTCTCCGATGGAGAACATAGCTTGTTGCACTCGATCACAGAGCTTGATCGAATGCTTCAGAAGTGGCGATGAAGGGATCTCTAGGCGAGAACGGGAGGAGGACGAACGAAGAGGGTGTTCAAGACAGCGCGGTGTAGATGGAATAACCCATTAGCCCGCTTCTCCAATCCTCTTGATACTGGCGGGTTCAGCATGCTGATTGCCAGAAACAGAATTAAGAAAACGGCTGTAGACGCGGTATAGATCACACTGGTGGATGTTTTCGTCCGAATTACCAGGGGGTGTTCCACAGTGCTGGATTGCTCATCTCTGGATAGAAGTTTGGCCTTTGGAATTTGATGGGAAGAAGTCTGAGGTGGGTCATAGAGGGAAAGCTTGTATTCCAACCCCTAAGCCGGTTTCGGGAATTCGGACAGCGGGATGAGTGGAAGGATTGTTCCTCAGCCAGCCATTAAGATGGCAGAAAAGAGGAGCAACGATGGCACGACGTCCACGCAGAAATCACACAGCGG
>Ga0181528_10000807_pt1 | contig 20576 bp, 16 predicted proteins | sample PEATcosm2014_Bin_47_FD_119742 | JGI IMG/M metagenome (GOLD analysis project Ga0181528, IMG submission 119742) | Peatland microbial communities from MTU Mesocosm Facility, Houghton, MI, USA - PEATcosm2014_Bin10_10_metaG | ecosystem: Environmental > Terrestrial > Soil > Wetlands > Peat | place...
AAACGCGTAAGCTGAGTTGTGGTGATCAAAAATGAGGAACTGGGACTGGGTGCCGGTCACCGGGTCATTGGTGGTGTCCGATTTGAAGTAACATTCCCAGGTAAAATCAGGTCCGTTGAAGGCGTTGCCATAGGTGAGGTTGTCACAGGTCAGAGTCCCACCGGGGCCGTTTTCATCTATGCCGCAGTCCCAGGAGGCGGGGGCGGGGCTGAAATAGCCGCTCGGGTTGAACATGGAGCTTGGCGGCGCAGAACTTGTGAAAGTCGGGGCCGCAGACATGGCACCTTGAAACCAGAGATCTTGAACCGTCGCCGGCGCCAGGCCGGTGCCCGGAAGCGGGATGCCCTGGCCGGTGTTGGTGGCCAGATCCAATATGCCGGTGCCGCCGGGGCTCAAGGCAATGCTGTTTGCCGCGTTCAGTTTCCAATAGGCGATCGTCGTCGCGTTTGTATCCGCTTCGAGGGCGATGGCACCCCCGGCACTCAAAACGAGCACGGCAGATAACACTGCCAACTTGATGTTTTTCATTTTCATGACTGATTTGTTTGGTTTGTTGTTTTGGTTGTCACCGTTCCAGACCGTCCAGAAAAAGAATTTATTCGTCACCACATCTCAGAATCATTCTCAAAAAGGCCATCTAGCAATTCATTGTTTCGCCATGATGCACCAATATCCAGTCGCTGGGATTGACTCCTTTTTAACCAATGACTGCTTCACATACAAACGCAGACTATACAGGAATGAAAATAGTTGTTATGACAACATTGAACGCGGTCATTACAAATGAGACAGGGTAAAAAGCAGGTTTTCTGTAAAAAACCGCAGATTACAGCTAGGATTCATGAATCCCAACGAGGCCAACCGCTAACCATTTTGTCGCACAACCAATGTGAAACTAAACGGCTTGATCACCACGCCTTTTCTTTCCCCACGGTCTGATGTGCGATATCATCCGCGTTCCAGACAAGGTAGCAAGCCGACATCCAAACAACCATTCCCATCCCTGATCCGAGGATTTCAAGCCGGCCAGATCCTCCGATTCCCAGGATGACCGCGAGCGAAACCCCAGCGCCAGCAATTCCCGTCACATAATATGCCCTCACCCTGAACAACCAAGCAAGCGGAACAAAATGCAGGCTGACGACCAGGGCAATATAAGGCCAGACCAGTTCCGGGTGTCGAAAGTAATAGCAAAGAGACATGGCACACCAGATCAGCACAACTTGAACACCGTTTACCCAGCGAAACCCAAGAACTATCTTTCGAGTCCGTCGGCGCAGGTTTTCATCGGCATGTTTTAGCTCAGAAAGCTTGAAACCTTCTGATTTTCGTCGAAGTCGGACAGAAGCCAAAATAATGGCTGTAAAGGACGTGGCAATCAAAACCACGAAAACAAGGAATACGGAAAGTTTCGAAGGCCATGCGGCCATCCCAAACCAAAACACCCCCGATATAGCCAGGGCCACCACACCATTTGAGAGACCCCAGATAAATTGACGGTAGCTCATAAAATAGAGCCGCCCAGACAGCATGGCTGGCAATGAAAGCGAAAGCGGTGTCTGCTCTCCAGAGTAAACGTGGGTTGCGCCGGGATAGCGGAACCGCCAGCGCCAACGGCGGTTGCCTCAGGCGACTTTTGATGCATCATCGTCTGACTTTCTCCAACAAAATCTGCTGGCTTTCATTTTGTGCCCGATAAAGCAACTCGCGGTCTGTCACTCGAATAATCACGTTGGTAAAAACATGAGGCACCGGCTGGTTTGTGACACTGCTCTTTTTGAGGGTGTCGATCCATAGTCCATCTCGAATATTAATAGTGCCCTCATACCAATTGGTCTGCGGATGCGCATCATTGCTGACATCAAACCTCACATAATCGCCATTTGTGCCAATCGTGGTGGTGCTCTGAAGAATGTGCCAATTCAAGCGCCAAGTGCCCACCATCCGCTGCTGAATCACCCCATCGCTTGGCGGAGCATCGGCGGCGAAGGCTGACAAACTGAACAGTCCGGCTAAAATAAATGCTCTCATAACGTTGCGCGTGCGATGATGCCTAAAAACAAAAAATAAGCCGCGCCGAATCCAAAAGCAAGGCCCGCTAAGGCGGATTCACCATGTCCTGCGGCGTCTGCTCTGTTGAGTGGTCAGGCATTCCGTTAATTGATACGTTTGCTTTGGGTTTAATCCAACTATACGCACTCGCTGAATCCTTAAAAATCATGATCTCGATGTCGGGATTTTGATTGTAGGCCATAAACATCCGGGCCAGACCGTGTTGAAGGGGTGTGGTGGCAATAATAGCTGACTTGACCTTGTTTTTGAGTTTTGCAAAATTGCGACTCTTCGCGAAAGTCACCAAATCGCTGGAAAGCAGTTCTGAAGCGTTCGCGTCCATCATGTCCGTGATTCGGTCGGGAGCAACCTCCAAGCTCGACTCAAAATCCGCCATCTTTTGCAGGAGTTGCATGAGGTCTTCCGCAGTGATACTACCACGCAAAATCATCTCTAGGATATCGTCGCGCGTCTGAAAAATGATAGCCATGAGTTTATGCCCAACGTCCGGAGCTCATCAGGCACGTGGGACCAACCAGCGTGAACCACGAAGCGGAACTGGAACCGCCATCCCGCGTTGCCTGCAGCGATTTGAAAGGTGACTTCGTCATCATATACCTAGTGTCGCCTTATCAGTTCCCTCACTCAAAATTTCCACGATAGCCTTGTTATCGTCGTCCCAATCTTCTGACGTGCTAATCCAGCGCCGCAACCGCAAATCGGGACATCCCGATAGGGCAGCGAGCAACTGTTTCTCGCCATCGGCTAAATCGGGTGGCAAAGCGGCCTCGCGGTAAAACTGAACTGCGGAATCAGAAATAAAAACGCGAAAATAATTCTGGGCGTAAAAACCACATCGCACCTGCGCTTGCGGCTCGCCGGGTGCCTCGATGAAATCCTTGAGCGGTTTAGCGGAGAATGAGTAACCAGAGACAGTCAACCCCTGAACTAACTGGGGAAGCGATGCTCCACCATTCGTGCTGTCGAAAACTAGATAAAGATTAGAACTCATGCGGACTCTGCCACACAACAGTATCATTAAGCCAAAGTAAGTGCACAACCCCCTGCACGGCTGATTTCGCTTTAGCCTTTATTAGTATTTTCTTATGCAAGCAGATTTGTGGATTTCTATCAAGGCTTATTCAATCACCGGCCCGGCTCTGCTTCGGTTTCACAAGTTAGCTGCCAATTGGATGTCCAAATCATCTGGCAAGCACTCGGTAAAAGCCTGATTGGTTCGCCAGTCGGGCAGCATTGGTTTCCTGAAATGCCGTTATTGTGCCATCACCGGAGACAGATGAAATCTTAGACCAGGGCCCGGCGAGCGCATTGGCATATAGAATATCGTAAGTCGACCACGCGGCGCTGCTCCAACTCAGGTTCAACCCTTGGCCAGCCGATATGGCGCCGAATATCTGCGGGACAGGCGGCGCCGGCAAGTTTCCAAGCCGCTGGGTGCTGGAGACGCTGGGAGCCGCGACCTGCACTTCGTTAATGACCCCCCGGAAAGTCCGGTGATCCTGCGTGACAGGATACCGGTAGCGGCCAATAAATAAATTGCCGTCATTCCCTGCCTGCAAGCCTTGAAAAGACCCGTCAATGTTGGAAACGGTGCTATCCACTGTGCCATCCTGATTGCCAATGATGAGCTTTAGCGCGCCATTGGTTCCGATGCCGGGCTCGTATGTCGCCAGCAGATAGTGCCAGATACCATCCGCGTAGTTGCGGGCAGATAAATCTGCGGTTGGAGTATTGCCTTGACCATCGGCCAAGGTAAAACGCACCGCCCCTGGGTTGGCCTCGTTGATATCCACGCCATAACGGAAATTTTGTTCCCCCTGCATCAGCAGCTCCATGTTACCCGAGCCGCTTTGATCCCCGTCGCTTTTAAAAAACAGCTCCACGGAGAACGAGTTGGTAAAGGCGAACATGTTCCCATAAACATCTTGCGGATAAAAAAGGGCACCATCCACATTGCTTACCGCGCCCGCGTCATACGAATAAATGCCGCCGTCATTGCCATTGGCAAACATGGCGGCAGGCGGTGTGTTTGTGTTAAGAGCAAAGGCATTATTCAACCCGTTAAACGTCCAGAGATCCTGGCCGCGCAACTCGTCCAAAACGACCGGTGTGTTGGTGTTGAAAGGGTTCATGCCCCAGCGGCTGATGCAGAGAGAATCTGAAGGGAGCGCGCCCAGACGTTTGATGCCGGGAAGCAGTCCGGAAGTCATCTGGACCATATTAATGACGCCGAGAAATGTGCGATGATCCTGGGTGATGGGGTAGCGATATCGGCCAATGAACAAATTGCCATCATTTCCCGGCGGCAACCCATCAAACACGCCAATGTTCACGTTGGTGGTATCCACCGAGCCGTCCTGGTTGGCGACGGTGAGCGTAAGCCGTCCGTTGGGTGCCGCAGTTCGGTCAAAGGCGGCCATTAAATAGTGCCAGGTGCCATCGGCGTAGTTATGGGCGAACAGATCTGCCATGGGGAAGTTGCCCTGGCCGTCATTGAGCGCGAAACGCACCGCGCCCGGTCCGGCTTCGTTGATTACCAGACCATAACGAAAAACGTTCTCTCCCTGCATCAACAATTCCATGCGGCCGGCCCCGCTCTGGTCACCATTGCTTTTGAAAAACAGTTCAACCGTGAATGAATTGGTGAAGGCAAAGTCGTTGCCATAGACATCCTGCGGATAAAACAAAGCACCGTCCACGTTGGTGAATGTGGCTGCATTGAATGAGCAGATGCCTCCGGTATTCCCGTTGGCAAACATGGCCGCCGGTGGAATGCTGGCGCTGGTCGGATAGATATTGGTAAGTCCGTTGAAGGTCCACAAATTCTGGGCGCCATCGGTGGTGAAAATGTCCTGCACCGCTGGATTGTTGTAACTCGTGGGGTTCATGCCCCAACGGGCGATTGAGCCTGGATAACACTGCTGCGAGGACAGGATGTGCATTTGCATGGAGATTAATTGCCCGCCCGGGCCGGAGGTGACCATGCTGAGCGGCTGAGGGCCGGAAACGGCGGTAACCGTCATAGGCATGTATCCCTGACCATTGTTCCCAAAAATCTCGACGATGCCCCGGTCCACCAAAAACTGCAGGTTTATGGCACCGAAAGCCGGAGTCAATGTCGTTACGTATCCAGCCGAAGACAACTGATTGTTGCTGCTGTTATACGTCACCGGCAGGCCGCCCAATGTGAAAGTTGTCTGGGTCCCGGGCCCGGGGCTAAATTTGACATCCAGTTCATAGGCGGTGCCGGTAATGTTCGTCAGAAGATCAACGCCTGGGACCAACGCCTGGGTTGGCCAATTTTGAGTGCTGGTGCGGAGCAGGGCCAGTTCACGAACAGGATTGACATAAAGTTTGGGCAGGCCATCACTGGACTGGAGCGTAAGTTCCACTGGAAAGTCCATAGCCCCCTGAAAAGGCATGTTGGGGTAATTCTGCGTGCCATTGCCGATCATGATTGTCCGACCGTCATAGGTTGGCATATCGTTGAAAGTTGGAGCGGCGGCAAAGCTGTTTCCGTTACGGATGCTGTATGGTCCGTATTGCGGCGTGAAGGTGTTTCCGTCAAATTGTCCCACGTAGTAGTTACCCGCCCCGGCGTAGAATATCCACTTCATGAGATTTGTGTTGCCGCCCCACGGCAATTGAAAGAGTTGAGGAACTTCAATCACGCCCGGAAATGTAAACGTCGACGTTTGTGTCCAATGTATTAAGTCCGTCGAGGAGAAGAACCCGTAATTATTGGCACTCAAGTATAGCGCCATGACCCATTTGTTCCCGGGTGCATACCAACTGACGGCGGGATCATGATTGCCCGCGACGACGGTTCCCAAAACCGGGTTGCCGCTGTATTTGTTCCATGTCTGCCCCTGATTGATGCTCCAGGCCAAATTTTGAACAAACTGGTTCCCGGCAGCCGTGTAAATGGTGACAAGCGCATTGTTGCCAAACCCGGCGGAATTGTTCCAATCCACCACCGTGGAGCCATCCCAGCAAGAGCCGGATCCGTCCGGAGCCAATGCGTCCGGCAAATTTGTCCAATGGACCAAATCGGTGCTCACCGCGCTACCCCAATACATCGCCCCGAAATTTGCGGTGGTCGAGTTGGGCGTGTGCTGGTAAGACATATGATACAGTCCGTCAAAATAAACAAAACCACACGGGTCCCCGAGCCAGCCCGCTGGCGCGGAGAAGTGGTAGATGGGGCGAAGATCCTGACTATGCAGCGGTTCAGAATTCCCAAGCACAAGCCCCGCAATTAAAGATAACAGTAAACCACTTTCTCTAAATGGGGCTGCCAAGCGCGTGGAAGCTCCCTTTTGGCTTGCGGGTGGGTCAAAGTGGGATTTCCGATTTAATCCAGTAATCATATTCATTTCACTCAAGACCAGTTCCAAAATTGCACCATGGAAATGAATCCGCAACGGCTGTTATTCAAAAACCCATGGCAGCTCTATTGTTGTTCTCCAAGCAATCTCATGATCTGCGGATCCGTGAGGTTATCGCTCGTCACCACCGCAACGCCCGTGTCAATCAGCCGGGGACTGGATTGCCCCTTGTTATGCATGGCCAGCGCCTTCACACCTTCGTAGCCCATCTTGTAGGGGTCCTGCACGATAATCGCAGCCACCTGCCCTGAACGCAGACCATCGAGCAATGATTTGTCCGGATCAAACGCCACCATTTTCACGTCGGTGCGCTTCTGCTCCTGCAGCGCCTGCAGCGCGCCGACAGACATGTCGACATTGCAGGCAAAAAGCCCCTGCACATCGGGATGATTTTGGAGCATTTCCGCAGTGACTTTTTTGGCGATTACCGCCGAATCCTGGCCCGATTGCGAATCCACGATTTTGATGCCCGGAAAATCATTCGAGATGGTGTCAACAAACCCAGCCACACGCTTGACCGCAGCATGGGAACCGGCGATGTGCCGGACGACGAGAATATTGCCCTTGCCGCCGAGCGCGTGCCCCATACGTTGCGCCGCCAGCACCCCGCCCTGATAATTGTCCGTGGAAGCGAACGAAACAAACTTGACCGCATCCAGGCCGGAATCGATGATGGCGCACGGAATCCCCAATTCGTCGAGCTTGTCGACGGATGGAACTAAATTCTGGCGATCCACCGGTGCCAGCACCACCCCCTCCACGTGTCGGGCAATGGCGTCGTCCACAATTTGGATCTGGCGGGCGCTGTTGGTTTCGCGATCCGGACCGTCCCAGATGATTTCGTAACCATAATCCCTGCCGGCCTCCTGCGCTCCGGCGAAAACCGACTGCCAATAAACCGTGTTCGTTAATTTGGTGATAACGGCGATGACATGTTTTGGACCAGTGGGCATTTCAGTCGTGGCCGGTTCTTTATCACAGCCCGCACCAAAAAGGAACGCCGCCACCAACAGGGTGAAAAGCGATAGTAATTTTTTCATATTTTTAAGTTCAATCCGCTTTTTTGACGCAGCGAGTTGCGCCGCCAATGGGATGATTGAATATGGCAATCTTAGGTTCGTGACGGGGCCTATGGCAAATCCAAAGTAGACAGGTTGGACAAATGCTGCTATTACTACATGCAAAGCTGTCATAACCAATACGGCCGGATCAAATCGTTGCATATGAATACAAAATCCAAGCACAGTGAAATCAGCCGGCATCTCGAGACGGAGATTGCCAGCGGCAAATATGCCGAAGGCTCCCGCTTGCCCAGCGAAATCCAACTGGTGAACCAATTTAAAGTCTCCCGCCCCACGGTCGCCAGGGCACTGCGCGACCTCGAGGCCAAGAACATGATCGAACGTCGGGCCGGTTCCGGCACTTATGTCCGTTCAAACAATGAGCGCAACCCGACGTCGCGCATCCTGGGATTGCTCCTGCCGGGGCTTTCAACCACCGAAATCTTTCAAATCATCTGCGGGGAAATCGCCAGTCTGGCACGCGTCAATGAATACGGCCTGCTCTGGGGCGGTTCAACCAACCCTCGCGTGGACACCGACGCGAGCCTCAAACATGCGGAGGAAATCTGCAAACAGTTCATTGAACGAAAAATCAGCGGAGTCTTTTTCGCCCCGGCCGAGCTGCAACCCGGCCAGGGAAAGGCCAACACCCAATTGGCGGAATCGCTCCGGGAGGCAGGCATCCCGGTCGTGCTATTGGATCGTGATCTCTTAGATTATCCGGGGCGGAGTGATTTTGACCTCGTGGGCATTGACAACATGGCCAGCGGCTACATGGTTGCTGAACATCTCATCAAACTGGGATGCCGGAAGCTTTATTTTGTCGCGCGCCCCTTTTCCGCCGCCACCGTGGACGCACGTATTGCGGGAGTCCGCGAAGCCATCGTGCGACATCGCATCGAACCGGCCGCCGATTGGGTTCGTTACGGCGATCCCGCAGATCTGAAGTTTGCCCGGTCACTGGTGGCCGGCCGGCAGGCCGACGCCTTCATTTGCGCCAATGATGACACGGCGGCGGTGCTGTTGCGCACTTTGGAATCACAAGACGTGCGCGCACCGCGCGACGTCCGCGTGGTGGGCTTTGATGATGTAAAATACGCCACGTTGGTTTCGGTTCCGCTCACAACGATTCACCAGCCCTGCCGGGACATTGCGGTCATGGCTTTCCGAACCATGTTGGAACGGTTGGCTGAGCCAACGCTTCCCGCCCGCAGTATTTCTTTGACGCCCCGGCTGGTTGTGCGCGAATCCTGCGGCGCGTACCTGCCACGACCGAAGAAAGCATGATATCCCCGAAATGAGTTCAATTCTTAATCTGTCCGTCCAACAATTGCTTCAAGCCGCCGATATCAAAGAAAAGATCGCCGCATCAGAATTTTATTTTCGCCGATATCATTCCTGGGCTGGGGGGCGAGAAGCCGATTGCGGAAATGATCGCCAAGATCGCACCACTGACACGACCAGCCGCAGAGTCGTCAGTCTATGGATTTGAATATGCTATCAATTGCCAATTGGGCGATTTCGCGCGCAGGCCAAATGCTCTTGCCTTTCAGTAATAAAAATGCCTTAGCATAAACAATATGCACTGAACAATTCAGCGCCTGATGCGGTTCCAACTCGGGTAAAAAAGTTGACGACCCACCAAGGGGCGCGTCAAAGACCCTATGAAATATGGGTTTTCTCAGTCTGGGTGTTCCGTCGCAACGATATCCAATGTCACAGCCTTTCAGAATCTGATTTTAACAAATAAACACGGGCCATTCCAACGTTCAGCAACAGCTACAAAAGATTCATGCCTGGTTACGGTGGTCCAACGATGAATTTTTATTTTTCAGCTTTTCACAGACATTTTGGTTCCCAAACAACAAGTCCGGGTCACGCTGGCCGCCAGCCCCGGCACGCCTGAGCGATCAAAAATGGCTTCTTCGCGATTTGGATTCATGGCTGTTTGCTTTCGGTTTTTTCCTGCGCCTCGGCCGCGTTGATTTCCTCCCAGGACGGCGCGCGCCAGAGGTAAACGGTGACCCGATTTCCCCAAGCGATGATATTGCCATCCGGGGAGAACCACGCTCCCTGAAACCCGGTCCCCTGAGCTGGCAAGGTGAACACGTCTTGCCAGCCATCCGTATCCCACAGTTTTACTGCTTCCTTGCCAACGCTGGCGACCGCCAATCGTGTGCCGTCGGGGGAAAAGTGCACCGATTCCGCGCCGTTGAGCAGGCCGCCCTGGGTCGCCACTGGCTGCCAGGCGGCTGTATCCCAAACCCGGGCATAACCCAGTTGACTGGCTACAGCAAAAAGTTTTCCGTCAGGAGAAAAACTGGCGTCGGAACTTTCCAGAATGTCCAGACTCACTTTGGAATTGCTATTGTCAACGAGGTTTCTGAAGACGACGCCTCCCTCACGGCCAATGGCTATGCACGATCCTTCGTCAGGTTTATATGCGAACGAGCCGTTAAATACCACCGGTGCCTGCCACGACTGGATTTCCAGGCCGGTTGTGAGATCCAACTCATGCAACAAATTGTCGTCCGCTGAATAGTTTATCAGCTTCTTGCCATCAGCCAGAAATCCCACGGCACGCACCTCACCCGCTGTGTTTGTCAATTGATGCAACAAAACCCGGTTTGGCAGATCCCATTCCTGAAGGATTCCGTTAGTCCAGCAAAGCGCCAGGAAACGTCCATCCAGCGAAAAACAGGTGGAATAAATATTTGTCCCCACATTCAACAATGGAGTTTTTTGCTGAAAATCCGCGCCCGACCACTGCGCCACCTGTCCCTGCCGATCCAGAGTCAGAACGGACCGGCCATCGGGTGCAAAATTCCAGTTGCGAACGTATTCCGTCGGAAGAGTTATGGCGGACTGATGCGGGTGAGGAACGGACATGTCCCAAAAGCAAACCGTGCCGTCCTTGGCTCCGCTGACCAGCGTTTTGTCATCGGACAACAAGGCCAGCCGCCACACTTCCTGACGATGTCCCCGCAGCACTTCCAAGCACTTTAGATTTGCCACATCCCAGATCCGAATTGTCTGATCGGCGCTGCTTGAAAACAGTTTGTTTCCATCTGACGAGAACACCAGGGAACTGACCCAGGAGCTGTTCCCTTCCAGTTGGCCGATTTGATTGCCGGTGGCGACATCCCACAGCCGGATGTCCGACTCGGCAAAACCAGCGGCGGATGCCAGCGTCTTTCCGTCGGGTGAAAATGCCAGGGCTGTGATGTATTCTTTTGCTGCCACAGCGGTCCAAAGCTCCTTGCCGGTGTGCAAGTCAATCACACGCATCCGCCCGGGCAACAATCCGTAAGCTGCGAGATTCAGGTTGTGAGTGGCGGCAAAGCCGGTCCCCACATTAATTCCAGATTGTTCCGAAGGATAACTGGCCAGCCTGGTTCCTTCGGGGACACGCCAGAGAGTATTTTGACCATGATAGGTGGAAGTGACCAGCGTCTGCCCATCTTTGGCGAACGCCAAACCCATGCACTCCGCATCCAATGGTATTTCGGCGACAATCTGGCGTGTGGCCGCATTCCAAAACCGTAAGATATTATGTTCCTGGCCGGATGATGAAATTGTGGAACTGGTAAAGGCCAGCAAGGATTCCGCCGGGGAAAAGGCGGCACGGACATGCATTTCGTCTTTCGCCAGACAGATCAACTTTTGTCGCGTTCGTAAATCCCACACCGACAATCCGCCTTGATGATACGCCCCAATCGCCAGCCAGTTGCCGTCAGAGGAAGTCGCCAGTGAATTGATCTCGCCGGATTCATGGCACAGTGTGGACAGCGCGTCGCTGCGGGTTTGCTGCCAGAGATAACGCCATTCCCAGCCGCGCAAATCCTTCTGGCCCGGTTGCGGCCGCTGACGGTTCAGCAAATCCAGCGCGCGGCCGAGATTGTTTCCGGCAAGTGCTTGCGCGGCGACATTCATGTCCGAGGCGTAGGCGCGCTGGCGGGCGGCGAGTTCTTCCACTTCGGCTTGCTGCCGGGCTGTATCGGCCTGTTCGCGCAGTTTGGTTTCTTCGGCCTGGGCCGCGAGCGCCCGCTGTTCGTTGGCCTCTGCTTTCTGGCGTTGGACGGATTCGCCGGCCTGCGCTGCCAGGGCTTCCCGTTTGGCGTGTGTGGCCCGCACCGACTGCCAGGTGCTGGCGATGATGCCAAGTAACAAAGCAGCGGCAATGGCGCTTCCGGCGACGAACACGATTTTGTTCCGGCGGAACGCTTTTTGAAATTTGTAAGCGGTCGAAGGCGGACGCGCCACCACCGCCTCGTTGTTCAGATGCCGCTTGATGTCCGCCGCCAGTCCGGTCGCCGTGTCGTAACGCCGGGTCCGGTCCTTCTCCAGACATCGCATCACAATCCAATCCAGATCGCCCTTGAGATCGTGCAACAGCTTCGACTTGTCGGCGGAGCGCCGCTTGGCCGTGGTCGTCAGTTGCTCGCCTTGAAGCGTCGCGAAGCGCGTGCTCGGGCGCGGCGGCTCTTTCTCGCGGATGGTCTTGCGCATCGCATCAATGCCCTGGGACATCAACTCCTGCGCATCAAACGGCGTGCTGCCGGCCAGCAGCTCGTAAAGCAACACGCCCAGCGAATAGATGTCGCTGCGCGTATCAATATCCAAGCCGCTCATCTCCGCCTGTTCCGGACTCATGTAAGCGGGTGTGCCGATGAACTGGTGCAACTGCGTGTAAACCGTCGCGTCGGTCAGTCTTCCCTCCGTCGCCTTGGCGATGCCAAAATCAATCACCTTTGGCACCGGCACCCCGTCGTGCAGCGTGACGAGAATGTTCGACGGTTTGATGTCGCGGTGGATGATGCCCTTTTGGTGAGCGTGCTGGATGGCCTGGCAAATCTTGATGAACAACTCCAGCCGCTCCTTTGTGGAGAGATTATTCTGGTCGCAATAGTCGGTGATGCGGATGCCGCGCACCAATTCCATCACAAAGAAAGGGCGACCCGTCTCCGTCGTGCCCGCGTCCAAAACTTTCGCGATGTTCGGATGATCCATCATCGCCAGTGCCTGTCGCTCCGCCTCGAACCGGGCAACGACGGCCTTGGTGTCCATGCCGAGCTTGATGACTTTCAACGCGACCCTGCGTCGAACCGGCACGGTCTGCTCCGCCACATACACCACACCGCAACCGCCTTCGCCGACCCGTTCCATCAATTTGTAACGACCGAGCGTCTGACCCACGGCTTCGTCGGGGGCTTCCGACATATCGAGCTTGATGGTGGCCTTGACAGCGGAATCGGGCGGTGATTCAACCGGAGGGTCATGCGCGGCGAGCATAGCTTCTAAGCGTTGGCGCAAGGCGGGATCGGCAGCGGAAATGACATCCAGAAAAGCCGGGCGCTGATCCACCGGCCTTTCCAGCAACATCGCAAACAACATTTCCTCGCGGTTTTGTTGTGATGACATATTGGGTTGGTTCACCTAATCTTACATGCGCATTGGGCCGGCTAAAAGTATAAATTAATTTCTGATATACTTTTTCCACCCGGTTGGCGCATGATGAGGGAGAAGCCTATGAACACGAACGAATTCAAATTCTATTGTTCACACTGCGACCAACCATTGAAGTGTGAGCCGCAATTCGCTGGCCGCCAGATTCAATGCCCGGCCTGCAACCACCTCATCCGCATCCCGAATCCGCCAGCCGGCACCGGCTTCACGCACGTCCAGCCGCAATCCGGCAGCACTTGGGACACTCATGTGCCCAAGGGCAACAAAGCCTGATTGGTCCGAGGTCCGAGAAAGTCAGCGTTGTTTTAAAATTTCGCTCCGACAGCATGGTGAGAATTGGATCAGCCGATGCCGGACGAAACCGATCACGGCGCGCCGGTTAGCCAGAGCGCGACAAGTCCGCCAACGGGCGCGGACGAACACCACGCCAAGCACGTAACAGTCCGGCATCAGTATGCATGTCATCAAAACGGTCTACGAATCATCATGTGACTACTGGTCCCGGCACAGTTAGAGTCGTGGGGAGATCCATCTGCAAATGAAGCAAGAAGGTGGTTAGATAACCATGAACCGAATGTCCAAATTAGTGATGTGCACACTGGTGAGCGCAACTCTCTGGGCGATGACTGCGAGCGCACAGACCAACCGGATCACCTTTAACGGCCAGAATTTATTTCTGAACGGTGCCAATATTGCCTGGAGAAATTACGCAAACGAAGTGGGTCCAAACGCCCACCCGGACATGCGTTATTTCAACAGCATCTTCAGTCAGGTCCGATCCAATGGCGGCAATTGCCTGCGGCTTTGGGTGCATATTCATGGTGGCAACACGCCGGTCTGGGGCGGAAACATGGTCGCCGGACCGGGGGTAAACACAATCCGTGATCTGAAGCAAATCCTCGATTGCGCCTGGACGAATCAGGTTGGACTGATTCTGTGCCTTTGGTCCTTCGACATGTTGCAGGCCAAGTTCAACACCGAATTTCCCGGTCTCACCGCCCGTTCCTATGCCATTCTGACCAACGACGCCTGTCGCGGTTCTTACCTCACCAATGCCCTGGTCCCCATGGTCCACGGTCTGAAAGGGCATCCCGCCATTGTCGGTTGGGAAATCTTCAACGAACCGGAAGGCATGACTCCGCAATTTGGTTGGAGTTCTCATCGGGTGGATATTTCCTATGTGCAGAGATTTGTCAATCAATGTGCCGGGGCCATCCACCGCGCGGATCCGTCCACCAAAGTGTCCAATGGCGCATGGTCGCTGTTCTCCACCACCGACGTGACGCTTCCCGGCAGCGCCCTGCCCAACAATTTCAACTATTACCGCGATGATCGGTTGATTTCCGCCGGCGGCGATCCCAACGGGACGCTGGATTTTTACATGGTGCATTATTATGACTGGGCCGGCGGCGCCCATCGCTCACCCTTTCAACACGACGCCTCAACCTGGGGTCTCACCAAACCCCTGGTGGTGGCTGAATTCTCGTTTATTGGCTGCACCAACTGCGGAATAAATTTCCACATCACGCTCCATGATCGTGGCTATGCCGGCGCGCTGGACTGGTCCTTTACCGACGAAAGCCCCACGGCGATCCTGGACCAAATCGCCGGCATGTCTAAAGCTTACCCAGCTGATCTCCTCGTGGTCACAAATAGCCAAGTCTGGCGTTAAGTTCTATTCCGACTCGGGGCAATACCACTACCTCACGGCGCCAGGATTTAAATTAGTGTGCAACACCGGAAATAATTGACTATTCCCAATAAAAGCAGCTTGATATCCCCAATATGAGTTCGATTCTTGACCTGTCCGTCCAACAATTGCTTCAAGCCGCCGATCTCAAAGAAAAGATTGCCGGCTTGGAAAACGAACTAAATCAGCTGCTGGGTTCGTCGGCCAAAACTGGCTCTGCCTCCGGCGCCACCAAAGCTCCAAAGAAAAGGGGTGGTATGAGCGCCGCAGGCAAAGCAAAAATCGCCGCCGCCCAAAAGGCCCGCTGGGCAAAAGTAAAAGCCGCGAAATCGGCAGTCAAACCCGCGGCAACCCCAGCGAAGGCCGCCGTGGTGGCCAAGCTGGCGAAGAAGAAATTTGTGATGAGCGCAGCCGCCAAGGCGAGATGGGCGAAGTTAAGGGCCACGAAGAAATAGTCGCGATTCCATTTACGGCGAAGCCGGAGCCCTAAGCGACTCCGGCTTTTTGTATTTGGGTGCGTCCGAGTTTGTGTGCCGCTTCGTGATCTAATTGGGTTCCATGAAACTGGTCGTCAGCCTCCGTTCATGGCTGATAACTATTTTCGAATTTGCAGGGAATATCAAGTTTGCGCCTGTGGTATCTGACGGAATGCACTGCGCGCTTAAAGAGCATTGTGATCTGATGGTCAAGGCCGCGTGGCGCCACGCCGGCCGCCACCGATCCAGACGGGGCGGCTTCCGAGCTTGGGATCGAGCGCAATTTCGAAACTGGCCAAGAAGGAGTCTCCGCCCACGTGCAAAATGCGATTGTTGCGGGCGCTCACTGATAACAGACACGCTACCGCATCAGCCGACGCCGTCCATGCTGAGTTGTTCACAGCGGAGGATTTCACGTCGCCTTGGACATCCGCTGTCCGAGGTGAAAAATTCTTAACTGAATTTCGAGGCCAGGATCATCAACCACCGTGCCAGCGTCCGCTTTTGAATAAAACCGCAAAATAATCTGTTCGCTTTCTGCGGCGGCGGCCATATACCACTGAAACCATGAATGACGACCTGACCTTGCTGCGGGAGTTCGCGGCGTGCCAATCCGAAGCCGCCTTTGCCACGCTGGTCGCCCGGCATGTCAATCTGGTCTATTCCGTGGCCCTGCGGCAGGTGCGCGACCCGCATCTGGCCGGGGAGATCACCCAGGCGGTTTTTATCATCCTGGCCCGAAAGGCGGATCAATTGCCATCGCACGCTGTGCTGGCCGGCTGGCTGTGCCGCACTGCGCGTTATGCCGGCGCCGATGCCTTGAAACAACAACGCCGCCGCCGGCAGCGGGAACAGGAGGCGTATATGCAAACCCAGCTACAATCCGACGTGTCACGCCCAAGCGAAGCGGAGGCGGAAGCCTGGCCGCACATCGCACCGCTGCTCGACGGGGCGATGGAAACGCTGGGCCGCAATGACCACGACGCCCTGGTGCTGCGTTTTTTTGAAAACAAAAATTTTGCGGAGGTGGGGGCGGCGCTGGGCACGGGTGCGGACACCGCCCGGATGCGCGTGAACCGGGCGCTGGAAAAGCTGCGGAAATTTTTCACGAAGCGCGGCGTGAGTTCCACCACGGCCATCCTGGCCGGGGCGATTTCCGCCAACTCCGTGCAGGCCGCGCCCGTCAATCTGGCGATCTCTACGGTTGCAGCCGCAAAAGGGTCGGCGGTTGCGGCTTCAACAACAACCCTTGTGAAAGGCACTATGAAAATGATGACCTGGCTAAAACTCAAATTCGCGCTGGGTGTGGGCGTGGCGGCTTTGTTCGCCGTCGGCGTGGCAGCGGTGGCGCTTTCTCAAACCGGCAGCGGCGACAAACTGATTTTGAACAAGGTCATTGCCGCCAACCGCCTCTGGCTCCTCGCGCCACCGGAGACGGTCATGAATTACAACTATGTCTTCCATCTTGCCTGGAAAAAAGCACCGGGCGGGGTTCTGCAAATACCGGTTCATGTCACCAATCCGCCCCAAGCCTTGCCGCAGGACCGGCAGGGCATAACGTATTCTTCATTGCTGCAGCGCCTGGCAAAAAATCCCGAACAAGTGCGCGTGCAAAGCGTCAGGGAAGAGAATGGAACCGTCCGGCTGGCGCTTAAATTTCTTCCGGCTCCGGGCGCAAAAACGACCCAGGTTATTGCCGGCACAACGTATCCCATTCCGCCGCTAGACATAGAATGCGGCAATGGCATCATGCAGAGTAAGGGATTTCGCGGCTATTTTCATACGGGGGGCACCAACGCCCTGCTGGTGATCGATGCCGGGAGAATGGTTCCGTTGAGTTGCTTGGTTGAAGCGCCATACGGGACGGTTGAGGAGTCGTTTTCCGATTACACGGAGGTCAATCCCGGAAGCTATGTTCCGCTGTCGGTGTTGGTGAAGGAAACAAATCCGACCCTGCCGCCTGATTTTCAGACTGTGGTGTTTGACTGGAAGTTCAAGTTGCATGACGGCCTTTGGCTGTTTGACGAAAGTCAGTATCGCGGCGAAAAGGTGGCATGGATAGATCAAGTAGTCGTTAATCCATCAGCAGGAAACCAAGGGCGCTAACAACGCCACGATGATGAACCGGAAGATTCCAAAAACGTCCGTAGATGAGGACATGCGCAAGGTGCCATCCATAGTCTGGAATGTTGTTACATGGGTGCTGGCTTTGGGCGCATTCGGAATCGCCATGGCTTTATCTTATCGGGAAATCCATTACAACATTCCCAATGACCTCCGCAGTCCGGTGATATTGCTGGTGGACGCACTTCTGGCGGCGGCGTTCGCACTCGGATTTGCCTTGCATGAAGGCACGTTGACCCGCTGGACAGACGCGCACCTTTGCCTCCAGTTCGGGCTTTGGTCAGCGGCAGTTTTCCGGTTGCTGCCGCCGATCCTGAATGAAGATGTCCTGTATTTGAAAAATTGCGGGACCTTTGACGTGCAATATGTCGTGCTCGGGGCTTTGATTCACGGCGTGCTGGCGGGGCTGCTCGCCTCTCCTTTTGCCATTCGAGTGCTGGAGCGTCCCGCATGGGCAAGCGATGAAAGCCTCTGGGAGTTGTGCGGGGCCGTGATTCTGACTTTTTTCGTTGTCGCCGGCGTTTTCCGATTGCTGGCGGAACCATGGTGGGCCGGGCTTTGATGGCGCACATCAACAACCAGCTTAATTATAGTTTTGTGCCGGGATGCGAACCTTTCGAAATGCCGGTGGTGAAGAAAGTGAAATAAGTCTTTTGGTTGATGTGGGCGTCGGGCCAAAGTGCCAGAGGACTGGCGCACTTCAAGACGCTTCGCGCACGCGGGAGCCGTGGTGTTCGCGCCAGCATTTTGAAGTGCGGCGGCCCGCCGCGGCTATTGAAACAGCTCAAGCCTGTCTGCCGTCAGCCTTCCGCGCGTTCGAGAAATATTAAATTTTTATGTCCGGTTTTGCGTTGGGCGGGCGTTTATGGGTGAATACCACCGATGGAAGACATCGCCTTATTGCAGGAATACGCCCGGACTGAATCCGAGCCGGCCTTTGCCACACTGGTGGACCGGCATGTCAGTCTGGTCTATTCCGCCGCGCTGCGGCAGGTGCGCGACGCCCAACTGGCCGAGGATGTCACCCAGGCGGTCTTCATCATCCTCGCGCGCAAGGCCGGGACGTTGTCTCGCCACACGGTGTTGATCGGCTGGCTGCTCAAGGCCACCCGCTACGCGGCCGGCGCGCAGATCCGCACCGCTATCCGCCGGTCCCAACGCGAACAGGAGGCCGCCATGCAATCCAACACGAACGAACCTTCACCCGCCGTCTGGGAACAACTCGCGCCACTGTTGGACGAGGCGATGGCGTCGCTGGGCGACAGCGACCGCAACGCGCTGGCGCTGCGCTTTTTTGAGAACCAGACCGCGCAGGAAATCGGCCGCCAAATGAACCTGAACGAGGAAGCCGCGCAGAAACGCGTAAACCGCGCGCTGGAAAAGCTGCGAAAATTTTTCACGAAGCGCGGCGTGAGTTCCACCACGGCCATCCTGGCCAGGGCGATTTCCGCCAACTCCGTCCACGCCGCGCCGGCGGCGCTGGCAAAATCAGTCACTTTGGTTGCAATGACAAAGGGCGTTGCGGCCAGCGCTTCAACCTTAACCCTCATCAAAGGAGCATTGAAAATTATGGCTTGGACAAAAGCAAAAACAGCGGTTGTGGTCGGCGTGGGAATACTATTCGCCGCTGGAACATCCACGATAACCGTCAAAGAAATACAGGAACACCGGACTTATCCGTGGCAAGTTGAAAATGCCAATTCAGATGTTCTGCGTAAAGTTCCGCCCCAAGTTATGATTGTCAGAGCGAAATATCCCAAAACACTGGGAGCGGGCACCGTATGGATAAATGATGGGCAGTCCCCGGATGGCTCAAAAGTCATGGGAGTTGCGCAATCGCTCAACGACATTATCTCGTCTGCGTATGGTCAAAGTTTTGAGCGGACAATTTTTACAGACGAAATTTCGCCGGATAAGTTCGATTTTATTGCCAATTTGTCTTCGGGAAATACAGCCGCTTTGCAAAATGAGATCAAAACGAAATTTGGTTTGGTCGGACGACGTGAAACGAGACCAACAGACGTTTTGCTGCTCAAGGTTCATACTCCCAATGCTTCGGGCTTAAAGCTTAATGATCCGCGCAGTTTGGATCGCAACTCATCAAGCTCTGGTCGTTCAGGAGCGGGCTACTTCGTTTCAAGGAATCAGGAATTGTCAGATTTGGCTGGATTTCTTGAAGCTAATTTTAAGGCTCCGGTAATTGACCAGACTGGATTAACCAAGCATTACGACATCGATCTCAAATGGGATGAATCAGACTACCAGCATCCAAATCTTGATGGCTTGAAGCAGGCGTTGTCGGATCAACTCGGCCTCGAACTTGTGCCGAGCCGCGAACCCATCGAAATGCTGGTGGTGGAGAAAGAGAAATAGATTTTATGTATTATTGCTTACGGCCAAAGCGCTAGGGGACTGGCGCACTCCAGGACGCTTCGCGCACAAGGGAGCCACAATCGTCGCGCCAGCGTTTTGGAGCGCGGCGGCCCTCCGCCGCTTCTTAATAAAATTGCAAAAAAGACTGTCCCCTTTCGCCTTGGACGTCCATGTATTGTTGAATCATGAGTGATGACATGGAGCTGGTGCGGGATTATGCCGCCCGCCAGTCCGAGCTGGCGTTTACCACGCTCGTCACCCGCTACGTCGATCTGGTCTATTCCACCGCCCTGCGGCAGGCGCGCGACCCTCATCTGGCGGAGGAGATCACCCAGGCCGTGTTCATCATTCTGGCGCGCAAGGCCGGCACGCTCGGCCCCGGCACGATCCTGCCAAGCTGGCTGCACCGCACCGCGTGTTTCGCCGCGGCGGACGCCTTGAAAGCCGGGCGGCGGCGCACGCAGCGCGAATCGGAGGCGCATATGCAATCATCGTTGAACCAGCCGGAAAATGAAACCTGGGAGCACATTGCCCCGCTGCTGGACCAGGCCATTGCCGGCCTGAATGAAAAAGACCGGCACGCCATCGTGCTCCGTTTTTTCCAGGACAAAAGCTTGAATGAAATCGGCGCGGCGCTGGGCGCGAGCGAGGATGCCGCCAAGAAACGGGTCAATCGCGCGCTGGAAAAATTGCAGAAATTCTTTTGCCAAAACGGCATCAATTCCACCACGGCCATCCTGGCCGGGGCGATTTCCGCCAACTCCGTGCAGGCCGCGCCCGCGCTGCTGGCAAAGACCGTGACCGCCGTGGCGATTGCCAAAGGCGCGGCGGCTTCGGCTTCAACCTTAACCCTCATCAATGGAGCATTGAAAATTATGGCATGGACAAATGCAAAAACGGCGGCGGTCGCCACCGTTGCTGTCAT
>Ga0181528_10000809_pt1 | contig 20544 bp, 21 predicted proteins | sample PEATcosm2014_Bin_47_FD_119742 | JGI IMG/M metagenome (GOLD analysis project Ga0181528, IMG submission 119742) | Peatland microbial communities from MTU Mesocosm Facility, Houghton, MI, USA - PEATcosm2014_Bin10_10_metaG | ecosystem: Environmental > Terrestrial > Soil > Wetlands > Peat | place...
CCAGAATGCAATTTCCCGTCTCGTGGCAGGCGCTGTCGATAACCTGTCCTTCGAGAATGTTACCGTGACTGATGCTGATACAAACCGTCCCCTCGGTGGTCACAAGAGAAACGGATGGATTGCAGATGAGGATCAGGAGCGTGTCTTGCTTTCAAGGCTCATGGCGACTCTTGAACCTGTTCTCGGACCCGAACATGTCCGGGCCACCGTTGATGTCGAATACGATCCGAGTACAACAGAGGAAAATCAAGATTCGTATGACCCGGACTCGCAGGTAGCTGTCAGCAAGCAAAGTTCAGAGGAACAAGTCGGGAGCGGCGCAGGAATCGGCGGGGCGCCCGGAACTGCGAGCAATATTCCCGGAGCGAAAATCGCTGCGTCGGTTGAGTCCGCCTCAGAAGCCCATCTCTCCAAGACCGACGTCCAGACGTACGCGGTAAATCGCGTCAGCCGTCACACGTTACTGCCAGCCGGGCGCATCCGGCGAATCACCGCAGCAGTCGCTGTTGATGACTTAGCGGAGCCTGCTGCGCCCGGACAGGTGCCTAAGCGCCGCAAATGGGGTACCGAGGAGCTCGCAAAGCTCGAACAGCTGGCTCAGGCATCGCTCGGGATAGACGCAACTCGAGGCGATCACCTGGCCATCCAGAATATTTCTTTTGAGAGGCCCTTGGAAGCGCCTCCCGTGAAGACAACTGCCGTTCAGCGGGTTCGAAACACGCTCCATGACTGGTCAGTCGCGGTCAGATATGTCGGGCTTCTGCTCCTCTTCCTGATCGCCTATGTCTTGATGTTGAGGCCGGTAAAACGTGAGGTCATTACTGCGTTTCGCGCGATCGCAGCGGGAACTAAGGTGGAGACGACGGCTGGCTCAGGTGCAGCGCTTCCCGCGGGTGAAAGCTCGGGAATGTTTGGGGAGGACGCGCAGTCAGTGAAGAAACAGTTGATTGAGAGGGTGAAGAAGGATCCTCTAGCGACGAGCCGCTTGATTCAGGCATGGGTCGAGGAGGACGCAGTATGAGGGGCGCTGCAGACGAAAGACCGACCGGTGCACGCAGAGCGGCTGTATTGATGGTTCTCTTGGGGGAGGAAGCTGCGGCGCACCTCTATCGCGTTCTTCCAGAGAAGACCGTCCAGACGATTACTGCCGAGCTCTCCTCACTCACCACAATATCGCCCGAATCCGCCGAAACGGTCTTGGAAGACTACATACAGCTTTCAAAGACTCAGGACTACATCGGCCAAGGGGGACAGGAATTTGCGCTGAGACTACTAATTAGCGCCTATGGGGATGTACGAGCACATGAACTACTGGATCAGGTGTCGACCACTCAGAACGCCCAAGCCAGCAAACTGGCCTCGCTTCAGAAGGCTGACCCTCAGCAGCTGGCGAAGTTTCTTGAAGGCGAGCATCCGCAAACCATTGCTCTGATTCTCGGACACATGGATGCACGCCAGGCTTCTGCACTGTTGACAAGACTTCCGGAGCAGGTCCGAAGCGAGGCGGTAAAGCGTTTGGCCCAGCTCCGTCAGTTCTCCCCAGAAATGGCTGAGAAGGTCTCCGTGGTCCTCAACCGTAAGTTGCAATCGCTGGGCGAGCAAAGTCGTCGAACCTACGCTGGCTTCAAGAGCGTTGCTGACCTCATGAACCGGCTCGATGCCACTTCGGCCCGGTCGATCCTGGAAAACATTGAGCTTACAGAGCCGAAACTAGCTGTAAACATTCGGAATTTTATGTTTACATTTGAAGATTTTCTCTCCGTACCCGATGTCTCGATCCGCGAACTGGTTTCAAACCTTGATAAGAAGACTCTCGCGCTGGCGCTAAAAGGCGCTACGGAAGAGCTGCGGGACCACATCTTCCGCACGATGTCCTCGCGAGCTGTTGACATGCTCAAAGAGGATATCGATTCACTTGGACCAGTTCGATCCCGTGAAGTTACGAAAGCACAACAAGAGGCAGTTGCCATAGCGCGCCAGCTTGAGAGTGAAGGCAGAATTGTGTTGAAGACGGAGACCGACGATGAGTACCTCCTCTGATTTTCTGAGACCGCCGCTAGTAAATCCGGTTAAGTCTTTCGAGTACCCAAGTGCTTTGGGAGCAAATGGCCAGCCGACTGCACGGTCACTCGAACCGCTGCCGGATCCTGCATCGTCTGTGCACAAACCCGTTGCAAACGCAGTCACCGAGAATGACCTCGCGTCCGCTTTTGAGAAAGGCCGGCAAGAAGGTCGCCGAGAGGCTGAGAAGCGATATGGCGAGCAGCTCGCCCAGGCGGTCATCGCCGAGCGTACCCGAGTTGAGAGAGTCATCGAGGAATTCCGCCAGGGCAGTTCCGAGTACTACAGCAAGGTGGAGGACCAGGTCGTTCATCTCGCACTGGGAATCGCCGCCAAGGTTTTGCATCGCGAGTCCCAGGTTGACCCATTGTTGGTGGCAGCTTTGGTAAAAATCGCAACCGAGAACCTGAAACAAGGCAGTCAGGTACAAGTGAACATCCATCCCGCAGAGATCAACTCATGGCGGGGATACTTTGAACGGGATGAAAATGGGAGGGTAAGGGTTGAGTTGGTAGAGGATCCTACCCTCGACCCAGGGGATTGTGTCGTGCACTCAGATGTGGGGGTCGCTGCCATGGGAATCGCCGCACAACTGAGAGAGATCGAGCACGGTTTGTTTGACTTGCTTGCACAGCGTCCCAAGAATGACTAATCAGCCTCTCGCCGCCGCCAGGCATTACCTAACGCAGTGTTCATCAGTGCGATGGAAGGGGCGCGTCAACCAGGTTGTTGGCAACTTGATTGAGTCGGCTGGTCCGTTTTGTTCGGTTGGCGAAGCATGTGAAGTCACTACCGGAGACGGCGCTATCTGGCCTGGAGAGATCGTTGGTTTTCGCGGTTCGACGGTTCTATCCATGCTGCTTGAGAAGCCTCGCGGAGTCCGATTCGGGGATCAGATCGCCACATGGGGTACTCGCCCCTCGCTGCGAGTTGGTCCCGGGCTGCTTGGTCGCGTGATCGATGCGAACGGAGTGCCGCTTGATAATGGCGGCGATTATCGCGCCACTGCGACTCTACCAGTCGATGACTCCGCACCATCGCCTCTGTCGCGAGTTCCGATCCGTGAAGCCTTGGGCTGCGGCATTCGTGCAGTGGATGCCTTTCTCACTTGCGGGCGAGGTCAGCGTGTTGGCATTTTTGGTGGCAGCGGGGTTGGAAAGAGCACGCTGATCGGAATGATGACTCGCGGCACTGAAGCAGATCTTACAGTCCTTGCTCTGGTTGGCGAGCGCGGGCGTGAAGTGGGAGAGTTCCTTGAGGTCTTAGGTGAGGAAGGCAGGAAACGATCTGTAGTGGTCGTCACCACTTCCGATCAATCTCCGCTGCTTCGCATCCGGGCAGCCTTGTCTGCGACCACGGTTGCGGAGTATTTCAGCCGGCACGGCCGCAATGTGCTGTTGGTTGTGGATTCGCTTACAAGATTTGCCATGGCCCAGAGGGAAATTGGGCTCGCTGCTGGCGAACCTCCTACCTCTAAGGGCTATACGCCCTCGGTACTGAACAGGCTGGCACAATTGGTGGAAAGGGCTGGACGATTTTCTACGGGAAGCATTACTGCTTTTTATACGGTGCTTATGGAAGGAGACGATCAGCAGGACCCTGTAGTTGATACGGTGCGCTCCCTGCTTGACGGCCACATCGTTCTTGATCGCGAATTAGCCGCAAGAAATCATTATCCCCCGATTTCCATTCTCGATAGCCTCAGCCGTCTCATGCCTTCAGTTACCAGTTCCGAACACATGGACAAGGTGCGATCATTGAGGTTGTTGCTCTCGGCGTACTCCCGCTCTGAGGATCTCATCCGAATTGGGGCCTACCAGAGTGGAAGCGATCCCGCGCTGGACAGAGCGATTGCGGCTGTCCCGACAATTCGCGAGTTTCTCCAGCAAGGCTCCAGGGATTGTGCCCCTCTCAACGAAAACATCTTGAAAATACTGGAACTTCCCACCTAAGCCATGGCCTTCAGATTTTCTCTCAAAACCGTGCTGAAGTATCGCGAAGAACTTGAAAAAAGGGAAGAGCAAGCGCTTGAGCGGCGGCGGGAATTGCTTGCCTCTCTGCAAACCAAGCTCGCGGAGGTCAAACAGGCTCGCTGCCGCTCGCTCGCAGAGCTCGAATCCTTATTGGAGCACGGTATTCTTGGAGATGACCTGCACCACGTGACGGCACAGCAGCGGCAGTTGGAGCGACTGGAACTTGACTATCAAGGGCAGGTTGCTGATGCGTTGTCTGACTTCGATGAGCAGATGAAGCTATTCCTGGCAGCTCGACAGAAGCGTGAAATCCTGGACGAACTCAAGAGCGCTCAGCAAAACTGTTACACCGTGCAACAGGACCGCCGCGACCAGAATATGGTTGATGAAACCTTTATTGCTCGGTTCAAGCGAGACACATAGGCAGGTTTTGCCCGGCATGGTTGGGCAAGCGCTGCCCACTTCCGGACCCGCGCTCATTGCAGCCCTTTATCTATCGGCATATTTACTGCAACCATCACATTCAAAAGAGAATAAAAATGTCTGCAATCTCCATCCCGCGAGCCTGGATGGCGAGCCACTTGCACTTATGTTGGGCAATGAAAGTCGCATCCAATCGCGAACCGCAGACAGGGCCAGCCAATGAAGGTGTCCTGAATCCTGTGGATGGCTTTCGCGCACTGGTGGAGTTGGCAAGCTCTGGATCAACGTCTTCAAGCTTTTCAGCTGCGCTACCTGATACCGCCCTGAGAATGTCGACGACAACCAGCCAAGCATTATTCGCGGCGGTGTTAAGAGATCATCGTGAACAGTCAAGCACTCCGCTGAACACAAGATCAGTTGCAGCAAGAAGCGCAGTGTCGAGGACAGCATCAAAGCCACAACCTGTGTCGGTCCAGGAAGCCCACATATCCTCAGATGGTCCCTTCATATCTCCTGGGGCGGTCCGGTCAAATCACTCCGCCACAGATGTCTCATTAGATCCCAGCGAGAGCCGTGAGGGAAGTCGGGTCAGTGCAGAAGGTCAGCAACTAATCCCAAATCCAGGCGAGTCGAACAACGAGGTCGCGGCCTCGCAGCCGCTTGGTGTGGTGGAGTACCCTGCCACCCAGTGTGTGTCGGTACCAGGTGCGTTCCCGATGAGCGTGGTAGCTTCGAACTTGGTTGTTTTGAAGTATGGCCACTCGAGTCCAATTGCGCCGGTTGATGCGACTGTTGGGGGCGCTGGATCGCAATCTCCTGCTGCCGGGCGGCGTTGCGGCAGGTCGAATCTCTCCACGGCGGCGGAGTCTAAGAACGGTGCCTCAGCTTCGAAGGCGGTTGTTGCGGGGTACGGTCCGTCGAACGTGCCAGTAGCGATCGATCTGAATGCCGGGGTAGTTGCCTCCCAGCCTTCAGGAGCCGGGCAGGGCTCTGGTACCCCCAGTGTCCACGCAGGAATGAAGTTGAGCAGTGATGTCACAGGCTCAAACTCGCCCACCTCAGGGCAGTTCAATGGTAAGACGAATCTATCGGATGCAATTGAATGGAAGGATGCTGTCACAGTCCCGAGCTCGACGGTGACCGTGTACTCAGCGGCCACCAAGAATCTACCCACGGCAATCGGGCTCAATGGTGTCGTTGACACCTCCAGGTTACAAGGGACAGAGACATTCGCGGAGGAGTCAAACCCGACAACCACAAGCGAGCCGAGCTATGGTAATGCCGCTACGCCGACTCCTCTGACGACGTTCCTCGACAAATCAGTCCAGACTGCAACAACCGTACCCAGTAACGATGTTGTTATATCGAATTCCAGTGCCGATGGGCTGCCTTGCGACACTCCCGGGCGGATGCTCGCTCCCCCCCTGCTCTCTATCCCGGCTGAGGCAGTAACGGACCGAAGTTCGAAGTACTCGCCGGAGGGGATGAGGGCGGAACGAGATCATCAGGTGACAGTTGCAGAATATGCGTTGGCGACATTACCGTCGCAGGATGCTTCTGTAACCAGTGTCGTCGGGGAATCTTCCACCTCTGTTCTTGGTCAAGCGGAGAACCTCCAGGCTGTACTGGATAATACAATTGCCACGGCCAAGTCCTCCCCGGGACTGCTGAGCGTTCCGGAGCAAGCCAGGTCATCTGCTTTTTCACCAAGAGTGGAAAGCATGGACGGGAAAACTCGCACGCAAGCGAGGGGTGGGCATGAGTGTGAAGCTTTCAACGCTTCGCAAGTCTCCATTCACGACTCGGCTCAAATGAGGCAGGTTATACCGTTCGCTGAAGTTGAGACGTTGCGTGGCCAGAGCCTGACCACGCAGGTTATCCCAGTGGACGGACCCCCTATCGCGGGAATGGATCATGCTCCATTCAACGTGAACGCAGTGGCCAAGGAAAGTGCTTTTGGGGTGGGTGTGCCAAGTGAGCCAGACTACTCGCAGTCTACACTCTCTCCGGTTTCCCCGCTTGGTGTGGTTGAGACGGCCCACCTGGTGCAGCACCTTTCAGAGAGCGAACTGCGTGTTGGCATTCAATCCGGTGAATTCGGAAAAATTGACATTCACACATCGCTCAGCCAGAACCAGATCTCTGCACGAATCTATGTGGAACACGACGAATTGGGGAAGGCAATGACCGAAGCAATGCCACAGCTGCGTGAGAAATTGTCAGTTGACCACCGTGTGGATATGCAGATTGAGTTGTACAGCACCGGCTCCAGTCACTCAGGTGGAACCGACCATCAGGAACAGCGTCAACATAAGACACCAGACCAGAACGAACCTGCATTTCGGGATGCGCTCGTCGTCACACCTCAAGTTGACTCTGCGCCAGAAACTATAGGCTCAGGGATGACTGCGGGGCTGGATATGCACATATAAAGTGGAGTGTTGCTGTAAGCAGTCAGATTAGGAGATTTCATGAATATAAATTCGATTCTTCCCCCACCATCGTCGGCTATGTCGAAAGCCGCGGCCTCATCCTCGGCAGCTAGCAGTTCGACAGATAGTTCAAGTGGCTCCGTCAATTCAACGTTCATGAGCCTCCTGCTGACGGAATTGAAGTCGCAAGATCCAACTGCCCCCATGGACACCACCGCTATGGTCGGACAGATGGTCAGCCTAAACCAGCTCGACCAACTCATGAGCATCCAGAGCATCCTGCAGAATTCTTTAGGATCCGGAGCAACCGCAACCACCCCCATCCCTGGGGTAGCAACCGCACCAAGCAACATCTCGGCCGTTGCAACCGCCCCTGGCGGCAGCACTCAAACCACGAATGGAGTTAACTAGATGCCTAATTTTTCTACCCCTCTCTCAGGTTTGGACGCGAGCCAACAAGCTCTGTCCGTGGTTGCCAATAACCTCTCCAATATGAATACGATTGGATACAAGGATGAATCAGTAAATTTCCAGGACCTCTTCTACCAGTCGCTTGGCACAAATGGCGCTGGCGATTCGATTCAGGTTGGTGGAGGAACTGCAGTCAGTGCTATTTCTTCAAATTTCACTTCAGGAACGATCTCAAGCACCGGTGTTCCGACAGATGTTGCAATTAACGGAAACGGCTTTTTCGTAACCCAACTCAATGGACAGACTGAGTACAGCCGCGCGGGTAATCTGCAGGTGAGCACCGACGGATATCTGGAGACCCAGGGTGGGCAATACGTGATGGGGTATGCTGCCGCGGGCGGCGTGGTATCAAACGGAGCTCTCTCCAAACTTCAGGTCGGAACGGGAGAGGTGATCCCCGCGGTCACGACTACGAGCCTCCAGATGAACACGAATCTGAGCTCGACCGCAGCTGTAGGATCAAGCTTCACTTCGCCGCCAGTAGCCGTTTACGATTCTCTCGGTACCTCGCACGACCTGACTATAACCTACACAAAGACGGGGACCAACACTTGGGGTTACACCGCCACCATTCCCGATGCGGATGTGGCTGGCGGCACCTCGTCTGGTGCTCCTGTGTCGGTTGGAAGTGGGACTTTGACATTTGACACAAGTGGCAACCTCACGACGGCCAATGGTTCGGCAATCAGCAGCGCGACACCCGGCATCTCAGGAATAAGTCTGAGTGGCCTTGCCGATGGGGCTGCCCCGATGGCCTTAAACTGGACGGCGCTCGACTCCAATGGAAATTCCCTTATCACGCAGACCTCCTCGGATAGTGAGACTTCGGCGAGTTCGCAGAATGGGCTTGCGAGCGGTACCCTGAATAGTTTTGCGGTTGGAACGGACGGCACGATTGAAGGTGCATTCTCAAACGGCCAGACGGTTGCGATTGGTCGAATCGCGCTGGCCCAGTTCGGCAACGAGGGTGGACTATCTCTTGTCGGCGGGAATTCGTACCGGACCACAGCCACTTCAGGTCAAGCGGTAGTTGGCAGCCCCGGAACTGGTGGTCTTGGTACCATGACTGGCGGATCGCTTGAACAATCAAACGTCGATATGGCAACGGAATTTTCAAATATGGTCGTTGACCAGCGAGGTTTTGAGGCCAATGCCAAGGTCATCTCTGCCTTTGATCAGGTTATGCAGGACACCATCAATATTGAGCACTAAAGCTAGAGCTGCTCCTGGTCTCGAAGCTTAGTTCATGATGAGGGAATCCCCAGCCCGAGTGTGTAATCGGGCTGGGGGCCCGTTTGCTGCGCGCCGCCTCTAATTTCTTCCTCACAAGCCTCCCTTGCCTCTGTTCTGTTCCCCGTCCGTCTGTCCTGTCTTTTCTATGACTTAGATTTCCACCGCGGAGGGAGATGTTTTGTCCCGGAGCGGAGGGGTAATTGCATTAGCAAAGGCAGAGTACCCATGACGCCACGCCTGCTCAGGGTGGAACGTCGAGAAGAATAGTCATGAGCGCAAATCCTAGTCCGGCAATTGCCACAGAAATGCTCGTCCTTACCGGCGGCAACGACCTTGTGGAGGTCCCAAAGAGACCGACAGAGCGATTCCCGTGGTTGAAATGCAACATAACCATCGATCTTCCAGTGGTCAGCTTTACGATCCGCAGTCTACTTGAGCTGCGTACCGGAGCCGTTGTTGAGACAGCATGCAAAGCAACGAGCGATGTTCCGGTACGAGTGAACGGAACCTTGATCGGCTGGACCGAATTTGAAGTGATTGGAAACACTCTGGCGGTACGCATCACGGAATTGGCATGAAAGAGAAGATAACCAGACAAAAAAGTTCACTCTCGGTACAGGTACGCATTTGCTGGACCATGCTCGCGGATGCGCTTAGAGCTCAGCCGGCGGCCACCGCTGCCATCCATCAGCTGAAGTTCTCTCCTCAGCTCGGTGCGGTGAGTGCTGAGCTTCCTTCCTCTGTACTCATTGGGCCGCATGTTTCAGTTCTGGACCGCGCCTGGAATTGGCTCAAGGATCGCGCAAAGGCGGAACCGAGAACTCGCAAACTCCGAGTCTGCGAGTCAACACAGCTGGGCGAAAAGAAATTCGTCGCACTCATCCAGGCTGATGGACACCGGTTTCTAATTGGCGGGACAAACGCCTCCATCACCCTGCTCGCAACTCTTCCGCAATCCGAGGATTTCCAGAGCGTATTACAACAGAGCGCCTCGTTCACGGTGCATGAATAATGAACTTTCGGATCTCACGCCTTTTGATCGCGGTTGCTACGATGGCTGCTTCTGCGCATGCGTCGTTTATTCCGTTGATTGACAAGGCCCAACCGCAGCCGCAGTTTGGAGGATTGACGGTTACGGGAATTGGCTCAGGGGCAACCAACTCCTGGTCAATCGTCGTCCTGTTGACAGTGCTTAGTTTTATTCCTTCCATACTGCTGTGCATGACGCCACTACTCAGGCTCTTGATTGTATTTCACTTCTTGCGCCAGGCTCTTGGCGTCCAGACAACTCCTTCAAACCAGACACTGATCGGCCTCGCACTCATTCTGACAGTGTTCATCATGCAGCCGGTAGGAAAGACTATCTATCAAGATGCGATTCGGCCAATGCAAGAAAACAGAATTGATGCAACTGAGGCGCTTCAGCGGGCCACTCCAACAGTGCGCACATTCATGCTGCGCTACGTTCGCGAAAAAGATGTGGCACTCTTTGTGGAACTCGCGAAAGAGCCGCGCCCCAAGGAGCCTGCGGACCTGTCTTTGCGCGTAGTGGTTCCGGCCTACATCACCTCTGAACTCGCAGCTGGGTTTCAGATTGGGGCCGTCCTATTTCTTCCTTTTCTTGTAATTGACATGGTGGTGGCATCCATTACTACCTCGATCGGCATGATGCAACTACCTCCTGTAATTATTTCCACGCCGTTGAAGCTTCTTATCTTTGTCATGGTAGATGGATGGCATTTGTTAATCGGCTCGCTGTTAAGGAGCTTTTGACAATGCCACCGGAACAGATTGTTTCTCTTGGGCGTTCGGTGTTGAAAGAGGTCGCGGTAATCATTGCGCCCATCCTGGCAACAGCAGTTGTAGTGAGTTTGATTATCAATATCGTGCAGGTCCTCACATCAATACAGGAAACAACGATCTCGACAGTTCCTCGCCTTCTGGCGTGCGCCAGCGCGATCTTCATCCTGCTTCCGTGGATCGTTCGCAATCTCGGGTACTTTACGGTACAGATGCTGTCCAACTTTAATCAGTACTTGCGATGAGTTAAATCGATGGTCATTTCACTGCAATCGATCCTGAACGGGGCTATGTTTGTGGGACTACGAGTCTCCGGGCTTGTGCTGTTTGCGCCATTCTTTGGACACGCAGCAATTCCACCGCGCGTAAAGGTCTGCATTGTCGTTCTAATTACCGCCTTGCTCTATCCGGCGCTGTCACCTGGCTTTGTCGGCAGAACGTGGTCACCCCTGACGGTGTGTGGTGAACTGATCATTGGGCTTGCGGTCGGCCTGACAACCAATGCCGTGTTTGAAGCCGCGATGTTTGCCGGGCAGATTCTCAGCATCCAGATGGGATATTCGCTGGTGAATATCATCGATCCGACCAGTCAGATCGAGACCACAGTGATGTCTGTATTCCACCAGACCGTCGTTTTCATGATTTTTATTCAGCTCAATGTCCATCATTGGATACTGCGATCAGTTGTCCATAGTTTCGACTATCTTCCGCCTGGCGGCTTTACGGATACCGGCCCCGTTGTATTCGCCGTGCTGCATGTGTTTTCGAGCGTTCTCCAACTCGGCCTGCAGATTGCAGCACCCGTGCTGGCTGCCACGATGGCTGCGGATATTGCGCTTGGGATGTTGAGTAAGGCATCACCGCAGCTGCCATTGATGTTAATGGGGCCATCGCTGAAAAGTCTTCTCGGCCTCATAGTTCTCTCTGCTGCAATTTGCTATTGGCCGCCGCTGTTCGACAGGTTTTTCAGCGACTCTATAACTTTCACGGATCGCGTACTTCATTTGGCTCACTAGATATGGCGGAAGACAAGTCAAGCAAGACAGAGCAGGCAACTCCCCGAAGAAGGCTCAAAGCCCGGGAGCAAGGCCAGGTTGCGCGCTCGCGCGACCTGACGAATCTTGCAGGAGTAACGGCTGCCATTGGTGTGCTGCTTTGGGAGGCACCTGACGCTCTTCAGCGGTTTGGGGGAATGTACCGGAGAATGCTGGACATTTCTACTTCGCAGCAGTTGGATTTAGGGAGCCCGGTCCTGTATTGGGTGGGACTGGAAGCATTCCGCTGGAGTGTGCCCGCTATGCTGGCCGGACTTGCCGCGAGTCTGGGGATCAGTTTTGCGCAGGGCGGATTTGTGTTCGCACCAGGGTCGTTGGGTTTTAACTTTGGTCGGCTGAGTCCAGCGAAGAAATTGCAGCAGATGTTTTCTATCAGCGGCTTGGCCGGACTCTTGAAATCGCTGTTGCCATTTGGGGCGATGCTTTACGTCTGTTCCGCCGTCCTGATGTCGCGCTGGACCACGATCACTCAGGCATCGACAGTAGGCTTGCGTCCGTATGCGTCCTTCGTTTCTTCAATGTGCATCGAGTTGCTCTGGAAGTGTGGCCTGGTACTGGCACTTTGGGCCGGCATTGACTACTTCTTGACTTGGCGAAAGATGGAGGGCGACCTAAAGATGAGTCGTCAGGACATAAAAGACGAGTTCAAGGAGTCTGACGGTAATCCGGCAATCAAGAACAAGATTCGCAGAATGCAACGTCAAATGCGCAAGCGGCAGATGGCAAAACATGTGGAGACAGCCACGGTAGTTGTCACAAACCCAACGCATTTTGCCATCGCTCTCAGGTACGAACTGGATATGGAAGCTCCAATAGTCGTCGCGAAGGGCCAGGATCTCATTGCACAGGAAATCAAGGAGGTTGCACGTTGGAGCGGCATCCCAATGGTGGAGAACCGCCCCCTGGCGCAGGCACTTTACCGCTCGGTGGAGATTGGTTCTCCGATTCCGGCCAAACTTTACGCAGCAGTCGCTGACATACTTGCCTTCGTCTTCCGCGCTAGGGCCGAGGCTGAGCGGGCCGCAGCGCGCCAGCGCGCGACTCCCGAGGGAAATGGTGGGGAACGCTAAATGACTAAGAAACAGAGCTGGATCGAGAATATCCAAGCGGCGGGCGCCGAAACGGTGGTTCCAATCTTCGTCGTCGGTATGGTCTTCGTTATGCTCGTGCCATTGCCCGGCTTCGCGCTTGATTTACTGCTCTCGATGAGCATCACTGCATCCGTAGTCGTCCTGCTCACCGCCCTGCAGTTGCTTAAGCCGGTCGAATTCTCCGTATTCCCGACTCTCATTCTGTTGCTTACGCTCTTCCGTCTTTCGCTGGATCTCGCCAGCAGCCGACGCATATTGCTTCACGGAAGTGAAGGCGTAGGTGCTGCGGGAAATGTAATTGAGGCATTCGGTAAGTTCGTGGTTGGCGGCAACTATGTCGTGGGTTTCGTTCTGTTTATCGCGCTTATTGCGATCCAGTTTCTCGTTATCAGTCACGGCGCGGTGCGCGTCGCCGAGGTAACTGCCCGCTTCACGCTCGATGCAATGCCGGGAAAGCAGATGGCCATCGACGCTGATATGAACGCGGGGCTAATTAATGAAACACAAGCGCGCGCCCGCCGCGCCGCCATCGCGCACGAGGCGGAATTCTACGGGTCGATGGACGGCGCGGCACGCTTTAGCCAGCGCGATTCCATGGCAACAATTCTGATTACCGCTATCAACATAGTTGCCGGTTTCCTGATCGGAGTGTTCCAGCAGGGCGTTCCATTTGCCGAGGCGCTGAAGACCTACACCGTTCTCACCGTCGGTCATGGCCTTGTCACAATGATTCCATCACTGCTGGTGTCGGTGGCAGGAGGAATCGTTCTCACGCGTGCTTCTTCTGAAGGCAGCCTGGGCAGGGATCTTTCTGGCCAGTTGTTCAATAGGCCCAAACCGATTTGGATTGCCGCTGGAGTCCTTCTGACGTTGGCGCTGATTCCCGGCTTGCCGAAGACAGCGTTTATCTTGATAGCCGGCGGACTAATCCTCGTGGCGCGACGTATTAAGGAACCTGTTCTCGTAAAGGACGAGGATGCCGCTACAAGAGATGCAGGGAAGCAGGTTGGGTCGAGTCAGAACGGAGCCTCGCCAGATGCTCTTGAATCCGCCATCAAGCTCGATGAGCTTATGCTTGAGGTAGGTCTCGGGTTGGTTCCGATGGTAGATGCGAAGCAAGGTGGACAGCTCCTCGGAAAAGTTCGCTCTGTCCGCAAGAACCTTGCCCAACAGCTTGGTTTCCTCGTGCCATCAATTCACATTACTGACAACGTATCGCTCAAAGAACAGGAATACGTGGTCTACCTCCGGGGGGTCGAGATTGCTCGTTGGGAGCTGCGACGCAATTGTCTTTTGGCAATCTGCTCTGGACCCACCCCGCCCCCACTGCCAGGAATTGAGACCAAGGATCCGGCATTCAACGTTGGAGCAAAATGGATCACTCCCGACCTGCAGGCACAGGCCCTCTCCAGTGGCTACGCAGTGGTTGATAGAACATCCGTCCTTGCAACACACCTATCAGAGCTCATTAAGCAGAACGCGCATGAGATGCTGACCCGTCAGGAGACGAAGCGGTTAATCGACCGCATTGGTGAATCTCACCCAAAGCTCGTGGAAGAACTTCTTCCGAAGCTGATGACGCTGGGTGAAGTGCAGAAGGTTCTGCAACAACTGCTTCGGGAACAGGTTTCTATTCGTGATCTTGGAACCATTCTGGAAGTCTTGGTCGATACTGCACCCCTTAACAAGAGCCAAGTCAATCTGGTGGAAACAGTGCGGCAGGCATTGTCCCGCGGAATTATCCGGGGTCTTCTTGATGAAACTGGCGGATTGAAGGTATTCACGATGAATGCGGCGCTCGAGGAAGAGTGCAGTCGCGCCGCAACCCAGCACATGGCTGCTGGAGCGGCTGGAAACATTCAGATCTCGGTGGCAAGGCGCGTGATGGAGTGCCTGCGAGCCAACTTCGGGGACCAGGTACAAAATTCCCCGCCGATTCTCTTGTGTTCATCCCCTGGCCGCTTCTACTTGAGGCGTTTGCTTGAGCCATTCATACCGAAAGTTGTTGTGATCAGCCCTACAGAGATTCCACCGCTTGTTCCGGTTCAGGCCGTCGGTTCAGTGCGGTAGTGCAGAAAGAGAAATCATCATGACCCAGAGACCGGAACTTGCATATCAGAGTAACCAATACGACATGAGTGAGCGTGATCGGCTCATCATGGAAGAGCTGCCCCAGGTGCATTACATAGCAGCGCGCATCCGCGAACGCCTCCCGCAGCATGTGGCGTTCGAAGATCTGGTCAACGCCGGGGTGCTTGGATTGATCGAAGCCATTAACAAGTACGACTCGGCCAAGTTGGTTCAGTTCAAGACGTTTGCAAAGTTTCGCATTCGCGGGGCTATCCTCGACAGCCTGCGCGAACTTGACTGGGGATCACGTCTGCTACGGCGCAAGGGTCGTGAGATTGACGATGCTGTCGCAAGATTGGAGATCCAGCTCAGCCGGCAGCCCAGCGAACAGGAAATCGCGGACGAACTGAGGATTGATCTAAAGGAGTTGTATAGTCTCCTGACTCAGTTAGATGGTCTCTATCTTGTCTCCCAACAAGTGAGTGCAACATTTGATCGCTCCGAAACGCATGATCTGATTGAGAATGCACCAAGCAGAGGCGAGGACTCATTCGACATATGTCTTAGAGCAGAGAACAGCGAACTTCTCGAGAAAGCGCTTGCGAAGCTCGATGAGCGCTCGCAGCGGGTTCTGGCTCTCTATTACAAGGAGGAACTTACGATGAAGGAGATCTCTTTAGTGTTAGATATTGCCGAATCGCGGGTTTCTCAGTTGCATTCAGCGGCGTTGCTGAAACTTCGTAACTGCATGCAGAAGAAGCCTTCTCCACGTGGTTCCGCGGCTGCAGCTCCGGTGCCGTCGGTAAAGAAAAGAGGAGGCACTGCGTGGGCAAGATACTAAGCCAACAAGAAATCGATCTGATCCTCGGCCACGCGCGGCAGTCTAACAAGGGTGCGACGCCCAACAAGTTCGTTCAGCCCTGGAACCCGCGCGGCTCCGGTCAGATGCATAATGATCAAGCGCGGGCAATCACGACGCTGCACGAGTCGTTTGCTAGAAATCTGACGGGCTCTCTTGGCGCTTATCTCCGGGTTCCATTCGACGTTACCCTGGTTTCTGTCGAACAATTGTCTTTCAGCGAGTTTCTCGGCGGTATTCCCGAACTTACCTATCTCCTCGCCATGGAACTCAGTCCGAGTGGCGTGATGGCGGCGCTGTAGATCGATCATTCAATCGTGTTTCCGACCGTTGACGTGTTGCTTGGCGGCTCAGGATCGTTTGTCGAGATCAAGCGGGAAATTAGCGAGATCGAGGAACAGATCATGGAGGGAGTCGCGAAGATCATCTGCCGCGAGCTGGCGACAGGCTGGGCCCCTATGGGATTTGAGATTACCCTTGGAGACCGCCATTCACCCCCTCAGATTCAGCGATTCCTGCCGCCTCAAGAGAAGGTCTTGGCTTTAAGTTTTGAGGTTACGCTAAACGGTATCAAGGGAACCATGAATCTCATGTTCCCAGCAACCGTGAGCAACACAATGCTGAGAAAGCTCTCCCTTGACTGGGAATACAGAAGACCACGGGCATCCGCAGGAGCGAGTGCCCGGCTTCGGGAGCACCTCAACGGGTGTGACTTCAAGGTTCTTCTTGGTTTCTCCGGAGTCAAGGTCCGTGTCAGAGATCTTGTGAGTGCTCGTCCGGGCACCATACTGCGTTTTGACATAGCCGAGACAGCTCCAGCTTCTCTGATTGTCAGCGAGCATCCATTTTTTGAAGCTGGTCCGGTACGGGTTGGATCAAACAGAGCCGCACAACTGATGGAGCCTACACAGCGGTCCTCATTTCACGAAACTGGAACGAAGGTATAGTCATGCCATCTCAATCGTCTGCAATTGATTTTCTCTGCAACCAGTTCTGCGAGGCATTTGGCGCTGTCTTTGAGCAGATAGCTGGCGAGTCTTATATGTTATCTGTCTCCGAGCACCCGAGGGCCGCCGATCCGGGTGCGCTTAGCTATGGACTTGAGTGTAGTGGCAAGGTCAGAGGCACGATGTTCGTCCAAGTGGATTCTGATTCCGCCGCGGTGCTTGCGACGAGGTTTATGGGAGACGCTGTCGATGGCAGTGTTTCATTTCGGCCCGAGCATGCGGATGCACTGTCGGAGATTGTAAGCCAGACAGCAGGTTGCATGGCGACGGAGCTTCGCACCCGTTTTGGTGCAGGCGATGTTCATGTGGAGCGGAAATCGGCCTCGTCCAGTGGATCTCCCAATGTCATCACTCTGAAGTCGGCAACGGAGGGGGACGCGGTTTCTGTCTGCCTTATCGCGGACCAGGCTCTCCTTGATTCCGTTTCGGCCTGTCTGGCCGGAAAGTCCTCACCGATCGAATCTTCATTCCATGACTCCCCTGGGCAAGTGGCGCCTGACAACGGCGGAGAAAGCCAGAATCTCCGGCTGATCATGGATGTGGAACTGGATCTCACTCTTCGATTCGGACAGAGGACTCTGGCACTCAGCGAGGTCGCCGATTTAACCACTGGTTCTGTTGTGGAGCTCGATCGTGTGGTGGATGAACCGGTGGAATTGTTACTCGGTGAGAGGGTTATCGCCCGTGGTGACGTAGTGATCGTGGACGGTAACTACGGCTTGCGAATCATTGAATTAACGTCAGTCGATCGAAGCCATTTTTTCACTGCTTAGAGGGAAGAGGACCATTTTGAACGCTGTGAATCGCGCACTGAGATATGCTCTCCCGAACTTGTCTACCGGTTTGGGACCTTTAGCCCCGAGATGTTCATCTGCGAAATGTCGTCCGCGCACAAAGTTTCTTTCATTGTCCTTTCGATCCAGAGGGACGAGCATTGACCAAGAATGGTATTGCGGTCCTGACTGCTACGAGGAGGCCGCAAAGAGTTACCTGACGGATTTGTGCTCCGCACGGAGGCCCAGGGCCGAATCCCGCAGACCGCGCATGCCGCTCGGACTGACGCTTCTTTCCTTGGGGCACATCGTTTCGCACGAGTTGCAAGTGGCACTAGAGTTTCAGAGACAGAACGGCGGGCGGATTGGTGAGGTGCTGATAGCTCTGGGATTCTCAAGTCAAGCGCAGATTACCGCAGCGCTTGCCGCCCAATGGGGATACCCGGTGCTCTCACTTCACGACCGAAAGCTGCAGGTACCTCACATGCTTCCCACAAGGCTGATGGAGCTTTATTCTATGCTTCCTGTCCAATTTATCGCGCGGACGAACAAGCTGGTTCTTGGTTTGGCAGAATTTGTCGAACACCGCGTTCTTTCCACTATTGAAACCATGCTGGATTGCACAGTTGTGCCTTGTTTTATCACCCGGGACGAATTTGATAGCCAGTTTCAGTCTGTTCGTCAGCAGTCGGGCAATGAGGAAGTTGTGTTCGAGCTGCCGGGGAGCATCCCGGAAATTGCCCGCATCACGCGAAGCTACGCCTGGCAGATTAGTGCCATGTCCACCAGTTTCGGACTCTGCGGAGATTACGTGTGGAGCCGCCTTCATGGCCCGCAGGCAGCGGTGGATATTCTTAGTCGGGTTTAACATTTTTTGTTGATGATCAGAGGCCTGGCTGCCGATAAGGCGTTGGCGAGTCAGGATTATGTCAATTGGTACCTATTCTTCGGTTTCTTCGTCCAGTAACGAGCCTTCGCCTCAGATATTCTGGGGTGATTACAAGAAACCGCGAAGCTCTGAAGCCGAGGTCCCTGCTCTAAGTGGGACTCTGGTGCAACTTGAGCTGCTGATGAAGCCGCAAACAATTGATCTCGAATTGTTGACGGCCTTGGTTCGCAGTGATTTAGGGCTTACCCTCCAGGTGCTCCGTCACGCTCGGTCGGAAGAGGATGGAAACGAAGAGCTGTGGCGTATCTCTGACTGCCTGGTTCACCTGGGACCACGGCTGCTTGGTCTCGCGGAGCCGTTGTGCGGCTGGTCCGAGTACAGTGATCGTTCCTACGCACAGGCAGAAGCCTTCTGGTTGCACTCGAAACTGGTCGCATCGGTCGCCGAAGAAACGGCAAGGTATTTTCAGGATCTGAATGCAAATCCAGAACAGGCGTATCTTTGCGGGCTCTTGCACAATCTTAATCGCTTGCCACGGATATTAAGCCAGGTGGGTTCCCCTGGTTTCAGCGCTGATCCTCGCAGCATTCATGAATGGGTGGCCAAGTGCAACCTGCCCTCTTTTGCTATGGATATTCTGGGAACTGATTGCCACGAACTCAATCCCGACAAGTTGACCGGACCGGCTCGCGTGGTGAATTTTGCGCGAAGCTGGATCGATTTGTGCTTGCCTTGGGCTGAGACCTGCCTAGCTCGAAAAACGCGGTTCAAGCTTCCCCTGCTTCAGGCAGCAAACCTCATTTGCAAGCATTTCCCCGATACCCTAGAGGATCCACTTGTACCGTTTATTGGAATGCTGCGAGATGCCACCTTGAGCAAACTAAACGAAGTGCGGCCGGAATCTTCATCGGTACTTCCGCGGCTCCGAGCGGCTTCCCAGATCAGCGCATCTCGCACGCAACGGTCAAGAAAGACGACCGGCTCACTCAAACCTTGCAATGCCCAAGTCTAGTTTTGGATTAGGACTGGAATATCTCTTGCTCTCTTCACAGCAGGGATGCGGTCAATACTCATCCTGGTCTCATCAACTGCTGCTCCCCGATGAGATTTATCAGTAACTTACAAAGTACAATTCAGCTTTCGGTCTGGCCAGAGGCTTGCACTAGCAAAGCTGGAGATTCCTATGGATAGCGGATTCTATGCAGCCTGCACCGGCCTGATGTCAAAAACTCAGGCTCTAGATTCGGTCGCAAACAATCTTGCGAATGTTAATACTTCAGGCTACAGATCACAGCGCAACCAATTCAGCAGCGTCCTGGCCAATGCATCACTCTCGGGATCATCGCCATTGAATTTGGCTGTGAACAACTATGGTGTGCTTGGTGGAACCCGTCTGGACATGACCCAGGGAAGTCTCGAAAAGACCGGGAATGACCTCGACTTTGCCGTAGATGGCCAGGGATTCTTTGCAGTGCAGACCTCCGCGGGCCGCATGTACACGCGGAGCGGAAACTTCCAGATTGGCGCCAGCGGCCAGCTCATTACGGCGGAAGGCGACCCCGTCCTGGGTGAAAAAGGCACCATCAACGTGTCTGGAGGAAAGGTTCACGTCGGGGCCGATGGGACGATCTCAGTGGATGGAGCCGTAGCTGGCCGCCTAAAAGTCGTGGATTTCGCGCCTAGCACACAGCTCCAGGCTGTGGGTAAGACTTACTATTCTGCGCCGCCAGATTCAGAGATTGAAGCCAAGCTGGCGTCTGTCCAGCAGGGAGTCATTGAAGGATCAAACGTAAATGCCGTCACAACTGCCGTGGAGTTGATCAATGTCCAACGGCAGGCAGAAATGATGGAGCGCGCAATGTCGCTCTTTAATACCGACCTTGATAAATCCGCGACGGAAGACCTGCCGCGAGTGACTACTTAGGAGCTCTTCATGTTTCGTTCACTCTATACAGCAGCAAGCGGCATGAGCGCGCAACAATTGAACCTCGATAATATCGCCAATAATCTGGCGAACTCGAGTACCTCAGGCTTCCGCAGTCGGCGGATTCAGTTTCAGGACATGATCTATCAGAATATGGTGACGCCCGGAGCTGCGGCTACACAACAGACCACGCTTGCTGGTGGACTGCAAATCGGGCTAGGCACGCGTCCCGGAGTTTCGGAAGTCGTGCAGACCCAGGGAGAGTTTAGTGCCACTGGAAACCCACTCGACATGGCCATCCAAGGCGCCGGCTTCTTCCAGATCAAGTTGCCCGATGGGCAAATGGGATACACGCGTTCCGGCTCATTCACGCAGGATCAGCAGGGCAATGTTGTAACTGCCGATGGAAATCCGCTGGAGCCCGCACTCACGATTCCCACGACCGCGCAAAGTATCACCATTGGTTCTGACGGCACCGTGTCG
>Ga0181528_10000811_pt1 | contig 20506 bp, 23 predicted proteins | sample PEATcosm2014_Bin_47_FD_119742 | JGI IMG/M metagenome (GOLD analysis project Ga0181528, IMG submission 119742) | Peatland microbial communities from MTU Mesocosm Facility, Houghton, MI, USA - PEATcosm2014_Bin10_10_metaG | ecosystem: Environmental > Terrestrial > Soil > Wetlands > Peat | place...
GACAGCGTCAAAATCGGTCCGAAGCGGAACTCGCATGGCGAACCTCCTTCGTTCGCCACCTTGAATCAGACCCCGACCGGCTTGGAAAGCTCGCCGCGAGTCACGTTCCGTGAGACTTGGTATTAAGTGTTGCGTGCGAGACGACGGCGGGTAACTGAAAACGAGGGCGTCAAGCCGTCAACGAAATGACGCGGGAGCGGCAAGCGCCGGTACTCGAGTCTCTGTGCCATCTTCGCTGAAGCCCAATGGCGCACATATGGGGGAGGCATGCCAAGCGGCGCTCCCGCGCAGGGACGCGCAAAAATTTATTGCGCGTTTATCGATTCCGTGGTCGCCGAGCGCAGCCACCGGCCCGGCGCGCTGCTCGGCATCCTGCAACGGGTGCAGGAGCACGACCCCAACCATTACCTCTCCGCCCCGGCGCTGGAATACATAGCGGCCAAGACCGCCGCGCCGCTGTCACAGGTCTAGAGCGTCGTCCCTTTCTATGCTCTGTTCAATCTGGGGCCCCAAGGGCGCAACACCGTCTGCATCTGCCGCGGCGCCGCCTGCCACACGCGCGGATCGCGCGATCTCGTGGAGGCGGCGATGATGCGGTTCGGCCTGCAAGCAGGGCCGGACGGCGAGATGGAGGCGCTCGCGGTCACCACGCCGGACGGAGCCGCCACACTGCGGACCGTCGCATGTTTCGGCCAGTGCGCGCTCGCTCCGGTGGTCGAGGTCAACCACACGATCCACGGGCACATGAACGAACGCACGCTGCTCAAAGCGCTCGACGCGCTCAAACTCGGGGAGCGCCAGTCATGACCGCCATTCGCGATCTCGCCAGCTTCATCGCGGCGCGCCAGGCGGGCCTCGCCAAACTGATGCCGACCCGTCCCCGCATCGTCGTCGGCATGGGCGCCTGCGGCTCCGGAAACGGGGCCGAAGGCGTGATGCACGCCTTCTCCGAGGCCATCGATCAACGCGGCCTTGACGTCGATCTCGTGTGCACGGGCTGTTTCGGTTTCTGCGCCGAGGAGCCGCTGGCCAACGTGCGGCTTCCCGGCCAGCCGCTCGTCATCCTGCACCGCGTGCAGGTCAACCATGTCGAAAAGATCAAGCACATTCGCACCGATGCACGCGTTCTATTGGCGCTCGGCGACTGCGCTGTGACCGGCAATGTCGCGGAGATGCGCAACACGCTGGCGTTCAAGCCGCTGCCGGAGCTGCTCTAGAGCGGATTTGGATTAACCCGGATCATAACCTGCGGCGACGAACATGTTTGCGCAATGGCTCGGCGTGAAGGCGACGAGGAGTTCGCCTATGGCTGTCCATAGACGCTCGATTGTGCGTTCGGCGGCCTTGCAAAAGCGCCTCGAGTTTGGCGAAGGCGTTCTCGATCGGGTGGAAATCGGGGCTGTCGGGCGGAAGGTACAGCAGCGTCGGGCTTGCGGCTACTATGGCGGCGCGGACGCCTGGGCGCTTATGGCTGCTCAAATTATCCATGGTGACGACGCCGCCCGGGGTAAGCGCGGGGACCAGAACCTCATCGACATAGGCTTGGAGCCAGACGCTGTTGAGGGGGCAGTCGATGACCATGGGCGCGGTCGCAGATCCTGGCTGTAGGGCCGAGTCCTGGCGCGTCTCCATCGCAGTCGCGCGCCAGGATTCGCACATCGCCGCCCGAATGGGAATCCCTACTTGATTCGAACACCGACGAACGAGCGCTAGATCGAGCGCGCCGACGTCGACAAGGGCATCCCCGGTGGCATGGCGCCCTCCCTGCTGCGGAAGGCCGCGCCGTTGCACGACATCGTCAAGGTCGACGTGCACGTTCCGGGCTGCCCGCCTTCGGCCAAGCTCATCCTGTTCGCCGTCAGGGACTTGCTGGAAGGCCGCATCCCCGACCTGAAGTCCGGCGCGCGTTTCGGCTGAGGAGCCCGGCCATGAGAACAATCGTCATCGACCCCGTGACGCGCATCGAAGGCCACGCCCAGATCACCATCGAGCTCGACGACGACGATCAGGTCGCGCGCACCGCTTTCCACGTCACCCAGGTGCGCGGCTTCGAGAAATTCACCGAAGGCCGCCCGTTCTACGAGACGCCGTCGATCACCGCGCGCATTTGCGGCATCTGCCCGATCAGCCATCTGCTCGCCTCGGCGAAGGCCTGCGACGCGATCATGAGCGTGCGCATCCCACCGACCGCCGCCAAGCTGCGCGAAGCGCTGCACTGCGGCCAGATCATCCAGTCGCATGCGCTGAGCTTCTTTCACCTCTCGGCGCCCGACCTGCTGCTCGGTTTCGACAGCGACCCCGTGCGCCCCACCGTCGCCGGCCTAATCACCGACCATCCCGACAAGGCGCGCGACGGAATCGCTTTGCGCAAGTTTGGCCAACAGGTGATCGAGGGTCTCGCCAAGGAGCGCATCCATCCCTCCTGGATCGTGCCCGGCGGCGTCAATGCGCCGCTCAGCCCGCAGGCGCGCGAGCGCATCCTCGCCGGTCTGCCCGAGGCCAAGGAGATCGCCGCGCGCACGCTCGCCTTCTTCAAAGGCGTTGTCGACTCCTTTCCCGAAGAGATTGCCCATTTCGGCAACGTCCCGACCATGTACGCGGGTCTCGTCGACGCGAGCGGCGGCCTGCAACTCTACGACGGCTTCGTGCGCTTCGTCGACGCCGTGGGCAAGGTCGTGGTCCCGGCGATGTCGCCGGAGGATTACCTCAGCTACATCGGCGAGCCGACGCTTGCCGATTCCTATCTGAAGGCGCCCTATTTCCGGCGGCGCGGCTACCCGGAGGGATCTACCGCGTCGGCCCGCTCGCCCGCCTCAACGTCGCCACCCACTGCCGCTACCCGCAGGCGGACATCGAGTTCAAGGAATATCACCAGCGGTTCGGCGCCGTGGTGCAGAGCTCGTTCCATGTCCACAACGCGCGGCTGGTCGAGATCGTCTATGCGCTGGAGCGGCTGGAGGCGCTGCTGACGGCGCCTGACATCCTCAACCCGCACACATGCGCGCCCGCGCGACGGTCAACGCGCTGGAGGGCGTCGGCATTGCCGAGGCGCCGCGCGGCGTGCTGATCCACCACTACAAGGTCAACGAGGACGGCGCGATCGCCTGGGCCAACCTGATCGTCGCTACCGGCCACAACAATCTCGCCATCGGCCGCAGCGTCGACGAGGTCAGCCGGTTCTTTATCCGCGAGCGCAAGCTGCAGGAGGGCGTGCTGAACCGCGTCTCGGCCGTGGTGCGCGCCTACGATCCCTGCCTCAGTTCCTCGACGCAACCGATCGGCGCCTGCCCGCTCGACGTCCGCCTCATCGACAGCCAGGGCCGGGTTCTCGACACGGCGCGCGGTTGAGCCCGTCGCGGCGCGAACGCCGTCTGCGGCGAATCCACGCAGCGTGAGTGACACGGCGCTGTCATTTCGCTTACATAAGGGGCCTGACGCAGCGTTCGGACGGAACGTGGGGCGCCGAGGGGGCGAGGAAGCGCATGAACATGGGTAAGTCAGTCAAGTTCGCACTCCTGGGAGCGACCGCCGCGCTCGCGTTTGCCGCGCCCGCCCAGGCGGCCGACATGAACGCTCTCGTCGCCGCCGCGAAGGCCGAAGGCCAGATCACCGTCATCGCGCTGCCGCACGACTGGTGCGGCTACGGTGCCCTGATCGACAGCTTCAAAGCGAAATACGGCCTCAAGATCAACGAGTTGAACCCGGACGGCGGCTCCGGGGACGAGATCGAGGCGATCAAGGCGAACAAGACCAACAAGGGTCCCCAGGCGCCGGACGTGATCGACGTCGGCCTCTCCTTCGGCCCGACGGCCAAGGCCGCGGGCCTGCTGCAGCCCTACAAGGTGTCAACCTGGAGCACGATTCCCGACGCCGCCAAGGACGCCGACGGCTACTGGACCGGCGACTACTACGGCGTGCTCTCCTTCGTCGTGAACAGCGATATCGTGACCAAGCCGCCGGCCGACTGGTCCGATCTCGCCAAGCCCGAATTCAAGTCTTCCGTCGCGCTTGCCGGCGCCCCCCGCACCTCGAACCAGGCGACGATGGCCGTCTATGCGGCGGGTCTCGCCTCCGGCGCGACCGACGCCGCCAAGGCGGCGAGCGCCGGCCTCGATTTCTTCGCCGACCTCAACAAGAAGGGCAATTTCGTCCCCGCCATCGGAAAGGCCGCCTCGCTCGCGCAGGGCACGACGCCGGTCGTCATCTTCTGGGACTACAACGGCCTGTCGGCGCGCGACGCCGCCAAGGGCAACCCGAAGGTCGACGTCATCGTGCCGAAGTCCGGCGTCGTCGCCGGCGTCTACGTGCAGGCGATCAGCGCCTACGCGCCGCATCCCAACGCGGCCAAGCTGTGGCTCGAGCACCTTTATTCCGACGAGGGCCAGATCGGCTGGCTGAAGGGCTATTGCCACCCGATCCGCTTCAACGACCTCGTCGGCAGCAAGAAGGTTCCCGCCGAAATTCTCGCCAAGCTGCCGCCGGCCGAGAGCTACGCCAAGGCGAAGTTCCCGACGCTCGACGAGCAGGCGGCGGCCAAGGACGTCATCGCCAAGCAATGGGACGCCGTCGTCGGCGCGACCGTCGCCAAATAGGCATGGCGGCGCCATCGCGAGGAGACGCGCGCGCGTCGCTCCGGCTCGGCGACTGGCTGGGCGTCGCGCCGTTCTTCGTGTTCGCGGCGCTGTTCCTGTTCGTGCCGACGGCGTCTCTGCTCGTCGGCGCGTTTCAGGACGGCGAGGGCCAGTTCACCTTGGCCAATATCGGGCGGCTCTGGCAGCCCTCGATCGTCAACTCGTATCGCCTCAGCATCGAGGTCAGCGTCGCGTCGGCCGCCGCCGGCGCGCTGGCCGGGCTCGCCCTGGCGCTGGCGGCGCTGCGCGCAAACATGCCCGATTGGGTGCGCCCGACGCTGTTGACCTTCAGCGGCGTCGCCTCCAATTTCGCCGGCGTGCCGCTCGCCTTCGCCTTCATGGCGACGCTGGGACGGCTCGGCTTCGTCACGCTGGCGCTGCGCGGCCTGGGACTCGACATCTATTCCGCCGGCTTCAACCTGTTCACCTTCTCCGGCCTCACGCTGACCTATCTCTATTTCCAGATCCCGCTGATGGTGCTGGTGATGACGCCCGCCGTCGACGGGTTGAAGCGGGAATGGTCCGAAGCGGCCGAGACCTTGGGCGCGAGCACGTGGCAATACTGGCGGATGATCGCGCTGCCGGTGCTGTGGCCGAGCGTCGCCGGCGCCGCGCTGCTGTTGTTCGCCAACGCCTTCGGGGCGATCGCCACGGCTTACGCGCTGACCGGCTCGTTTCTCAACATCGTGCCGATTCTGCTCTATGCGCAGATCCGCGGCGACGTGCTGCACGATCCCAACCTCGGCTATGCGCTCGCGCTCGGCATGCTTGTCATCACCGGCGCCTCCAATTTCGGTTATCTCGTCTTGCGGGCCCGCTCCGAACGGTGGCTGCGATGAAGCGCGGCCATATCGGCGCCTGGCTCGTCCTCGTCGCGGGCGCCGCCTATTTCCTGGCGCCGCTGATCGCGACCTTCGAGTTCTCGCTGCGCATGAAGCGCGGCGAGTACAGTTTTGAGGCCTATCGCGTCGTCTTCGCCACCAGCGAGTTCCAGGGCGCATTCCTGTATTCGGTCGTGCAGGCGCTCGCCACCATCGTCGTCGGCGCGTTGATCGTGACGCCGACCGCCTATTGGGTGCGACTCAGGCTGCCGCGGCTGCGCGGCGTCGTCGAATTCATCACTCTGCTGCCGCTGGTCGTGCCGGCCATCGTGCTGGTGTTCGGCTACATAAAGATGTTCTCCTCGAGCTCGATCCTGCCGCTGACCTCGACCACCTTCGGCGCCGACGCGTTGCTGATGTTCGGCTATGTGACGCTCAGCCTTCCCTACATGTACCGCGCCGTCGACACGGCGCTGGCGGCGATCGACGTTCGCACCCTGACGGAGGCGGCCGAAAGCCAGGGCGCCGGCGCGCTGACGATCCTGTTCCGCATCATCCTGCCCAACATCCGATCCGGCGTGCTGTCCGGCGCCTTCGTGACCTTCGCCATCGTCATCGGCGAATTCACCTTCGCCAGCCTGCTCGACCGCCCGGCGTTCGGGCCATATCTGCAACTTGTCGGCGCCAATCGCGCCTATGAGCCTTCGGCGCTGGCGATGATGGCCTTCGCGCTCACCTGGGGCGCGATGGGTCTCATGCAACTCGTCGGCGGCGGGCCCGTCGCGGCCTCCAGGCGATAAGGCGAACGATGACGTTCCTGAATTTGATCGGCGTCGAGAAGAGCTTCGGCTCGCAGGTGGTCGTGCAACGCTTCGACCTAGCCGTCGAACGCGGCGAGTTCGTCACGCTGCTCGGGCCCAGCGGCTGCGGCAAGACGACGACGCTGCGCATGATCGCCGGCTTCGAGCGGGCGAGCGCGGGCGAAATCCGCATTGACGGCCGCGACGTGACCGGACTGCCCGCCAACAAGCGCGCGATCGGCATGGTGTTCCAGTCCTACGCGCTGTTTCCCAACATGACGGTGGCGCAGAACATCGGCTTCGGCCTCAAGGTCGCTGGCAAGGCCGCCGCCGTCATTCGCGCCCGGGTCGAGGAGATGCTGGCGATGATCCGGTTGCCCGATCTCGCCGAGCGCTATCCCTATCAGCTCTCCGGCGGGCAGCAGCAGCGCGTCTCGCTCGCCCGCGCGCTGGCGCCGAGCCCGCAAATCCTGCTGCTCGACGAGCCGCTGTCGGCGCTCGACGCGCGCATCCGGCTCACCCTGCGCGAGGAAATCCGGGCGTTGCAGCAGCGGCTTGGCATCACCACCGTGTTCGTTACGCACGACCAGGAAGAGGCGCTGTCGCTGTCAGACCGCATCGCCGTGATGAACGATGGCGCGCTCGAACAGGTCGGCTCGCCGGGCGAGATCTACAACCGCCCCAGGACCCGGTTCGTCGCCTCGTTCGTTGGCGAACTCAACACGCTGGAGGCCGAGATCGTCGACGCCGACGTCGGCGCCTTAAGGATCGGCGACGCCGAGGTTTTCGCCGCGGAGCCGATCCGCGGCGGACGCGCTGGCGAACGCCGCTCCGTCGTTTTGCGGCCAGAGGCGATCAGACCGGACGAGCGCGGCGCCGGGATCAACGTCCTGAGCGGCGTCTTGAAGCACGTCACGTTCCTGGGCTCGGTCGTTCGCCTGCATGTGCAGGTCGGCGCGGCGGAGCTGCGCTCGGACGTGTTCAACTCGGCGGCCTATTCGCCGCCTGAACGCGGCGCCACGATTGCGCTCGGCTTTCGTCGCGAAGATCTCATTGTGCTGCCGGCGAGTTAGCAACCAGGCAGGAAATTATCCCGATTCTTCGGCTTCAGATTTGCGCTAGGCTGCCCCTACCAGCCTCGGATGCTGGACACTCTTGGGAGAGACGCCTTGGCCACCCTGCTTGTGCTGTACAAGACCCCAACTGATCCCGCCGCCTTCGATCGTTATTACGGCGAAACCCACGCACCGCTGGCCAAGAAGATTCCGGGCCTCAGCAGCTACCGCATCAGCAAGGGCCCGGTGGCGACGCCGACCGGCGCCTCCAACATTCACCTCATCGCGACGCTGACTTTCGATACCCTCGCCGCGCTGCAGTCCGGAGTCGGCAGCCCCGAAGGTGCGGCGGCGGCGGGCGATCTCGTGAATTTCGCCAGCGGCGGCGCCGACCTCTACATATTCGAGGACGTGCCGGCCTGACGCCAACCCTCAACCGCCTTGCAGCGCTGACTTGCCGTAATCCAGCATGCGGCGGCCCTCGCTGGCCCGGTCCTTGTCGGACTTGAGGCCGTTGAGGACCAGAATCAGCCGATGGCCGCCGACAGGCGCCGAGGCGACGAGCCCGAAGCCGCTTGCGGCCAGATGCCCCGTCTTGAGGCCGTCGGCGCCGTCGGCCAGCAGCGGATTGCGGTTCGCCTGGCGCACGCCGCGCCAGGAAAATTCCGCCTGCCCGAAATATTTGTAATATTGCGGATAGGCGCCGATGACATAGGCCGCCAGGCGAACCATGTCGCGCGGCGTCACCCGATTGCCCGCGCGGCCCCAGGGATTGGTGAAATGCGAGCGCGTCATGCCGATGGCGCGCGCATGCGCGTTCATGATCCCGGCGAATTTGGCTTCGCTGCCGGCGACGCCTTCGGCGATGACTATCGCCGCGTCATTGCCGGAATCCACCAGCAATCCCTGCAGCAATTCGTCAATCTTGATGCGGCTGCCGGCTTGCGCGAACATGCTGGAACCGCCGGACTCGGCGTCGCCCTCCGTGGCGGCGTGAGCGGATACGGAAAACTCGTCATCGGGCTTGAGCTTGCCCGAAGCCAGCAGGCTGAACACCACTTCGGCGGTCAGGATCTTAGTCGTCGAGGCCGGCGCCATGCCGGAATCGGCGTTCTTCTGGAACAGCGTCTTGCCGGAGCTTTGGTCTACCAGCAGGGCGAAAGGCGCCTTGGTTTGAAACGGTGCGGCGACGGCGGGCGAAGCAACTAGGAGGAGCAGCAGAAGGGCTCGCAATGAAGGCATAGGGCATCCCGATTATGCTGAAGCGTCGAGCTTAGCCTATAACCGGGCGACGCCAAAGCCGTCTCCCGCCGCGCCGCGTCTTGCCTCCGCGCGACCGGCGCCATCGCTCGCAGCTTACAGGCCGAGCGTCTCTCGCAGAACTTGCTCGCATCGACTTCGGCCGAGATGTCGGTTCCAGGCGACAAAGGAGCCATAACATCCAAACGCGCATGGCTCGCGACCTTCGCCTAAGCGTCGCGACTCTCTTGCGGTCCTTCGCGTCGCCGCACTTGCCCCAGCGTCACAGCAAAGACGCCTTATGAGCCGCCCCACCTTTCGTCGTCGAGATCATATCAGCCGCGGGGTTCGCGCCCGAGGAACTTCCCGCCTCATTCGGGCCCGGAACAGAACGCAGCGATTCCCTAGTGACGAAATCGAGTGAGTGCGTCATTCGCAAGCACCGCCGCGCGAGATGCCCAGCCAGCGGCAGAGAGTACAATTCGATCTTATCGCGAAGGGATCATGTGAGGCAAGATTGCCGAATTCGTGATAACATGGGTTAAGCACTGAAGTTAAACGATGGGTTATAAGCACCCACGTCGGACGGGCCAATATGACCAACCCCATTATTCGTAAACTTGAATTGTTTACTCGCCTATCTGCGGAAGACAAAGCCATACTTTCCCGGCTGGCCAACGCTCGAGTTCGGAATTTCGCGTCGCGCGAGGACATCATTCGCGAAGGCGACGCGCCCAGAGACATCAACCTCTTCCTTAGCGGATGGGCCTGCCGCTATAAACAGATGGAGGACGGCAGGCGGCAGATCATCGCCTTCTTCCTTCCCGGTGACCTTTGTGACATGAATATCTTCATCCTTAGAGAGATGGACCATTCGATCAGCGCGATCACTCCCGTTACAGTGGCGGAGGTGTCGCGCGAAGCGTTCGAGGAAGTCATGCTCAACTACCCTCGCGTCATTCAGGCTCTATGGTGGGACAGCCTGGTGAATTCGGCGGTCCAGCGCGAGTGGACCGTGAATCTCGGTCAGCGCACCGCGGCCGAGCGCATTGCGCACCTGATATGCGAATTGTTTCTCAGGCTGCACAGTATCGGGCTCGCTCGCGCCAACACATGCGAATGGCCGATCACACAGATCGAACTCGCCGACACCACGGGTATGTCCTCTGTGCACGTGAGCCGCACAATTAACGAGCTGCGTAACCTCGGCCTTATTGTGCTGCGCGACCGTCAGCTGACCGTGTCCGACCTGCCCGGGTTGATGCGCTTGGCCATGTTCAACTCCAACTACCTTCACCTGCAGCACGAAGGCGAGTATTTAGATGCGAACTGACCGTTGCCAGGGCTAAACCTTGCGCCGAGGCGACGCGCACGGCGCTCCACACAGTCACACCATGACCAACGAGCCACAGAAACTCTCGACGCCGCCTTCCTGGATCCGGGAGCTTCATCTGTTCGGCGAAGCGGGCATGGACATCCTGAGCCATGATTGGTCAGTTACGGACTTGGCGTCCATCGAGAACTGGCCGGCCGCGCTCGCCGCTCTCGTTCAATCGACTCTGGCGTCGCCTTTCGCGGCCGCGCTGGCGCTCGGACCGCGGCATCGTTTGATTTACAACGCGCAGGCGTCGCGCCTGCTTAGGAGGTCAGGACCGATCGCCGCCGGAAGCGACGCCGTCGCGACGTTCTCCCGCTCATGGCTGGCAGCGCCGCAAGCGTTCGAGCGCGCCTTTGCGGGCGAGCTTGTCAGAGCCGATAGGCAGGCGTTTCACGGCGCGGATGGCGAGCCCGTCATAGCCGACGTCAGTCTTGCGCCTTTACATGGCGTCGACGGCCTACTCGCCTGCGTTCAGGCGCAGATCGTCGAAAAGCCGAAACTCAGGAATCACATAGCGGACGGCGGCGGGCTCGATCTCGACGGCATTCCCGTAGTGGCGTGCAGAGTTGCGGCGGATGGCGCGTGGGTGACGGCGAGCCCGCGATGGGCTGCTCACACCGGCCTGAGCCAGCGGGAAAGTGAAGGATTCGGCTGGCTCCAGGCTGTGCATCCAGACGATCGCGCGCTGACTCGGGCGTCATGGAGCGAGGCGCAGGGTCGCGGCGGTTTCGAGTGCGACCACCGCATCTACGATCGCCGCCGCAACTTGTATGGATGGCGCCGGACGTGCGCGCGCAGGCGTGGCGTCGACGACGCCGGAATCGCCGAATGGCTGGCGACGTCGATCGACATCGATGACCTCTGGACCAAGAAGGAAGAACAGGCCGCCGCGCTCGCGGAATCCCGGCGCCGTATTCGCAATACTCTGGGGATCGTGCGTTCGATTGCGCGGCGCACTGCCGAAACCAGCGACAGCGTCGAGAGCTGCGCCATGCATTTCGAGGGGCGTCTCGATGCGCTGGCGCGTGTCGGCTCTCTGGTCGCCGGCAGCCAGAGTTCAGGCGTTCCGCTTGACGCGTTGATCGCGGAGGAACTTTTCTCATTCAAGGCGCGGGAGGACTCCGGGCTTCAAATCTCGGGGCGGCCGGTTCGGGTTAAGCCTGAAGCGGCGGAAATGCTGGGCTTGGCGATTCATGAACTCGCGACAAACGCCATGAAGTTCGGCGCGCTGTCGCTGGCCGGAGGAAGGCTGGAGATTTCCTGGCGGCTGATCGAGCGCGAACCGAACGTCTTGTTGCTGTCGTGGATCGAGTCCGGCGTAGCGGTGAGCCGCGATTTGCAGCAAGCGAACGGCTTTGGCGGCGACCTCCTCAAGCGCGGACTGGCTTACGCGTTGAACGCGCGCACGCAATTTGTCCTGCAGGCTGACGGCTTGAGCTGCTCGATAGAACTCCCAGCGACGATCTTCGTAGCCTAGCTAAAGCTGCTGCATTGTTGTCGTCGCGCGAGCGGGCGAACGGCGCCGTGGCGACCGCGAAGGAACAACTCGGCAGGCGAGCGGTCCGATGGCCTTGTCCCGCGACGAGTATATCGCCATGTTGAGATCGTTATCACTTTTGGCCGGCGTTGTTCCCGCAATCTGCGCTGGCTCTGCGGCGTTCGTGGCCGATGACCAGGAATTCCTGTCGAAAGCCATGAAAGGCGATATTTCAGAGGCGGCTCTCCGCAATCTTGTGCTGAACGAGAACGCCGGCAAAGTTCCTCCGGACTATTGCGCAGACTCTCGTTGCAAACCATACGGCCGCGAAGGCGCAGGCGTCGGCAGTCGCCAAACAGATTGGCCTCGATCCGCCGGCCGAAGCCGCCCCAGAAGCGCAAGTGGCGTACGAGAAGTTAAGGGGGGCCTTATCGGCGCCGAGTTCGAGCCACAGTTCGTGGCTCACATGGTCTAGGACCGCGAGAAGGACATCGCCGAATGCAAGCAGGAGGCCAGCGGCAGTCAGGGTCAGGTCGCCCAGTCCGCTGCGCAATCGGTTCCGGCGCCGGAGAGGCATCTCAAGATACCCAGGTTGCTGGAGAGCAAATCTTGATCCCGAGGGGGCGTCGCGCAGAGCAATTGCCTTCTCGCCGACGCAGTTGACGCCCTGTTCCGGACGCGCGTATGTCGCGCCCGATGGCCGGACCCGGCAAGGATTAGATGAGCCGGGCGGAACTTCCCTCACGATCCGAGACAAAGCGGTGCGCCGTAGCAATCGTTTCGCGGCTTGGCGCCCGACGAAGTTCCCGAGCATCTCCAAAACGTTTGGTTTTCGGCGCACCTTTACGACGCCGGGGACGGCGGCCGCCGCGATCTCGCTGGCCGAGCGCGAGCCTGTCATTTCGCTCCGTTCGGTGCGGCGGACGCCGCCTCCGTTTTAGTCGCCGAGGGTTTCGGCGCGCGTGTGGCTGTGGACGTCGATGTGTGGGCGTAGACGATGATGCTGCGCCTGACTGCGCCTGGCGTGGGAACGTGCGCGACGCTCTCGGCGTGGCGATCGACGAAACCGTACCGTTACCTATCTGAGACGGTCGTTGAGAGCCTCGTTGCCGCGAAACGGCCGAATTTCTGCGCCCCGCGGCGTCCGGCAAAAGCGGCACAGCGAGCGGGCGTGAGAAAGTTCGTGCTAGCAGCGCTTGCGTTGTCGGGGCTGAGCCTAGGGCGGCGAAGGCGGCCTGCGACGCCACGCCGCCTGTTCCCGCTTCATTGCCCGGCCTTGTCTCATCCTCGCCGCTCATGCAGGCCGTTCGGGAGCATCTCCTCATCTCGCTCCGCGCCGACGCGTGGCTTGCGCTTAACCAGACTCCGCGAGACGGATCGATTATGCTCGTGCGCCTCAACGGCAACGAAGAGCTTGTGCTAAAAATCTACCGGCGCGACGCCGGCGATAAGAGACTGCCGGCGCCGCTCAAACCGCTCGACGAGGCGCCGAAATGAAGCAAATTGCGCTGATCTTGCTGACTTTGGCCGCCTTTGCGTCCCCGGGCAGGGCGGCGCCGGCCGACATGAATACGCAAACCTGCCAGGACTGGCTCGACGCAGGCGAGGACGAGCAGGAGCAGATGGTCGCGTGGCTGCGCGGTTTTATCGCCGGCCGCTCCGCCGGCGCCATGTTCGACCTCTCGCGTGTGCGCGCGGACGCGCTGACCCTCAAGCGATTCTGTCAGAGCCACCTGACCGTCGGCCTTGTCAGCGCCGCGGGATCCTGGGACCGCTAGGCCGCGCGCGCAGCCCGCGCGGGCGCGGCGTCGAGGCGGAAATCGGCGACCAGATCGGTAAGCCGTTCGCTCTCGGCCGACAGCGTTTGCGTGGAGGCGTTGGTCTGCTCCGCCACGCCCGCATTGCCTTGCGTCGTCCTGTCCAGTTCGCCGATGGCGGCGTTGATCTCGGAAAGCGCGGCCGCTTGCCGCGTCGCGCCATCGGCGATTTCGGCGACGATGGCGTTGATCGCGGCAACCTGTGACACGGTGCGCTCCAGCGCTGCGCCGGTGTCGCGCACGAGGCGCACGCCGTGATCGACTTCCGTTCCCGCGGCGGTGATGAGCTGCTTGATCTCTTGTGCGGCGGCGCCGGAGCGCTGCGCCAGCGCGCGTACTTCCGAAGCGACGACGGCGAAACCTCTGCCCGAGTCGCCCGCCCGCGCCGCCTCCACGCCGGCATTGAGCGCAAGCAAATTGGTCTGGAACGCGATCTCGTCGATGACGTGAATGATGCTGCCGATCTTCTTCGAAGTCGACGCGATCGAATCCATCGCGGCGATCGCATCGTGAACCAGACGCTGGCTCTGCTGCGAGCCGGCGGCGGTCGATTCGACCACCTCGCGCGCGTGCGTCGCGCCTTCCGCCGCGCGCTTGACGGACGCCGATATCTCGCTGAGCGCGGCGGTGGTCTGTTCGAGACTGGCCGCCTGCTGCTCCGTCCGGCGCGATAGATCGTCAGTCGCCGTCGCGATCACGCGCGTCTCCTGGCCGATGCCCGTCGTCGCCGCGGCGACCTCGCCGAGCGCGTGTTGCAGTTCGCCCATGGCGCAATTGAAATTTTCCTTCAGGCGGCGATAGGCGGCGGGAATGTTGTCGGAGATGCGGTAAGACAACGTCTTGCCCGCCAGTTCCGCCAGCGCGGCGCCGATCGAGGCGTTCACCACCTCCCGCTCGTTTTCGATCGCCTGGCGCTGCGCAAGATCGGCCGCAGCGCAGTCGCGCTGTTTCTGTGCGCTATTTTCGGCCGCCTGTTTCTCGAGCCGCGCCTTTTCGCGCGCGGCGTCGCGGAACACCAGAACCGCAGACTGCATCTCGCCAATCTCGTCGCGCCGGCCGTGACTTGCGAAGTCGACCGACATGTCGCCGCCGGCGAGCCGGCGCATCGCGCCGACGATGCCGTTCAGCGGCCAGATGACAATCGAGGACAGCACCCACCAGGTGAAGGCGACGACGCCGAGCCCGACCGCGAACCCGCCCGCGCCGATACGCCACAACAAGGCATAAAGCTCAGCGATGTCGCCGCCGGCGGCGATGGAGCTGGAGAAAACGGCGATCGGCTCGCCTTCCGTCAGGCCCATCAGTTCGCCGTGGCAGGCCAGACAGGTTTCTTTCGGCGCGCTGAGCGGGTGGCCAAGGATGATCGGCACGCTGTAGCGGTAGGCGTCACCGACGAATCTCGCGATCGGGCGTCCCGTGCGCATGACTTCCTCGTCGATTTCGTCGCGCGCCTTCTTCACCGCGTGGTCGGGATAGGTCTGCACGACAAAGGCTACGACCTTCGGGCTCCAAACGCTCCAAAGTTGGCCTTGGTAATTCTTGTTGCGGCTCTCGAACCAGGCGTTGAACACCTTGATGGCGACGTCGTCTCTGTCCTCGAGGCGCTGTTGCATTGCGGTCTCGACCAGTGCGTTGAGCGACGCGAGTTCATTCACGGACAAGGCTCGCAACCGCGATTCCATCGAGCGGTATTCGGCAAAGCACACCGTGACGACGACCGCCGCCGCGAGCGTCAACGCGCCAAGCGCGGCAAAGATCATGAATCGGGTCTGAATCCCGAGAGATTTCCAGGACATGGGTGTGCCGCCTGCACAGGTGCCGCTTGCCGCCGCTACAACCAGAAGTAGACGAGAGTGGTTACAGTCGCCTTAAACACAACATGCTGACGGCAAAATAAGTTATGCGACGAACCCGGACGCGCGCCGAACCCCCGGCGCCGCCAGCGGCTCACCGCCCGACGGGAACGCCGAACGCCTTGGCGAGAAACAGCCCCGCGTGCCGCAGCCCGCCGTTGTCGATGCCGTGGCCGACGCCCATCGACAGGTGATACTGGGTCGGCAAGCCCGCCGCCGCCAGTTGCTCGGCGGCGATGAACATGGCGTCGACCGGGATCATCGGGTCCTGGTCGCCATGTATGAGCAGGATCGGCGGCGGATTGCCCTTCGCATCGCGCGCGCGCGCCTCCGCCAGCCGCTCCGGCCCGACCAGCAGCCCGGAAAAGCCGATGATCGCCGCCGGCGCCCGCTTGCGCCGCAATCCCACATGCAGCGCCATCATCGCGCCCTGGCTGAAGCCGCACAGCGCCAGCCGGCTCTCGTCGAGGCCGTATTTCGCCAGCTCCTCGTCAAGAAACTCGTCGATGACGGGCTTCGCCGCCTCCGCGCCGCGCAGCCGGTCGTCCGCCGAGCGGGCGTCGTCGACGCCGCGCGCCGTGCTCAGGGCGAACCATTGCCGCCCCATCGGCGCGCCGGCGCAACGCTCGTGCGCATTCGGCGCGACGAAGGCGGCGTCGGGCAGGATCGAGCGCCAATGCTGGCCCAACTCGACCAGATCGTTGCCGTCCGCGCCGTAGCCGTGCAGGAAAACGACGAGCTGTTTGGCCGCGCGACTCTTGGCCTCCAGGCGCGGTCCGGTCAGTTTGGCGGTCATGGGGTCCCCCTGCAGTCCCGCTCGTCTAGCCCGAGCCGCGGCCATCCGCCAAGTCCGCCGGGGCGCCGTCGAGGTCGATGACGCCCGCGCGCGCCTTCGCCACCCGATAGTAGGCCCATAGCATCCGCGCCGCCACGCCGCGAAACGGCCGCCAGCGTTCGGCGATTTTTTCCAGCTTACGCGCGTCGGGGCGCCGGCGCAGATCGAGCGCAAGCCGCGCCGCCTCCTGCAACGCAAGGTCGCCAGCAGGGAAAGCGTCGGGATGGCCGACGCAGAACAGCAGGAAAATGTCGGCCGTCCACGGCCCGATCCCCTTCACCGCGACCAGCGCGCGATGCGCGTCGGCCGCCGGCAGCGTCGCAAGTGCGCCGAGGTCGAGGCTTTGGCTCGCCACCGCCTCGGCGACGGCGGCCAGCGCGCGGATTTTCGGCCCCGACAGCCCGCAGGTCCTGAGTGTCGCTTCGCCTGCGGCCAGCACGGCTTCAGCGTGCAGCGGCTGCAGCGCCGCCTCGAGCCGGCCGAAGATGGCGTTGGCGCTGGCGACCGAGACCTGTTGCGAGACGATGATCGCGGCGAGCCCGGCAAACCCCGGCTCGCGCCTGCGCAACGGCGGCGGTCCGCCGATCTCGACCAGCCGCCCGATGGTTTCGGGATCGAGCGCGACGAGCGCGGCGGCGGCCGCGGCGAGCGCCTCCTCGGCGTCGATGAGTTTTCCCGGCTCGTAGCGCAGGGCAGGGGGCGCGCGGCGGCGGGTGCGGGGTCTTGGCTTCGGGCTGGGCATGGGGGATGGGGTTGTTGTTTACTGCGATTGAACAGCCGGTCGCCAGAGTTCGGGCCGGAGCCTGGCTCGACGTGAGACTAACGGCTAAGCGCATCCAGGGGAATAGCTGGGCGCGCAGTCCCAGGCATTGCCCTCCCGGCAGCGGTCGCCTGACCTTCCGCGTGCGAAAATCCGCTTGCTCTCCTAATTGGTCTCTTACAACGAAGCGAGTCACCAAAAGCATTCGGTTCTAACGAAGTCGTCGATATCTTTGTTCCTGCCGACGTCTTTTCGGCGCAAGTTATTTAGCCTCTAAATACTTCGCATGCGCGAAGCGATATTGATGTGAGTCCAGCGCTTGATTTCGACAACGGCGAATCTATCAAGAATTTCGCCCCTCCTGCCAACATAACAATTATGGTACGAAGAATACCTGACGACTTCGCTGGGTTGGCGTCTGCCGTAAAGGTGATTTTGAATCCCTATCGATTATGCACAAGCGGGTATTTTGACTTTTCAGTAAGCACTGTTACGGTGGCGGGGGGTGCGCGGCAGGCGCCCACCCAGGCTCTAACCCCCGCCCGGTTGTGGCGCTGGTCCAGCTCCGAGTTAGGCGGCGCGAGGGACAGAAACTGGCGCCTAAATATATGAAAACACGCCGCCGCGTCCTGTCCCTGTCACGCGGCGCGGGAGGCCTGAGCCTGCAAGCCGTCCTCCGCTTCGCCCCGACCCCGAACGGCTTCTTACATCTCGGCCACGCCTATTCCGCGCTGCGCAACGCTGAACTCGCGGCCCGCCTCGGCGGCCGCCTTCTACTGCGTTTCGAAGACACCGACCCCGCGCGCTGCCGCCCCGAATACGAGGCGGCGATCCTCGAAGACCTGGACTGGCTCGGCGTCGCTCACGAACCCAACCCACGCCGGCAGAGCGAACACGTCGCCGACTACGCCGCCGCCTTCGAGTCGCTTCGCCGGCGCGAGCTGCTCTATCCCTGCTTTTGCACCCGCGGTCAGATCGCCGCCGCCAGCGGCGAGCGCGACCCCGACGGCGCCGCGCTGCATCACGGCCGCTGCGTCGCCGTGAGCCCGAAGGAAACTCGCGCCCGCCTCGACCGCGGCGAGCCGGCGAACTGGCGGCTCGACCTCGCCCGGGCGCTGGCGAAGGCCCCGCCTTCGCTGTCGTGGACGGAGTTCTACGAGGGCGACGCGCCGTCCGTCATCGCCGCCGAGCCGCAGCGCTGGGGCGACATTTTGCTCGGCGCGAAGGAGCGACCGGCGGTCTACCATCTCGCGGTGGTGGTCGACGACGCCTTGCAAGGCGTCACCGACGTGGTGCGCGGGCGCGACCTGCTGCCCTCGACCTCGCTGCACCGGCTCCTGCAGGCGCTGCTTGGTCTGCCCGCGCCGCGCTACCGACATCACCGCTTGGCTCTCGACGCCGCCGGCGCAAAGCTGTCGAAGAGCGCAAGGTCAAAATCCCTGCGCGCGCTGCGCGAGCAAGGCTATTCGGCAGTCGACGTGCGCGCCGCGCTCGGATCCGGCCCGCCAGGGGAACGCGCGCTCGCCATCGCGCTCAGTTGAGCTTGGCCGTCGGACCGGGAGCGGCGGCCGAGGCGCCCGGCGCCTGGCTCATCAGCCCGTCGATGCGCTCGCGCTCTCGTCTGAACAAGGCCAGCATATGTCCGTCGAACTCGCGCGTGCGCGCCAGCTTGATCGCCATCGGATCCACGAAATTGCCGTTGATGATGACTTCGTAATGCAGGTGCGGACCGGTGGCGAGGCCGGTCTGGCCGAGGAAGCCGACCACCTGCCCTTGAGTGACGCGGACGCCTTCCGAAATTCCGCGGCCGAAGCCCGACATATGGTTGTAGGTCGTGACATAACCGTTCGCGTGCTGGATCTCGACGCGTCGGCCGTAGCCGGAATCCCAGCCGGCCTTGATGACGACGCCGTTGCCAGCGGCGAGAATCGGCGTGCCGATCGGCGCGCCCCAGTCGACCCCGGTATGCATGCGCGAGAAGTGCAGGATCGGATGATAGCGCATGCCAAAGCCGCTAGTCAGCTCGCCGTCGGCGATCGGCTTGCGGATCAGGAATTTGCGAGTCGAGCGGCCGCTTTCGTCGTAGAAGTCGACGGAGTTGTCGTCGGGCGTGCGGAACCGATAGTAGCGGAAGGTTTGATCGCGCACCGTCATCGTCGCATAGAGCAGGGTCGAGCGCGGCTCGTATTCGTCGGCGTCGGCGACGAAGGCGGTCATCGTGTCGCCGGGCTGCGCGGCGCGCTGGAAGTCGACGTCGTTGACGAAGGCGTGGACGAAGTCCTCGATGACGGGCTTGGGCAGCCCCTGTTTGAGCGCGGTCTGATAGAGGCTCTGGTACAGGCTCAAGCCGCCTTCGGAGGCGGGCGCCGCGCGCCGCGCAGTCTCGCTGGGGCCGCGGGAAATCGCAACGTAATTGCCGTCGTCCTTGACCGCCACCGAAGAGCGCAACTGGTCGTCGTTGTAGATGTCGACGCGGGCGATCCGCCGCCCGAGATCCGGATCCTCGGCGTCCGCATATTGCAGGATCACCTTCTGCCCGTCGGCGACCGGCGATTCGCCGCGCCGGACTCCGAACGCCGCCAGGATCGCCGTCGCAATCGACGGATTGGCGCCGTTGTCGCGCAGCACGTCCTCGAATGGTTGCCCGTGCTTGGGGCGCAATAACCGTTCGGCCGCGCTGTCGGCGCCCGCTTCTACGGTGCGCGGGATGCTGGTCACGTTCTCGGCGACCATGCGCACCGTCATTGACGGGAACATCGGCGAATCGCCGGACGGCGCGAACGAAAGGGCGCCGAGAGGGTCGACCCCGGCGCGCGAGGTGCGCATCAACATGAGCTGCGGGGCGAGCGCGAAGCGTTGTTCGCCGGCCTGCTCGCCGCGCACGAATTCGGCGACCTGCGCCACCGCCTGCGAAAGCGACAATTCGCCGCTGACGGCGGCAAGGTCGGCGGGCGCGATGTCGCGGCTCGTAAAGGCGACTTCGTTATCGTCTTGGGGCGGTGCGACATCGAGCGGCGCATCGGCCTTGCCGGGCCGGTCGGCGCCGGTCTTCAGCGGATCAAACGCCGGCACTGCGGGCGCGAATTGCGTTGGCGTCGTCGTCAGCGTTGTCGACAGCAGCGTGTAGGGGCGCCCTTTCAGGATCTCCTTGTCGCCAACCTTGATCGGGGCGGTGACCTGGTAATCCTGCCGCGCCGCCACGATGTCGACCGGGCGCACGAGCCTGTCGCCCTTGCCTGCGTTGACCCGTTCGCCGGCCTCCTCGGGTTGCGCAGCGGTGACGAACTCGGGCCGCGCGGCGAAGTAGGACTGCCGGTCAAGGTCGAGATACAGGGCCGAGCCGATTAGCGCGAGACCGCAAAAGCCCGACAAAGTGACGCCCGCCACCCAGCGCCACGGCATGCGCGCGCGATCGGACGTTTCGCCGGACGAATTGTTCCACTGGATGGGCGGCTCGTGTCCGAGGTCCGCCTGCAGGCGATCGCCTCGCCGCAGCGCAGCGCCGGCGTGCGAGATCAGCATCGTTTGGCCGCCCCGTACATGTCCTACTCAGTCGCTCCGTGCCCGCACGCCTACCAGATCGCGCCGGAATATCCAGCACGGCGTCTCAACAGCCCGCCCAGCATGTCGTTTTCGGGGCGTAGCGCGCATTCGAGTGCGGTCGCGAACTTTTTTCAAAAACCGTTTGACAGCGAAAACGGGTTCCCCTAGAAGCCGCTTCACCGAACGGCGACGCCGCTGGGTTGGCGGGTCGGTTGGTTATGACCTAAGACGAGACTTTGGCCACCCTGTCTGAGAGGAAGGGTTGGTAGAGTTTCGGCTGTTTTTGCTTTACGTCAA
>Ga0181528_10000812_pt1 | contig 20455 bp, 17 predicted proteins | sample PEATcosm2014_Bin_47_FD_119742 | JGI IMG/M metagenome (GOLD analysis project Ga0181528, IMG submission 119742) | Peatland microbial communities from MTU Mesocosm Facility, Houghton, MI, USA - PEATcosm2014_Bin10_10_metaG | ecosystem: Environmental > Terrestrial > Soil > Wetlands > Peat | place...
AAGCGCTCACACCCGATCAGGTATACTTCAACCGCCTGCCAGAAACCCTGGCAGCCTAAACCGAAAAGCAGACCTTCCACCTAAGAATCGGCGAAAACTGTCCGAACAACCGGGACCACCTCTATTCTCGCGGGTCAAGGGCGTATCCAATATGCTGCTGGGCGGCACAGGCTTCTTTATCGACCATTTCACCGCGCAAAATGGCGAAGGCATCGTGTGGGTACATGGTTATGGGAACGTCTTCGAGGTAACCCTTGCAGCCGGTGAGCAGATCGACATCGAGCCTGGCGGCTGGATCTACAAGGATCCATCGGTCAAAATGGAGACGCAGTTCCAGAGATTCTCGACTGGATTATTTGCCAGCGCTTGCAGCTTCGTGTGGAACCGGTTTACCGGTCCGGGACGAGTCGGAATTCAATCCATGTACGTCCATATGCCGACCGCGGAATAAGATACGGTGCTCCTGGCCGATGGGCCGGGCATTCAAGGCTACCTGTCGCTGGGCCTGTGCCCTATCCTCATTACAGACCCTCGTGATCGACTTCGCCCAAACCGTCAAGCAGCAGGCCGACATCGTCAAGGTGATCGAGGGCTACATCCGCCTGCGCAAAGCAGGCGCGCAGAACTACCAGGGCCTATGTCCCTTTCACAAGGAAAAATCGCCCTCCTTCTCCGTTCATGCGGTGCGCCAGTTCTACCATTGCTTCGGTTGCCATGAATCCGGCGACGTCTTCAGCTTTGTCGCCAAGATCGAGAATGTCAGCTTCCCGGAGGCGGTTCGGATTGTTGCGGGCAAGTGCGGCATTGCGCTGCCCAAGCGGGAGTTCTCCTCGCCTGAGGAAGCCGCCGGAGCGCGACAGCGAGCCAAGCTGCTGGAGCTGCACGAGACCGCGACTCGCTGGTTCGAGGAGCAGTTGCACGGGCCGGAGGGCGCGGTAGCCCGCGAATATCTGACCGGCCGCGGGCTGACGCCGGAGGGGATTGCGAGGTTTCGCATCGGCTATGCGCCAGAGAGCTTCAATGCGCTGCGCGACCGGCTGAGCGGCATGGCCGACAACGAAACCCTGCGAGCGAGCGGCCTCTTTGCCTCCAAGGAGCATGAAGACGGCTCGCATGGCCCAATCTACGACCGCTTCCGCAAGCGCATTACCTTCCCCATCTGCAATGAGAGCGGCCGCGTGATCGCCTTCACGGCGCGGACGCTCGAAACCGGCGACAAAGCCGGCGCCAAGTACATCAACTCGCCGGAGACGCCGCTCTACTCCAAAGGTCAAGTTCTCTTCAATCTCGACAAGGCCCGCACCGCGATTCGCCAGCTTGAGTTTGCGCTGCTGGTCGAGGGCCAGATGGACTGCATCTCGGTTTTTCTGCGCGGCATTCAAAACGTGATCGCGACCAGCGGAACGGCCTTCACCGAGCAACAGGTGGCCCTCTTGCGGCGGCACACCTCGCAGGTCGTCGTCAACTTCGATCCCGACGCCGCTGGCTCAAATGCCGCCGAAAAATCGATCGCCTTGCTGACTGAGGAAGGCTTCACCATCAAGATCGTCACCCTTGACGGCGGCCTCGATCCCGACCGCTACATTCGTGAGCGGGGCGTGGAGGCTTACACGGCTGCCTTGCGCGGCGCGCGCCGGCAGGCCGATTACCTGATCGAGCGGGCGCGGCAGGCCTTCCCCGGAGCCAGCGCCGAGCAGAAGGTGAAAGCGATGAACTACCTGCTGCCGCACATTCGCCGAATGCCGGAGAAGGTCGCTCGCGACCAATTCGTTCATGATGCCGCGCAGAAACTCTCCATCGACTCCGCGATCCTGCGTGAAGAGCTGCGTCAGGCCGCGCTCAAGCGCCGCGATCACATCGAATCGCGGACCACCATGCTCACGGAAGTGGAGCGGGTGCTGCTGCGTGCGCTGGCCATTGACGATCCGGAGTTCGAACGCTCGCGGGGGCTGGCCGCACAGGCACTGGCTGAGCAGCCGTCATGGTTTGAGCATCTGGGCGCCTTCGCGGCCTTGCAGGCCCTCGCCGGCCGCCAGGCTCGCGATCCCATGAGTGTGATCGAGGATGAAGCGCAGCGGGCTTTGCTCGCCGAGACCCTGCTGGCCGAGACCAAGCCGCCCGAAGAGAATGAAGTTCAAAGCGCTATCCAGGAGATTCACGAGCGCGCCATCGAGCGCCGTCTGCGCGAACTGCGCGAGCAGATTGCCGAGGCCGAGCGCCGCGGCGACTTTGCCGAGTTGGCGGTTCTGACGCAGCAGAAGCTCGAACTCGACCGGACTCTTCGCCAGCTACACAACCAAAAGCCGCCGGAACGGTAGATTTGTTTGTTCACGCTGAAAATCCGCGCCGGTAAGAGCATAATGAAAATGTAGGTAAAATTCTGCTTGCCATATGATTTGTGGAGAAATGAGGACAAAATGGCGGCCAAGATTACCAATATCTCTGATTTTCTCAAAGGATTTTTTTACGGCATTTGGATTGGTATCACGACAAGTCCATTCAAATCGAATGTCGAATTTGAAGAGACCGTGCAAAAAAAGCGAAAAGCAGCCGCCGAAAAGGCCCGTGCCCGATCAGAAATTGGCTTTATTTCGACAAGAGAGTGATTTCCGCCAGATTCCCATTCGTTGCGGAGGAGCGCCGATGATCCTCGAACTCAAACCCGCGCAGCAAAAGGTGCTCGATCAGGCCGCCCGTTCCGGCATGAGTCCGGAAGAGGTGCTCGATCAGGCCTTTGCCGTGATACAGGAGCAGTATCGGGATTGGATCCTTGCCGACAAAGAGGCCATCACCGATCAGATTGCGGAAGGTTTTGCGCAGGCCGAGCGAGGTGAGCTTGTGGATGCCGATCAAGCCATTCGCATCCTTCAGGAGCGCAAGTCAAACCGGCGTATTGCCTGAGAGATGCCCGCAGCATTCCAACTTACTCCGCGTGCGCTCAACGACCTGAGCGAGATTTGGGAGTACATCGCAGAAAGCAATGAAGGCGCGGCAAATCGCGTGGAATCTGCCATTTTGTCGGCTTGCGATAGCCTCGCCCTCTATCCTATGCTTGGCTCCAAACGAAGCGAGATTACTCTACTGCCGGTTCGCTTTTGGACGGTTACCCGTTTTCCAAATTTCATCATTGTTTATCGTCCCGACACCAATCCTTTGCAGGTTGTCGCGGTGCTCCATGGGAAGAGAGAGATGGAGATGCTCTTGAAGGACACGGAGTAACCCTGCCTGCGCGGCGCGGCCTGCATTGGATACACTGATAGAGCTATGGAAATCCGCTCTGGGAACGATATACGCTCTGCTTTTTTGCGCTTTTTTGAGTCGAAGGGACACCGGCAGGTGCACTCTTCCTCGCTGGTGCCCGCCAACGACCCGACGCTGCTCTTCACCAACGCCGGGATGAACCAGTTCAAGGACCTCTTCCTGGGGGCCGAGAAGCGCGAGTACTCGCGGGCGACGACCTCGCAGAAGTGCGTCCGTGCGGGCGGCAAGCACAACGACCTGGAGAATGTCGGCTTCACGCGGCGGCATCATACATTTTTCGAGATGCTGGGCAACTTCAGCTTCGGCGACTACTTCAAGCGCGAGGCTATCGCCTTTGCCTGGGAGTTGGTGACGAGCAAGGAGTGGTTCGGGATTCCCAAAGACAAGCTCTATGTGACGATCTTCGAGGGCGCCGACGGCGTGCCGCGCGACGATGAGGCGGAAAAATTCTGGATTGAAGCCGGCGTGCCCAAGGAGCGCATCTTCCAGTACGGGCTTAAGGATAACTTCTGGCAGATGGGCGAGACCGGCCCTTGCGGCCCATGCTCCGAAATCTTCTACGACATGGGCATCGAGGCGGCAGAGACTCCCGGCGTCGATCTTCCCTTCGGTAAAGATGAAGCCCGCTACGTCGAAATCTGGAATTTGGTCTTCATGCAGTTTGACCGGTCCGTGGAGCAGGGATCAGGAGACTTGGTTGGCAAGGCTGCTGCTCGCGTGACGTATAAACTGACCCCGCTGCCCAAGCCCTCCATCGACACCGGCGCGGGCTTGGAGCGTTTAGCCGCCGTTCTTCAAGGCAAGGTCTCCAACTTCGAGACCGACCTTTTTACTCCACTCATCCAGCGAGCCGCTGAATTGACCGGACTCGCAAAGCCATCCCAGTCAATAATATCGTCGCAGTCAACAGAGCAAGGCTTTGTAACAGGGCACGACTTTAGTCGTGCCGATGATGCCCCTAACAATGACCGGGCTTTAGCCCCTGCGGGAATTGAAGCCCTCGTCGCCAACGCCAGCCTGCGTATCATCGCCGACCATGCCCGCGCCGCCACCTTCCTTATCAACGACGGTGTGCTACCTATGAACGAAGGTCGGGGCTACGTTCTGCGCAAAATCCTTCGTCGCGGAATTCGTCACGGACGCTTGCTGGGCCAGGAGCAGCCGTTTCTCTACCAGATGGTCTTCGCCGTGCGCGATTTGATGCAGGGCGCGTATCCTGAGCTGATTGATTCGGCGGATCGCGTGGCGAAGGTTATCGAGGCGGAGGAGAAACAGTTTGATCGCGTGCTACAGGCTGGAGCTATTGCATTCGAACGGATTCTTCAGAATACAAGAGATTTGGCCTCAACTAGTAAAGAATCGACTGGTATGTCGACTTATGTTCAAGCAATTCGGTTCGAGTCAAAAATTTCAGGCAAAGAAGCCTTTCACCTCTATGAGACTTTTGGCTTGCCGTTGGACTTCATGGTCGATGCCGCTCGAGACGCAGGTATTGAATTCGACATGGAAGGCTTTGAAGCCGCTCGCGCCGAAGAGCAGGCCCGCGCCCGCGCCAGTTGGAAGGGCGGCAGCCAGAAGACCGCAAGCCCTGCTTATCGCGAGCTCGCCAAAACAGATTTCGTCGGCTACAAGCAACTCACCGTCTCCGGCGCGGAAGTCCTTGCCATCGTCAAGGACGGAGCGGGCGTTCCCGTGGCCAAAGCGGGCGAGTTGGTCGAAGTTGTCCTCGACCAAACCAGCTTCTACGGCGACTCCGGCGGGCAGACGGGCGACACAGGCTGGTTTACCTCCGCCGATGGCAACACCACTGTCGCCGAGATTCAGGGCTGCGTGCTGCCGGTGCAAGGCGTGCGCGCGCACAAGGCGCTGCTCAAAGAGAATCTTGCTGTCGGCAACGTTGTAAGGACCGTAGTGGATGGAGAACGCCGCAACGCGATTCGCCGCAACCATACCGGCACGCACCTGCTCCACGCTGCGTTGCGTCAGGTTCTGGGCACGCACGTGAAGCAGGCCGGCTCAGCGGTCCATCCGGATCGCCTGCGCTTCGACTTTTCGCACTTTGCGCAGGTCGCCGATGAAGAACTTGCCGAGATTGAGAGTATCGTCAACCGCGAAGTGCTGGCCGATGCGCGCGTGGAGACCATCGAAGACGTGCCGATCGATGTGGCCGTGAACGAGTACCATGCGATGGCGCTCTTCGGCGAAAAGTACGGCGACAAGGTTCGTGTGGTGAAGCTGTCGGACGGCTTCTCAACGGAGTTATGCGGCGGCACGCACACCACGGCCACCGGCGAAATCGGCCTCATCAAGATTGTCTCTGAAGGCTCCGTCTCCTCCGGCGTTCGCCGTTTGGAGGCCATTACTGGCATGGGTGCGCTCGACGAATTCCGTCGCGGCTTTGAAGTTGCGAAGTTCGTCGCTCAGATTGCCCCTTATCCCGATCACAGCCCAGTTGAGGCGCTCAACTTGAAGTATCTATCGCAGGAAGACGAACTCAAGCGTCTCCGCCGCGAACTGGAAGAGGCGCGCATGAAGTCCGCTGCCGGAGCGCTGGACGAAGCTCTCTCTCGCGGCGTTGATGTGAAGGGCGTAAGGCTGGTAACACTGCGCGCCGATTCGCTGGAGCGCGGCCAACTGCGCACACTTGTGGACAACTTGAAGCAGAAATTGGGTGAGGGCGTTGTGGTGCTGGCCTCGGCACAACCCGAAGGCAAGGTCGCGTTGATTGCAGGAGTGACGCCGGGCCTCGTCAAGCGCATTCAGGCCGGCAAGCTGGTGGGTGCGGTTGCCAAACTGGTCGAAGGATCAGGCGGCGGCAAGCCGGAGATTGCCGAGGCCGGTGGCAAGGATCAGGCGCAGATCGACGCCGCACTGAAGGCCGCGCAGGGGATTGTTTCAGAGCTGTTGGGATAAGCCGCGCTATTTATTCTCGTTGCCGGTGAGGCGGAAGGTGATGGTGCCCCAGAAGGAGCGGGCGCGCATCTGCACGGGCAGATGGCGTTCATCGTCGGTGTACCAGATCCAGATGTTGCCGCGATTCTTGACGACGCCGACGGCGGCCGTCGGCTGCACGCGCAGGGTCTTGAATGTGCCGAGGGGTGTTTTGATCTCTTCGCGCCCTTCCACCTTCATCGTTACGGGCACCACGTGCATTGCGTCGACGACCGGAAGCACAAAGCTGTGGCCCAGCTCGATGGGCTGCGACGAAGCGTAAAAGACGCCGGTGAGCAGGTCGGTAAGGCAGCCATTCACGGGCGATTCCACATGCTTGGTTTGGCCGGTGACCAGATTCTTTTCGTTGAGGATGGAGCGGTTCTGGCTGTAATCCAGATGGAGAGTCGAACTCATCTGGCGGCGGCCTTCGACAGTCTGCTTATTGAAATCGTAGGTGCAGCCCTTGTTCCGGTCGAAGCTGGACTGGAAGCGGTCGCTGAGGTGGTAGAGGAGGTTGATGGCTCCGCCAGTGTCCGCGCTGGCCGTCAGGTTCTCGCGGTCGCCCGCGGCTTCAAAGCGCACCACCGCGGTGGCGACGGGAAAGACCCGCCAATCCACCGAATAGGTAAGAGTCTGTTTTTGCGGAAAGCTGAAGCCGGCGCGCGGGGGCGGCAAGGCAGCCGTCTGTTGGGCATGAAGCGATGGGAGAAGAAGCAAGGGGGCCAGGGTGGCCAGGGCGAGAACGCCAAAAATGGCGGATGCAACTGCGCGTATCTTCACCGGCGGGCATGGCTCCTTAACCGAGGCTGCAAAAACAGAGTGCAAGATCAATCAAAACCGCTCATTGCGGCAGTTTGAAAAAAACGGCAAGCGCAGGCCGCAAGAGGAGCAAGCCGATATAAAGCAGCAAAGCCCCTATCCCTGCATTGTACTCGCGGTGCTGGACATATAGCGAAAAGCTGAAGGCGCGGCGCGTGCCCTCGCCCTCTGGATTCGGCGCTGCTGCGAGCCGCGGAATCAAGCGTGGAACTCGTTGGCAATAATCCTCGTAGCCGGGAAAGGCCGCGCGCAGGAAGCGCTCTTCGGCGGCAATGACCGGCACATAAATGATGGCAAAGCCCAGGGCCAGCGTGAGCGCCACCGGCCAACTGAGCAGCGCCAGAGCAAAGCCTGCGGCGATCAGCATGGAGCCAAGATAGAGTGGATTGCGGGTGTGCGCGTAAGGGCCTGTCACCGTGAGTTCGCTATTCTTCTTCACGGTTCCGGCGGCGTAGGCGCGCAGCCAGAGGCCGGGCAGGGTCAGCGCCATGCTTCCGGCCACTGCGGGCAGAAATGGCGCGTGACGGAGGAGTTCGAAGAGGTAGAGCGCCGCGGCTACAAAGCCAAGAGGAACGCGGATGCGCCGGGCCACACGCTGCCAGCAAGCAATCCAGTCGGTCTGCGGATCGGATTGGGCCGAATGAATTGACTGAGGCAAAGAACAATCTCCTGTTGAGCGCAGCCGGCAGCGTGGAGCATCTGTCGGTCATCGCGCAGCTTGGGGGGCTGTCTCAGGATAAAGCAAGGCACCGGCGGCGCGCAGCACCTCTTCCGGCTGGATGGTGAGCAGTCCGGCCTCCGTGGCCTCGCGGCGGGAGTGGTCGCGGCTGCTCTGCGGGCTGCGCAGCACCGTGAACCGGCTGCCGAAGGGTCCGTTGCGGCTGGGATCGGTGGGACCATAGATGCCCACCACCGGACGGCCAAGGGCGCAGGCCAGATGGAGCGGTCCGGTATCGCCGGCGATTGCAAGGCTGATGCGGCGTGTGAGAGCAATGAGTTGCGCCAGCGAGCAGGTGAGCGCTGTCGCTGCACCGCCGGTTTGGCGGACGACCGGCTCAGCCAGCCTCTCTTCGCCGGGGCCGGCGTTGACCAGCACGCGGCAGCCGCGGGCAATGAGTTCTTGCGCAATGGTGGCATAGCGCTCGGCCGGCCAGCGCTTGGCGCCCCAACCCGCGCCGGGATTGATAAGGATCACAGGCGTGTGGAGGGATGCAGGCAGAATTCCGTCAACCCAGGCCTCGGCGGCTTGATCCACAGGCAACAGCGGCGCAGGCAGCTTCAATGCATCGCCGGCGACGGCCGAGGCCAGTTCCATGTCCTGCTCGATGACGTGCGCGCCACGTGTCGCCACGCGCTCGGTGAAGAGCCAGCGCGCTGCCCGTTCGCGCGGTTCTGCCTCGCCGATCAGCCGCCGGCAGCCGGTGAGACGCGCCAGGAGTGCCGAGCGGATGGCTCCTTGCAGGTCGAGGACCGCGTCGTACTCGCCAGCACGCAACGCTTTTCGCAACGCCGTAAACTCCGCGCGCGTTTGCGTGCTGAAGGGAGCCTTGCGCCACTCTTTGGTCGCGGCAAAGTGCAGGTGGTCAACCAGCGGCTGAGCGGAATCCCGTTCGCCGTTGCGGCTGCCATCGGCCGCCAGCAGCGCTCGCCAGCGCGGCTCGACGATCCAATCGATAGTCCAATCCGGATGCGCCTGCCTGAGCGCCGTCACCGCCGGAAGCGCGTGCAGGATGTCGCCCATCGCGCCGAGCCGGACTATAAGCAAACGAAAGTTGGAGTGAGGCTGCAAGCTCCGATTTTCTCACAGGGAGATATGCAGCTAGAAGCGCATACGCACTCCGAACTGGATCTGCCGCTCGCGGTAGAAATTGGTGGCGTTGATATTCAGCGGCTGGCCGAAGGCGGAGGAGCCGGTCTTCAAGCCGGTGAGAAAGTTCAGCGTGGGAAGCTCCGATGTGCTGCCGGTTTCGATGGTGTAGCCGTTCGTCTCCACTTCGGTGACGTTCTGATGGTTGAAGAGATTGAAGGTTTCAGCAAGCAGCTCCAGTTGCCGCATGGAGCCGAGGTTGAAACGCCTGCCCAGCCGCAGATCGGCCTTCCATACGGCTGGATAGCGGTAGGTGTTGCGGCCGATGTTGTAGATTTGGCTGTCGCTGCCGACGCCGTAGACGCGGTTATCGCCGCCGGAGCCGTTCATCCCCGGACCAAGCCCCGCGATGGTCGCGCCGTTGTTGGCGAACTCCCTGGACAGCGAACCTGAAGTGCGCATGGTGTACGGCATTCCGCTGTGGAAGCGGCCTACGCCGGAGAGCATCCATCCATTGCCGAAGCGCCCCGCCTTGCCCGCAAGCTTCCATGGCGCTTGATAGATGGCCATCAGGCTGGCGGAGTGGCGCACATCCAGATCGCTGGTTCCGTACTCCAGGCCGAAATCTGCCGGGTCCAGCACGCCGTTGCCTACGGCGTAGGCGCTCTCATCGGGATTCCAGTCCATGGCGTGCGCGTAGGTGTAGTGAGCATGAAGGCTCAATCCCCGGCGTCCATAACGCGAGAGTTTCAGCATGGCCGCCTCATAGGTCGAGTTGGCGCGGCTCATCATCTCGGTGATCTGCTGGTAATCCGGGTTGAGCCGGCCGCTCAAGCCAGTGGGCGAGGTTGCGGAGGGCCAGGAAGCATAGAAGGGAAGGGTAATCTGTTGGCTCTTGATCGGCCCCTTGCCGCTGCCGTCTATCACTGCATAGGTGATGGTTTGCATTGAAGTGAGGGGCGCAAGATTGGCGTCGATGGAGACGGGCAGCCGGCGGCCCAGGCTCATGATTGCGCCGGCGGTTGCTTCCACGCCTGCGGGCAGCTTCTCCTCGACTGCGGCAACGGCTTGCTGAACCTCCGAATTGTGGAAGTTGGGCGCAAACTCGACGGCTCCCGGCTTGACAATGCTGTATGGCTCTCCGGCCAGCACGTAAGGAAAGGGCGGAGCGCCTCCGCCGGAGTTGGGCAGATCGTCGGTGGGACGCATGAAGAAGCTCAAATCGCCTTTGAGCGAGCCGGTTTGGGTGAGCGCGGTCTCCACCCTCAGATTCTCCGTCCTCATAAAGTACATTCCGTAACCCAGTTGGAAGACCGGCCAGTGCTTTTTTTCGTTTCCAACGGCCATGCTGATGCGCGGCCCCCAGTTGTTGCCCAGGCTGGGTAGCTTCCCGGTCAACGGAAGCTCCGGATTGGCGAGCGCGGCCAGGGGCGGCGGCAATTGCTCGCGCTCCCAGCGCAACCCGCCAGAGAGAACCACCCGCTTGCTGGCTTGCCACTGGACCGTCGCATAGCCAGCCCAGTCGATGGTGCTCAAATGCCAACTGGATGGCCCCATCGTCTGTGAGTAGTAGGAATAGCAGGGCAGGTTGCCGACTCCGCGCAGATTGCCGCCGGAATCGCGCCAGACCTTGCCCGTCTGGTCGCAGTTGTGCTGGTTGCTGGGGTTCAGGGCGTTGTCCGGTCCGAATGTCGCAAAGACCAGTGCGTCGGAGGCGAAGTTTTCCACGCTGGAGTAGGTATAAGTCCCAGTCTGATTGCGCAGCAGGCCGGTCGCATCGCCGTTATGGCTCATCTCGAAGCCGGCTTTGACCAGCAATTTGCCGCGAATCCAGTCCAGCGACTCCTTTGCCTGATATAACCGTTCGTCGGGATCGCTTCCGCTACCGAAGCGGAAGGGATTGCCGATCGTAAAGCCAAAGCGGTTGTCGACGACAATCTGCGGCAACTGACCCCAGGCATTCCCGGCGAGAAAGCTCTTTTCAAAGCTCGATGGACTCTGCGGGAGGGCCTGCTGGAGACTGTGTCCCGCCGAAGCCTGTGTCACAGCCAGCAGATTGGGAGTGAGAAAGGCCTCCCAACGCCCCAGCAGCCACTCCTCGCTGGCCTTCGACGAACCGAAGCTGTGATTGCCGTAGGTCTCCGAGAGGCGGGTCAGTCCACCGCCCGGCGAATTCCATTGCGCGCCAATACCCTCCAGCGTAAAGCGATAGCGTTCGGCTGCCTGCCAATCCAGCCGCCCGAAGCCGGTCCACTGCCTTGCGGTGCGCGCAGACGGGCCGAGCAGGCCGGCGAGAGTCTCCAGCATCGACGAGTAAGCCGCTAGCCCCTCGTCGACCGGATTCACACTGCTCAACCCCAGCCGCGCGCTCAGCACCTGCATCTGATCGTTGGTCGGTTGCGCGAAAAATCCGGTGGTTTCGGTGCATGGGCCGAGTGTGCAGCCGCTCACGCTCTGCAGAAGATAAGGATGCCTGACCATGGCGACGCCGGGATCGTTGCGGTTGTAGTTGTCGAGAGCGGCAAACCAGAAGAGCTTGTCGCGGCGAATCCGGCCGCCAGCGCCGAGGCCCCAGGTAATCTCTCGATCCGGCGGTGTATAGGACTCCGGCGTAAAGACCGGAACGAAGCTCGCAATCGCCGGCGTGGTCTCCTTCGTCCATTGGGTAAAGGGATTGTGCGCGCCCCAGTTGTTCTGGCGATCGAAGAGAAATCCCTGCCCGTGCAACTGATTTGCGCCGCTTTGCGTTTCCACGTTCATGCGCCCGCCAGCAGCCCGGTCCGCTTCGGCCTCCGCGTAGCCGGCAGCCGACTGCACCTCGCGGATCGCCGCCTCGCTCACGGCCATCCCATGGCCTCCCATTCCCACCTGCGCCATTCCAGCCGGTCCTGAACCATCCTGCCCCAGCGCTCCCCGTCCGGAGGAGCCTTCTCCGGTGCTGCCGGTATATCCGAAGGACAAACCACTTTCCGCACCATCCACGGCAATCTGCGCCGGTCTCTGACCTGCTCCCTGCAACGAGATCGGTCCTTGCCCTGCCGCAGCGGTCACGGAGGCGGGTGCATTGTCGAGGACAAAATCCTGCCAGTGCCGCCCGCTCACCGGCAGAGCCTGCAACTCGGCAGCGGTCAGCGTCGTGCTCACCGGCGCGGGAATGGGCGTCTTTCCTGAAGAGGCCGATGGGAGCGGAGTGCGCGGAGCTTCAATGCCGAGAACCGCGGCCAGCGCCGAACCGGTTCCCAGCAACATCGATTGCATCGCGCTCCTGCCCGCCGATGGAAGCAGAGCATTCGCTCCCGTGTGCCCTCGCTGCGAGGCCTCGATCTCAGCACCCGCTGGCAGAGGATGCGGCAACTCCTGCGGGCTTCGCGCCTGCAAAGCCATCGCCTGCAACGGCTCAGGAAGCATGGCCTCATCGCCCGGCGGCAGAGCCACAGGCCCAAGTTCATGCCGATTCCGCCAAAGCTGTTCTTGAATCCGGGAGTTCAACGCCTCTTGCAATGACGCCAGAATCTCTGGCGCAAGCAGCTCAAAGCTCACCGCCGTCTGCACCCTGGCCTCGTAGCCGGCCTCCACCAGGATGCCTTCCAGATGCGCGCGGCCCCACTGCGGACTCTCCGCCTCCAGCGAGTACTCGCCCGGCTCCAGCCCGATGAAGCGATACACCCCATTTTTTCCGGTGACCGTCCGCGACTCCGCGCCAGTGGACTGGTTGCGCACTGCCACGTCCACGCCTTCCAGAGGCTTCGAGTGCAAGTCGGTCAATCTACCCGACAGCGAGCCGGCCTCCGCGCCTTCAATGCCAGCGCCCGATTGGGCATACTCCAACCCTCCCGCGCCTATGAGAAGCACGGCGGCCGCCAGCGCCCTGGACCACTTGCGCCCGAACCCTGCCATCGAGCCCCCTGCTCGCGGCAGACTCTGGGAAAGAACAATCGATCAATCCGGTCCGCTCTTGCGGCGGCTCCGGAGGGGGCGGAGTCTGCTGGCAAACTTACTCCAGTCTGAGACCGCCCAAATGACCAATCGTATGTTGCAAGTGATTTTATGCCCTTCTCCGGTAAACTGAAAAGACGGCATCTTGGGTTTGGCCTCTTCTGTTGGCACTAGAGCGCAAATCGCACTTTCCTGATCTCTGATCTCTGACCCCTGATCCCTGGTTTTCCATGTTCATTGATGAAGCAAAAATTCGCGTCAAGGCCGGCGACGGCGGCAATGGCTGCATGGCCTTCCGGCGCGAGAAGTTTGTGCCTCGCGGGGGTCCGAGCGGGGGCGACGGAGGCCGCGGCGGCGATGTCATCATGGTCAGCTCGCAGCGTCATAACACGCTGATTCACTTCCGCTACAACCCTGAACACAAGGCGCAGCGCGGCGAACACGGCATGGGTTCCAACTGCACCGGCCTGGACGGCAATTCGATCATCCTGCAAGTGCCTGTCGGAACCAGCCTCTATGACCAGGAGACCGGCGAACTCGTTCACGACTTCTCCGAGCCGGATGAGCGAGTCGTCATTGCCAAAGGCGGACGCGGCGGACGCGGTAACCAGCACTTCGCCACTCCCACCCATCAAGCGCCGCGCGAGCACGAACTGGGCCGTGCCGGCGAAGAGCGGCTTTACCGGCTCGAACTCAAGCTGCTGGCCGACGTGGGCCTGGTCGGCTATCCTAACGCCGGCAAATCCACGCTGATCTCACGCATCTCCGCCGCCCGGCCCAAGATCGCCGACTATCCATTCACCACTCTGGAGCCTAACCTCGGCGTGGTCACCGTCGGCGAGGAGCCGGAGCAGCAGTCCTTCGTCGTTGCCGATATGCCCGGCCTCATCGAGGGAGCGCACCTCGGCTCCGGCCTCGGCATGCAGTTTTTACGTCACATCGAGCGCACCCGCCTGCTCCTTCATCTCGTCGATGTCTCGGATGCATCTGGCCGCGCCGACCCGGTCGAGGACTTCAAGGTCATCAACAAGGAGCTAGCCAGCTTCACCAGCAGCGCCGTCAACAAGGAACATGACCCCTTTGCGGACGATGCCGATGATCCCTCCGAGCCTGAGCATCCCTTGGCCAACAAGACCATGATCGTTGCCGCAACCAAAATCGACAGCGCCAACCCGGAGAAGCTCAAGAAGCTCGCTGCTCACGTCAAGCGGCGCAAGCTGGAGTTTCACGCCATCTCCGCGGTGACGGGTGAGGGAATTGATGAATTGAAGTGGGCTTTGGCCCGCCGGTTGCGGGCGTTTGATGAGAATTGATCGTTGATAAGTGGAATATGAATATGTCGATCAATTGAAAGAGTACGGTTTCAGCCCGCCGCATGGTTGCGTTTTGCACCGGACGCATCGTTGACGATCAATGCCGGTGCAGCGCCTGGACAGCTACTTCGATGACCGCAAATAGCACGCTGACAGCCGCCAGGAAGCCCTTGGCCCGCTGCCAGTTCTGCTCGTGCCGCTCCATACGCCGCTCCAATTCCGCCAGCCGCCCGCCGTTGCCGTCGCCCATCAGGCCGGTCATCTGCGTCTTCAGCACGCTCAAGTCGCTCAGCACCTGCGCTTCGAATTCATTCATCATCCGCATCCGCCGGACTCCCTCTGTCAATTGCCTGATTGAAATTAGCGACTGCTCGCAATCACAGCGGCAGGTTGATGAACAACGCTGTCGAGAACTCCGAGTAATTCGGCGGCGTTGAGCCGTCATACATCCGGATATAAAACTTGTCATTGACGCTTTGCCGCGTGATCGTGATAGCAGATTGAGTTGACCGCATCACCAGCGTCGGATCTGCACCGGCCATAAAGCCGAAGTCCCGCAGCCGGATCTCGAACCCTCCGCCTGTGGGTGGAGTCGCACCCGCATTGATCGTTACCGAGCTTCCATTCAGCGATGTCACCGTGAGGCTGTTCAGATTGGCAAGCCAGGTTGGCGCAACCGGAGCCGGAAGCCACGTATCCGCCGGAACCGTTGCGCTGGTCTTGATCGCCAGATCGTCAGCCCAGTCGTTGGCAAACTGGATCTCATATTCCACCAGGTCGGGATAGCTGGGCAGATAGCTCACTCTCACCATTCGCACCACCACCTGAGCATTCAACTTCGCGGATGGCGCATTCAGCAAAAGCGCATCGCCGGGCCAGACATCGGTGGCAAAGCTCATTCTGCTTCCCTTGTACGTGCCGCTCCACAGCGCGCTCACGCTGGCCGCCGCCTGCTCGATCGCCAGTGCGGCGTTCAGGCAATCCTGAGAACTGCGGGCCGGCGGATTGGTGACCGATCCGATCCAGGTGGCCTCCGAGGGTAGCCCCGCCTGAGCAAGCGCCTGCTGGCTTGCCGTGTTGACTGCCCGGCCCACCGCTCTGCCCACCGTACGATAACTCACCGCGATCTGCTCACCGATTACGGGTAGGAATCCGCCGTAAAAAACGAGCTTTCCGCCGCGCACCAGATGGCACTCGGCCGCTTCGGCTGTCGTGCCGACCCGGCGTGTGTAAGGACTGCCGCTGGGTGGCGTGCTGACCACCCACCCCGAACCAAGATTGTTGAGATTCAGCGCGCGCATGGTTCCAATCAGGTTTGTGCTGGTAACAGGGATCACGTTGCAGGAGCCGGGAAGGCTGGCAATCGAGCCGTCGTACAGCGTCACCGGCATTCCGCCCACGCCGTTGACAAACTGCTGTATATCCATCTGGATGTTGCCTGGAGCCAGGTTCCACTCTCCGCCATACGTGATCGGCCCGCTATCTCCGGAGGTACGATAATAGGCCAGCCCCCGCTCGTTCTCCGCGCAATGCACGCGGACGCGCAGCGTGTATTGATTGGCGGAATTGATGGCAAAGGTCGTTCCCGCCGGACTCCCTTGAATCAGCGGCTGTAGAGTTACCGCACCGCTGCCTTGTTGCGCCGTGGCCTGAAAGCCCGCAATGCAATCCGCCTGCGTCCCCGTGCCGACAAAAAAACCGGCAAGAATCCCCGTACTTCCCTCGGCCAGGGTTACGCCCACGGCCTCCAGCAGGAGCGTTCCGCCCATCTCCACCGGATCAAGCCAGGTCAGCAGAGCCTCTCCTTCGATTCCGTTGCCGCCATTCATCACCAGCCCGCCCGCGCCCAACGTCAGCGCGCCTGAACCGCCGGTTGCTCCCCACACGCGCTGATCGATCTGAGTCTCGTTGAATAGCTCGCGGATCACGATGGATTTGGATGAGGAGGGAAAGTATGGGTCTTCCGATAAATAGAATTGCGTCGTGAGACCGTCGCCAAGAAAGTATTCCGTCACATAAGCAACCGGTTCATGCTCGCCGCAAACGGTCACATCGTTTGCCAGCGCGCGCTTGACGCTGCCCGTGAATCCCAAAGCCGCCAGATTCAAGCTGCCATCGGTCTCATTCAGCGGATGAACTACGCTCTGTACGGTCGAAACGCTCAACGCCCCGTTGAGCGCGCGATACGCAGCCCGCGCCATGCTCGCAGCCTGACCGGCGCTCTTGCTCCACGGCTCGCCGGGAGCGGGAACGAAGTTACTGATCGCCGTATTCAGTGTCAGGCCTTGCGTGGATAATCCGGAAACTCCCGTGCGCGTCACCAACGACGCCAGCAGCACTCCGGCATTTTCGCCCGATATACCGGTAGTCGTTGGCATCAGATTTTGATCCAGAAGCAGTTCGTCGCTCAGTGCCTGAATCGCAATCCGGTAGTGCGGTCCTTCCATTGCCTCGCCAGCGTATTCCTGCAGCGGACTCGCGGCAATGTAACCCGTGAAGTAATAGCTTCCATCGTCGCCGATCACAGCGACCGGTTGATTGCGCAATGGAGCCGCAAGGCCTCCGCTGCTCGGCAGGCTGATCCACAGTTGGCATACGGAGGGCTCATTCAGCTTGCGCTCGATCGTCAACGGACGCACTGCATCCAGCGCGCCCGTGTAGTCTTGCCCGTTAATCGTAATCTTCATTGTGGCTCTCTGCCTTGCTGGCGGATTGACTGATTGATTCGCTAAACCAGCGCATTGGCTGCCGGCAAATAGCTGCGATAACAAACCACACGCTCCCCATCCATCGGATCGGTCACGGGCAGAGCCATGAACTGGCCTTTGAGCAGCACGCGCGTCAGTCCGCTCTTGTTCTTGTTATCCAATGGCGATATCGTTTCTTGCGCGTTAACCATCGCTTGCAGCCGCGGATAATGAAAGAAGATGCGCTCTCCCTGGCCGCCTTCCATCACGAACAGCGCCGACCACTCCTGATAGAAGCTGCCTCCCTCGCGGTCCACAAATCCCATCACGGCCTGTAGCTTGGCTCCGGCCGTAGGTGCGCCGTTCGGCAGGGCTTCGGCAAGTGTCAAACCGGCTGAAGCGACACTGGAAACCAATGCGACGTTGAATGTAATGCGCCGGATGTAATCGACATCCGTAAGCGCCTGGCGCACATACGCTCCCGATATTGGCGCTCCCACATATCCGGTCTGCCCGGTGTAATCCGCGTCCAGCGCGATGATGGAGCCGGCCTGAAATTTCGCCGCGTCGGAGGCAGCCAGCGCGATGAATGTCGCCGTCGATCCGCTTTGTACAACCACCGCCGGAACAGCCAGTGCGCCATCCGCGGCTTGCATCGCTCCGCTTGCCGGAGCCAGCAGGTTCATATGTTGCGAACCCGTAGCCAGGGCCATCGTCAGCTTGGTCCAGCTTAGAAACTCCAGGCTCACCTGCGCTTCCAGAGTCTCGCGCACCTGCTCCAGCGCCGCCGCGGGAATTCCTGTCAGCACTGCCGAGCTTTTACTCACCGACTTGCGCGTGAACTCTTGAATCCAGCCCAGACTGATCCACGGCGCTGGCGGAGTGTCCAAACTGAAAGTGCCTTGTTTGGAAGGATCAAAGAGAACGGGCGTCTGCGCCGTCCGGTTGACGGGTGCAAAGTATCCTCTTACTCGCCGCGCCACCGGTGCGGGAGCCGAAAACCAATTCGCTGCCATTTACTCCCCCTGCTCCTGGTAGCTGTAGATCATCACTTTTGCGGAACGGCTCAACAGGTCTCGCTGAATCACGACAGGCCCAAAGCCCGGCTCGTCCCAGAACACCTTCGTCAGCATCGCGATGGGCTTCGTCGTAAGATAGTTGAATTTCGGCGTATAAAACGGCTGTAGCATCGCCGCCAGCTCCTCGTCCATCTCGCTCAAGGCACGGCCGCGATCCAATCCGCCGTAGCTCTGCGTTCCGCAGGTTTGATATAGAATCTCGCACTGCTCGGCCGCCATCATCGACCCAAGATTCATTTCTACGCCCAGTCCAAGCCAGCGCAGAACAAACACATCGTTGGGAAGCTGGCTGAAGGGCGCCTCTGCCTCTTCCACCAGAATTCCCGGACGCACCGCGCCGCGTAGCAGAATCGTCCGGTCCGGATTGATCGCTGCCAGCCGCGTGCGCAGTGCCATATAAAAAGAGTCTTTCGCGTTTTGCATGGAGTTCAGCTCCTCGTGCCCTGCGCTCATCGCTGGCAATCGGTCCACTCGCAGATCAGTGGCGCTTGCTTCAATTGCCAGGTATCGCTAGACCCCCTGCTGTCGAGCCTCGCGCAGAAGCAGCCGGTAAAGATACACCTGCCCGAAGGCTTCGTTCGCTCCCACGGACTCGATCAGGTAATCCTGGCCTGACACCGTCACTGCCAGCGTCGTGGCAAAAAGCGCCTGTGCCGATTGCAGGTTCAGTGCGTTCACTTGCTCTTCGATTCCGGTGGCTGAGACCAGCAGTTCATGCTTTGACTCGCCGCCTTCCTTCCACGACGGCCGCAGCGTGCGCATCACCACCGGGCTTACCAGAACTTCAGCAAAGGTTGTCGCCACCAGCCCCACCTCGGACTGGTTCGTATCCGCATTGATCCCCGTTACCCGCAGAAGAGCCGATGTTCCTGTCACGCTTCGCAGCAGGGCATCAGCCAGCATCCGGGGCGCTCCTACCGGGTTGCGCGGCGCTGTATCGCTCATCGATCACCCCAGCCTGTTCGCTATGTAAGGACGCAGCCATGCCTGCACGGTCTCGTCGATCAGCGAACTTGAAAAATACTGCATCTGCATCGTGTCAATCTTGGTCTTGCTCGCGTTCAACGCCGGCGTCGACTGCGCATTCCGCACAATCTGCGCGCATGCCGTCTTCACGTCGTCGCCTATCGTCGCCAGCCCCGCCGTATAAGTCACTGCCACCTCGTTGAACGGCAGGCCCAGAACATTCCATGGCAGCATCAATTCGCCCGTATTCGGGTCATAGTCCACCGCGTTCGGATCGATCGATGTCCATTGCCCAGGCAGCGAAAACGCCAATGCAATCTCTAACAGCGGCTCGTTCGGCACTTCTCCGCGCCGCGGCCGGGCATAGTGCCCTTCAATGCTGACAATCGGCGTTGAGGCCACTCCCAGTGGAGCCAGCGGCAGATAGCTCAACAGCACCGTCTGCGAGCCTTTGACCAGCCGTAGCCGTTCCGTGTACTGGATTACATTCAGATCCGGCCGCCTGCAAAAGCTGTTGATCAATGCCGTGGCTGCTGTAATCCAATCCGCCGTTGTCCCTGCCGGCAAGCCATAATTCGGGTAATCCGTCGGCTGCAAATATGCCATACCCCACCCTTTCCTCGGTTACAACTTGCCGGGTGAGCGAGAGAATTTCTTCGCCACTCTCGCCCACCCGCTCGTACAGCCAGTCGACTTGCCGACTTGCTGGCCTTTGATTCGCCGCTTACCGGTCGACAAGAACCTGGCAATGCGCATAGCCCACGCCCTTCACCACCGGTGCGCCAAACTTGACCGCGACATACTGATAGGTCAATGAATTCGGCAGTCCCAGTTGGAAGACGCGCGGCGCAGGATCGCCGAGCCAGTGATACTCGATCAGATCCTCGGTAACGATGTAGGCCGGCAGCACCGCACCCGATCCAATCGTGCCCGTGTAGCCCAGGCTCCAATCCGGAATCAGCGGCAGGTCGCCCGCCTGCGTCGAGAGCATCTTCACGCGCACGCCGCCCGTGATGCTATCGGTATTCAACACCACGTTGAACTCCGTCTTCATCTCCTGATCGATCAGGTCCAGCAGCATCGGATTGGCGTAGATTGCTGTAGGACGCACATAGTAGCCGTTACTGGCCACCATGGTCGCCACTGCCGTCTTCAGTCCATTGACAATCGATGCGCCGTCGCCAATGGTCACACCGTTGGTGCCGCCGGCTATCTGCGCCGCGCACCCCATGTATTGGTTGGTCAACGTCGCGGTCAGGCTGGCTTCATTGCCGTTCCACAACGCAACATCGTGCGCCACCATCACGCCGCTTACCGTATCCACCAGGTCTTTGGCCTGCAAATAGGCAAACTGCTTCTGCTGATCGCCCAATTCGATGTCGAAGAGGTTGTAGTTGATCTGCGCCACGATCGCCTTCAGCATCACGCTCAACTCCGTACGTGTCGGAGTCACCACTGCCGGAGTGATTGTGCGCGGATTCATAAAGCCGGCCGTGCCCGGATTGGGTATTGCCGATTCCACAAAGAACCGTGACGGATGACCGGTTGCCGGAACTTGCTTGATGCGTTGTCCGAAGGGGCTCGAACGCCGGCAGATGTCGAAAATCTCGGTCTGGTACAACGGAACTTCGATAGCGCCCGGCCCAATGTAAT
>Ga0181528_10000815_pt1 | contig 20419 bp, 15 predicted proteins | sample PEATcosm2014_Bin_47_FD_119742 | JGI IMG/M metagenome (GOLD analysis project Ga0181528, IMG submission 119742) | Peatland microbial communities from MTU Mesocosm Facility, Houghton, MI, USA - PEATcosm2014_Bin10_10_metaG | ecosystem: Environmental > Terrestrial > Soil > Wetlands > Peat | place...
CGTTCTGCGTGTTGTAGACGGCCTCGGCCGCAGCCATCTTCATCGGCTGCTGCTTCTCCATCAGGCGCGCCTGGTTGTCCCCGAAGAACATGGTGGCCACGATGGCGATGATCCCGACGATCAGGGCCAGCTTGGCCGAGGTCGAGAACACGGGATGCGGGCCCTTGCCGGCCTTCTGGTCCCGGCGGAGGTGCCAGGCGCTTACGCCCAGCATCAGCATCGTCGCCGTGACCAGCGCCGCCGTGAACACGTGGAGGAACGAGCTGATGAGGGTGCTGTTGGTCATGACCGCCCAGAAGTTGGTCATGATCGCCCGGTTGCCCTCGACCTTGTACCCGACGGGGTGCTGCATCCAGGCGTTGGCGGCGAGGATGAAGTACGCCGACAGCATCGTGCCGATGCTCACCAGCCAGATCGACGCGAGGTGGACCCGCGCCGACACCCGGCCCTTGCCGAAGATCCAGATGCCGAGGAACGTCGACTCGAGGAAGAAGGCGAGCAGCGCCTCGACGGCCAACGGGGCGCCGAAGACGCTGCCCACGTAGCGCGAGTACTCGGACCAGTTCATGCCGAACTGGAACTCCTGGACGATGCCGGTCACGACGCCGATGGCGAAGTTGATCAGGAACAGCCGGCGCCAGAAGACCGCCATGCCCTCCCACTTGGCCTGCTTGGCGGCGTCACCTCTCGACCGGTACGCGGCGGTCTGCATGATGGCCAGCAGCAGGGCGAGGCCGATGGTGAGCGGGACGAAGATGAAGTGGAAGACGGTGGTGATACCGAACTGCCAGCGGGAGAGTAGAAGTGTCATCACCGACGATGAAATCAGTCACATCCGCAGCCACCTAGGGCCGAAGGTCCTGATGTGAAAAGGTGCACAAGCCGATCGTCGGCATCGGTCCCGGCGATGTGCGTGCCGGGGCGCCCGGCGGGCCGCCGGCGCCCCTTCACACCAGGTACCAGACCTCCTCCTCGTCGTCCGGAGGACCCTCGTCGGGGACGCGTCCGTCCCGTCCCGTCGCCCCTCCGGCCGACGCGACGGTGGGCGGATCGAAGCCGATCAACCGGCCCATCTCGAGCAGGGTCCGCTCGAAGACCGGGTCGACGTCGTCGACCACGTTGTGGAAGTGACCGAACAGTTCGAAGGAGATCATCCCGAACAACTGGGTCCAGGCCGCCACGGCCCGGACGGCCACCTCGTCGGAGGCCGCGGGGAAGGCGAGGCCGACGAGGGTGCGCACGGCGACCGAGGTCTCGGCGTCCACCGGCCCGAGGTCGTCGCGGTCCGGTGACCGGGGCAGGGTGCCGGCCCGGGAGGCGTCGTCGACGAGCCGGGCCAAGACGAGTGTGACCCGGCTGGCCGGCCCGACCGTGTCCTCGGGGGCCCGGTACCCCGGCACCGGCGAGCCGTAGACGAGCGCGTACTCGTGGGGATGGTCCAGTGCCCACCGGCGCACCGCCCGGGCCGTGGCGCGCCACCGGCCCCAGTGGTCGTCCCGCCGACAGGTGGCGTCGGCCTCCTCGGCCGCCTCGCCGATGGCGTCGTAGGCGTCCACGATGAGGGCCGTCAGCAGGTCGTCGCGGCTCGGGAAGTAGCGGTAGATCGCCGACGAGGCCATGCCCAGGGCCCGGGTCACGGACCGCAGCGAAAGGCTCGGGGCCCCCTCGGCGGCCAACTGGCGCCGGGCCTCGGCCTTGATCTCGGTGGTCAGCTCCGCCCGTAGGCGGGCCCGTAGGCCGGTGGAGGGAGGCATGCCGACAGCGTGCCATATCGAGAGCGCCAGATCAATATGTGATCACTGCTCTTGCAATTCGAGGGTGGAGGGTGGATACTCGTCGATAACGAGAGCAGTGATCGCGCAAAGGCGTCGGTCATCGACCGTCGGGAGCACCGACAGGAAGTGGAGGAGTCGTCATGGGACGTCACGTCATCGTCGGAGCCGGGTCCGTGGGCACGGCCACGGCGCACGCACTGGTGGAGGCGGGTCACGAGGTGACCCTGGTCACCCGTTCGGGTTCGGGTCCGCAGGGTCCCGGTCTCACCCGGGTCCCGGCCGACGCCTCGGACCCGTTCGCCCTGGCCGAGGTGGTGGGGTCGGCCGACGCGCTCTACAACTGTGCCAACCCGCCCTACCACCGCTGGCCCGAGCTGTGGCCCCCGATGGCCTCGTCCATGCTCGAGGTCGCCGCCCGGGCGGGTGCGGTGCTCGTGACCATGGGCAACCTCTACGGTTACGGCCCGGTGGACCACCCGATGACCGAGGACGACCCCCTGGCGTCGACCGGGACCAAGGGCCGGATCCGGGCCGACATGTGGCACGAGGCGATGGAGGCGGACCGGGCCGGCCGGGTCCGCGTGACCGAGGCCCGGGCGTCGGACTTCTTCGGGCCCGGTGTCGTGGACACCAGTCACTTCGGCCGCACCGTCGACCGCCTGCTGGCCGGCCGCAAGGTCCGGGTCCTGGGTGACCCGGACGCTCCCCACTCGTGGACGTACGTCCCCGACGTCGGGCGGACGCTCGCCGTCCTCGGCACCGACGAGCGGGCCTGGGGCCGTCCGTGGCACGTGCCGACGGGCCCGGCCGTGAGCCAGCGGGAACTGGCCACCCGCTTCTGCGCGGTGGCGGGTGCCCCGGCGCCGTCGGTGGCCCCGTTCCCGGTCGGGACGCTGACCGTCGGCGGCATGGTCTCGTCCCAGGTGCGCGAACTGAAGGAGACCCTCTACCAGTTCGACCGGCCCTTCGTCCTCGACTCGTCGGCCTGCACCGCCGCCTTCGGGATCGACCCGACCCCCCTCGACGATGCCCTCGCCGCCGTGGCCGACCATGCCCGGGGACGGTCGGTGCGCTCCGCCGCCTGATCCCCGGCGTCCGGACCCGGGGTGGTCACCCGGGCCCCCCGTCTTCCCGGACCGTGCCACCGTCGATAGGGTCGGGCCCACCTATGGAGGCCCCACGACGCAACCGGACCGTGCCGACGGTGCGGTCCCGACCCGTCGGCGTCGCCGTGGTGGCGGGTATCGCCCTCGTGTCCTCCGGGTGCTCCCTGGTGGCCACGCCGGATTCGCCGACCGTGGCCGGCAGCCCGGTGGCGTCGGCCGGACCGGTGGGGTATGTGGTCTGCCCCGACGCCGTCACCCCGGTCGAGCTGCGGACCCACGTCCCCGAGGCCCCCATCCCCCTGCCGATCGACGGCATCCCGTCGCTCGGCGACTACGCGGTGACCACCTCGCCCGACGGGAGGTGGGCCTTCGTCGTGACCCAGTCCACCCCGCCGGGCCACGCGCCCACCAACGTGCTGGTCCCGGTCGACCTGGCCACCCAGCGGGCCGGCGCGCCGATCGTGCTCCCCGGTCACGGGGCCACCAGCGCGGTGGTGGTGATGCACGACGACCGCACGGTGCTCGCCGCCAGCGGCACCACGGTGGTGCCGGTCGACATCGCCACCCACGCGGTGGGACGGCCCCTCGACCTCGGGAGCGGCCGGACGGTGTCGGGCATGGCGCTCAGCCCGACGACCGACACCCTCTACGTACTGGTGCCCGACGGGGTGATCCCGGTGGACACGGCCACGGCCACGGCCGGCCCGCCGATCGTGACCGGACTGACGGTGTCGACCGTCTCGTCGCCGCACGGCCTGGTGGTCTCGCCCGACGGGAGCACGCTGTACGTCGCCGGCCAGGGTCCGCCCGACTACAGCGGCCGGGTGGTGTCCGTCTCCACGGCCACCGGCCTGGCGGGCCCGGCGACCAGCTTCGACGGACTGGGCATCACCGACCCGGCCGCCCTGGCCGTCACGCCCGACGGGACCCAGCTGCTGGTGGCCGACTCGGCGAACAACTGGGTCGACCCCGTGCCGACCGCCGACCCGACCCAGCCGGCCCAGCCGGTCCGGCTGCCGACCGGGGGCGCCCCGTCGACGACGGGTACCGACCATCCGACCGACATCGTGGCCGGTCCCGCGGGCATCGACGCCTTCGTGGTGACGGGCATGGACACCGTCCTGCCCTACGACCCCGGGCACGGGACCTACGGCCGGGCCGTGCCGGTCTGCCAGGGGGCGACGTCGATGACCGTGGCGACCACGTCCTGACGCGCCGTCCGTCCGGAGGACCGGCTCCGGGCTAGGTGCCGGTGACGTGCGCGCCGGCGGCCACCACGGCCTCGGCCGCCTGGTCCGACCGGAACGCCGCGGGGGGGAGCCCGGCGGCGGCGAGCAGCTCGTCGAGGGCCAGCGGGACGTCGGCGGCCAGGTGCCAGACCCGGGGCATCGTCTCGGGGCAGGAGATCAGGCCCCAGTAGAGGGTGCCGCGGTAGCTCATGATCGTGATGTTGAGGCCGAGCCCGTCCATGACCGGGCCGAGGGGGAACCCGGCGACCATCTCGGCTCCGGCCAGGTACAGCGGGAAGTCGGGACCCGGGACGTTGGAGATGATCAGATTGGCCACCGGTCGGTGGTGGTCGGCGAGCCGCATCCGGCTGTAGAGGCGGGCGGCGGCGGCGAAGGTGTTGGGGGTGGCGTGCTCGGCCCAGTTGACGAGCATGTCGGCGCCCAGCGCGTTGTGCTCCTCCTTCGCTCCCTTGGTCCCCTCGCGGATCGCCACCAGTCGGTCGAGCGGGTCCTCGAGGTGGGCCGGCAGCTGGACGAACATCGACGAGACCTTGTTGGACCCGTAGGGCGCGTCGAGGTCGGGGTGGACCGAGACGGGCACCACCGCCACCAGGGGCTTGTCCGGCAGCTCCCCCCCCTCGATGAGGAACTGTCGCAGCGCGCCCGTGCAGATGGCGAGGACCACGTCGTTGACGGTCGTCCCCGTGGCGTTCTTGAGACGCTTGACGTCGGCGAGCCCGATGGCCGACAGCGCCACCTGGCGCCGGCGGGTCAGCGTGCTGTTGAACGAGGTGCGCGGTGCAGACAGCGGCAGGGCGGCTTTCGACTGCGGCGCCCGGTGCTCGGGCTCGTTGCGGACCCGCCGCACGTTGAGCAGGCGCTGGCCGGTCCGGAGGATGTCCCGGGTCAGTTCGAAGGGACGGAAGACCTTGGCCGCCATCGCCTCGCTGATGAGCTCCGCGCTCGAGGGGATGCGCGTGTCACCGACCGGCTCGGGTGGCTCCGGCTCCGGGCCCGGGTCGGCCTCCAGGTCGAAGAGCACCGACAGCAGCGCGGCGCCCGACATGCCGTCGACGGTGGAGTGGTGCATCTTGGCGATGACGGCGATGCGCCCGTGCTCCACCCCTTCCACCACCCAGATCTCCCACAGGGGCTTGGAGCGGTCGAGTTGGCGGCTGGCGATGTCGGCGGCCAGTTCGGCCACTTCCAGGAGGCCACCCGGCGAGGGCACGGCGGTCCGGCGCACGTGGTAGTCGATGTCGAAGTGCGGGTCGTCGACCCAGACGGGGTGGCCCAGGCGGAAGGGGACCTCGACCAGAAGCCGTCGGAACACGGGTGCCTGGAACGTGCGCGACGCGATCTGCGCCTGCATCTTGGCGAAGGAGTACCCACCCGGCACGGTGGACGGGTCGAAGACCGTGACCATCTCCACGTGCATGTGGAGGGTAGGTGTCTCCAGGTAGAGGAAGCTGGCGTCGAGGCCACTCAGTGGTTCCATGCTCCCCCTTCTCGTCGGTGGGTGCGGCGGGTGACGCCGGCCGGCCGTCTCCCCGGCGACCGGTCGGGTACCGATGATGCCCCACGGGGGCGGTCCGATCCACACCGGTTTCGTCCCGGTGCCTCCGACGGTGTTTGATGGAGGGGTGCTCTGGGTGTTCCTGGCGTTTACGGCGGTGTCGGCGGTGCTGGCCCTCCTGGTCTATGCGCCCGTCCGCCGGGAGCCCTTTGCCGCGCTGACGTTCACCGGCACCTTCCTGGTGGGCGAGGTCCCGGTCCACGCGGCGCTGGTGGTGGCGGCCGGCACGGCCGCCCTCGGCGACCAGGTGCCGTCCCACGGCGCGGTGTGGTGGCTGGCGCTCGCGCTCGGGGTGGGGGCGGCTCTCGGCTACGCCGGGCTCGCCGTCACCGCCCACCGCTCCGCCGGCCTGGTGGACGCGGCCCTCGACTCGGCGTCGGGCGGTCCGATCCGGGCCGAGGGCGTCGACCTCTCGCCGGCGTGGGCGTCGTGGTGGCGGGTGGTGCTGGCCATCCCCTTCCGGTTCGGCCGCATCCGTCGGATCCGCAACATCGACTACGTGGGCGACGGGATCTACCGGCACAAGCTCGACGTCCTCGTCCGCCGGGCCGACCCGCCGAGCGGGGCCCCGGTACTCCTCTACATCCACGGCGGGGCCTGGGTGATAGGCGACAAGCGGGAGCAGGGCATCCCGATGATGCACGAACTGGCCCAACGGGGCTGGGTCTGTGTGGCCATCAACTACCGCCTGAGTCCGAAGGCCACGTGGCCGGACCACATCGTCGACTGCAAGCGGGCGATCGCCTGGGTGCGCGACCACATCGCCGAGTACGGCGGTGACCCGTCGTTCCTCGCTCTGTCGGGCGGTTCGGCCGGTGGTCACCTGTCCGCCCTGGCCGCCGTCACGGCCAACGACCCCGAGTGGCAGCCCGGGTTCGAGGACGCCGACACGTCCGTCGACGCCTGCATCCCGTTCTACGGCGTCCACGACATGACCGGTTCGCCGGAGGCGGAGGGGGCCTACGGCCACGGGCTCATGGAGCTGCTCGAGAAGCGCGTCATGAAGCTGCCCTACGTGGACAACACACCAGTGTACGACCGGGCCTCGCCCGACCAGCGCATCACTCCCGGGGCGCCACCGATGTTCGTCATCCAGGGGACGAACGACACCCTGGTGCCGCCCCAGGTAGGCCGGCGCTTCGCCGCCCGGTTGCGCCAGACCTCGAACGCGCCGGTGGCCTACCTCGAGCTGCCCCGGACCCAGCACGCCTTCGACGTGCTCGTCTCGATCCGGTCACGTCACGCCGCCCTCGGGGCGGTGCGCTTCCTGGAGGGTGTGCGGGCGAGGGTGGCCCGCTGACTCCCGGGCCCCGGATTCCGGGGATCCGGAGGGGCCCGGGCCCCGCCCGGGTCGCAGAATCGGGGTGCCGTTCTGGACACGGGGCCGAGTTTCTGACGTAGAGTCAACTATTCGCGCCGGCCCGTCCGGGCACCGGGAACCCGGGCCGACCATCCGACACAAGGGAAACTAAGGGGGAGCCTTGCGCTCAGCATCGTGGAAGAGCCGTACCGCCGCGCTGGCGTTGGTCGTGGCGGTGGGACTCGGAGCGGTGGCGTGCAGCTCCACCAACTCGACGACCACGACGACGACGACGTCCGGGTCGGGGTCGACGGGCTCGGGCAAGATCCCCGAGAGCGCCTACTCGGACCACACCGGGGTGACGTCGAGCTCGATCCAGGTCGGCAACGTCTCGACGCTCTCCCTCGGGCTCTTCAAGGGCGCCCAGGTCGGCACCCAGGCCTACTTCGACTACGTCAACTCGACGGGCGGGGTGAACGGGCGCAAGCTCGTCCTCAACGGGGCCGACGACGCGTTCACCGGGGCCGGCAACAAGCAGGCCACCCAGAACGCCCTCCAGAACGACTTCGCCCTGGTCGGCGACTTCTCCCTCGAGGACAGCTTCGGGGGCACGGTGCTGGCCGAGAACCCCGGCTTCCCGGACGTCTCCCAGGTGCTCGACGATGCCACCGGCAAGCTGCCCAACGTATTCAGCCCCATCCCCCTGGCCGACGGCTGGGCCTCGGGTCCGATGGACTTCTACTACAACCGGTTCAAGCCCCTCGCCCACTACGCAGGGGCGTTCCTGGCCAACTCCCCCTCGGCCACCCAGACCTGGGACGGTGAGAAGTACGTCGCCGAGCAGGCCGGCTTCAAGTTCGTGTCCGAGCAGACCTACGCCACCACGCAGACCGACTTCACCCAGCAGGTCATCGCCATGAAGAACGCCGGGGTGAAGATCGTCTTCATGGACCAGATGCCGGGCAACTACGCCTCCTCGGTCCTGAAGGCCATGGCGGAGCAGAACTACCATCCCCAGGTGCTCCTGGGCGCGGCCACCTACTCCAATTCCCTCGTCTCGCAGTCGGGCGGGGCCGCCAACGTGAACGGCGCCTACATGTCGCAGAACCTGGCCCTCTACCTCGGGGCCGACGAGTCGGCCGTCCCCGCCGTGGCCTCCTTCCTGCACTGGGTCCAGGTGGCCTCCCCCGGGTTCGGCCCCGACCTCTTCACGGCCTACGGGTGGCTGTCGGCCAACCTGTTCGTCCAGGCGCTGCGCAACGCCGGCTCGAACCCCAGCCGGGGTTCGCTGCTCGCCGCCCTGGGCAAGGTCACGTCGTTCAACGGGAACGGGTTCAACGCCCCGTCCAATCCAGCCGCCAAGAAGCCGCCGAACTGCTATCTGATCGCCACGGTGACCGGCGGGCAGTTCGTCCGGTCGCCCGTCAACCCCCCGGTGTCCGGTTCGACCCAGGGATTCCGGTGCGACGGCCAGTACGTCACCGAGCCGGGCACCTGAGGGGCCGACGCGGCGCCGAGGGCTGACGAGATGCTCCCGGGGGGGAACCTGAAGGACATGAGGGATACGGAATGAGCGACTTCCTCCAATTCACGGTGTTCGGGGTGATGCTCGGCGCCGGCTACGCCATCGCCGCCACCGGACTGGTGGTCACGTACACGACCTCGGGCGTGTTCAACTTCGCCCAGGGCGCGGTCGGCATGATCGCCGCCTTCGGCTACTGGGAGCTGGTCTCGGCCCACCACCAGCCCACGCTGGTGGCCCTGCTGATCATTCTCATCCTGGGCGCCTCGATCGCCGGCGCGTTCGTCGAACGGGTCCTGATGCGGCGCCTCCACGGCGCCTCGGCCGAACGACCGGTCATGGTCACCCTGGGTCTCATGGTGATCCTCACCGGCGTGGCCTCGGTGGTGTGGTCGCCCACGGTGCAGCGCACCGTCGAGCCGATGGTGAACGGCCAGTTCCGCCTCGTCGGCATCAACATCCAGTACCAGTACGTGCTCATCATCGGGGTGGCCGTCGCCGTGGCCATCGGGCTGCGGGCGCTGTTCCACTCCACCCGGACGGGGTACGCCCTCCGGGCCGTCGTCGACGACCCCGAGCTGCTGGCCATGTCCGGGGTCTCGCCCAACCGGATGAGCCAGTACGGCTGGATCCTCGGCTTCTTCATGGCCGCCCTGTCCGGGGTGCTGCTCGCCCCCACCCAGACCACCGGGATCAGCATCGAGGCCATGACCCTGCTCGTGGTCAGCGGCTACGCCGCCGCCATCGTCGGCCGGCTCAAGAACATCCCGGTGACGTTCGCCGCCGCCATCGCCATCGGCCTCGCGGAAAACTACATCCTCAACTACGTCGAGCCCCACCTGTCATCGCAGCTGCAGACCGACGTGACCAGCGCCCTGCCGATGGTCTTCCTGTTCATCGCCCTGGTGACGCTCCCGTCGGTCCGGCTCCGGGCCGTCGGCCGCCTCACCTCGATGCGGGCCCCGCGGGTGGCGAGCGGCAAGGAGTCGCTCATCGCCGGGGGCGCCTTCATGGTCGTGGCGGTGGTGGTCGCCGTCGTCTTCGCCAACACCGAGTTCAACGGCATCACCCTGCTCGATCTGGGCGGCCTGGTGATGTGCCTGGGCATGGTCGGACTGTCGCTCGTGCTGCTGACCGGCTACTCCGGGCAGGTCTCGTTGTGCCAGTTCTCGTTCATGGGGATCGGTGCCTTCGTGATGGGAAAGATGGCCGGCGGCGGCTCGGTGCTCGGCCTGCTGGCCGCCACCGCCGTGTGCGCCGGCCTGGGCGCGCTGGTCGCCCTGCCGACCATCCGGCTGTCCGACCTCTATCTGGCGTTGGCGACGTTCGCCTTCGCCGACGCCGTGGCCACCGGCTTCTTCGCCGACGGTCGCATCTACGGTGCGGGTGGCCTGCAGATCGGTCGCATCGTCCTGCCCCACCTCTCGTTCGGTGGCGACAAGGCCGAGTTCCTCCTGGTGACCGTGTTCTTCGTGCTGTCGGCCCTGTTGGTCCTGGCCATCCGGAGGAGTCTGTTCGGACGACGCCTGGTGGCCGTCAACGACTCCCCGGCGGCCTACGCCACCGTGGGACTCAACATCGGCTTCACCAAGGTCGCCGTCTTCGCCATCGCCGCCGGCATGGCCGGCCTGGCCGGCGCCCTCTACGGCACCGTGCAGAACGTGGTGGGCACCTCGGACTTCGACATCTTCCCCGGCATCATCTTCGTGCTGTTCGTGACCATCTGGAGCATCCGCACGGTGTCGGGGGCGTTCCTGGCCGCCGTCACCTACGTCGTCCTCAACCAGGTGTGGCCCTCCAGCATCGGTATCTTCGCCGGCATCGGCATCATCCTGATCGGTCGGGCCGCCAACGGCATCCTCGGCATCGAGGCGCTCCACGTCCGTCTGCCGTGGGCCAAGGGCGGCGGCAGTACCGCCTCCGAGCCGACGCCGGCCTTCACCGAGCTGGCGCTCGGGGGAGAGGGGTCCCGTGCCGCCGGTTGAGGTGGAGCCCCGCGACCTCGAGGCGATGACCGCCGTCCTGACCGTCTCGGGCGTCGCCGTCCGCTTCGGCGGCGTGGCGGCGCTGAGCGACGCCAACCTGCTGGTACGCGAGGGCACGGTGACCGGGCTCATCGGCCCGAACGGCGCCGGCAAGACCACGCTGTTCAACGTCATCAGCGGCCTCCAGGTCCCCGACCGGGGCTCGGTCTCGCTCTACGACACCGACATCACCAGGATGCGGCCCCATCGCCGGGCCCGGCTGGGCCTGGCCCGCACCTTCCAGCGCCTCGAGCTGTTCGGCACCCTGTCGGCCGGCGAGAACGTGCAGGTCGGCCTGGAGTCCTCGGTCAAGTGGTGGCAGTGGCGCCACATGAAGAAGGCCTTCCCGTGGGTGCGGTCGGGGCGGTCCGCCGCCGACGGCCAGAGGAGCGACGAGCCCACCGGGCCCGGCTCGCTCGCCGTGGTCACCTCGGACCGGCTGCTCGAGGGCGTCGGCCTCGGAGGGATGTCGGCGGACCAGGCGAGTGCCATGCCCACCGGTCTGGCCCGCATGGTGGAGCTCGCCCGGGCCCTCGCCATGGCCCCCAAGGTCCTGCTGCTCGACGAGCCCGGCTCGGGACTCGACGACGCCGAGGCCCAGGCGCTGGGCGAGCTGCTGACCACCCTCGCCCGGGGCGGCATGGGCGTGCTCCTCGTCGAGCACGACATGGAGCTGGTCATGCGGATCTGCGACTACATCTACGTGCTCGACTTCGGTGACGTCATCGCCGCCGGCACCCCCGAGGAGATCCGCAAGGACCCCGTGGTCCAGGCCGCGTACCTCGGGGCCGTGACGGACGAGGAGGCGGCCCGGGACGCCCGGTCGCTCGACGATGGTGCGCCGGACGCCGCGGGGCAGGGCCCGGACGAGGCGGTCCACGGATGAGCGAGCGGACACCGGACAACGCGGGGGCCACGACGACGGCGCTGCCCCCGAGCGTGACCGTGCAGGGCCTGCGCGCCTCCTACGGGCGCATCGAGGTGCTGCACGGCGTGGACCTGGAGGTGCCGGCCGGCAGCGTCTTCGCGCTCCTCGGGCCCAACGGCGCCGGCAAGTCGACGCTGTTGAAGGTGCTGAGCGGCCGCATGCGGCCGACGGCGGGCGAGGTGCGCATCGGCGACCTGGTGATCGGCAGGACACCGGCGGAGAAGCTGGCCCGCCAGGGCATCTGCGCGGTCCCCGAAGGGCGCGGGATCTTCCCCAACCTCACGGTGCGCGAGAACCTGCGGATCTGGACGTACCGTGGCGGGATCTCCATGAAGGAGGTCGAGGAGCGCACCTACGACGCCTTCCCGGTCCTGAAGGAGCGGCGCCGCCAGCTGGCCGGGACCATGTCCGGGGGCGAGCAGCAGATGCTGGCCATCTCGCGGGCCCTGGTCACCAAGCCCCGCGTGCTCTACCTGGACGAGCTGTCGATGGGCCTCGCCCCGCTGATCGTGGCCGAGCTCTACGAGCTGGTGGCCGCCTTCGCCAAGCAGGGCATGACCATCGTGCTGGTCGAGCAGTTCGTGTCGACGGCGCTGGCCGTGGCCGACCACGCCGCCATCATGGTGCACGGTCGCATCGAGCAGCAGGGCACCCCGGAGGAGATGGGCGAGGCCGCCCTCAGCGTCTACCTGGCGTAACCGGCGCCGCCTCACCGCCCGGTGGGGGATCGGGTCCCTACTCCTCGGCCAGTTCGACGACGACGTCGGGCTCGTCGCCCGCCACGGTCACGAGCTCGACCACCCCGCCGGCGTCGCGCAGGTCCCCTCCGGCGGCGGCCAGGGCCGTCAGGCGGTCCGGCGTGTCGGTGACCGTCAGCCGGGCCACCGGGGCCCGCATCGAGCGCTTGGCGGTGGTCTTGGCCCGGCGCACCAGGCCGAGCACCTCGGCCGACACCCCGAGCACGGCGTCGGTGGCCGGGTCGACGTGGTCCGCACCCGGTCCCAGCTCGTCCACCGTCGGCCAGGACGCGCCGTGGATGGAACCGGTCCGCCACCAGGACCAGACCTCCTCGGTCACGAAGGGGAGGATCGGGGCGAGCAGCCGCAGCAGCACCGACAGCGCGCCGGCCAGCGCGGCCCGCGCCGAGACCGTGCCGGGTTCGGCGGCGTCGCCGTAGGCACGGGACTTGACCAGTTCGAGGTAGTCGTCGCAGAACGACCAGAAGAAGGCCTCGGTGCGCTCGAGCGCCCGGGCGTAGTCGTAGTCCTCGAAGGCCGAGGTCGCCTCGGCGACCACCAGGGCCAGCCGGCCGAGCATGGCCCGGTCGATGGGGGCGGTGGCGGCGTCGATCGGGGGCACCGACAGGCTCCCGTCGTCGTCGGTCAGCCGCCCGAGGGCGAAGCGGGAGGCGTTGAGGACCTTCATGGCCAGCCGGCGGCCGACCTTCATCTGGCCCTCGTCGACGGCGGTGTCGGTCCCGGGTCGGCCGCTCGCCGCCCAGTAGCGCACGGCATCGGCCCCGTGCTGCTCGAGCAGCGGCAGCGGGGTGACCACGTTGCCCTTCGACTTCGACATCTTCTTGCGGTCGGGGTCGAGGACCCAGCCGCTGATGGCGGCGTCGGTCCACGGCAGGCTCCCGTGCTCGAGCTCGGAGCGCACCACGGTGGAGAACAGCCAGGTGCGGATGATGTCGTGGGCCTGGGGTCGCAGGTCCATGGGGAAGACGCGGGCGTAGAGGTCGGGGTCGTCCTCCCATCCGCCGACGATCTGCGGCGTGAGCGACGAGGTGGCCCACGTGTCCATGACGTCCGGGTCGCCGACGAACCCGCCCGGCTCGCCCCGCTGGTCCGCGCGGTAGCCGTCGGGCACGTCGGTCGACGGGTCGACGGGCAGCCGGTCCTCGTCGGCCAGGATGGCGGCGTCGTAGTCGATCTCGCCGTCGGCGTCGACGGGATACCAGACGGGGAGGGGCACGCCGAAGAACCGCTGGCGGCTGATGTTCCAGTCGCCGGTGAGGCCCTCCACCCAGGCCCGGTAGCGGTGCGACATGTAGTGCGGGTGCCAGCGCAACTCCTCGCCGCGGGCCAGGAGCGCCTCGCGGTGGGGGAGGGTGGTCACGAACCACTGGCGCGACGACACGATCTCGAGGGGCCGGTCGCCCTTCTCGAAGAACTTGACCGGGTGGGTGATCGGACGGGGCTCGCCCATCAGGTCACCCGACTCGGTGAGCAGCTCGACGATGCGCACCTGGGCCTGGCGGACGGTCCGGCCGGCCAACTCGGCATAGGCGGCGTCGGCCGCCGCCGGGTCGTCCGATGTCCAGCCTTCGGTGCCGAACGCCACCGGGAGCAGCCGGCCGTCGCGGCCCACGATGGTCCGGGTGGGCAGGTCGAGCTCGCGCCACCAGACCACGTCGGTGGTGTCGCCGAAGGTGCAGATCATGGCGATGCCCGAGCCCTTCTCGGGGTCGGCCAGCTCGTGGGCGAGGACCGGTACCGGCACGCCGAACAGGGGCGTCGTGACCGACGTGCCGAACAACGGCCGGTAGCGGGCGTCGTCGGGATGGGCGACGAGGGCCACGCAGGCGGGCAGCAGCTCGGGCCGGGTCGTCTCGATCTCGACGGTGCCCTCGGCGCCGACCCGGGGGAACGCGAGGCGGTGGTAGGCGCCCGGGCGCTCGCGGTCCTCGAGCTCGGCCTGGCTCACGGCCGTGCGGAAGTCGACGTCCCACAGGGTGGGGGCGGTCCGCTGGACGACCTGGCCGCGCCGGGCGAGGCGGAGGAAGCCGCGCTGGGACACCCGACGGGCCCGGTCGCCGATGGTGGCGTAGGTGTGGGACCAGTCGACCGAGAGGCCGAGGGTCCGCCAGAGGTGCTCGAAGACCTGCTCGTCCTCGACGGTGAGCTGACGGCACAGCGCCACGAAGTTGGGCCGCGAGATGGCGACCGGCTCCTTCGGGGGGTCCGTCGGCGGCACGTAGTCGGGGTCGTAGGGGAGACCCGGGTCGCAGCGCACCCCGTAGTAGTTCTGCACGCGGCGCTCGGTCGGCAGCCCGTTGTCGTCCCAGCCCATCGGGTAGAAGACCTGGCGGCCCCGCATGCGCTGGAACCGGGCGACCGTGTCGGTGTGGGTGTAGGAGAACACGTGGCCGATGTGGAGGGAGCCCGACACCGTGGGAGGCGGGGTGTCGATGGCGAAGACCCGGTCACGGGTGGCCGTGCGGTCGAAGGCGTAGATGCCCTCCGCCTCCCAACGGGCCGACCACGCGGCCTCCAGACCCTCGAGGCCGGGCTTGTCGGGGATGCCGCGCCCGGTGGACGGGTCGGTGTCGGGTCCGTTCGTCTGCTGCGGCATGATCGGGTTACCGTACCCTGCGTGCTCACGCTCCACGACACCGCCACCGGCCGCGTCGTCCCCCTCCGGCCCCGCCAGGCGGGGAAGATCGGGCTGTACGTGTGCGGTCCGACCGTCGACGGCGTGCCCCACCTCGGGCACGGACGGTTCTCGCTGGTGTTCGACGTGCTGCGCCGCTACCTGCTCTTCAGCGGGCTCGAGGTGACCTACGTCTCCAACATCACCGACATCGAGGACAAGATCATCGAGCGGGCGGCCGAGCGCGGGGTGGCCATCGACGAGTTCACGGCGGCCAACGAGGCCCTGTGGTGGGAGATCATGGACACCCTCGGCGTGCTGCGGCCCGACGAGACACCCCATGCCACCGCCTACGTCGACCGCATGATCGACCTCATCGCCGACCTGGTCGCCCGCGGGGTGGCCTACGAGACAGCCACGGGCGTCTACCTGTCGGTGCTCGACGTGCCCGGCTACGGACTGCTGGCCCGTCAGCCGCTCGAGTCGCTGCGGGCCGGGGCCCGGATCGAGGCCGACGAGGAGAAGCGGTCCCCCCTCGACTTCGTGCTCTGGAAGAAGGCCAAACCGGGCGAGCCCAGTTGGGAGGCCCCGTGGGGCGCCGGCCGGCCCGGCTGGCACACCGAGTGCGTGGTCATGTCCCTCGACCTCCTCGGCGAGGGCTTCGAGCTGCACGGCGGTGGCCAGGACCTGATGTTCCCCCACCACGAGAACGAGCGGGCCCAGGCCGTGGCCGACGGCAAGGAGTTCGCCCGCCACTGGATGCACAACGGCTGGGTGACCGTCGGGGGGGAGAAGATGTCGAAGTCGCTCGGCAACTTCACCTCGCTGGCCGACCTGCTCGAGCGGTCGGACCCGCGTGCCTACCGGGTCCTGGTGCTCCGGTCCCACTACCGCTCGCCGATCGAGGTGACGCCGGACACCATCGCCCAGGCCGAGGCCGGCCTGGCCCGGCTCGACGAACTGGCCCGGCGTTTCGACCTCACCGACCCGCTGGCGTCCGGGCCTCCGACCGGGCCGACATCGCCCGACGGCGACCTCGACGGGGCCGCGGTGGCGGCCTTCACCGGAGCCATGGACAACGACCTCGACACCCCCGGGGCCCTGGCCACGGTGTTCGACCTGGCCCGACGGGCCAACGCCGCGGCCGACGCCGGTGACACCGACGGGGCGTTCCGGGCGGCCCGCACGGCGGCCGTCCTGGCCGCGGCGCTCGGGCTGGCCCTGGTGGCCGGTCGGGGTGACGAGGTCGACGAGGGGGCGGCCGCGCTGGTGGCCGCCCGCGACGAGGCCCGGGCCGGACGTGACTGGTCCCGGGCCGACGCCCTGCGGGACGAGCTGGAGGCGGCCGGCTGGCTGGTCGAGGACAGCGCCGGGGGGACCCGCATCCGCCGTCGGTGAGACGCCCCGTAACGGGGGGATGAACACCGTGTGAACACAGCGGTTTCGGGCCTTGCGGACGGTCGTTCCGCAAGTCGGTACTGCTAGCGTTTTGCCCGTCGGAGCGTCCCCGCCGGTGGGTGGTGGTCGGCCCACCCGAGGGTGGTCGATCCCGTCGCCGGTGGTGCTCTGCGAGCACACGCAGGTGAAGGAAAGGGGAACGCCGCCGTGGCTTCCGGAACAGTCAAGTGGTTCAACGCCGAGAAGGGCTTCGGCTTCATCTCCCAGCCCGACGGGGGTGCCGACGTGTTCGTGCACCACACCGCCATCCAGATGAACGGATTCCGCTCCCTCGAGGAGGGCCAGGCTGTCGAGTTCGACCTGCAGGAGGGCCCGAAGGGCCTCCAGGCGGTCGACGTCCGGCCCGTGCCCGCGTAGCCGACCTCCCTGCGGCCCGCCCGGTCCCATCGGGCGACCCCCGACCCTCCCGAGGTCGTGACCGCCAGACGGCGGTGCGCCCTCCCATGCGTCCGCACCCCCCCGGTGACAGGGGGTGGTTGCCCTTCGCGTGCCCCGTTGGTTACTATTGAGTAACTAACCAGGACCGCCGGCCGCGGTGCGCGTGCGCACACAGCGCCGACCCCGGTCCGACCCGTGCACGAGGGGCCCTTGTGGCCAGAACGGATGAGGTGCGCCATGACGGATTTCTCGATGGAACTCAACGAGGACCAACTGACGGTCCAGAAGTGGGTCCACGACTTCGCGGAGAACGTGATCCGGCCCGCGGCCCACGAGTGGGACGAGCGCGAGGAGACACCCTGGCCGATCATCGAGGAGGCGGCCCAGAACGGCCTGTACTCCTTCGACTTCATCGCCCAGTGCTTCGCCGACCCCACGGGACTGACCCTGCCGGTGGCCGCCGAGGAGCTCTCCTGGGGTGACGCCGGCATCGCCCTGGCCCTGCTCGGCAGCTCGTTGGGCCTCGCCGGTATCGCCGGCAACGGGACCCCCGAGCAGCTGATGGAGTGGGGCCCGCAGTGCTACGGCACCCCGGACAAGATCCAGACGGCCGCCTTCTGCGTGTCCGAGCCCGACGCCGGCTCGGACGTGTCGTCGCTGCGGACCCGCGCCGTGTACGACGAGGCCAAGGACGAGTGGGTGATCAACGGCACCAAGACGTGGATCACCAACGGTGGGATGGCCGACGTCCACGTCGTCGTGGCCGCGGTCGACCCCGAGCTCGGCTCGCGGGGCCAGGCCAGCTTCGTCTGCCCCCCCGGCACCCCCGGACTGAGCCAGGGCCAGAAGTTCTCCAAGATGGGCATCCGGGCCTCCCACACCGCCGAGGTGATCTTCGACGACGTCCGGGTGCCGGGCCACTGCCTGCTCGGCGGCAAGGAGAAGCTCGATGCCAAGCTGGCCCGGGCGCGTGAGGGCAAGCGCAGCGGTGGCCAGGCGGCCATGAAGACGTTCGAGGGCAGCCGGCCCACCGTCGGTGCCCAGGCGCTCGGCATCGCCCGGGCCGCCTTCGAGTACTCGCTCGAGTACGCCAAGGAGCGCAAGGCCTTCGGTCGGCCCATCATCGAGAACCAGGCCATCGCCTTCAAACTGGCCGACATGCGCACCCGCATCGAGGCCTCGCGCCTGCTGGTGTGGCAGGCCTCGTGGATGGGCGCCACCGGCAAGGAGTTCGACGCCGCGCAGGGCTCGATGTCCAAGCTCTACGCCGGCGAGACCGCCGTACACGTCACCGAGGAGGCCATCCAGATCCTGGGTGGCTACGGCTACGTGCGCGACTACCCGGTCGAGCGGTGGCACCGCGACTCCAAGATCTTCACCATCTTCGAGGGCACCAGCGAGATCCAGCGGTTGATCATCGCCCGGTCCATCTCCGGAGTGCACATCAGGTAGTCACCATTGTCGGTTGGACGCTGCGGGCCCCCGCCTCCGTCCCGGGAGCGGGGGCCCGGTCGCGCCCGGCGCGTGGAGGACGCGGGCGACCTCGGACCGATCGGCGCGCGACGATGGGCACCGTGCAGATCCGGATCGAAGGCGCCGACCTGCCGGGTCGCTCCTGTGGTCCCGGGCCGGACTTCCCGGACGGGCACCACGACGTCCACGTCGCGGTCCAGGGACGGAAGGGTCAACAGGACCTTTTCGGGCTCGTGGCCGCCGACGTGCCCGGGGCGGACTGGGTCCTCGATTGCGAGCTGGTCTCCTCCCGCTCCCCGTGGGACGTGCGGGGGCCTCAGATCCACGGATCACCCGGCCGACGGTTCATCTACCTCACGTGGGGTGTCGTCGACGCCGACGTGGACCCGGCCTTCACCATGTTCCGGCGGGCGAAGCTGTGGTTGGACGCCGTCCCGACCGATGTGGTCCGGGCCGCGTGCCGGAGCGGGATGCTCGTCGGACGGCTCGGCCTCTCCGACGAGGCCGGATGGCCCCTCTGTGCCTCCGTGCGCCCGCCTCGGATCGCCTGGTCCCCGGGCCCGGACTGACGCTGGTTCGCGGGGGCCTGCCGTCCGGCCCCTTCAGTTCTCCGGCGTGGTGGTCGACATGGAGGGACGAGAAGTCGGCGAAGTGCACGCGCCCCGTCGTCGGGTCGATGTGCGTGCTTCCCGCCCTGGAGACGAGGAGACACGGTGAACGACCCGAGCGAACTGATCGGCAAGGCGGCAGGCATCCTGGGTACCGAGCAGGCGGTGATCGCGGCCGGGATCTTCGGACTGAAGGACGACTACCTGGCCGTCGGGCTCGGTGCCGCGGCGGGCGGGAGTATCGGTGACGCGCTCCTGGACAACCCGCTGGCGGGTGGCGTGGGTGCCGCCGCCGGGATGCACGCCACCCGGGCGGCGATCGCCGACTCGAAGGGTCTGACCATACGGATGCTGGTGGCCGTGACGCCCGAGCGCATCCGGGTGCTCGACTGGCAGACCGGCTCGGGCCCGACCAAGGAGCTCCTCTCCTTCGATCGCTCGTCGACCGACGTGAAGATCACCAAGTTCGGCCTGAGCCGCCACGTCGAACTCAACGACGCGGCGTCAGGGCGGTCCCTCGTCCTGTCCGGCACGACGGCTCCGTTCTCGGCCGAGTCCAAGGGGGACAAGGCGGTCATGAAGGAACTCGCGGCGTCCCGCTGAGATCTGGTACGCCAGCGGCTTCTGACGGATCGCGCCGCCGTGGCTTCTGCACCACTGGTTGCAGAACGCGTGCCACCATCGCCGGATCACCGAAACGCGTCCTACTACCATGCGGCTACTCGGTGGAAGGGCCGCCGGAGATGGGTGGTTCGACGGTGGCACGTGTTCGCAGTACTGGTCGACTTGTCGCGACGTTGATGGCCGGTCTGTTGGTGGCCGCGCCGGTCCTCGTGGCGATCGACACCACCGCACCCGCCGGGGCGGTCACCACCTCCGACCTCACGGCGTCGCCGAACTCGCTCGACCTCGGTTCGCCGCCGCTCGGGATGTACAACGGGCCCGACACCGTCACCCTCACCAACAACGGGACCACCACCGACACGATTCCCGAGTCGGGATTCGGCTTCACGGGAGTGGGGGCGGACGACTACGAACTGCTCTGGGACGCCACCTGCCCCGGCACGGAGAGCACCATCACCCTGACGGCGGGCGCCTCCTGCCCGCTGCACATCTACTTCTTCCCGGGAGCCCTCGGTGCCCGCCCGGCCACCCTCTCCATCCAGGGGTCGGCGGACTCGCAGCCGATCACGGTGCAGCTGACGGGTACCGGTGCCATCGGGTACTACCAGGTCGACCAGTACGGCGACGTGGCCTATGCCGGCGACGCCCCGTACTACGGGGGGACCGGGAGCATGCCCCTCAACGAGCCCATCGTCGCCATCACGCCGACCGGTGACAACGGCGGCTACTGGCTGGTCGCCTCCGACGGTGGCATCTTCTCCTTCGGCAACGCCGGCTTCCACGGCTCGGCGGGCAACCTCCTGCTCAACAAGCCGATCGTGGGCATGTCGAGGACCCTCGACGCCGGTGGCTACTGGCTGGTCGCCTCCGACGGCGGCATCTTCTCCTACGGCGACGCCCCGTTCTACGGCTCGGCGGGCAACATCCGCCTCAACCAACCGATCGTCGGCATGGCCACGACACCCGACGGCAAGGGCTACTGGCTGGTGGCCGCCGACGGTGGCATCTTCTCCTACGGTGACGCCCAGTTCTACGGCTCGGCGGGC
>Ga0181528_10000816_pt1 | contig 20418 bp, 18 predicted proteins | sample PEATcosm2014_Bin_47_FD_119742 | JGI IMG/M metagenome (GOLD analysis project Ga0181528, IMG submission 119742) | Peatland microbial communities from MTU Mesocosm Facility, Houghton, MI, USA - PEATcosm2014_Bin10_10_metaG | ecosystem: Environmental > Terrestrial > Soil > Wetlands > Peat | place...
CAAAAGCGGAGCCCATTGCGGGCTCCGCTCTTTTATTCCGTTCAGGATGCGCCTAGCAGCAGCCCATCTTGACCTGTCCCTCCTTGATCTCCGGCGGCCCAAAGGCCTCTTCCGGAGCCGGACCGCCCCGCAGCACGATGATCCAGCGACGGATGGCGTCAATCAGCACCAGCACCACGCCGGCTATGAAGATCACCATCAGCGAAGTGTCCAGCACGCCCACAAAGTACTTGCCGGGCTGCAGACGCATCGGCCAGAAGTTGGTCTGGATGCTGAGAACTCCGGCGGAGATTGTGGTGATACCGACAAAGACCATTGGAATGAAGCTCAGCCACGCGTACCTGGCCTTGCCCATGTTGATCAGGAAGGTGGTCACCACGGCCAGCGCAATCGTCGCCAGCAACTGGTTGCCCGTTCCGAACAGCGGCCAGATCGTGGTGATGTTGTTCGTCCAGATCAGGTATCCCCAGCCGGCCACCACCAGCGTGGTTGCGATCAGGTTGCTCGGCAGCCAGGCGTTGTTGGCAAACGGCTTATACACCTTGCCCAGTAGTTCCTGCAGCACGTAACGAGCCACGCGCGTGCCGGTATCCACCGTCGTCAGGATGAACAAGGCCTCAAACATGATGGCGTAGTGATACCAGTAGCCCATCAGCTTGGCCATGCCCGGCAGGCCGCGGAAGATCTGCGCCATGCCGATGGCCAGGCTGACTGCGCCGCCGGTGCGTCCCGCCAGGTTCTCGCCCACCTCTTTGCTGAACTCACCCAGGTTCACCGTGTGCAGTCCCAGCTTGGCAAACACCGCCGGAGGAGTGTTGATGGCGAAGTAGTCGCCCTGTGACAGCGAGCAGGCCGCGATCAACGCCAGCACGCCCACCAGCGATTCGCACAGCATGGCGCCGTAGCCAATGAACCGCGCGTCCGTCTCTTTGTCCAGCATCTTCGGCGTCGTGCCGCTGCTTACCAGTGAATGGAAGCCGCTGATGGCGCCGCAGGCGATGGTCACGAACAGGAACGGGAAGAGCTTACCCTTGATGATCGGTCCGCCGCCGTGGATATACGGCGTAAAGGCCGGGAACTGAATGTTCGGATGCACCACGAAGACGCCGACAATCAGCACGGCGATGGTGCCCAGCTTCACATACGTGGAGAGGTAATCGCGCGGTTCCAGCAGCAGCCATACCGGCAGCACGCTGGCCACAAAGCCGTACACCACCATCATCAGCGTGATCTGGTGCGCGTTAAAGGTCAGCAGGTGCGCGTAGCTGCTGTCGGCAAAGTTATGTCCAACCACCACGGCCGCCAGCAGGCAGATGACGCCGAAGATGCTCGGCCCGGTGATCGTCACCTTCCCGGCGTGGCCCTTGAACATCCAAATGCCCATGACGAGCGCGATGGGAACCGTCCAGCCGATGGTAAACACGCCCCACGGACTGTTCGCCAGGGCGTTCACCACCACCGTGCCCAGTCCGGCCAGGGTCACCAGCAGGATGAACAGCACGGCGATCATGGAAACCAGCCCGGCAAAGGGACCAATCTCTGTCCGCGCAATGTCAGCCAGCGAGCGTCCCTTGTGGCGGATGCTGGCCACCAGCACGGTGAAATCCTGTACGCAGCCGGCAAAGACCGCGCCAATCAGAATCCACAGGAAGCCCGGCGCAAAGCCGAACTGCGCCGCCAAGGTCGGTCCCACCAGCGGACCGGCTCCGGCAATGGCTGCAAAGTGATGCCCAAACAGAACCCACTTGGGCGAAGGAACGTAGTTGTGGCCATCTTCGTAGGTGTGCGCGGGAGTGATGCGGCGATCGTCCAGCACCAGTGCCTTGGCGGCGATAAAGGCGCTGTAGTAGCGGTACGCCAGGGCGTAAATGCACAACGCACCCAGCATAATTGGAAAGGTATTCATCGGTCCCCCTGCATGAGCTATGTGATTCCGGTCAATGTAAAAGAGCTTTACTGTTTATGAGTTGGAACTCGACTCGAAACTATATGCGCGAACGCTTTTCGATGCAATGGGATGCCACTGACTTCTCACCTGATAAAGCTGAAATCCGGCGGTAAGCACAACGTCATGTGACGGACACGGCTGCCGCGCAAAAGGAAAGGCGACGCCCATGCGCCGCCCTTCTGCTCGCTTTTTGAATTGTCTCCCCGCGGCCTACACCACACCGCCGCGGCCCCCGACCCTATGCGCGTGACAACCTGCCGCCGGCACGCCGAGTCAGCGTCGGCAGCAGTTCTACCAGCAGCGCCCCCACCAGTAACGCCACTCCCGGCAGCAGCATATTCGTCAGCATAAAGCTCAACCACGCCACAACTAATTCTCTGGCTGGCGCCAGTGAACCGTGAAAGTACTCGATGGGCAGACCAATGAAGATGAGTACCGCCAGCAGCACCAGGGTGCAAAGCGTCGGCAACTCCGCCGCCCATATCCGCTGACGCCAGTTGCCGCCCATCAAGCGGCACAGCCACGCCCCCAGCGCGCCGCTCACCACCAGTACCAGCAGCCACGGAGCGTCCGCCCAATGCAACGGCATGCCGCCCCAACCGTGATACTCCACCAGTCCGCGATAGTAATGTGAGGTCATCGTCGGACTCCAGCCCATCCGCCAAAGTTGCTTCTGGCCCCACACCGAAACAAACAACGCCACCGCGCCCGGCAGCAGAATCTTCGGCATCCGCTCCATCATCTTCCCCTCCCTCGCATCCTCAATCCCGCGCTCCAGCCGCTTCCAGTCTCCCGCCCAAGCCAGAGCCTCGCGCTCGGCCTCCGCCGGGGTCAGCCCCTTCGACAGCAACTCGCCGTACAAGTCCTCCAGATGACCGGCCAGCTCGCACACCACATCATCGCCAGCCGTGGCGGCGTAGCGACCCATCCGGAGCTTCACCAGCCGTGCAAAATCCGGCATCGCCTCAGCCATGGCTGGCCTCCACAGGCGCCGGAATCCCCATCGCCTGGCCAAAACCCGTCAGCCGGTCCAGCGCCCCAAAGAACTCCCTCCACTGCTGCCGCAGCGGAGCCAGCCGAGCCCGTCCCGCGCCCGTCAGCTGGTAGCAGCGCCGCTTCCGTCCGCTCGAGCTCTCTTCCCACTCGGCGCTCACCAGCCCATCCTTCTCCAGCCGGTACAGCAGCGGATACAGCGATGCCAGGTCGAACGCCAGCACTCCGCCCGTCTGCTCCTTGATGCGGCGGGCAATCTCATATCCGTGCAGAGCGCCTGCGCTCAGCACACTCAGCACGGCCAGCTCGGCGCTGCCGCGCTTCAGGTTCGGATCAATCATCGGTGTCGTGATAGGTGTTGTGCTCATATATTGTGTTTCTATATATATAGCACCGACATGTACTGTCAACGGTTTTCTTTCACAAATTTTCGATCGGAAGATTATCCGGGTGCCCTCCTCTTCCGCCGTTTTCGGGCGGAGGGTGGGGCTGTTGACCTTGAATTTTCTACCTCGGCCCGCGCTCGCCGTAGTCGAACTCCGCCACCATGGGACCCATGCGCTTCAAGCCCTCGGGAGCATCCAGCTTCTCCAGGTGCAGCTCGACCATGGTCAGGCAGTCGGACTTCTCCGCCGCGCTCAGCGCCCGCTCCAGTTCGTCCTCGGTACTGGCCGAAAGCCCCAAAACCCTCGCTCCATCGCCCAGCACTTCCGGCAGCTTCAGGTACTGCCAGTTCTGGATTTCGTTGTACTCGGCGTGTGGTCCAAGTATCACTCGCTCAATCGTATAGCCACGATTGTTCAAGACAAATATGATGGGCTTTAGCCCCTGCCGCAGTATTATGGAAATCTCCTGCGCCGTCATCTGCACACTGCCATCGCCGATGAACAACAATTGCCGCCGCTCCGGAGCCGCCAGCAGCGAGCCCAGCAACGCCGGCAGCGTATAGCCAATCGAGCCCCACACCGACTGTCCAATGTAGTTCGTATCCGCCGGCAGCCGCACCCCGGCCAGCCCCGCCTGCGAGCAGCCATTCTCGGCCACCACCACGTCCCCTTCGCGCAGGACCCCCCCCAGCCTCGGCCACAGCCGCGCATGGGTCAGCCGCCGCCCTGCCTCCGGAGCAATCCCCTCCTCTGCATTGCCCGCATTTGCAATCGGCGCGCTCGTCAGCTTCACCAGGTCGCGTTTGGGCAGCTGCTCGCACAGCCCCTTCAGCACCTCATCGGCGCAGATGCCTTCAAAGACCCGTCCGTTGATCACCGCGCGGTAGGGCTCCAGCACAATCGTCTCCGGCGTCGGGATGCGCTGGCTGAAGTATCCTGTCGTCGCGTCAAAGAAGCGCACGCCCACCGTAATCAGGCAGTCGGAATCCTCAATCGTCCGCAGGGCCTCGGCCGAACTCGCCCGCCCGGAATAGATTCCCCGGTACTGCGCATGCTGCTCGTTGAAGACGCTGCGGCCGCTCGCCATGCTGCAAAAGGGCAGCCCGGCGCGCTCGCCCAGGGCGCAGATCAGCTTGCGCAGCCCGAAGCGCTGTGCGTCGGCATCCACCAGCAGTGCGGGAGTCTTTGCCGCCAACAGCCTCGCGGCCAGCAGTTCCACCACCGTCCGGGTCTGCACGGCGTCTCCCGTGGGAGAGACGTTGGCCAGCGGCTCACGCGGCGGATCAATCTCCAAGTGGGTCACATCGCTCGGCAGTTGCAGATACACGGGGCGCCGCTCGCGCAGGCAGGTCAGCAGCAGGCGGTCAATCTCAATGCGAGCGTTGGCCGGGGTCAGCCGAGACTGCGCGGCCGTAAACTGTGCCAGGCAGGTCATCACGTCCTCAAAGTCGCCGGTGCCGCTGGTGTGGTGCAGCACCTCGCGCCGCAGAATGGCATTCAGCGGCGGCACTCCGCTGATCACGACCACCGGAACGTGCTCGGCGTTGGCTCCGGCAATGCCGTTCAAGGCGCTCAGGTCGCCCACTCCGTAGGTCAGCAGCAGCGCGCCCACGCCCTTGATGCGGGCGTAGCCATCGGCGGCGTAGGCGGCGTTCAGCTCATTGCAGCAGCCCACCCAGTGCAGGCCCTGGCAGGCCACAACCTGCTCCAGGAAGGCCAGATTGAAGTCTCCCGGCACGCCGTGCAGGTGGGTGATTCCCAGTTCCTTCAGCCGCGCCAGCAGGTATTCGCCAATGGTGGTCTTTTCCGCCAAGTTCTTGCCCCCGTTCGTAACCAGAATCACTGCCCGGCCCGCGCCGTTTCGCGTATTCGATCTTAAATGCTAACCGCCTCAACCATCACTTCACCCGCCCCTCAGGCCTCCTGGAGCCGTGCAAAACCCAAAACCCTGGGCAGGAGTCGCTGGCCAGCTGGGTTGGCCAGACCACAGGCTCCTTTTCAGGACGTCGATCCCAAAGCTGCATGGCGTGTATCTACTTGATTCCCCTAGAGGTAACAAACTTGCATTACTGGGTCCGATTACTAAAGATATGGGTATAGTGGCTCTCGGTACCATTCCCTGATTGTGTCCCGCGCGATCCTGCATTATAGGTACACTGAGTCGCACGAAGTTCAGGGCCTGCACCCTATTCGGGGTGCCCACGATGTTTGTTTAAATCTGACGCTAGCAATTGCGCGCCGCGCTGGAAAGATGGCAGGTGGCGTTATGAAACGCACTTACCTCCGGGCCCACAAATCGAACTCTCCGCGTCTTCGCCCCTGCGGCGGAGGCGGCTTCACCATGGTGGAAATGGCCGTGGTGGTGGCGATCGCCAGCATCATGCTGGCCATTGCCCTGCCCATCATCACCACCACACTGAAGACCATGCACGTCACCTCGGCCGCCTCGTCGCTCTCCGGAGCCATACAGGCCGCGCGTTACCAGGCCATCAGCACCGGCTGCCCGGTGCAGTTCACCACCGTTCCGGCGACCAACTCCTATCAACTCGCCACGGAGGCGATCAGCGGCACGCCCCCGGCCTGCGCCACCACCTATACCAATGTTGGCAACGCGGTGCCCTTTGCCAGTTCGGATGTAACCATACCCTCGGTGACCTTCCTGCTCAATCCCGGCGGCACGGTCACCAGCACCAGCGTGGTCACCTCGCCGGCCAGTTTCAGCATGCAGGTCCTCAACGGCAACACCAGCAAGACCGTCACGGTCAATGGAGTCGGAAATGTCACGATCACCACGCCGTAGCGGGAGCCGATCACGCGGCTTCACCATCCTGGAAGTGATCATCGCCACGGCGATCCTCATCATTGCCGTCAGCGCCATGGCAGCCCTTGCGGCCATCATGCTCACCCGTGGACGCCAGTCGCGCTACATGAACGTGGCCGAAGCCCTGGCCAGCGAAAAACTCGAGGATCTCAACCGCTGGAACATGAACGCGCCCGCCATCTGCGTGCAGGCGACGGACACCAGCGAGGGCAGCCTGACTTCCAACGTCACGTCCAGCATCACCTGTCCCAACGGCACCTCCAGCGGCACCGTCGCGTATTTCGATGACATCAGCATTGACTTCACCAGCGGCACCAACTGTGCCAACGCCAGCTACGGATGCTTCTCCGAAACCGTCACCGGCTCCAGCGGCGCCACCTCGGGCTATCTGACCACCTATCACGCGCCCACAGGCGTCATCCCGGGCAACTCCGACGGCTCGCCGGTCTTCACCACCACGGCGCCAAACAATATGGTCTTCCACCGCAGTTGGCTGATTGAGTCCAACACGCCGGTCACCAACGTGCGGCGCATCACCGTGCGCGTCACCCTCACCGATCAGTCGGTCAAGCCCGGCGTCACCACGCAGATGAGTCTGGAGCGCCAATGACCAATCTGCGAATGACTGATTTGCGAACGAACGATCTGCGGATGAACGCCCAGCACATTCCGGGAAGGCCAGGCTGGCGCCGCCAGCTCGGCACCAGCCTGCTGGAGTTGATGATCGCCCTCGCCGCCTTCTCCATCGTCGCCGGCGCAGCCTTTACGCTCTTCCAAAAGCAGCAGAACGCGAGCTCGAGCGTGCAGGGGCAGGTCGGCCTCAGCCTGGCCTTGCGCAATGCCACCTCTCAGTTGGAACTCGACCTGGCCAACGCCGGCAACGGATATTACCCAAACGCCAACATTCCCTCCTGGCCCGTGGGCGTCACCATCGTCAACAACTGGGTCGCTCCTGGCAGCGGCACCAGCGGCGACGGCTGCTACAACAAAACCACCAACAGCTACACATCCACCTGCTTTGACCAGGTCAACATCATCACTGCTGATCCCGCCCTCTACCCGGCGCTCACCTTCACGGACACAACGGGTGCCCCTGCGCCCGCCACCTGCCCCGGCACCTACAACGGCAGTCCCGGCGCAGCCACCACCATCTATGCCCTGCCCGCCTCGGGTTTCACCTCGGCGCAGACGGCGGCCAAGTACTTTTCCGGCGACCAGCTGCTTTTCATGAGCAACAGCGGCAAGGTCATCTCCACGGCCGTCATGAGCGGTAATGCCACGGCCTACAGCACCTCGGTCGTTGCCCTGCCCATCTACCAGACCAACAGTGACGGCAGCAACTCCCTGACCAACGATCCGCTGGACATCACCGCCTGCGACAACACCCAGCCCTGCCCGCCGCCGCCGCCCGTCACAGTGCCCGCAACGCCGCCCACCGACGTGTTCGGAACCAGCTTCTGCCCCGGCGGATACATCATCAAGCTCTCGCCCATCGTCTATTCGGTGCAGGCCAACTCTGATCCCAACAATCCCTGGCAACTGGTGCGCACGCAGAACCACAACAGCAACGTCGTCATGGATCAGATCATCGGCTTCAAGGCCGGCGCCGCCACATGGGACTCCGACATCACCAGCGGTTACAGCACGCCCTACTACAACTACCAGGCCTCGACCTACACCATCGGCAGCACCGCAGCCGCGTGGAACTACAGCTTGATCCGCTCGGTGCGTGTTTCCATCATTGCCCGTACGGCGCCCAACAACAGCGCCGCCTATACATTCCGCAATAGCTTCGATAACGGACCCTATCAGGTCCAGGGAATGGCCATCGTGGTCAATCCCCGCAACCTTAGTATGAGCGACGACCAGTCACTGCCATGAACATGAAAATGAAAAAGCCGTCCACAATCCGGATTGCCCGTTTGCCCTTCGGCCGTGTTCGCAGCTTGCCTCCGGCCAGCGGTATCGCGCTCATCACCGTGCTTTTCCTTACCATCCTGATGAGCATCCTGGCGCTGACCATGATGGTGTCGGTCAACTCCGACATGTTCATCAACGGCTACTACGGCAACACTCGCGCCGCCTACTACGCCGCCGATAGCGGCATGAACACCGCGCGCCAGTACCTGGTCAACTCGCTCAAGTCCAGCGTCAACACCCATGCCTGTATAGGCTGGGGTTCCACCTCCAGTGACACTAGCTGCACCTCCATGCCGCTGACGCAGACTACTGCGGCCAGCTCCGCACTCAGCAATCTCACCAGCGCCTATGCTTCGCTCAGCTCCGGACAGGTGAACAGCGGCAACGCCAGCGCCAGTTGGCCCAGCTCCTTTATCATCACCAACACCGCCAACTGCACCAACAGCTTCGCGGCCGCCACCGGCAGCCCCACCATCTCCGGATACGTCCCCGGCACCTCGCTCGTCCTGGGCTACACCTACACCTTTAACTACACGCTCTGCTCCACCGGAACGGCAACGGCCAACACCAGCACGGCGTTACAGCGCTCCGCCATTCGGGAGAACGGCACCATCATCATCAACGTCCAGGCAGCGGACATTCCACAGCCCACATTCGCCGGCTATGGAGCCTTCATTGACAACTACACGCCTTGCTCCGCCCCGCTGATTCAAGGCATCTTCAGCGGCCCGGCCTTCACCAACGGCGCCTGGCAGGTCTCCAACAACGGACAGTTCATCTTCACCGACCACGTCGGCCAGGCCAATTCGAAAATTGATTACTGGGTCAACGGCAATTGCAACCAGTCGGCGGCCAGCAGCTATCCCGGCGTAAACGTCACCTGGGAGCAGGGTATCTCGGTTGGCCAGCCCACCATCGCGCTGCCTACCAACAGCTACTCGCAGAAGTGGGCCATCGTGGATGGCTACGGCTGTGGCGAAACCAGCGGCCCCAACTGCACCAGTGCCAGCACCACCGGCTCGCAGCCCAACCTCGCAACCTATCTCAAGGACATCAACGGCAACGCCTATAACGCCACCGCCAGCAGTGGCGTCTTCTTCCCCTGGGACACCAGCACCAACGTCTACGGCAACTCCATCTCCACCGGCAGCGGCCTCACCACGGGCTACGGCGGCGGATTCTACATTGAGGGCAACGCCAACATTCAGCTCTCCCCCGGCACCGACGGCTCCGGCAATCCCACGCAGATCTACACCATCACCCAGGGAGCCACGACCACCACCATCACCACAGACGTCGCGGCCAACACCACGAAGATCGTGCAGGGCGGCACCACAAAGACGCTTACCGGAGTGCCCGCCAACCTGGTCAGCAGTCCCGGTACGGCCACCCCCGGTACGCTTCTCTACGTGGATGGCACGGTTACCGGCCTTTCCGGCCCCGGCGAGGGACAAGCCGCTATCCAGTCCAACTCCATGGTCACCGTCGCCGCCAAGAATGACATCGACATCACCGGCGACATCCGCTACACCGTCGAGCCCGTCACGGTAAACACCGCCGACACCATCGTCTACCCCACGTACAATTCGTCGGCCGTCAACGTCTTCGGAGCCTACACCAGCGCCGGCAACATCGTGCTCAGCAGCTCCTACTCCGACAAGAATCTTGAAGTAGACGGCTCGCTCGCCGCCATCGGAGCCTCCACCAGCAACGGTGGACAGTGCACCAGCAGCACCTGCGGATTCACCGTCAACGGCAGCATCAACACCTTCACCAACGTCGGCGGACAGTCGCAGTCAAACATCTTCGGCGCCAACATGAACACGCAGAACACTTACTTCGACCGCCGCTTCACCGTCTGGGGCAACGGCTTTGCGCCGCCATGGTTCCCCGGAATCGCCAACAGCGGCAGCTACTCGGCATCTGTACCCACGGTCACTCCCACGCAGCAGCGCACCAGCTGGGCCTGGATCGCGCAGCAGTAGTCCTGGCGCATCGCTCCCTCATGGCGCGGCCTATTCGGGTCGCGCCTCTTTTTTTGCGTGGAGTGTTGTTGCGTGAGCGCGAATGCGCCCCGCGTGAGTAGATTTCCCGTGGAGTTCTCCCCGGCCTGCGCCACGCGCCTTGCACGCGCGGCTCGTTGTATCCCGTCGCTTACTTCGCCGCTTGCTTCGTTACTTCCTTCGCTGCTGGCTTCGCTACTACCGGCTTCTTTACTGTCGCCGCTTGCTTCGCTTCCACCGGCTTCGACGCAACCTGCTTCACTGCCGCCTGCTTCGTCGCCGCTTGCTTCATTGCTGTTTGTTTCGGAGCCACTCGCTGCGGCGCCGCCTTCGGCTTCACGCCCCGAGATTTCTTCAGGCTCTCCCAATCTTTCTCCGTCTGGTTGGCGTAGGCCGCGGCAAACTTCGCCAGCGCCTGCAGGAATCCATCGCCGACGCCCATGTAGCCGGCGATCATCTGCACGTCTCCGCTGCGCGCGTGCCCGCGAGCCAGCAGTTCGCCGCACAGCACGGCGTAGGCAACCAGGCCCTCACCCTTCAGGTCGTCCACCTCAATCGAAGCCTTGTGGTCGTTGAGCTGGCGGACCAGGTACTCGCGTCCATCCAGGGTGGTCCAGCCCAGGAAGGGATCGCTCTGCATCTGCATCGCCCTCTGCCCTTCGGCCACCGCCCGCCCGCAATGCACCCGCGGAGTCTTCTTCACGTACGGCAAATACGCCGAGCCCGGCTCCTCCTTGATTTGCAGGAACAACGGATCCTGCTGGCCGTTGCCCTCCAGGTACACGCAGTAATCGCGAGTGCCCACGCTGCCCGTGCCCACCACCTTGAAGCAGACGTCCACTGCCCTGTACTGATCCAGGATGTGCTGCCGCTCCGGCAACAGGCTTTTGCGATACTCCACCAGCGAGGCCAGCACCGGTGCCGCCTCCTCGGCACTCAGCCGCCACAACACCGGACGGTTCTCCTTGAAGATGCGCCGCTCACCCGACGCCACCGTCAAGGCCTCCAGCGTATGCTGCGGCGTGGAGCGCTCGGCCTTGCGCAGCACCATGTCCAGCGGTTGCACCTTCAGCAGCCGATGCACCTGGTAGCGCGCCACCTCCAGCACCGGCATGGCGGAAAAGCTTCGCATCGCCTTGTGATAGCACGCCAGGAATGCCTGCACCGCGATCTTTGCCACGCCTTCGCGATCCCCAGCCTCGCGCGCCGCAAGAATCAAACTCGTCGCCAGCCGCTTCAGGTCCCACTCAAATGGAGCCCGCACCGTCTCGTCGAAATCGTTGATGTCGAAGACCAGCCGTCCATCGGGTCCGGCATAGGCTCCCAGGTTGCGCACATGCGCGTCGCCGCAAATCTGGTTCAGGATGCCCGTGTTGCGCAGCAGCGAAAAGTCAGCGGCCATCACCGGCACCGCGCCGCGAAAGAATCCAAAGGGCGAAGCCAGCATGCGCTCGTACTTGATGGGCACCAGCTCCGGCACCCTGCCCTTCATGCTCTCCGCCAGCAACTGCAACGGATCGTCTTTGCGCAGCTTCACATCCCACAGTGCATGTTCCTGCCGCTTGACCTGTTTGCGCTGCGCCTGCCCCAGCGCGCGCCGCTCTTCGCCGTTAGGCAGAGCGCTCTGCTTCGGTGATGCATCTTTCTGGTTGGCCGTCATGGCCAGAACCATACACCGGCGCGCCCTCGGCCTCCAAGAGCTTTTCGCTGGCCACCTCGGCACACCTGCCGCCGCGCATGGTGTCCATGGCAGCCGTTTTCGTGTCACAATGTACGCATGAAAAACAGGAATATGCGCGAACTTGAGAAGCAGTGGGCCACCAAACAGAAGGAGTCCGCCAAGCCGCCGAAGGCCACCACCAAGAGCCGTGCGGACCGCAACCAGCTCGCCGTCGAGATGGCAAAGAAGGCTGCAAAGAGCTAAGCCTCCGCCGCACACCATCTCCGCGCCACCTGCACGCGCGCGAATTCTCCCGCCAACCTCACTGTGCAAAGCATCACTGTGCAACCCCGAGAAACTCTGCTATTCTCGCCGCCGTGCCTGCGACCCAGGCCAGGAGAGAGCACGATGAAACGTCTGGCTGCCCTGCTGCTGTTGGGAATGTTGTCATTGAGTGGCCCCGCCTTTGCCGTTGTTTCCTGCGAGGACGTCAAGGCCGATATCGCCAAGAAAATTGAGGCCAACGGAGTGAAGGCCTACACCCTTGAGGTTGTCGCCAAGGACAAGGACGCCGAAGGCAAGGTCGTCGGCACCTGCGGCGGCGGAGCCAGCAAGATCGTCTACACGCGCGGCGCAGCCAAGGCAGAAAAGCCCGCTGAAAAAGCCCCCGAGAAGAAGTAGTCGCGCGGAGTCCATCCCCCGGAATCTGCGCCACTGCTTTGCGAGGGAGCGCGCAACATCCTTGCGCCTCCCTCGTCTCACATCGCTAGCATCGCCCGCGGATCGCACAATTTCTCCCTGCGGAACGCGCCGCCCCGCCCGCAGTGTCCGCCTTTCTGCCGGCATTAGTTTTCACGATTGGCATTGACAATTTCGCCGCCAATGGCAGAGCATCGAAGATAGAAAAAGGCGGTCGTGCCGGCCGGTTTTCATATCCCAATCAAGGTTCGAACCACAAAAGGAGCCACCTTTGGCCACTATCTTTTACGCAAAAGACGCCCACCCCGAGGCGTTGCAGGGCAAGACCATCGCCGTCTTCGGATACGGCAGCCAGGGCCAGGCCCAGGCCTTGAATCTGCGCGAGAGCGGATTCAAAGTCATCATCGGATTGGATCCCACGCGTCCCACCGCCAAGCGCGCCAAGGAAGAAGGCTTTGAGGTTGTGTCAGTTACGGAGGCTGCGAAGCGCGGCGATTATCTGCAGATTCTCACTCCGGATGAGACCCAGGGCGAGATGTACGAGGAGCTGATTAAGCCGCATCTGACGAAGGGCAAAGTACTTGCCTTCTCGCACGGCTTCGCCATCACCTTCAAAACCATCGTGCCTCCGCCAGACGTGGATGTGATCATGATTGCGCCCAAGGGACCGGGCCATTTGGTGCGCCGCCAGTACACGGAAGGCCGTGGTGTGCCAGCACTTATCGCCGTCCACCAGGACGCCAGCGGCAACGCTCATGAGCTTGGAATGGCCTATGCGTACGGCATTGGAGCGACGCGCGCAGGCGTGTTGCAGACCACGTTTAAGGAAGAAGCCGAGAGCGATTTGTTCGGCGAGCAGACGGTGCTGTGCGGCGGTCTCAGCTCGTTGATTAAAAAGGGCTTTGAGACGCTGGTGGAAGCCGGATACCAGCCGGAAATCGCCTACTTCGAGTGCTGCCACGAGGTCAAATTGATTGTGGATTTGATTTATGAAGGCGGCCTGGAGCGCATGCGCTACTCGATTTCCAACACGGCCGAGTACGGCGATCTTACTCGTGCAGAAGTAGTTGTGGGCGACGAGACGAAGACGGCGATGAAGAAAGTTCTGAAGCAGATCCAGGACGGCGACTTTGCCCGCGAGTGGATTGCCGAGCACAAGAGCGGCAACAAGAACTTCAACGCATTGAGAGCAAAGGAGAACGCTCACCAGATTGAAAAGGTTGGCAAGGAACTGCGCAGCATGATGGACTGGCTTCCGGATGCAACCAAGAGCACGGTGAAGAAGTAAGTTCCGTTCGCAAGAGTTGAGTTAAGCCGCGCATTCCCAATGGGATGCGCGGCTTTTTGTGCGCGGAATTCGAAGATGGCGAATTTGCGCGCGCACGGCGAGTTTTGTGCGTTTTCTGCGTGTGTTTGTTGCGCGGAGGTCAGGACGAAGGGGCCGTCGAGGGTGCAGATTGCGCGCGGGCGGGCGGATTTCGCGCCAAAGCCTGTGGGTCGCGACAGGGTTTGAAGGCGGTTGGCGTGAGTCGGGGCTTCGTCGGCCTCGGCGGCTGGAAAACCTGCGCGGATGACAGGAAAAATCTGAAGTCGGCGCGATGAAGGAGGCAGAGGGGAGATTCTCTGCGAAAAGTGGAAATTGGTGCAGGGTTTGGAGGGGATTCTGCCTTCCTCCCACCCTGTCGCAAAGAGCCGCGACAAGGGTGGGGCATCCCCCGGTCAGTTGGGTTGGAGAGGAAGGGCCAGCCGCCAAATAAAGGCGGCGAAGGTGGGGCACCCATCTTTCCTGCTCGCTCCTGCTCGCTATAGATCAAAGAGTCATTGATTTAGAGGTAACGATTGACTTGGCCCGGCTGATTCCTCATTCTTTTGGGCATGAAAACAGCCCGGATTGCAGAGGTCGCAGTGGTGGTGTGCCTGCTGCTGGCAGTGGCGCAGGCTCAGGACAAGAAGCGCGAGGAAGCCAACCAGTTGCTGCGGGCAGCCTATGAGTCGTCATGCCTAACGAGTAGCCTCACTCCGTATGAGATGGTGTCGTCGCTGAACTTTGAGCAGCTCGTGACGGGCAATGCGGCTGGGAGCTTGCATCGGAACTGGGCCGATGAGAAGAACGTCATCCAGGCGATACGGGTGGCCGATTATCAGATGGTGACGGCGACGAAAGACGGCAAGCATTACCGCTTTGAGAATTTGGACTTTATGCCCGCGCAAATCGCCCCGCTGCTGCGTCTGGCGCCGCCTTTCTGCCTGCGGCTGGATGACACGGACATTGTGAAGAAAATCAGCAACCGGAAGGTGGATGGCGTGGAGGCGCGCTGCATCGCCTACGACACGGTGCGCGGCCGAGTCACGCTGGCGCATGAGGCCTGCGTGCAGACGGGAGTGCCGGGAGTGGCACCGCCTCCGGCTGTGCTGCTGAGCTACAGGGAGAACGAAAAGGAGTACCGCTGGAGTGGATATGAGAGCTTTGACGGCAGGATGCTGCCGGAGCACATGGAGATGTTTCGCAACGGATCAAGGATGATCAACGGCGCGATCCGGTACGCAGACTGGAAGCCGGGTGCAGAGGCGATCGTGCTGCCGGAGGGGATCAAGGAAGTGCCAACTTGCAGGCAGCGGGTGATGCCCCTGGTGAAATCGCAGACACCCCCCATCTACCCATTAGGTGCGGCGAATCAGAAAGGGCTCATCCATGAGGTGACGGTGGACATCAAGATAGGGGTAGATGGCAAGGTGAAGGCAACTCAGCTGGTGGAGACCGGCAGCAAGCCCTTTGACGATGCGGCGCTGGAGGCGGTAAAGAACTGGACCTTTTCCCCATCCATGTGCGACGGAAAGCCCGATGAGAGGCAGATTCAGGTGACGGTGAAATTCCATCGGTTCTGAGAACAGGCGAAGAGACACTCCGAACAAGCCCGGGCCACCAAAGGCCTAGCCCTATGCGGGCGGTTTGCAGGATAATTACGGGTTGCTGTTCCCATCTCCTACGGAAAAGGCAGTTATGACGACCATCAAGCAGGAAGACCTGATCCAGAGTGTTGCCGACGCATTGCAGTTCATCAGCTACTACCATCCGGTGGATTTCATACGGAGTCTGACGGCGGCCTACGAACGCGAGCAATCTCCCGCGGCGCGCGATGCCATTGCGCAATTGCTGATTAACAGCCGGATGTGCGCCGAGGGGCATCGTCCCATTTGCCAGGACACGGGGATCGTATCGGTGTTCCTGAAGATTGGGCGCGAGGTGCACTTTGAGGGTGCGCTGCCGCTGGAAGAGATGATCAACGAAGGCGTGCGGCGGGCGTATCTGCTGCCGGAGAACAAGCTGCGGGCGAGCATACTGACGGATCCGGCGGGCGCGCGGAAGAACACCAAGGACAACACTCCCGCAGTGCTGAACGTGCAGATTGTGGAGGGCGACAAGCTGGACGTGACGGTGGCGGCCAAGGGCGGCGGCAGCGAGGCGAAGTCGAAGTTCATCATGCTGAACCCGAGCGACAGCGTGGTGGATTGGGTGCTGAAGACCGTGCCGACGATGGGCGCGGGATGGTGTCCTCCGGGGATGCTGGGCATTGGCATTGGCGGGACGGCGGAAAAAGCCATGCTGATGGCCAAGGAATCGCTGATGGACCCGATTGACATTCAGGAGTTGCAGGCGCGCGGAGCGACGACGACGGCCGAGAAGCTGCGGTTGGAGCTATACGAGAAGGTGAACGCCTTGGGCATTGGCGCGCAGGGTTTGGGCGGACTGACCACGGTGCTGGACGTGAAGGTGAAGGACTATCCGACGCACGCGGCGAATCTGCCGGTGGCGATGATTCCGAATTGCGCGGCGACCCGGCACGCTCACTTTGTGCTGGATGGCACGGGGACGGCCGAGTTGACGCCTCCGAGTTTGAGCGATTGGCCGAAGCTGACGTACAGTCCGCAGAACGCACGGCGGGTGAACCTGGACACGGTGACGCGCGCGGATGTGCAGACGTGGAAGCCGGGCGAGGTGATTCTGCTGAGCGGGAAGTTGCTGACCGGGCGCGATGCGGCTCACAAGCGCATGACCGACATGCTGAACCGCGGCGAGAAGCTTCCGGTGGACTTTACGAATCGGTTCATCTACTACGTGGGGCCGGTGGACCCGGTGCGGGAAGAGGTGATGGGGCCGGCGGGTCCGACGACGGCGACGAGAATGGATAAATTTACTCGTCAGATGCTGGAGCAGACCGGCTTGTTGGGCATGGTGGGCAAGGCCGAGCGCGGGCCGGCGGCGATTGAGGCGATCAAGGACAACAAGGCGGTGTATCTGATGGCCGTGGGCGGCGCGGCATACCTGGTGGCAAAGGCGATCAGGAAATCACAGGTGCTGGCCTTTGAAGACCTGGGCATGGAAGCCATCTACGAATTTACGGTGGAGGATATGCCGGTGACGGTGGCCGTGGATTCCAAGGGAACGAGCGTGCATCAGACGGGTCCCGCGGAGTGGCAGGCAAAGATTGTGCAGATAGAAAAGACGAAGAAATAAGTTAGGTTAAAGATGAAGAGATGGCGGAGCCTTGAGGCTTCGCCATTTTTTTGTATCTTGTCTCACAGAGTTGAAAAAGAACCAACTCTGTGCCACCGGCCCGACTCAGCGCTCAGGGGTTGGTGTGGCTCTCATGCTCTTGACCACGCTTCTGATTCCGTAACTCACAAGGTACCACCACAGAGTTCCTGTCAGCCACAACGGAGGGTTGTCTGTCCAAAGTAGGAGTGCCGTCAGCCATGAAACAGGGAAATCAAGAAAATACAGCCACGTTGGAATGTTGCCGTACAAATTCTGTTCGTTGATCTTATCTGCCCGTGTAGCGACAGCACAGGCGCACAAGTGCAAGAATGGCAATAGGTGAAACAGAAGAGAGCGCCATTTCCATGTGACTGCTTTTGCATTTTCTACCATTGAAAAAGAGTAGCTGACCTCACTTGAAGATAACATGCCTAGGCGCTCACAATCCCGTCGCGGGAATTATAGCTCCCGACTCGCAGTTTGTGCGGGGCGCCCGCCTTCGCTATTTTTAAAGCTTGTCGCTGAAGTGGAAAAAGAGCAGACTCTGGGCGACGGCCGATGATGGAGAGGAAGATGTCGCAACGGAAATCGGTTCCAGTTAGATTTCTCCTAATGCTTCTCATCTGTACAACGATCTCGTACGCACAGACTTCTTCGGCGGCGAAAGCCACGACCACACCGCTGGTAACAACCCAGCCACTTGTGGAGCGGAACCGCGCGGTCGCACTGCGCGTCTTTGATGAGCTGTTCAACCAGCGACGTCCCGAGGTGGCCGCGGAGATTTACTCACCGAACTTCCGCAACCATGGCTGCATGGCGATGCCTCGCTCGAAGTGGACCAGGGCTGGGCACGCGGCGAACTGCAGGCCTTCCCCGATTTGCACATGACGGTGGTGAAGACGGTTGCCGAGGGCGATTTGGTCACCATCCTCTGGATTTTCCGCGGCACCCATGCGCGGAGCGGGTATGGCAACTTTCCTCCGACGGGCACCTACATGGAGTTCCGTGGCATGACGATCTTCCGCATTGTGGATGGCCGCATTGTGGATGAGTGGACGACCTTCAACCAACTGAGTGCTTATTCACAGGCCTTTCAGCATCTGCGCTGGTGGATACTGGCCGCCGTGTGCGTGTTCCTGCTGGGGTGGATGTATGTAGGGCATATCGTTTTCAGGCGGATTGGGCGCACTCAACTTCAACGTTAGTACTGTCACCTACCCAAGCTTCACTCTGGAACAAAGGGGTCCTTCGACTCCGGAGGCGCTGGCCGCGCCTCCTACGCTCAGGATGACAGTTCAAAAACATGAGCAAATACAAGAGCAAAATCAAAGTCAACTACCCCACCCTAGCAACAACGGCTAGGATGGGGCACCTGCCGTCCACCCACCCTGTCGCGAGAATCCGCGACAAGGGTGGGGCATCCCCGGTGAGTTGGGTTGGAAAGAATGAGCCAGCCCGCCACCCACTGCGGCTAATGGTGCTCGGTGGCGGCTGGCTTGGGTTCACCGGCTTTCGATTCTCCTGATTTGCTTTCTCCGGATTTTGATTCCCCTCCTTTGGCTTCGTTCTCTTTTTCGGCCTTATCGTCCACGGCGCTGGTGGGGGCGATGTACTGCACGATGACGGTGATGCGGCGGTTGGCCGGGTCGTCGGGGGTGGTGCCGGCTCGCGGGTTTTGGTCGGCGAAGCCGCGGACCTGGCTGACCTGCCCGTCTTTTAGTCCGGAGCTTTGCATGATGCGGCGCGCGGTGTTGCTGCGGTCCACGCTTAGTTCCCAGTTGCTGTAACCGCTTTGGCCGCCGGAGTAGGGCTTGTTGTCGGTGTGGCCTTCGATGCTGACGCGGTTGGGCATGGTGCCGAGTTCCTGGGCGAGGGCGCGGAGAAGTTCCTTGCAGTCGGCGCTGGGGACGGCCGAGCCGAGTTCGAAGAAGGTTCCCTTCTCGCCTTCGGTGAGCTCGATGCGAAGGCCTTCGGCGGTGATGGTCATCTCGATGTGACTCTTGATTTTTTCGAAGTCGGGCAGAGCCTTGATCTGTTTTTCGAGGGCCTCCTTGATCTTGCTCATGTCCTCCTTGGTGAGGTCGAGGTTTTGTCCCGCGCCGCGCATGGTGCTGCCCACCATTTTGGAATTTCCGGTGGGGTCCTTGAAATATCCGCCGACGGCCTCCTGTACCTGTTTGCTGGTGTTGAGCAGCCAGAGGACGATGAAGAGCGCCATCATGGCGGTGACGAAATCGGCGTAGGCGACCTTCCATGCGCCTCCGTGATGGCCGCCGTGGCCGCTGACTTTCTTGATGATGATGGGCGCGTTGGGCACTACTGGCCTCCGGCGGGCGCGCCGCCACCCTTGCAGCTCTTCTCCATCTCATTGAAGCCGGGACGGACGTTGACGGGAATGGCGCGGCGTCCGAACTCCAATGCCTGGATGGGAGCGGCCCCCTTGATGAACGAGATGAGCACGACGCGAAGGACGTAGACGAAGGCGTGCTCGTCGTCCCCGATTTTGGCCATGCTGGAGGCGAGCGGGCCGATGAATCCGTAGCAGAGGAGGATTCCGAGGAAGGTGCCGACGAGGGCGGCGGCGACCTTGTGGCCGATCTCCTCCGGAGGGCCGCCGATGGCACCCATGGTGATGCAGACGCCGAGGACGGCGGCGACGATGCCGAGTCCGGGGAGCGAGTCGGCGACCGTGGACAAGGCCGCGATGGAGGCCGACTCGCCTTTGTGCGAGACCTCCATGTCCAGGTCCATCATCTGATCGAGGTCGAAGGGATCAATGCCTCCGGTGACGGCCATGCGCAGGGTGTCGCAGACGAAGTCGCGGGTGTGGTGATCCTTGATGAACTTGGGGTACTTGCTGAAGATGGGGCTCTTGTCGGGCTCCTCGATATCGCCTTCGATGGCGAGCAGGCCTTCTTTGCGGGCCTTGTTGAGCACCTCGTAGCACATCTTCAGCGTCTCAAGATAAAAGGCCTTGGTGAAGTGCGAACCCTTGAGCGCCCCAAGGATGCCGGCGAAGATCCTCTTGATGATGTGCAGAGGGTTGGCGATGAGCAGGGTGCCAGCGGCCGCGCCGCCGATGATGAGAAGCTCGGCCGGCTGCATGAGGACCCTGAGATTGCCGTGCTCCATCAGGTATCCGCCGAGTATGGAGCCGATGACAATGACGAAGCCGATGATGATGAACATGGCTCTAGCCTTTCCGTCCGGCGACCTGCTGGAGCTGACGCTCGAGGCGGGATGGGATGGATTCGACCTCATCGCCTTCTGCCACGAGCCGGGCGGCGACGCAGGAGCGGATGGTTACGCGATCTCCCCACCACTTGACGGCGCAGGAGCTGCCGACCTGGGCGAGGGTTGACTCCAGGTGAGAGAGGCGCACGGCATCGCACTCCGGAACGATGGCCAGCAGACGCCAGTCGTCCCAGCATCCAACGTAGTTGCGCGAGGG
>Ga0181528_10000817_pt1 | contig 20392 bp, 14 predicted proteins | sample PEATcosm2014_Bin_47_FD_119742 | JGI IMG/M metagenome (GOLD analysis project Ga0181528, IMG submission 119742) | Peatland microbial communities from MTU Mesocosm Facility, Houghton, MI, USA - PEATcosm2014_Bin10_10_metaG | ecosystem: Environmental > Terrestrial > Soil > Wetlands > Peat | place...
AACCCGGCCATCAAGTCGCTGAATTATCTCAACAACATCCTCGCTAAAATCGAGGCGAACAACGGCGGCTGCGAGGAAGCGGTCATGCTGAACGCCGAGGGTTTCGTGGCCGAATGCACCGGCGACAATCTGTTCATCGTGAAGAACGGCGCGCTGTTCACGCCGCCGCTGTCGGCTGGCGCGCTTTACGGCATCACGCGGCAGACGGTGATTGAGCTGGCGGAGTCCACCGGCATAAAAGTTTCCGAACCGAACCTGACGCGCTACGATTTGTTCAACGCCGACGAATGTTTTCTCACCGGCACGGGCGCGGAGCTGATTCCGGTGGTGAAGATTGACGGCCGCGTCATCGGCACCGGCCGGCCGGGAAAACTCACGCGCAAGCTCGAGGAAAAATACCACGCCTTGACGAACGCTTCCGGCGAGCCGATTTATTAATAGTGATTGGTTGAAGCGTTAAACTGGAAACCACGATGTGCCAACATAACAATTCAACAATTCAACAATTTAACCTTTTTACAAAAATGCAATGCTCCGTCTGCAAAGAAAAACCGGCGACCGTCTTTCTCACCCACATCGAAAATGACAAGATGCACAAGGTGAACCTGTGCGAGGATTGCGCCAAGAAAAAGGGCGTGGACAATCCGACGACCTTCTCGCTCGAGGACGCCGACCTGCTGCTCGGCCTCGGCGCGGCGCAGGAAGTCGCGCAAACCGCCGGCGGCGCGGATTTGAAATGTCCGCGCTGCGGGTTTTCACAGGCGGATTTCAAGAAGACGGGCCGGCTTGGCTGCCCGGAATGTTATCAGGTTTTCGCCGAAGGTCTGGCGGGCCTGCTCAAGACGATGCACAAGGGCACGCGACACACCGGCAAGACGCCGGAAGCGCTCCGCTCATCGCGCGACGCGACGGAACGGCTCAAGCTGCTGAACAAAAAACTGGCTAAGGCCATCGAGTCGGAAGATTTCGAGCTGGCGGCCAAGGTGCGCGATGAACTGAAACAATTAAATGAGCGGGCGGCAACGCCGACAAATCTGACAAAATGAATCTGATATTTTCCATATTTGTGCTCGCTGCAGTGGCGTTTCTCTTTTTTCGCGAACGGGCATCGAAGAATAAAAAATGAAAGACCTCTACGAATTTCTGATCACGCCGGCGGAAACGACGCGGCTGCACGGTCCGCACGACCGCATCGTGATGTCGAGCCGCGTGCGATTGGCGCGCAACTTGAAAGGCGCGGCATTTCCCGGCTGGGCAAAAAAGCCGGAGCGCATCAAGATCATGGAAACGATCCGGCCCGCCGTCGAAAGCCTGCCAGAAATGAAAGACGCCTTCTCCGAGGTGATGGACAATCTCGGCGCGCTTGAAAAACAAATTCTCGTGGAGCGTCATCTGATCAGTCGCGAGCACGCCGCGAAAAGCTCCGGCAGTGGTTTGGTCCTGAACCGCGAGGAAACGTTTTGCGTGATGATCAACGAGGAGGATCATTTGCGGATGCAGGCGTTGCGGCCCGGCCTGCAACTGCGCGAGGCGTGGAGCGCGATTGATAAATTCGATTCCGCGCTGGAGAAAAAGCTTGATTACGCTTTCAGCAACGATCTGGGTTATTTGACCGCGTGCCCGACGAATCTCGGCACCGGCATCCGTGTCAGCGCCATGTTGCATCTGCCCGGACTCGTGCTGGCGGAGCAGATCAATCCGATCATCCAATCCGTCAACAAACTCGGCCTCGCGGTGCGCGGGCTTTACGGCGAAGGCACTGAGGCGCTGGGAAATGTTTTTCAGGTCTCCAATCAGATGACGCTCGGTGAAACCGAGACGACCATCGTGGAGCGGCTGGACAAGGTTTTGCTGCAGATCATCGAGCACGAGGAAAACGCGCGGCAGACATTGCTGGAGAAAAAGCCGAAGGTCGTCTTCAACCACATCGGCCGCGCCTACGGGATTCTGGCGAACGCGCACAGTATTTCATCGAAGGAAACGATGAACCTGCTCTCACTGATGCGGCTTGGCGTGGATCTGGGACTTTTTCCAGAAGTGAATCGCTCGCTCGTGGACGAGTTGTTCATCGTCACGCAGCCGGCGCATTTGCAGAAGCAATTTTCCGACAAGCTGACCGCCGAAGAGCGCGACCTGCTGCGTTCAGACATGGTGCGCGAACGACTGAAAAACGTCAGCCGGCCGAGTGTGAAGCCGCCGAAACCGGAGAATTAAAGTTATTTCCTTTTGCCAACGTGCGCCGGCTGGCAGTTGGCCACGCGACGGCACCGCCGGATCAGAAACGGGTGAACCGAGATTTTTTTCAGGGATTGTAATTTAGCCATGGCCCGAGCCAGCGCTCCATTTCGGAATTGGATTTGCCTTTGCGTTTCGCCAGATCTTCAACTTGATCTCTACCGAGTTTACCAACTGCAAAGTATTTCGATTCCGGATGTGCGAAATAAAGTCCGCTCACCGAACTGCCAGGCCACATCGCAAAACTTTCGGTGAGCTTGATGCCAGTGTGCTGCTCCGCGTCGAGCAAGTCCCAGAGAATTCCTTTCTCCGTGTGGTCAGGGCAGGCGGGATAACCGGCGGCTGGTCGGATGCCGCGATATTTTTCCTGAATCAAATCGTCGGTCGTCAGCTTTTCCAGTTTGCCAAAACCCCATTCGTCGCGGACGCGCTTGTGCAAAAATTCCGCGAATGCTTCGGCCAGGCGATCCGCAATGGCCTCGGCCAAAATCGCGTTGTAATCATCATGCGCCGCTTTGAATTTCTCAACGATTTCTTTCAAGCCGTGACCGCTCGTGACGGCGAACGCGCCGATGTGATCGGGCTGCGCGGTGGCTTTCGGCGCAATGAAGTCGGCCAGACAATAATTCGGCGTGCCGTCGCCTTTCTCAATTTGCTGGCGCAGGAAATGGAATGTCGTCCGCAAATGTTTGCGCGAACCGTTCGTGTAAATTTCCACGTCATCGCCGACGGCGTTCGCGGGAAATAATCCGTAAACCGCTTGAAGTTTCAGCGATTTGTTGGCGACAAATTCCGCGAGCATTTTCTGCGCATCGGCAAACAGCTTGGTGGCTTCCTCGCCGTGTTTCTCGTGCTGGAGAATTTTGGGATACACGCCGCGCAGTTCCCACGTGTGGAAGAACGGCGTCCAATCAATAAATGGCACCAGCTCCTCGATTGAAACGCTGAACGTTCCGGCGTGGCCGTGCGACGAACCGCAATCACATTTGCCGGGATTGAAGGCCCCAGATGAAAGTGTGCGCACACCGGTAAATTCCGGTTTCGGTAAGTGCTCGTATTTTAATTTCGGCGCATTAGCGCGGGCGGCTTCGAGTGAAAGTAGTTTTACCGCCGTTCCGGCATGTTGTTCGCGAAACTTTTCGTAATCAGCCCGGAGCTGTTTTACGAACGTCGCCTTGCCGTCTTTGCTCAAGAGGCTGCTCGTCACCGGCACGGCGCGGCTGGCGTCGAGAACATGAACCACCGGCTCGCTATAATGCTGCGCCACTTTGACCGCCGTGTGCGCGCGACTGGTGGTCGCGCCGCCGATGAGCAGTGGAACCTTGAATCCAGTCCGCTCCATTTCGCGCGCGACGTGAACCATTTCGTCCAGCGACGGCGTGATGAGGCCGCTCAGGCCGATGATGTCGGCCTTTTCCAACTTCGCGCGCTCCAGAATTTTTTCGCACGGCACCATGACGCCCATGTCAATGACCTCGTAGTTATTGCAGGCCAGCACGACGCCGACGATGTTCTTGCCGATGTCGTGCACGTCGCCTTTGACAGTCGCCAAAACAATCTTGCCTTGCGCCTTCACGACTTCGCCGCGCGCGACCATCGCGGCTTTCTCGGCTTCCATGAACGGCGTGAGATACGCGACGGATTTTTTCATCACGCGCGCCGACTTCACGACTTGCGGCAAAAACATTTTACCTGCGCCGAACAGGTCGCCGACGACGCTCATGCCGGCCATCAACGGGCCTTCGATGACCGTCAAGGGCTTGCCATATTTTTTCAATGCTTCCTCGGTGTCGGCATCAACATAGAGGTCAATGCCTTTCACCAACGAGTGCGAAAGCCGCTCCTCGACCGTGCCCTTGCGCCATTCTTCTTCGACTTTTTTGTCGCTCGCCGTCGTGCCGGCGCTGGCGGCTTTCAGCTTTTCGCCAAACGTCACCAACCGCTCCGTTGCGTCGGGCCGGCGATTGAGCAAAACGTCCTCGACCAGCTCTTTCAGCTCCGGCTCGATCTCTTCGTAAACTTCCAACATGCCCGCGTTCACAATCGCCATGTCCATGCCGGCTTTGATGGCGTGGTAAAGAAACGCGCTGTGCATCGCTTCGCGCACGGGGTTGTTGCCGCGGAAACTGAATGAGACGTTCGACAAACCGCCGCTGACTTTCGCGTGCGGTAAATTGTTTTTGATCCAGCGCGTGGCTTCGATGAAATCCACGGCATAATTATTATGCTCCTCAATGCCGGTGCCGACGGTGAGGATGTTCGGATCGAAAATAATGTCCTCGGGCGGGAAGCCAACTTCGTCCACGAGAATTTTGTAGGCGCGTTCGCAGATGCGAATTTTGTCCGCCAGCGTCGCGGCCTGGCCTTGCTCATCGAAAGCCATCACGACGACCGCCGCGCCGTATTTCAAAACCTTGTGCGCGTGTTCGCGGAATTTCGCTTCGCCTTCTTTCATCGAAATGGAGTTGACGATGCCTTTGCCTTGAACGCATTTCAGACCGGCTTCGATGACTTCCCATTTCGACGAGTCCACCATGAACGGAACTTTGGCAACCTCCGGCTCGCTGCCGAGGAGTTGCAAAAAACGCGTCATCGCGGCGACGCCGTCAATCATCCCTTCGTCCATGCAGATGTCGATGATGTTCGCGCCGTTCTCAACCTGCTGGCGCGCGACGGCGACGGCTTCCTCGTATTTGTTTTCCTTGATCAGCTTGGCAAACTTCGGCGAACCCGCGACGTTCGTGCGCTCGCCGATCATGATGAACTGCCCAATCTGCTGCGTGAACGGCTGCGAGCCGCTCAAACGCAACGGAATCGCCGCGCCGGTGGAGAACTTGGTTTCCGTTTTTGGTTGGCGTGGCGGTTTGTTGGCCAGCGCTTTTGCAATCGCCGCGATGTGTTCGGGCGTGTTGCCGCAACAACCGCCGGCAATATTGATTAAATTGCTCGCGGCAAATTCACCGAGAAAATTGCCCATGTCTTCCGGCTGCAAATCAAAACCGGTCGGCGAAAGCGGATTCGGCAAGCCGGCGTTTGGATAACACGAAATCGCAGTGTCGGATTTTTCCGCAAGCTCCGCAAGAAACGGCCTCATCAAGTCCGGGCCGAGCGAGCAGTTCAGGCCGATGGCAATCGGCTTGACATGTTTCATCGCGTTCCAATACGCTTCAATGGTCTGCGCGGAAATCATCGTCTCGCCCCCGCGACCGACAGCGGCAGAAATCATGATCGGCAGAATTTTTTTATCCTGCTCGAAGACTTCCTGAATCGCCACGAGTGCGGCTTTGGCGTTGAGCGAATCAAAAATTGTTTCAACGAGTAAAATGTCCGAGCCGCCCGCGATGAGCGCGCGGACTTGGTTCACGTAAGCCGCTTTGACCTGATCGAACGTGCAAACGCGGAAACCGGCGTCGTCGGCATCGGGGGAGTTGGACAGCGAAACCGTCAGCGGTCCGACCGCGCCAGCCACGAAACGCGGACGACCGGTTTGGTTCGCGATGCGGTCGGCCCATTCGCGGCATTGTTTGGCGGATTGCTCGTTGATCTCCCAGGCAAGGTCGTTGAGGAATTTATTTTCGATGACACCCTGGTAAAACGCAGGGTCCTTCCGGCCACCGTGTTCGCGCGGATCGTCCACGAAAAATTCGCTCTGGCCGATGCTCGTCGCGGAAAAAGTATTGGTCTCGATGATGTCCGCGCCCGCCTCAAGAAAGCGGCGGTGAATGTCGCCAATCGTGCCGGGTTGTGTCAGCGAATAAAGGTCGCCGTTGTTCTTCAGGTCCTTTTTGGAATCCTTGAACCGCTCACCGCGAATCTCCGCCTCGCCCAAGCCGTAAGCGCGGATCGTAGTGCCCATCGCACCGTCCAGGATGACGATGCGTTCGCGGAGCGCGCGTAGGAGAAGGTCGGAATGGTTCGACATGGCGGTAAGATAATCGTCCATGCTGGAAACTCAAATCAAAAATCAACGTATCCTGATTTGATGATATGATACAATATTTGGCTGTTTCTTGGCGTTTTTTCACCGCTCATTGTTTTTTGGCTTTCCAATCATTGACTCTAATGGCGCGTTTGATATTTTCACGGCTCGTTTCACTGACGAAATCACCTTAAGAAAATTGAATTTATGGCCAAATCAAAATCCAACAAATACGTTTACACCTGGGGCAACAAAAAAGCCGACGGCGACGGCTCGATGAAGCCGCTGCTGGGCGGCAAAGGCGCGAACCTCGCTGAAATGACCCGCATCGGTCTGCCCGTGCCTCCTGGTTTCACCATCACCACCGAGGTCTGCACTTACTTTTACGCGCACAAGAAGACCTATCCCAAGGAACTTCAGGCGCAGATGGAAGCCGGCGTTGCCAACATGGAAAAAATCATGGGCACGAAATTCGGCGCCACCAGCGGAATGCCTCTGCTCGTCGCCGTGCGCTCCGGCGCGCGCGACTCGATGCCCGGCATGATGGATACGATTTTGAATCTCGGCTTGAACGACCAATCCGTCGTCGCGCTGGCGGAGGCCACGAAGAATCCGCGCTTCGCGTGGGATTGTTACCGCCGTTTCATCCAGATGTATGGCGACGTGGTGATCGGCGTGCAGAAGCGCGCCAACGAAGACCACGAACCGTTTGAAACCGTCATCCACGAATTCAAGCACGAGAAATATCACAAGGACATCGTTGACTCCGAGTTGACCGCCGAAGACCAGGCCGAACTCGTCAAGCGCTTCAAGGCGCTCGTCAAGGAACGCACCGGCAAAGATTTTCCGACGAACCCGTGGGATCAGCTGCGCGGCGCCGCCGGGGCCGTGTTCGGTTCTTGGATGAACGACCGCGCGATCGTCTATCGCCGCAAATATAACATTCCCGCCGAATGGGGAACCGCCGTCAACGTGCAGGCCATGGTGTTTGGTAACACCGGCAACGATTCCGGTTCCGGCGTGGCGTTTACGCGCAACCCGGCAAACGGCGCCAACGAATTCTACGGCGAATTTCTTATCAACGCGCAGGGCGAAGACGTCGTCGCTGGCGTCCGCACGCCGGAACCAGTGCTTAAGCTCAAAGATCAGATGCCCAAGAGCTACGCGGAACTCATGGCCGTGCGCAAGACTTTGGAAAAACATTTCAAGGATGTGCAGGACATCGAATTCACCGTCCAGAGCGGCAAATTGTTCATGCTCCAGACGCGCAACGGCAAGCGCACCGCTGCCGCCGCGTTGAAGTTCGCCGCCGACATGGTGAAGGAAAAATTGATTGATCCCGAAACCGCCGTGTTGCGGAATCCGGCGGATCAGCTCGACCAATTGCTCGCGCCGATTTTTGATCTGGCCGAAGTCAAGAAAGCCACCATCATCGCCACCGGTTTGCCGGCGGGTCCCGGCGCAGCGTCCGGCAAAATTTATTTGAATGCCGAACGCGCCGTTGAAGCCGAGAAGAAGGGCGAAAAAGTTTTGCTCGTCCGTCTTGAAACTTCCCCGGAAGATTTGCGTGGCATGATCGCGGCGGAAGGCATTCTCACCGCTCGCGGTGGTGTCTCCTCGCACGCGGCGCTCGTCGCCCGTCAGATGGGCAAAGTTTGCGTGTGCGGCGCGGCGGCGGTTCATGTGGATTACGACAAGCAGACCGTCACCATCAGCGGCCAGACGTTCAAGGAAGGCGAATACCTGTCCATTGACGGCACCGCCGGCACGGTTTACGCGGGCGAAGTCAAAACCGCGCCGTCCGAAATCATCGCTGGTCTCATTCACGGCGACAAGGCCGCGCAGGCCACCGAGAAGTTCAAGAACTACGTCCAACTCATGAAGTGGTGCGCGCAGTTCACGCGGCTCTCCGTCCGCACGAACGCCGACACGCCGGAGCAGACCAGCAACGCCGTCGCCTTCGGCGCGGTGGGCATCGGTTTGACCCGCACGGAACACATGTTCTTTGAAGGCAATCGCATTGATGCGATGCGCGAAATGATTCTGGCGGACAATCTGGCCGCGCGCGAAGAAGCGCTCGCCAAGCTGTTGCCGTATCAGCGCGAAGACTTCTTCGGCATCTTCAAGGCGCTGAAAGGATTCCCGGCCACGATTCGTTTCCTCGATCCGCCGTTGCATGAATTCCTCCCGAACACGAAGGAATCGCAGATGGACCTCGCGCGGAAGCTCAACATTCCCGTCGAGAAAATCATCAACCGCGTGCACGAACTGCATGAGTTCAATCCGATGCTTGGTTTCCGTGGCTGCCGCCTCGGCATCAAGTTCCCGGAAATCACCCGCATGCAATCGCGCGCCGTGTTTGAAGCTGCGGCCGATGCGCAGAAACAAGGTTTTAAACCGAAGCCCGAAGTCATGATCCCGCTCGTCGGATTCAAACGCGAACTCGACTTGCAGGTGGCCATCGTTCACGAAGTCGCCGCCCAGGTGATGAAGGAAAAGAAAGTGAAGTTCACCTATCACGTCGGCACGATGATCGAAGTTCCGCGAGGCGCGCTCACGGCAGACGAGATCGCGCAGACGGCGGAGTTCTTCAGCTTCGGCACGAACGACCTCACGCAGACCTGCCTCGGCATGTCGCGCGACGATTCCGGTTCCTTCCTCGGCGCCTACACCGAGAACGAGATCATCAAGAAAAATCCGTTCGCTTCGATTGACCAGACCGGCGTCGGCCAGCTCATCGAGATCGCCGCGAGGAAGGGCAATGCCACGCGCCCCGGCATCAAGCTCGGCATCTGCGGCGAACACGGCGGCGATCCCGATTCCGTGAAATTCTGTCATCGCGCCGGCCTCACTTACGTGAGTTGCTCACCGTTCCGCGTGCCGGTGGCCCGATTGGCTGCTGCGCAGGCCGCCATCGAAGAGAAGCGCAAGACGAAGGTCGCGAAGAAAAAGTAATTGGATTTGCAACTTCCAACGCCGCTCCGGGAAACCGGGGCGGCTTTTTGTTTCATCTTTCGGCTTTGAACTTGGGCTGCGCGAATCTAGCCTGACACCATGTTTCGTCCCTGCATTGACCTGCATGAAGGCAAAGTGAAGCAGATCGTCGGCGGCTCGCTTGGCGACGCCGGCATGCGCACGAATTTTATCTCCGAGAAATCCGCCGCGTGGTTCGCGGAAATTTACCGGCGCGACCAGTTGTCCGGCGGCCACGTCATCATGCTCGGCGCGGGCAATGAGACGGAAGCCCGCGCCGCTTTGAAGGCATTTCCAGGCGGACTGCATCTCGGCGGCGGCGTAAATGCGTTGAACGCGCGCGGCTGGCTCGATGCCGGCGCGTCGCACGTCATCGTCACAAGCTGGGTGTTCCGCGAAGGCCGCGTGGATTGGGCACGGCTGGACGAACTGGTCAATGCCATCGGCAAGGACAAGCTCGTGCTCGATTTGAGCTGTCGCAAGCGCGGCGACGAATACTTCGTCGTCACCGACCGCTGGCAGAAATTCACCGAACTTGCAGTGGATGCGGGGACGCTCAAAAGGCTTTCCGGCTTCTGCGCCGAATTTTTGATCCATGCCGTGGACGTGGAAGGTTTGTGCCGCGGCATTGACGGCGAACTGGTCGAGAAGCTGGGCCGCTGGACGCCGATTCCGATGACCTATGCCGGCGGCGCGAATTCATTCACCGACCTGGAAACTGTCACGAAGTTGGGGCAGGGGAAGGTGGACCTGACCATCGGTTCCGCACTCGACATCTTCGGCGGCAGCGGCGTGAAATACGAGGACTGCGTGAAGTTCAATCAGTCGTTGAATCGTTAAAAAGTTAAACCGTCAAATCGGTTTCCCAATTCAACGGTTCAACCATTCAACTGTTTGACGAATTACGATTTGGCCGGCTCGATCTTGGTCGGCGTCAAAACTTCTTTGCCGTCCTTTTCCTCGACCGTGCCGGTGACGGTTACTTTCTCCGTGTCGCCGTGACAGACAGCGTCATGCGCATCCTTGCTGGTGTCATTGTGGACGAGGTAATAATTGACCGTCTTTCCGTCCTGTGTGACCTGGACGACGTTCTGGCATTTGTCCGTGATATGCAGCGTGCATTTGCCGCAGACCATGTTGCCCGTGATGGTGATGGCCTTGCCCGCGTCATCCGCGAGCAGGCGTGACGCGCCGAACGCCAGCATCAGGCCGGCGGCGACCGCGAGGATCAATTTAGATGTTTTCATAGGTGGTTTGGTTTTGTCTAACAGAACAAGAGACACGCTAACACATTCCGGCGTTCAAGCAAATCAGCCCTGAACCTGGCCGGCCTTGGGCGTGGCAAAAAGTTCGGCGATGACAATCTGAAATTCCGGCACCAGCTTTTCCGCCAGGATCTCGCTGCCCGCGAGAATACCCATGAGCACCAGGCCGAATTCCGTGTTGTGGTATATCTCCACGTTGTCGTAGCGCGGGTCCACCATCCAGAGGCGCGGCACGCGGGCATGCTCATAAACCTCCTTCTTGATGACCGTGTCGGCATGATGGTCGCCCGTGTGGACGATCTCCACGGCCAGCCAGAGCTTGCCGGTGGCCGTTGTGATGAGCGCGAGGTCGGGGCGGATGGCGGTGGTGCGCGACACCTGGACCCTGGTGCGCGGCGCGAGGAGCTGCGTGCTGTTCAGGTTGGCCACGCTGGCCGCCATCGCGGCGTGCAGGCGGGCGCAAATCTGTTCGTGCCGGGGACCGGGCGCGGAACGCGGCAACGACGCGCCCTCCAAAATCTCTTCATACGGCTGGCTCATTGGTCGTAGAAAGAAAGCATTGATTGGTGTTTCCGGCAAGCGACGATTTTTTACCCCACCGCCTCGCGCATCGCGTCGAACAGGCTTTTACCGACGGCCGCGCTTACGGGGGTTTTATCTTTCTCCTCGGCGTGTTCCACCAGCTCCTCCGGCAGTTCCTTGAGGAAGCGCGAGGGATGGCACGGCAGCAACTGCCCGTATTTCTTCCGGCTCGCGCAATGGCTGATGGTCAGCATCAGCATCGCGCGCGTGACCGCCACATAAAACAGCCGCCGCTCCTCGTCCAGCGTGCCTTCCATGGTCGAGCGCGTGTGCGGCAGCAGCCCGTCCTCCAGCCCCACGATGAACACGCGCGGAAACTCCAGCCCCTTGCAACTGTGCATCGTGATGAGCGTCACGACGTCGCCTTTTTCCTCCTCATCTTCGCGGTCGGAATCCAGCGTGATGTCCTCCAGAAATTCTTCCAGTCGCTCAAACGGCGCCTTGCCGGCGGGAAAGTTTCCGTCCAGTGTGGTGGTCAGATCGCGCAGGTTGCGGACGCGGGCGTCGCCGGCCTCGGGGTCCTTTTCCTGCCGGCGCAATTCCAGCAGGTAGCCGGATTCGTCGAGAAACTTGTCCGCCCACATCTGCAACACCTTCGGCTCGTGCTTCACCATCTCGTTGTGAAGCTGCGCCCGCGTGCGCTCGATGAATTCCAAAAAGGTGGCGAGGCATTCCTGCGTGCGCTTCTGGAACGTTACCTGCACGAGCGGATTTTTCATGGCGGCGAACACGGAGCAATGCCGTTCCTGGCTGGCGGCGAGCAGACGTTCCATCGTCACGTCGCTCAAGCCGCGCGCGGGTGTGTTGGCAATGCGCAACAGGCTGATGTCGTCGTGCGGATTGATGAACATCTTGAGATACGCGAGAAAATCCCGGATCTCGCGCCGGTCAAAGAAACTCTGTCCGCCGATGAGATGATAACGCACGCCGGCCTTGCGCAGCGCCGTTTCAATCGGCCGCGACTGGATGTTCGTGCGGAAGAGAATCGCATTCTCCTTCCACGAAATCCGATTGGCGAGTCGGGCGAATTCGATCTGGCCGACCAATTGCGTCGCTTCCTCGTCTTCATCAGTGCAGGCGCGCAGCAGGATTTTGGTGCCCTGACCTTTCTGCGACCAGAGCGACTTGGCACGGCGGCGCGTGTTGTTTTTGATGAGCGCGTTGGCGGCGGTCAAAATCGTGTTGGTCGAGCGGTAATTCTGTTCGAGCTTCACGATCTTCACCTCGGGATAATGCTTTTCCAGGTCGAGCAGGTTGGCGATCTCCGCGCCACGCCAGCCGTAAATGCTCTGGTCGTCGTCGCCCACCACGCAAAGATTGCGATGCTTGAGCGTCAGCGCGTGGATGAGCTGGAATTGCGTGGCGTTCGTGTCCTGATACTCGTCCGCCATGACGTAGCGATATTTCGCGCGGCAGGCTTCCAGCACATCGGGAAACTCGTTGAACAGCCGCAGCGTCAGCAGAATCAGATCGTCGAAATCCACGGCGTTGCAGGCGCGCAAGGCGGATTCGTAGCGCGTGCGGATGTGTTCGGCCAGCGCGCGGACGCTCGGATCGGCAAACGCCGCGGAGCGTTCGCCGCCGTTCTTGAACTTGCTCAAAAGCGCAAGGATCGCCGCCGGATCGGTCTTCTCGCCCTTGGCGGAAATGCCGCTCAAGATTTTCTTCACCGCGCCGAGCTGTTCCGATTCGTCGTAGATGACGAAGTTGCGCTTGTAACCCAGCCGCTCGATGTGCTGCCGCAAAATGCGGACGCACAGCGAATGGAATGTGCAAATCGTCGGGCGCGGTTCCTTGTCATCCTTTTGCCTTCTGCCTTCAAACTTCTGACCTCGCTTGGGCAGCAGCTTGTTGATGCGTTCCTGCATTTCGCGCGCGGCCTTGTTGGTGAACGTGACGGCAAGAATATTTTCCGGCGCGACGCCCTTGTCAATCAGGTGCGCGATGCGGTAGGTGATGACGCGCGTCTTGCCCGTGCCCGCGCCGGCCAGAATGAGCACCGGGCCGTTGATGGTTTCAGCGGCCAGCCGTTGCTGCGGGTTGAGTGAACTCAAATTTGCCATGAGCGCGCGGAGTGTAATTTCAGAGTGGAGCAATGCAAGTGCGACTGTAACAATTTAATCGCTCGCGACCCACTTACGTTCTTCCGGTGAAAGAATTTTCCATTTTCCCGCCGCCAAGTCGCCCAGTTTCAAGCCGCCAATCCGCACGCGCATCAGGCGCAACGTCGGATGGCCGATGGCCGCCGTCATGCGCCGCACCTGACGGTTCTTGCCTTCGATCAATTCCAGACCAATCCAGCAATCCGGCACGCTCTTGCGGAAGCGGATCGGTGGCACGCGCGGCAGAATTTCCGGCTGCGGTTCCAGCAGCCATGCGCGGCAGGGCAGGGTTTTCCGGTCTTGAATCGAAATGCCAAGCCCAAGCTGTCGCAAACTTTCTGACGTCGGAATCCGCTCGACCTGCGCCCAATACTCGCGTTCGTGCGCGTGGCGGGGATGCAGGAGACGTTCGTTCCATTCCGGCTCATCGCTCAATAGCAGCAGGCCTTCGGAATCCGCATCGAGCCGGCCGATGGGATAAACATTTTTTGGAAAGTCGAATTCCTTCAGCGCGCGGTTCGGCGAACCGTCGCTGGTGAATTGCGACAGGACGCCGAACGGTTTGTTGAACGCAATGAGCACGAAAGAAGTTTCAAGTGTCAGGTTTCAAGTTTCAAGTTTTGAAAGCCGGATTTCTTTGTCTTGGTGCCTTGGTGTCTTTGTGGTTAATTTCTCCGCGTGATCCGCAACATCATCTTCGACTGGTCCGGGACGCTGGTGGACGATTTGCCCGCCGTGTTGAAGGCGTCCAACTTTGTTTTGACGCAAGCCGGCAAGGCCGAAATGTCGCTCGATACTTTTCGTGCGGAATTTTCACTGCCGTTCAAGAAATTTTACGACCGCCACACGCCGCATGTGCCGATGACACAGCTCGAGGAATGGTTTCACGCTGAATTCCGGCAGGTGCAGGAGTCTGTCGTGGAACTGCCGCACGCGCGCGATTTTCTGGGATTTTGCCGGAAGAAAAAAATCCGCACATTTCTTTTGAGCACGGTTCACGGCGACTATTTCAAAATCCAATGCCGCGGCAACGGTTTTGACTCGTTCATTGACCGGCCTTACACGGATGTTTGGGACAAGCGTGAAAAAATCCACGACATCCTCGCGGCAAACAATCTCGAGCCGGACGAAACGCTGTTCATCGGCGACATGGAGCACGATATTGAGACGGCCAAACACGGCGGCGTTCATTCCTGCGCCGTGCTGACCGGCTACAACACGGTGTCGCAGCTCCGCGCCGCCGGGCCGGACTTGATTGTCGAGCACCTCGGCGAATTGCGCCGTGTGCTGGAGCAAAATGATTTAAATTTGTGCAAAACAGCACAGCCGCACATTCCGGTTTCAACCGTCGGCGCGTTGATTTTCGACGGCGCGGGCAATGCCTTGATGATTCGCACGCACAAATGGTCGAACAAATGGGGCATTCCAGGCGGCAAGATCAAATGGGGCGAAACCTCAGAAGCCGCGCTGCGCCGCGAAATCAAGGAAGAGACAGACCTCAAAGTGAAGGACATTGAATTTGTGCTCGTGCAAGATTGCATCCACTCGAAGGAGTTTTATCACGACGCGCATTTCGTGCTGCTGAATTACACCTGCCGCTGTGCCGGCAAACCGAACGTGCTCTTGAATGACGAAGGGCAGGAGTTCCGCTGGCTCTCGCTCGCTGAAGCAAAAAAATTGAAACTAAACAAGCCGACTAAGATTCTAATTGATGCCGTCTTGAAAACCAAAATCGCAAATCGCAAATCGTTAATGTCCCGAATCTCCATCGTTGATCTTGAAGTGTTTTACCGCGTCGGCGTGCCGGACGCGGAACGCGCGCAGCCTCAGCGGTTGCTGCTGACGATTGAAATGGAATCCGATTTTTCCGCCGCCGAAAGCGATTCCATTGAGGACACGATTGATTATTTTACCGTCACGAAGCGGCTCCTGAAGTTCGGAGACGGAAAAAGCTGGAAGCTGATTGAAAAGCTTGCCGCCGACATCACCGATATGATTCTGGCCGAGTTCCAACCATCGGCCGTCACGGTGGAAGTGAAAAAATTCATCATCCCGGAGGCGCGGCACGTTTCCGTCAGTTTGACGAAGCGACGGAACTGAATTGCTGCCCGTCCATCGCCTGCAATTTCCAGCCGGATTTGCCCGTCGTAATTTTTACCGCGCCGGATTCGCGGGTGTGAATCACGGGAAGCTGTGTTCGTTCCAGCCTTTCCTTCAATGCGCGGCCGGCGCGACGGTTTGCCGGGAATTCCGAGTCGGCCACGACAATGACTTTTGGCTGAACCGCATCCAGTAGCGCGTTGCAAAGCGGCTCGCCTTCATTTGGCAAACCTGCGATGACAATATCCGCGCACAAACCATTTGTGCTTTCGAGCAAGGCGCTCTGGCCATCGCGTCCCAAATCCGACAGCAGCAAAATTCTCGTGCCTTGGAAAGTGCCAAGCAGCACGAGTGAATTGTCGTCCGCGCGCGGAAAATTATTTGTCGCCGGCGGCCACAAGATTTGCCAGCAGCCGGTTTGGTTGCCGAACTTCAGGATTTTGTGGCGTGCCTGCGGCTTTTCAAATTCGGAAACAATTTCATTGTAAGCGCCGGAGCGGAAATGAACGGGGCTGGTCCACAATTCGTCGACGCCGAAAAGTTCGTCGAGTGAAAGCGCGCCGCCGACGTTCCGCATGTCGCCTTCGGTCAAAATGAGCCGAGGAACAGTATTTACACCTTGCGCGCGGAGAAATGGTTTGAGCGTGAAGCCGACGGCGTTTTCATCGCCGCAGTTCACAAGCCAGTCGTTCTTTCGACCGGCGGCATCCACGAAAACGGCTTGGCCGCCGTTGAGCGGCAGCAAGGTGATTTCGGTTTCGCCGCGCGATTTTTCCCAATGCCAGAAATAAATTCCTGCAATCAAAATTAAAATCATCGCGCTCCCGATTCGCCGGCGCGGCGCGAACAACCAGCTGCTCAACGCGCCGACAAGCACCGCGTAATAAAAGGCAATCGTCCACCACGACGGCGCGGGCACATAAAAATATGCGCCGGGAATTTTTGTGAACCATTCACTCACGACGGTCATCGCCGACATGAAAAACCAGGCGGCGTTGTTGAAGAGAACGGCGGCGAATGGAAACCACGCGCCGCAGACCAGCGCGCCGAGATTGCTCATCAGCGCGAGCGTGCCAAGCGGCACGGCGACGATGTTGGCAAACGTCGAAATTGGGCTGAAGAGGTGGAAATACGTTGCCGAAAGCGGAATCGAGCCAACCCACGCGGCGAACGAGAGCGAACAATAGCGTGCCAGCAGCCGCAAAAATGAGATAAGCGAGCGCCGCCATTGCGGAAGCAGTTCATTCGGCAGCAACGGATCGTGCTGCAGCAGTTGGTCGGAAATCTTATTCAGCGGCGGCGTCAGCAAACCGATTACGAGCACGACGAAAAACGAAAGCTGGAAGCTGGCTTCAAAAAGCTGGCGCGGCTCCCACAACAAAATGATGAGCGCGGCGGCGGCGAGTGAATTGATCAAATTGGCCGGCCGTTTCAGTGACCAGCCGCCAAGGACGATGGTCATCATCACCGAAGCGCGGATGGCGGACGATTCCCAGCCGGTCGCGGCAGTGTAAAACCAGATCGCCGGAATCGCGATGAGGCCGCACCAGGCGCGCGAAATTTGCAGCACGCGCAGCAGGGCGACGAGCATTCCCGAAATCAATGCGATGCGAAGTCCGTCGATGGCAAATAAGTGCATCGTGCCGGCACGCAAAAACGGTTCGCTGATGTCACCGGTGAACGCGGTGCGCCAGCCGAGCGTCATTGCCCACAAAAGTTTCAGCGGCTCGTCTTCGACCGGCAGGCCGAGCGCGAGCGTGCGTTTCGACCAGTTCAAAAACCGGTCGGTGAGCGGCGGCACAGTCAAAATGGGTTGACGCAATTGCCAGTCGTTGGTGGAGCCGGTTTTCAATTCATAATAAATTCCGCGCGTCTGGAGATAATCGCGGTAATCAAAAAGTCCCTCGGCGAGCGGCGGCGGCGAGCGGGCGATGACGCCGGAAATTTCCACGCGTTGCCCGGCAAAGTAATTTTCCGGCAGCGCGGTCGGCGTCGTGACCACGATGGTGCCAAAGGTCGGCTGCCAGTTTTCGCCAAACCGCAATTCGCTGACACGAACTTGGACGAGCGAATGTTCCGTCGGTTCGCCATTGCGTTCAGCGATTTTCAAGTGTGGTGATTCTGCCAGCGTCCCGCGCACTGTGACGATGGCGTCGGCATTGGCGATGACATCGCGCAAATCATTTGGTGAAATAACGGCGGTGTGCAGAACCAGATTCGTCCAGCCGGCGAGCGCGAGCAAGGACCAGATCAAAAACCGGCGGAATTTTGCGAGGACCAGCGCGAGGGCGCAGATGCAGAACGTGACGGCAAACAGTCCGGCCAGCGGTGGCTGGAAAATTTCCCCAAGGAACAAACCGGCGACGTAGCAGGAGGCGACGGCGACGAACGGATGTTTCATGATTCCCTTTTTTGCGGTCGCTTCCGAAAATGCTGAATGAACCAAAGCGCGAGCAGCCCGATGGCCCCGCCGGTCGTGTCAATCAGCACGTCCGAAAACAGCGGCGTGCGCGTCGGCACGAAGCTTTGGTGAAATTCATCGCTCGCGGCGTAAAGAAACACCAGCAGCAGCGTGCCGCCGACTTTCGGCCACGACCACGCCGGCAGTTTGCTTTTGGAAACATGCAGCGCGCGCCAGAGCAGCAGCGCGAGGATGGCGTATTCGGTCAGGTGACAGCATTTGCGGAAGATGTGGTGAATGATGTCAACATTCGCCTGCGACAGGTTCGGAAAGAGCCAGTGCAGCAGCGGTTCAAAGAACCGTGACGAATGTTCGTAGGAATGGGAATCGCTTGACGCTGTGAAAATCAGCGCCATCCAGAGCAGCACCGGCAGCCAGAATTTCAGGAACACATGCAACTTGGGCATGACGGATGAAACCGCAAATCACGGCACCGGCGCAATCAGAATGTGATTGGATTTGCCAAACCGCGCTGCATTTGGCACAGAAAGATGCTCGATGAAAAATTTTATTTATGCTCAAGCTCGGCGTCAACATTGACCACGTCGCCACGCTGCGCGAGGCGCGGTATCGCGGACGTGGTTTCGGCGAACCGTGTCCGGTCGAGGCCGCGCGGATTTGCGTGGCGGCGGGCGCGCATGGCATCACCGCGCACCTGCGCGAGGACCGGCGGCACATTCAGGACCGCGATGTCTGGGAATTGCGCGAGAAAGTCGAAACGCGCCTGAACTTGGAGATGGCTAACATTCCGGAAATCATCGCCATCGCGCTGGAAGTGCGACCGGCCATCGTCTGCATTGTGCCGGAACGGCGGCTCGAAGTGACGACCGAAGGCGGACTCGATGTCGGCGGCGCTGAAAAATCGTTGACCGAAACACGCATTAAAATGAACGACGCGGGCATCGAGGTGAGCTTGTTTATTGCGCCGGATGAAAAACAGATTGAAGCCGCCGCGCGCACCGGCAGCCAGTTTGTGGAACTGCACACCGGCCAGTTTGCGGAAGAGTTTGCGAAGCCGGAAGCCGGAAGCCGGAAGCCGGAGGTTGAATTGCAGCGCCTGATTTCCGGCGCGGAACAGGCGCACGCGCTGGGCTTGAAGGTGAACGCCGGACACGGATTGAATTACGAGAATCTGCCGACGCTGTTCCGCGTGCCGCATCTGGTGGAGTTGAACATCGGTCACAGCATCGTGAGCCGTGCGGTGATTGCCGGGATGGAAGCCGCCGTCAAGGAAATGCTGCGCGTGATGGAAAATTATCGCGGGTGAATTCTAAAGATTTAATGAGGCCAAGACCGGCCAAAAAGCCAGAACAGCGAAGATTCCGATAACAAGGCCAACCAAAGTTAATCGATATACAAACTTTCTATCATTTGTTTCCAAACTAATTCTATTAGCTGCAATATACGCGACACATCCTACGCAGGCCAAAATAGGCAAAAAACAAAAAATAATTACAATAAGAACAAAAAAATCATCTGCTTTTTCGGAAAATCCCGAAACTAAAAGGGAAAATATCAAACTCACTGTAGCAAGTATGACCATTGCGATCGAACATTTCCGAGAGTTCTCGGAAGTTTCTTTGAGTTCCATGCGATTTTTTTCTTCTTTATCCCGTTTTTGATCTTCTTCAAGTTTTCTGGCGGCTTCATTCTCACGAGATTTAATCTGGAGTTTTCGTTGCGCCAGAATCTCGAGTCCAGATTCTTTCGAATTTGTATCCAACGAACTATTACACCATGCTCTTAAAACACCAATTCCTAAAATTGTTTTATTGCAGTGATTTTTCCACTCTAAGCTTGGAAACATTCGATGTTCTAGGGAAAGCGTTGCCACGAAATCTTCCAGTAGCAAAAATTCATAATAAGCTTTAGCTGGATCGAGTTTGAACAACTGTTTTACGTCTTCCAGTGCTGCGCTTATGTCATAAAGGATATTCTGCCTCTCTTCGAGGAGAACCTTTTCCATTTGCTGTCGCCTCTGCGCTTCAGCCAAATTCTGCAACGCAGCGATTTGTTGAATCTGGTTCTGAATGGTCAAATGGCGCTGTCCAACTGCCGCAAGGTTTCCGTTTAGTTCAATGAAACCCTCATTGTTGTTTGCCCAGTCTTGGATCATACCTATTATGCGTTAGGTGAGTGAAAATTTGTAAATACCAATAATCCAACTTGGATCCAAATCATCAAAATCTCCTATTCTGGGGTTCATTACTCTCAATCGTCCGTTATCTTTTGCAAAATATCGAACAACATGCTTATCTGACTCCTTACCATGCCAAAGTGCTCCAAATAAAATCGTTTCTCTATCTGGTGAAAATTTAATTCCCGTGAATTTGCTAATCTGTTCAAACCCCAATCCTATTCTCTTGGCTACTTCAGGGAAATTTTCAGAGTTACAAGCTCCCTCGATATGTTCGCCGCCATTAAACAAATCTAAATTTGCCTGGATGAATTTTTGGTGGTCAAACTGTCTTTTATTGTCAATCAAGAAAGACTCCAAACAAGCCGTAAAACAAGCAAAATCGTTGTATTGAAGAATTTTGGTCATTTTTTGGTTATGTGTTTATTTCCTCTTCAACTCCGCCTTGGTCGCCGCCTGCATCGCGTCCAACTCATCGCGGAATTCCTCCTTCTGTTTCCGTTCCATCCGGTCAATGAACAAAATGCCGTTCAAATGATCCGCCTCGTGCTGCACGGCGCGCGCCAGCAGACCTCCGGCGCGGAACTCAATCACTTTGCCCTTTTCATTCAGCGCCTT
>Ga0181528_10000818_pt1 | contig 20385 bp, 17 predicted proteins | sample PEATcosm2014_Bin_47_FD_119742 | JGI IMG/M metagenome (GOLD analysis project Ga0181528, IMG submission 119742) | Peatland microbial communities from MTU Mesocosm Facility, Houghton, MI, USA - PEATcosm2014_Bin10_10_metaG | ecosystem: Environmental > Terrestrial > Soil > Wetlands > Peat | place...
AATGGCCGCGCGGAAGGCCGCCTGCGGCGTGGGCGACCACTCCAGAATCTTTTTCGCCCAGTACATCCGCATGTAATTGTGCATCCAGCCGGTGTGCAGCATTTGGAGCTGCGCTGCGTTCCACAGCTCGTCATTGGTGCGTGCCTCCTCCAACTCCTTGCGGGTGTATAGGATAGGGCGCGGGTCGGAGGCGTGGGCGCCGAGCGTGCGGTGCGCCCAGGGCTCGGCGCACTCAATGGAATCGTAGACCGGGCAATAGGTGACGAAGTTCGCCGCCAGCTCGCGCCAGGTGATGAGCTCGTCGAGATACTTTTCCTTACATTCCTCCGGAGCGTTCGATTGCCGCACGGCCAGCGCCACGGTAAGCGGCGAGAGCTGCCCAAAGTGCAGGTAGGGCGACAGGCGGCTGGATCCATCCTGCGCGGGGTCGCCCTGGCGCTCGGGATAATGGGCCAGGCGGTGGGCGACGAAGTCCTTGAGTTGCGCCAGCGCCGCCGTAGTTCCGGGCGGGAAGCTATTTACTGGTTGCACGCTGCGGTCGAGCGTTTTCCAATCGTCGAGCAGGACAGGGTCGGCTGTTAGCGACTCCGGCGTGTCGCCCCAGGCGATTCTTGCGCGCGGATTCGAGCAGGGCACAAGGTAATCGTCAAAGTGAGCCTTCAGCCGCGGACGGATGATGCGCGCCGCGTACTGCGCCTTCGCCAGCAGGCGCCTTGGGACGATGACGTCGGCATCCACGGTAAAGAAGGGGATGCGCAGCTTTTTGGACAGCGCCTGGCGCCAGCGCTCGGGCTCGCGTAAAGGGTTCTCATCGCCAATCAGCAGCGCCGCGCCAACCTCATCGCAAAAGGCGGCAAGGTTGTTGTGCGGATGCTGCCGCAGGACGAAGGCCACGTTGCGCGCCTCCAGTTGGCGGGCGGTTTCAGAGAGGCCGCGCAGCATGAAGTCGTAATGGCGCAGGTTGGCCCCGGGAAATGGGACGAGGCCGAAGTAGGCGACGACGGGCAGACCGAGGTGATTGCCAAGCTCGATGGCCAGGTCGAGCGCCGGATTGTCCACCGCGCGCTGCGAGCGCTGCATCCAGTAGACGACGGCGCGCGCGCCCGTGGCGGAGTCGCCTGGACGGCGGATGGTCACACGTTCTTTGTAATAGGCGAGGATGGCCGAAAGCGAAGTCACTCGTTGCTCTCGGCCAGGATGCGGTCGGCCACGGCCAGGGCTTCCACGGCGGGGCGGACGTTGTGCACGCGCACGATGTGGGCTCCGGCCAACACGGCGGCGACGGTTGCGGCCAGGGTTGCATGATCCAACGCCGCATGATCCAGAGCGGAGTGGTCTTGCATGGTGGGCGCAAAGGCGTCCGCGGCGGACTGCGCGGCAGAGCCGATGGCGGAGGCCTGATTCGCGGAAGTAGCGGTGGAAGCGGCGGACGAACTGGTGGCGGAAGCAGCGGTGGGAGTGGATTCCACGCCGAGCAGGGCCAGCCGCTCGCGAATCGTGCGTCCGAGGAAGCTCTTGCGGCTGACGGCCGCCAGCAGCGGACGCCCAAGCAGTTGCAGCTCCGCGAAGTGCGCCAGCAGGGGATAGTTCTCGTCGAAGTTCTTGCCGAAGCCGAAGCCGGGATCGAGCACAATGCGCTGGCTGCCTACGCCGCGCTCCATGGCATGGCCCAGGCGCTTGCGCAACTCATCGCGCACCAGGCCGACGATGTCTCTCGCGGGTGGCTGCAGGCGCCACTGGTGAGGCTGTCCGCGGGTGTGCATCAGAACCGCGCCGCAGCCCAGCTCGGCCAGCATGCGAGCCATGCCGGCGTCCCAGGTAAAGCCGCTCACGTCGTTGACGATCTCGGCGCCGGCCTCCACCGCCGCGCGCGCCACCTCGGCCTTGTAGGTGTCCACGCTGAGGATCGAATTCGGGCGCAGGCGCTTGAGTTCGAGGATGACGGGCAGGATGCGCGCGGCTTCTTCTTCGGCCGTCACGGCCCCGGCCAGGCCCAGCTCGCCGGTGGCGGTGGCAACGCCGGGGCGGGTGGATTCGCCGCCAATGTCGAGGATGTCGGCACCTTCGTCCAACAGGCGCAGGCCGTGCTTGACGGCTAGGCCCGGCGACAGGTGCATGCCGCCGTCACTGAAGGAGTCCGGCGTCACGTTGAGCACGCCCATCACCAGAGTCTGTTCGCCAAGGGCCAGCTTGCGGCGGCCCAGGTCCCATTGAAAGCGCGGTCGCATTACCGGGAGTGTAGCAGGTGAGGGGCTCATGCGGGTGCGCGCACTCTTGCGGGCAATTTGGGCCCGCTAATAAAGCCATTGCCGGCGGCGATATAACGCCAGGGATCGTGCGGCGCAGCCGTGACGTTGATGCGTGTGGTGGCCACGACGCGCGGCTTCAGCTGGCCGTCAGTGGCTATCTCGGCGGATATGTAGAGTGGGCTCGCCTTGGCGCAAAGGTCCAGGCCGTTGTGCGCCGCGCGCGTAATGTCCATGGCCTGCGAGAGCCTGCCCGGGCCGCTGGTGAGCGCCTTGAGCTGCGCTGTGGTCGGCGTCTCGCTTAGATGCAGGCCGCGATTGGCGGCCATCTCGGCCAGTCCGGAGACGGGCTCCAAGGCGCGCAGCAGCACACAGCCGGGATCGCCCTCCGGGTGGCAACTGATGTTGGTGCAGAAGTGATTTCCGTAGATGAAGTAAACGTAGGCGTGGCCCGGCGGACCGAAGAGCACGCGATTGCGCTCGGTCGGTCCGCGATAGGCGTGCGAGCCGGGATCGCGTAGTCCCAGGTAGGCCTCGGCCTCCACGATGCGGCCAACCAGCAGGTGCCGCCCTGCGCGCCGCACCAGCAGCTTGCCAATCAACTGGCGGGCCACGGTGCGCGCATCGCGGAGGAAGAACTCGCGCGGCAGGGGAGTGAATTCCGAGGCCGTCATCTGTAGACCTGCCGAGTGCCCCAAGCGACGATTACCAGGTGCAGAGCAATGGTCAGGCCGAGGGCTAGAGCGTCATAGAAATATCCCACGGCAAGATATCCCTCGGCACCCTGATGAAAAGCCCACCAGCCATATCCGCCCAGGGGCAGAAAGAGCAAAAGCGAGGTCGCCACGCCGGGGTTGTAGCCGCGCTTGGCAATGGCCACGACGATGTGGACCGCGGCGTTCACCAGCAATCCGTAGATGGCGATGAGTCCGAAGCCGGTGTGCACGCGCACGGCCAGCCAAAGAACCACGGCGAAGACCACCCATATGCCGAAGATGTTGATGACGAAGACATCGCGCACAGTGAGTCCGCGGCGCCCGGGGCCAAGCAGGTTGTTGACGTAGCTGCGGAAGCGATCGTCCTCGTGCTCCTCGTACTGGTGGAACATGTAGGCGGGCAGGCAGAGGAATGTGCAGACAAGCGGCAGCGGCCAGCCCTGGGTGAGGAGCGGCGTCAAAGCCAGCAAAAGCGCTCCGGCCAGCACGCCGCCATACACCCAGTTTGCATAGAGCCGGTTGAGCATCGCCGTGGCCGACCTTTCCCCGATCGCGCAGCTACTTATGCGCCTTGAACCAGGCCAGAACCTCGTCGGCGTGGCCTTCCGGCTTGACCTTCCGCCACACGTTCTTGACCTTTCCGTCAGGGCCGATGAAGAAGGTGCTGCGCTCAATGCCCATCACCTTCTTACCGTACATATTTTTCTCTTTCAGCACGTCGTAGAGCTTGGCCACGGTCTTATCGGCGTCAGCCAGCAAGGGGTAGGGCAGCTCAAACTTCTCCTGGAACTTCTTCTGCGCCTTGCTGGTGTCGGGCGAAATGCCGAGCACGGTCAACCCGGCGCGGGTCAGCTTGGCGTAGCTGTCGCGGAAGCCGCAGGCCTCCACCGTGCAGCCCGGCGTGTTGGCCCGTGGGTAAAAGAACAGCACAATGGGTTTACCCTTGAGTGCGGAGAGAGTAATCTCGTCGCCGTTCTCGTCGGGCAGGGTGAAGTCGAGGGCTTTCTCGTTGGTGTCCATGACCAAGTATCTATACCGCAAAGCCGGGTTGGCCGTCACGCTGATGGCGGTCGCATTTTTGGTGGCGGGCGCGGTTTTTTCCGCCCAGGCACAAATCCGCCTGCCGCCGCCGGAGCGGACCACGCCGCGCGCCGTGGCCGTGGTGGAGACCGATGCCCGCGGAGCGCAGCGCATCATCCCCATCACGTTTTTCTACGAGCATCGCTATTACGATGCCGGCCTCTACCGGGCGGCACCCGTCCCTTTGGCCCTGGAGCCGCAGACGGTGTACGAGGTGCAGCAGGCGGGCAAGCCCGTGGGGCTTTTCACCGTATTGAATCCCGTGCAAATGGAAGGCCAGTGGGTGGGCGGCGGCAAGTTCCAGGCGGCCAGCGGGAGTTCTCCGCGCAGGAAGCGCGATGAGCCGGCGGCCAGGGCCGATTCGCCGAACGACCCGAAGCGCCCGGTACTGCATCGCCGCGAGGGCAGCGAGGGCGACGACGAACTGGCGGACGCAGATGTTGGCCATGGCGGAGAGCTCCGCGCTACGCAGCCCGCAGGCGCGGCCGACAACAGCGCCGCAGAAGATCCCGAGCGCCCGCTGCTTCGACGTGGACCCGGCCGCGAAAAACCAGCGGTGGGAGCCGAAACTCGCGAAGCAAAGAACTTGTCTCCGTGGGAGGCCGTACGGCGGGAGGTCGCCATCAGCGATGCGGGCAAAGCGCTGCCCCCGCCTGAGCTTCTCTTTCACTGTTCGCAGGAGGAGCGGGAGACCATCCGCCAACGGGCGCAGCAGCTGGCCGTGGCGGAGCTGAAGCAGGTGGCCGCGGCGCGTGGAATCCCGGTGGAAAAGCTTGGGCCGCCGGGCGAAGAAGACTTCCGCGCCTTGAATTTGAAACACAACGACTTGGAGCACAGCCAGTTGGAAGACAGCGAGTACGCCACCGTGGTGTACTCAGCCAGGTTTACGCCGGCCAGTGCGCTCCGCGGGCAAGCCTCCCCGGGCTGGGTGGTGACCGTGATTGCCCGATACGAGGGCTCCAACTACGGGGGTCAGGCCCTGACGCGCCTCTATGCCGCCATCAGTGATCCGCGCGAACTTGAGCTGTACCCCGAGGTGCGGCCCGTGGACCTGGTGGATGCCGAAGGCCAGGGCCGCTACCTTTTGCTGCTGCGTGAGCAGTCGGCTGGCGGCGTCCGCTGGCGGCTGGGGCGCATCACCCCTTACGAGTTGCAGACAGTCTTCGCCACCGCCGAGCGCTAGGCGAAGGGTTGGCGTTCGCCGGGTGGCTCCGGCCAGAGTGGGATGAAAGCGTAAATATTCACATTTTTCTGCATCCTCCGGGATAGACGAGGAATCCTATGGAGTGCATAGTTGTTTCAACAACTATTTAGATTCCCGGATACTCAGGTTCCCCAAGGAGATCAGAAACCATGAAGAAGCTAGTCGTTTTACTTGCCGTCCTGCTGGCCATCACCGTACCGGCCCTGGCCGTAGACACCTATCACATTGACGGCGCGCACTCGTCCGCCAACTTCACCGTCCGGCACATGGGCATCTCCACCGTGCACGGCCGCTTTGCCGACGTCAGCGGCGTCGTTTTGTTCGATCCCGCGAACCCGACAAACAGTTCGGTTACGGCCGTCATCAAGGTCACCTCGGTGAACACCGACAACGCCATGCGCGACAAGCATCTGAACTCCCCCGATTTTTTTGACAGCGCCAAGTTCCCGGAGATTCGCTTCCAGAGCACTTCCATCAAATCCGTGGGTGGAGACAAGTACGTCGCCGTGGGCAACCTGACCATGAAGGACGTGACCAAGACGGTGGAGATTCCCTTTACCCTGGCCACGGGCAAGGGTATGAAGGGCGAAGCGCGCCTGGGCGTGGAAGCCACCCTCTCCATCAACCGCTTCGACTATCACGTCGCCTACGATCCCACGGGCATGGGCGTCAGCAAGGACGTCAACATCGAGCTGAGCGTCGAAGCCGTGGGCAACTAAGCAGCAACCTGAACCAATTCGCAGAGCAGAGCTCGATTCAACTCCCGGCCAGCGCAAAGGCCGGGAGTTGTCGTCTGCGCGGGAATGCAGCAGCAAAATGGGTGCGTGACCGCACACCAATTGCCGGAGCCTGCCGCTATACTCAATCGCATGGTTTTGCCAAGACTATTTGACGACTCGCCCACCTCGGAGCGGCTGGACCCGTTGCTTGTGGGCACGGTCTTTGCCGGGGGCGCGCGTCATTTCGCGTCCATTGACTCCACGTCACTGGCGGCCATGCAGGCTGGACAGGAGGGCGCGCCTTCGGGCAGTGTCTGGCTGGCCGATGAGCAGACGGCGGGCAAGGGACGCGCCGGGCACCAGTGGCATTCTCCGGCCGGCACGGGGTTGTACCTGTCGGCGCTGCTGCGTCCAAGGCTTTCGCCGGCGGAGGTCATCATCCTCAGCCTGGCCGCGGGTTTGAGTGTGGCCGCGGGCGTCGCCGAAGTTACGGGCCTGGAGGCGGATCTGCGCTGGCCCAACGACGTGCTCTTCGGAGAGCGCAAGTTCTGCGGCATCCTGACGGAGATGAACAGCGAGGCCACGCGCGTGCGCTACGTTGTGGTGGGCATGGGACTCAACGTGCACCAGGAGGCATTCCCGCCGGACCTGGCCGAGATCGCGACGTCGTTGCGCATTGAAACCTGGCGCGGCTTTCCTCGGCCCGATGGGGCGCAGCTGGACCGCTCAAAGTTGGCCGGAGCCATTCTGCGTGCGCTCGACGGCGAGCACCGGGCACTTGAGGCCGACCCGCTGGCGGCGCGCGAGAGCATCCTGCGGCGCTTTGAATCCCAGTCCAGCTACTGCCGGGCGGCCCATGTGTGGGTGGAAGAAGATGGCGGCTACGCTGGCATAACGCGCGGGTTGGACGAGCGTGGATTCTTGAAGGTGGAGACCGCGACGGAAATGCGAACCGTGCTCAGCGGAGGCGTTCGCAAGCACTTGAAGTAACAGTGGATAGATTTTGAATTCGCATTTGTGCCGTACGCCAAGGAGACACTTATGGGGATGGAATTCAAGCTGGAGCAGATCACGCCATTTCAACTCAAGCAGTTTCTTGCTTCACCACAAATGGCCTACGAGTGGGTGATGGATGACATTATGGGCCCGGTAACGGACATGCTCGGCCAGGACAAGATGAAGACAACGATGGAGGAGATGATCGCCCGCACGGAGGAGGCATTCAAGAAGCTGCCGGCGGCAATGCAGAAGGAGGCAGCGCGCTCGGTGGAGGTGATGCGCAAGCAGTACGAGGCCATGCTGAACCCGAAAGAATCAGCAGAGGTGCGTAAACGCTGCGTTCTCGACAAAGACTGGCACGTCCTCCATTACGCAATTAACAAGACGAATGATGCGGGCCAGGAGCCACTATCATGGGCGGTGCTCGGCGGACATGAAATTCCAGACGAAGAGGGCGTGATGGGGTACGGTCCCGTCAAGTATCTTGCGCCAAAGGAAGTGAAGGAGGTAGCAAAGGCCTTGGAGTCCGTTGACGCATCCGCACTTTGTTCCAATCTCGACAAGGATGACGCAAAGAAAAAGGAAATCTATCTGGCGCACACCCTGGGTGATCGAGAGGAGTGGGAATATCTGCCTGAGCTCTTCGAGCGCCTCCGGGAGTTTTATCGCGAGGCTGCTGCGGACGGCAACGCGGTACTGTTGGAGATGTCATAAGATTCTGTTCCGCAATAAGCACACAGCAGCGGCACCAAACCCTCCGGGAGAAGACGATTCGATGATCGGCATGAAGGCCAAGCGCAAGCTGCTCGGATGGATGAACTGGTGGCCTCCGTTGGCCGGGGCGGGTATCCGCGTGCGCCGCATGAGCGCGGACTACCGCGAGGTGGACGTGGAACTGGTGCAGCGCTGGTGGAACACGAACTATGTGGGCGTCCACTTTGGCGGCTCGCTGTTTGCCATGACGGACCCTTTCTACATGCTGATGCTGCTGGAGAACCTGGGCTCGGAGTACATTGTGTGGGATAAAGCCGCCTCGATCCGCTTCCGGCGTCCGGCGAAGGGCACGGTGCGCGCGGAGTTCCGCCTGAGCGAGCAGCAGATTGAAGACGTGCGCCGCCAGGCCGACGCCAACCCCAAGCACGAGCCGGTGTTTACCGTGGAGATCAAGGACCAGGCGGGTGAGGTCGTCAGCGTGGTGGAGCGGACGCTGCACGTGAGAAGAAAGCAGCCGGAATAAGCGCTCATAGGCAGGCCGCGACTCTGTAATTCCATTTTTCTGCACCGCCAATTCTTTCTGTTTCCCCTTTGGCCGCTTCGTCATACACTGGAACGTTCCGCTGGTGGGGCCAGATGGCGCAAGGGACTGGTGTGTCTCCAGCGATAAGCGGCATTTCATAGTTCATACAAACGGCATCGTTTTCAGCAAAATCCATCTCAGCACGACGCAGGACGATATCAATGAATACATTTGGCAGCCGGTCCACGCTTACCGTTGGCGGCAAGCAGTACACCTTCTATCGCATCTCCGCCCTTGACTCGCATGGCTTCAAGACCGCGCGGCTGCCTTTTTCGCTGCGCATATTGCTGGAGAATCTGTTGCGCCGCGAAGACGGCGAGACCGTTACGCCGGAGATGATTCGCGCCGTGGGCGCCTGGGTTCCTTCGGCCACCAGCGAGCAGGAGATCAGCTTTATGCCCAGCCGCGTGCTCATGCAGGACTTCACGGGCGTTCCGGCCGTGGTGGACCTGGCGGCCATGCGTGAGGCGGTAGAGAAGCTGGGCGGCGACGCCAAAAAGATTAACCCCCTGCAGCCGGCCGAGCTGGTCATTGACCACTCCGTGCAGGTGGACGAGTACGGCACTCCGCAGGCCTTTGACCTGAACGCCGCCTTGGAGTTCCAGCGCAACAAGGAGCGCTATGCCTTCCTGCGCTGGGGCCAGGGAGCATTTAAGAACTTCGCCATCGTGCCGCCGGATACGGGCATCGTGCACCAGATCAACTGCGAGTACCTGGCAAGGGTCGTCTTTGTGTTGGAGGCAGATGCTGCTGCGTCGGGTAACGCTGCGCTGCCGGCCGCGGGCGCAGTGGCCTATCCCGACACGCTGGTCGGCACAGACAGCCACACGACGATGGTCAACGGGCTGGGCGTGCTGGGCTGGGGCGTTGGCGGCATTGAGGCCGAGGCGGCCATGCTGGGCCAGGCGGCCAGCATGCTGCTGCCGCAGGTGGTGGGCGTGCGCTTTACCGGAAAGCTGCGCGAGGGCTCAACCGCGACCGATCTAGTGCTGACCGTGACCGAGGCGCTGCGCAAAAAGGGAGTGGTGGGCAAGTTCGTGGAATACTTCGGACCCAGCCTGGCGTCGCTTTCGGCGGCCGACCGCACGACCATCGCCAACATGGCTCCGGAGTATGGCGCGACCTGCGGCATCTTCCCCGTGGATGACGAGACGCTGCGTTATCTGCGCCTGACCGGCCGCAGCGAAGAGCAGATTGCGCTGGTGGAGGCCTACTACAAGGAGCAGGGACTCTTCCATACCGCCAGTTCGCCGGAGGCCGAATATAGCGACGTGCTGCACATTGACCTCGGCCAGATTGAGCCCTCGCTGGCCGGGCCGAAGCGTCCGCAGGATCGCGTTGCGCTGGGCGATGCCGCTGCGTCCTTTGGCAAGGCTCTGCCCACGTTACTGAAGCCCGATGCCAAGATAAAAGAAAAAGCCGCGGGCCGCGCCGACCGCTCCAGTAAGGATCCGGCGACGGCCTTGCGCCACGGTAGCGTGGTGCTGGCGGCGATTACGAGCTGCACGAATACATCGAACCCCAACGTGCTGGTGGCCGCCGGACTGGTGGCCAAGAAGGCCGTCGAGCTGGGCCTGACGCGTCCGGCCTGGGTGAAGACCTCTCTGGCGCCGGGCAGCAAGGTGGTCACGGAATATCTTGAGGCCGCCGGGTTGCAGAAGTATCTCGACCAGTTGGGATTCAACCTTGTGGGCTACGGATGCACCACCTGCATTGGCAACTCCGGCCCGCTGCCACAGCCGGTGAATGACACCGTCGTGGCCAACGGACTGGTGGTGGCCAGCGTGCTGAGCGGCAACCGCAACTTCGAGGGACGCATTCACTCGGAGATTCGCGCCAACTACCTGGCCTCGCCGCCATTGGTGGTGGCCTTCGCCCTGGCCGGAGAGCTGATTGATCCTTACAAGGACGCGATCGGTGAGGGCAAGAACGGTCCCGTGTACCTGAAGGATATTTGGCCGACGCAGAAGGAAGTGGACGAGGTGGTGGCCAAGTGCGTTACCAGTGAGATGTTCCGCACGAGCTACGCCACGGTTCTGGCGGGCGACGCGCGCTGGCAGGGCCTCAAGGTTCCGGCCGGTGACACCTACCAGTGGGACGCCAAGAGCACCTACATCCAGAACCCTCCGTACTTTGAGGGGATGCCCGCCACTCCTGCGGCCGTGCCGCCCATCAAGGGCGCGCGTGTGCTGGCCTGGCTGGGCAACTCGGTGACCACCGACCACATCTCTCCGGCGGGCAACATCAAAAAGGATTCTCCGGCGGGCAAGTATCTTACCGAGCATGGCGTCGGAGTGGCGGACTTCAACAGCTACGGCTCTCGACGCGGCAACCACGAGGTGATGATGCGCGGCACCTTTGCCAACACGCGCATCAAGAACCGCCTGGTGCCGCACATCGAAGGCGGCTTCACCAAGCTGATTCCGGGCGGGCAGGAGATGGCCATCTACGACGCGGCCATGGAGTACAAAAAGCTTGGCGTGCCGGTCATCATCCTGGCCGGTAAGGAGTACGGCTCCGGCAGTTCGCGCGACTGGGCGGCCAAGGGTCCACGGCTGCTGGGAGTGCAGGCCGTCATCGCCGAGAGCTTTGAACGCATCCACCGCTCGAACCTGGTCGGCATGGGCATTCTTCCCTTGCAGTTCCTCAATGGCGAGAGCGCGGAGTCACTCGGCTTGACAGGCGAAGAGAGCTACGAGATCACGGGGCTCGACGTGGCGCTGGCCAGCTTTGCGCCGGGCAAAACCGTGGAGGTCAAGGCCACGGGAGCCGGCGGCAAGACGACCAGCTTCAAGGCCACTCTGCGCATTGACACTCCGCAGGAGGTTCTCTACTACCACCACGGCGGAATTTTGCAGTACGTGATTCGGCAGTTGGTGAAGTAGGCAAAGCGAAGTTTCGGATGTGTTGGAAGTTTCGAAGGTTACGAAATGCAAAAGCAAAGGCGCGGACTGTGAAGTCCGCGCCTTTTTGTTTGCAGTAACAACTGCGAGGATTGGGAATTCGATTGGAGTAGGATAGAGGCGCTCAAGCCGTTTACAGAAAGCACGCAGCTCGGCAGGAACCATGTATGTACAGGCCTGCCCAGGAGAAATATGGAACGCGGGTGGGTGTTTGCACTGATTGTTCTTTGCAGCATGGGTGCCCTTGCTCAACCGCAGGGCGCTTCCGGCTGGACGAAGCTGATTGACGAAGGCAAGTGCAAAGAGGCAGAGAAGCTCTGCACGGCCTCGCTGAATGCCACAAGCATTCTTGAACAAACCGAAGCTCATAAATGCCTTGCCAATGTTGCCCTGTGCGGACACAGCATCATCCAACTGGAAGGCGACGACGTCGGCGGAGGCAACATCCACGGGGGCTATGAGGCGGCGGCGACGGACGAAGCGCTTGCGCACCTGGATGCCGCGCTGAAATTCTCTCCGCAAGACCTTTCCATTCACCAGGGACGATTGCACCTTCTTGAGATTTCAACGCGCTACGACCAAATGCTGAAGGCGATTGAAGAAAGCTGCACGATCTATAAGGGGTCCGGCGCACCGCAGGCCTGGCTCGCTTATGTTGATGAACTGAACGAATCAAGGCAATACCGCATAGCGCTGGAGTTCATGAAGGTTCTTGAGAAGCACTACCCCGATGACCCGGATGTGATTGCCAATGTGGGCGCATTCCTGATGATCCTAAGGCGGGATGCCGAGGCGCTCCCCTACTTGAAGAGGGCGGTCGAGATGGCGCCAAACGACCCAATCAACGTCTGGGACTTGGGCAGAGCGTATGACTATGCCGGCGAAACGAAGCTGGCCGATGAATGGTATCAAAAGGCACTTCCGTTGATGAAGGACCCTGAGGAGTTGCATCACAGCACCTGTATTTATGCTGAATTCGTGGCCACGAAGCTCAACCAAACGGCGCGAGCTTGCGAAATGCAGAAGAAAAATTGTGCTGAAGACCAACAGACGGCTTGCAAAGAAAAGAAGTGAAATCAAACGAGTAAAGCAAAGGCGCGGACCTTAAAGTCCGCGCCTTTTTGTTGTGTGGCGCGCGTGTGAGTTCTACCAGACCTCGCAGCGCTTTTCTGCCGGGCGCACCATGGCCGAGCCCGGCGCGCAGCTAAACGCCTTCTGGAAGGCAGGCAGGTTCGACAGCGGTCCGATGACGCGGTACTTGCCGATGGGGTGCGGGTCTCCCTGCACCATCAAGCGTTGCGTTTCTGGGCGGATGGCGTCGCCGCGGAACTGTCCCCAGGCGATGAAGAACTGCTGCTCCGGGGTGAAGCCGTCAATCACCGGCAGCGGAGGTTTGCCCTGCTGCGACTTCAGGAAGGCCAGGTAGCCGAGCTTTGCGCCGCCCAGGTCGCCAATGGATTCGCCCAGCACCAGTTTGCCGTTGTGGTGGATGTTGGGCTCGATGAAGTAGCCGTCGAACTGATCGCTGACGCAGGCGGTCTTGGCCTGGAACTTCTTCTGGTCGTCGGCCGTCCACCAGTTGCTCAGGCTGCCGTCGGCGGCATACTGCGCGCCCTGGTCGTCAAAGCCGTGGCTAATCTCGTGTCCAATAACCACGCCGATGCTGCCGTAGTTGACGGCATCGTTGGCGGCCATGCTGAAGGCCGGCGGCTGCAGAATTCCGGCGGGGAAGACGATCTCGTTGAGCTGCGGGTTGTAGTAAGCATTGGAAGTTGGCGGCGTCATGCCCCAGCGCTGGCGGTCCACCGGCTTGCCGATGTGGGCGCGGTCGTCGGAGACAGAGAATCGGCTGGCCTCGACGAGGTTGGCAAAGTAGGCGCCGCGCTCAATGTGAACGCTGCTGTAGTCGCGCCACTTGTTGGGATAGCCGATCTTGGGATTGAAGGTGCTCAGCTTGAGCAAGGCCTTCTGCTTGGTCTCCGGTCCCATCCAGTCGAGTCCCTGAATGGTGTCACCCATGGCGGCGAGGATGTTCTTGACCATCTCCTGCACGCGGGCCTTGGCCTCCGGCGGGAAGTAGCGCTTGACGTACTCCTGGCCAAACGCCTCGCCCAGCAACTGGTCTTCCTGCTCCACACAGCGCTTCCAGCGCGGCTTGATCTCCTTGGTGCCGGCCAGGTAGGCGCTGTTAAAGCGGTAATCCTCTTCCACAAAGGGCGCGGAGAGCGCGCCGGCCGAGCTGTTCAGCACATGCCACTTCAGGTAGATCTTCCAGTCCGCGAGCGGCAGGCTGAAGAACTGGCGGTCGAATTCGGCGAGGAACTTGGGCTGGTCCACATTCAGGTCTGCCGTGGAAATCTGCGCGCCTTTGAAGTAGGCGGCCCAGTCAAAGTGCGGAGCCATCTGGCTGAGGTCGCTGAATTTGACCTTGTGGTCGGTGGCCGCCGGGTCGCGCAGCTCGACGTTATCAAGCGTCGCCTTGGCCATTGCCGTTTCCATGGTCATCACCGTGGCGGCCATCTTCTTGGCATCCTCGGGCGAGCGGCCGGCCAGCTCGAACATCTTCTGCACGTGCTCCACGTACTTGACGCGGGCATCGGCAAAGCGCTCCTCGGTCTTCAGGTAGTAGTCGCGGTCGGGCATTCCCAGGCCGGCGGAGTAGAACTGCGCAATCACCTCGGTGGGCTGGTGGTTATCCTGCCCGCTGACGATGGCGAAGGGAACAAATTCCGCCTGGTTGTGCAGGTCCAGAATGACCTTCTCGAGGTCCACGCGGCTGGCGATGGCGTCAATTTTCTTGAAGTAAGGCAGCAAGGGCTTGATGCCGAGGCGGTTCGCGGATTTTTCATCCATGCAGCTGGCGTAGAAGTCGCCAACCAACTGGGGCACGGAGCCTGCGGGCTGGTTGGTGAGCGCGGCGTCTTCCTCGGCAATCAGCTTCAGGTGGTCCTTGTTGCTCTCACCGGCGGCCCAGCGACGGCTCCAGCGCTGCATGCTGGCAGGGATGGGATTGGCCGCCCGCCAGGAGCCGTTAGCGTACTCGTAAAAGTCCGTGCAGGGGTCTACCGAGCGGTTCATGTCGGAAATTTCCGGGCCCTTTTGCGCGGTCGGCTGAGCCTGGGCCAGGGTACAGGTCACGGAACCTAGCGCCAGCAGCAGCGCGGCATATTGCGGCAATCGCTTCAGCAATCGCATTTTTGGATGATCCTTTCGCGCCCGCTCCACGCGTTTGGCGGGAGGGGCTGAAGACAATGGCCAGAATGTCCGCGCACCATGCGCGGCGCACAATTCGGCCATTGTCGGCTGATACGCAGTGTAGTCCCCGGCGGTTCCCGCGGCGAGGGCCGGGCTGTGGGAGGATGTCGCGATAGGAGCGCAAAAGAAAAGGCGCGGAGTGTGATCTCCACGCCTGAAAAGCTTTCGTCGCCACAATGGCGAGTTAAATGCCCATCGCCGTGTAGTCCTCGTCCTCGCTCATGCCGCGCTTTTCCAGCTTCTTCCACGCCGTGTAGGGACGGTTGTTGAAGCGGCGCCGGCGCAGGGAGTACCCCGCCCACAGGCCCACTCCGACGGCGGCCAGCACACCCACGGCCACGCTGACGGTGATGACGGGATGCTCCGCCATGGGGCGCGCAATGCGTCCGCCACGCAGCAGCGCGCGGCCCGGCATGCCAAGCTCGCCGCGGAAGTTGACCACCGCGTCATAGCCTCCGCGCTCAATGGCGCGATAGGCGTTGAGGAAGGTCTTCACCGAAGGCGTGATGGAATCTTCGCCGCCATGCACGATGGCGTGATCCACTCCGTCCTCCTTTTCGCGCTCCAGCAGCTCTTCCAGGGCCGCGGCCAGCGAGGGCCCGTGCGAGGCCAGTGAGCGGTAGGCAATGCGTCCGCTCTTATCCACCAGGAAGCTGGCGTTGGGCAGCGCGCCATACAGGCGATGCACCTCTCCGCCCAGCTCGTCCACCAGGATGGGCCATTCAATCTGCTCCTGGTCCCGCAGCAGCATGGCGGCCGAGGCCTTCTCCTCCAGCGTGCGGTGCGCCGGCAGGTTGGCGCCGGGATGCGCCTCGCGGACGTAGATGAAGAGGAATGCCACGTCGCCGGAGGGGAACTCGCGATGCAACTCCCGCAGGCCGCCAATGCTGGCCGCCGTCTGCGGGCAGGTGGCCGAGCCGAAGGTGACCACGACGTTGCGTGCCCCCTTGAAGGAGGAAAGCGAGACCTCGGCGCCATCCAGCGAGCGCAGGGTAAAGTCCGGAGCCACATCGCCGGGCTCGGGCGCGCGCTCCCAGCGGCCGCTGGATTCGCCCTCCAGCATCTCCCGGCGGAAGCGTTCGTAGTTATAGCGCGTGTAGCCGAACATAAAACTCCTTTTGCGCGGCAAGGTTAGCTCCATCCGGCGGACCGAAAGCCCTGCGCGGAATGGTGGATAAAGTTCTGCAACGCTCGCCAACTGGTACGCAGATTATGATACGCTCTGCGGCCTTCTGCGGGTGAAACCGGATCGCCCATAAAGGAGCTTCCCGGCAAAACCCAACGGCGCTACACTCGCATGCATGTGGCGCCTGCGAGTTGTCCGCCCGGCTTTCCCTGCCGCCGTCCTGGGCCTTTTGCTCTCCACCGTTTTGCTGGCGCAAAGTGCTCCTGTCAGTTCCCCGATTGCCACGCCGCCACTCGCCACGGCGCAGGCTTCACCGGCCATCCCGCTGAACCCCATAGAGGAGCTGCGTGAGCTGGCGTTGCAAGCCACGCCGCCCGTCGAGAGTGGAACCTTCCACAAGCCTCTGCTGCTGGAACTGGGCACGGGTAAGGACGATCCCATCCATCTCGACATCCACTACGCCACGGCCAACAATTTTCTGGGCACTCCGGTGTACACCCAGGCGCGCGCGTTCTTGCAGCTTCCGGCTGCCATGGCCCTGCAAAGGGTGGCTGCAAAGCTGAAGAAGCAGGGCTACGGGCTCGTCGTGTTTGACGGCTACCGTCCGTGGTTTGTGACCAAAATTTTCTGGGATGCCACGCCGCCCGCTCTGCACGAGTATGTGGCCGACCCCTCCGAGGGCAGCCGCCACAACCGTGGCTGCGCCGTGGACCTCTCGCTCTACGATTTGAAAACCGGCCAGCCGGTCAGTATGCCCAGCGGCTACGACGAGATGACCGAGCGCGCCCACTCCAACTATGCGGGCGGCACGGAAGAGGAGCGCGAGCATCGCAAAATACTGCGCGAGGCCATGCTCAGCGAGGGCTTTGAGCCCATCCCGAACGAGTGGTGGCACTACGACTATAGGGAGTGGCGAGAGTATCCGGTGCTGAATCTGGACTTCGATAGGTTGCCGTTGGTGTACCACGTGGGAGGTAACGTGACCCCTCCGAAGGTGATCAAACGCGCGGAGCCGTCCTTCACCGACGAGGCGAGGCACAAGATCGGCAAACATCTGTACTCAGACAACGTCTTACTGACAGCCGTGATTACAGCCGAAGGGAAAATCGAAGTTCTTTATCTGGATCGCTCTCTTGGAATGGGGCTGGACCAAGCAGCCATTGAGGCGACGAAAAAATGGGAGATGGCTCCAGCTACGCGAAACGGTGTGCCGGTTCCAGTTCTTGTCAAAATGGAGATTAACTTCAAGATGACTAGGGACTAGCCGTGCTACTTGTGCCTACGCCTTGACGCACCTTACCCAATGCCCCGGCGCCAGCTCTCGCAGCGCGGGTTCGGCGGCCACACACTCCGGCGCGGCCAGCGGGCAGCGCGGCGCAAACGAGCATCCCGGCGGAAGCTCTCCCGGTGATGGCACCGAGCCTTCGATGGCCTGTAGCGGCAGATCGCGCGGCGTGCGCAGGGTGGGAATGGAGTTCATCAGTCCGCGGGTGTAAGGGTGCGCGGGCGCGGCAAACAAATCCCGCGCCGAAGCCGATTCCACAATCTCTCCGGCATACATCACGCTGATGCGGTCGCTGACCCTGCCCACCACGGCCAGGTCATGCGAGATGAAGAGCATGGCCAGTCCCAGCCGCTCCCGCAACTCGGCCAGTAAATCCAGAATCTGCGCCTGCACCGTCACGTCCAGGGCCGTCGTCGGCTCGTCGGCAATCAGCAACGCGGGACGGTTGATGATGGCCATGGCGATCATCACGCGCTGGCGCTGGCCTCCGCTGAGCTGGTGTGGATAGTGCCGCGCGCGAAGTTCAGGCTCCGGGATGGCAACCTCGCGCAGAGCCTCGACGGAACGCCTGTCGGCCTCGGCGCGGGAGATGGAAGGATCGTGTGCTCTCAGGGCTTCGCCCACTTGGTCGCCGACGCGCATGATGGGATTGAGTGCGGTCATCGGCTCCTGGAAGATCATGGCCATGCGCTGTCCGCGCAGTTGCTGCAACTCACGCGGCGTGGCCGTGGTCAGCTCGCGGTCTTCCAGACGAATGTTGCCGGTGACCCGCGCCTGCGGCGGCAGCAGTCCCATGATGGCCAGCGAGGTAACGCTTTTTCCGGAGCCGGATTCGCCCACTAGGGCGTGGGTTTCTCCCGCCTTCAGGGTGAGCGAGAGTCCGCGCACGGCCATCAGCCGCGCGGCGTTCTTCCTCCCCGCCTCACGCTGGCCGGGGAACTCCACGCCGAGATTTTCGATCTGTAACAGCACGAGGGGTATTGAAACACAAAGCCGGCCAGCGGCGCGGCGGCCTATTTTTTCGGTGGTGCGGGGGCCGCGTCTCCACCGATGGCGCTGCCGGCCGGGTCGCGGACCAGTTTGCGCAGGAAGCTGGGCGGGATGGTGGCCAGCACCTCGGCGCGGTCGCCCTTCTGCGTGACCTTGATCGAGTCGAAGACGGCCTTGATGTCAGAGTCGGATGGGTGGGCCGGGCTGTTGGCGGCCAGTCCGCGGAAGAGGTTGAGGAAGGCGTTGGTCTGCTCGGTAAAGTTGCGCGCCGCGTCCTCGCTTTGCGTGTAGAACTCGGCGCGGGCGTGGATGGTGGTCAACATGCGCAGGCTGACCACAACGTCGCTCTGTCCGGGGAGGCCGATTTCGACTCCGCCGGGCAGGAAGAACGAGGGTTGGCCGTGGCCGCCGTGCTGCGTGGCGGGCAGCCGCGCAATGGACCACAAAAGGCTGCCGAGCGGAACCTTCGGGTAGTACAGGCGCACCAGCGTGGGTCCGCCAAAGGGCAATGCCACTTTGCGGAAGCGGTCAATGATGCCGTGCAGAACGCTCGCGTCCTCGACGTTGCTGACCACCACGGTGTCAATGGCCAGCATGGCCACGCGCACGGTGCGGTCTTCCACGGGAATGGAGTAGATGTCTATGTCGCGATAGTTCTCGGTGTTCTTGGCGTGCTGACGCAGGAACAGTCCGAGCTTGGTCTGGTCGTAGCGGCCGACCAGCACCTCGCTGTAGCGAGTCTCGTTGCGGGTGCGTCCGCGATGCACGGCCATGGCGGCCTCGTCGAGATCGCGCTCAAAGCTGAAGCCGGTGTCTTTGACGAACTGCTCGTAGCCGGGAGCGAGCGCCGGCAGCGGCGTCTGGTCAAAGCTGGTCAGGCTGCGCACGGTGCCGAAGTCAATGTAGAGCACGGCGTCGGCTTCCGGCAGCAGGCGGGCAGCCTCAGGCGCGGCCTTTTTGCGCAGCACCACCACCATGGCGACGGCAGCCAGAAAAACGGCAACGCAGAGTGCGATGATCAGGAGGCGGCGACGGGCTTTCATTGGGCGTCCGGGTAGCCGTGCATGGGCTTTTCAGGTAATATCATGTGCGGTGCCGAATGATAGCATCCGGCGGGCGTCAGAGTCCTGCCGGGCCGTTCTGGCCGAAGGGTTTGCCGTCGGAAGGGCTTGAAAAGGCTCTTCGTAAAGCGACCCTGGCCGGTGGCGCCGGGCAGTGCTGCGGAACGGCGGGTTGCACGGGCTTTCGAGTGCGTGTTATCTTCAGGTTTGGAGCCCAGACGCCGGTTCCGATTTCTCCAGCGCTTGGCAGCATTGAGAGCGGTCTGGATGGGCTGGCGTAGCTCAGCTGGTAGAGCATCTGATTTGTAATCAGAGGGTCGGGGGTTCAAATCCCTTCGCCAGCTCCAACAAGTTTTCGTCCCCGTGAGCGTGACGGGTGCAGGATCCCAGCGCGGTTTTCTTTCCGAGAGAAACGCTCTCCCTAAGGATCTAGCAGGCAGCATTTCGCGGCCCAGAAGTACCGCGGATGGCGAAGCGCGGTTTGCGCGCGGCCTGGATGGGGAGAAAAAGGGTTCGGCGGCAGACCAGATGGCCGGCCGGGATCTTTGAAATTTTCGCAACAGATTGCGCCGCGCGGCCGGTTTCGTTCGCGGCGGCGCACAAAAAGTTCACGCACAGGTGGGTGAGCGGTTAAAACCAACAGACTGTAAATCTGTCGGCCTTAGGTCTACGAAGGTTCGAATCCTTCCCTGTGCACCATTTTTTCGCCGGTCCGGCGCGTTGTAAGAGGTGGAAGGGCACGATGACGCGAGAGCAGCGTTTCTGGCTAGTTCTGGTGATTTTTGCCCTGCTCGGCGCGTTGGAGTGGAGCACCCTGAGCGCCGAAACCGTGCGCGTGGTGCGCGGTCCGGGCGGCGAGGCGTTGTTTGAGATCAGCATTCGGGGCATCGCCCTGATGGTGATGGGTTTGTTCGCCTTTCGCAGTTGGCTGCACTACCGGCGCGACGGGTTGGAAGAGCGTGCCGAAGGCGGGCCGCGGAAGGTTGGAAGCGGGCGGGAGTAACTCAGTGGTAGAGTCTCAGCCTTCCAAGCTGTTGGTCGCGGGTTCGATTCCCGTCTCCCGCTCCAGAATTTTTGCAGGTCGTATATACTGCAAGTTGTAGATACGCTGATGTAGCTCAGTTGGTAGAGCACTCCCTTGGTAAGGGAGAGGTCATCGGTTCAATCCCGATCATCAGCTCCAGTTTTCAGGCCAAGCCGCGTGCGGCCCTCCCTTGGGAGGGCTGTTGTGCGGAGTAAACGAGTAAGGGCTGAAGCGCAGGGGCCGCGGCCGCAAGGCGGGGGCATCTGCGCGGATTTGCCTTGACCGGGGTAGTATTCACGGTCCAGGCGGGGTCTGCGCGGGAAGTACTCAAAAATCTAATCGTAATCACCAGGATGCAAAGCAATGGCGAAAGAGAAATTTGACCGCAGCAAGCCGCACGTGAACGTTGGCACGATTGGGCACATTGACCACGGCAAGACGACGTTGACGGCGGCGATCACGAAGGTGTTGGCGAAGCAC
>Ga0181528_10000819_pt1 | contig 20375 bp, 11 predicted proteins | sample PEATcosm2014_Bin_47_FD_119742 | JGI IMG/M metagenome (GOLD analysis project Ga0181528, IMG submission 119742) | Peatland microbial communities from MTU Mesocosm Facility, Houghton, MI, USA - PEATcosm2014_Bin10_10_metaG | ecosystem: Environmental > Terrestrial > Soil > Wetlands > Peat | place...
ACATAGCTTCATGGCAGACACACAATTGGGCCGTGAATTCAGAACCACACTTCCACAATTCTTCCGGCTCCTCGCCGTTGGAGCGCTTGGAGGCCGATTCGCTTGGAGTGGAGTCTAGCTGGCTGGGTGCGATGCGATCTTCAGAAGAATCTGCGTTCCTGAAGACGCTGAGGAAATCACCGTGACGGCGCCGCATACCTCGATGACAATCGGCTCATATCACCTTCGCGGATGCCAATTGTCTACCAGTCTGGGGTTGGGGATATTATTGGCGCGATTGTGTCTGGCGCCGCCTGTCCTAAGTGCCCAAGATCAGCCACTGCCGGAGCGCCTCAGCGATGCGGAAGGAGTGGGGGCGCAGCCGATCTTTTTCAGTGAAACGAAACTGATGACATTGGCCTTCACCTTCCGCCCGTCCAAGGAACACAAACACTTAAAGTTACGCGACGCGCCGGAGCTCGGTGTGGAGGACATCGAGATCCTCGATAACGGCGTGCCGCAGAAAGTGGCAGTCCTGGAACGGTCGGGAACGGAGGGAGCCCGGCCTCCCACCGACGTGATCCTGCTGTTTGATTCCGGTAGGGACTTTAGACCCTACATCAATCCCCGGGTCGTCAACTTCCAAGTTTTTGAAGAGCTGGAGAACGTAAGGTTCTCGATCTACGCCTTCAGTGACTCCGCATATCGTCTGGCGCGGCCGACCGCGGATATGGCTGTGCTGGCCGCGGCAATGGCTCATCTTTCGCGGATACCATTTGTCCCAAGTATTGTTAGGGACGCGGTCGTTCAGACAATTCAAGACGCGGTCACGATCCCAGGCAGCCGGCCGCGCATGTTGGTCGTGTTTTCCAACTTCACTAGCAACTGCAAGCTCCAGGCTGCCAAGCCGTCTCAGCACAGTTGGGACGAGGTGGAAGGACTGGCGAAGTATTATGACATCGAATTGTTCCCAGTCGTAGTTAGCCCGAGACGTCTTCTGGCTTTCGCCGGCCTCGGAGAAGATACGGGAGGCAGAACGTTCCCTGGGTATGCCGTGGAAGAGAACATACTCCAGGAAGTGCTCAAGTATTTCAGGGCTCAGAAAAGAAGCGAATACCTGGCCGGGTTCTACCCCGGCGCCTCTTTAGAGACCGATGGAGAGTTGCACAAGATCGTGGTGCGGCTCAAGGGCAATCTCGGAGAGATCTCCGGCGGAGCCCGTACGGCGGCTTACTACAAAGGGCGCGGCGGGCAGAGATGAAGCCTGCGCCGACCGCCCAGCCGGTCTTGGGCCGGACTCCAGCCAACGAGCCGAATACCATTTGGCGCTGGAAGACGGAAGACGGGACTCCCCAACCTCGACAAAAAAAGGCCCATCCATCCGCGTCCGGCACACCGCGGAACTGATCGCCGACAGGGTGGAATAGACGCCTTTGCGAACGCAATCCCGATTCGTTCGGTTGGGAATCGTTTTGACATAATGGCCGGGACGGCACGTTGCGAGCGTGCCGCAAGAATTGATGAACACTCTTCCCCTATTGCTCGGCGCCTTGTGCGTCTACGCACTCGCCTACCGTTACTACAGCGCCTTTATCGCCGCGAAGGCCCTGGCGCTCGACGACCGGCGCATCACTCCGGCGCACACTTATGAGGACGGCAGCAACTACGTCCCATCGCCCAAATGGGTCCTCTTCGGACAACATTTTGCCGCCATCGCGGGCGCCGGTCCACTGATCGGGCCGACGCTCGCCGCGCAGTTCGGGTTCGTGCCCGGCTTCCTGTGGTTGCTGATTGGCGCCGTGCTCGCCGGATGCGTGCAGGACATGACGGTGCTGGTCGCCTCCGTCCGCCACAAAGGACGGTCGCTCGCCGATATCGCGCGCGCCGAGATCAGCCCGTTCGCGGGCCTGATCGCCATGATTGCCGTGCTTTTCATTCTGCTGGTCACGCTCGCCGGACTCGGGATCGTGGTCGTAAACGCTTTGGCCAATAGTCCCTGGGGCGTGTACACCATCGGCATGACCATTCCTATCGGCATGGTCATGGGCGTGTGGATGTTCAAGAGCCACGCGGACCGGATCACGGTGCTGGGACCGAGCATCTTCGGCGTGGCGCTGCTGCTCGGCGCGGTGTTTTCAGGCCACTGGTTCGCGCACAGCGGCGCCGCCGGCTGGCTCACATTCACGCCGCATCAGATCACAATCACCATCGCGATCTACGGCTTTGTGGCCTCGGTGCTGCCGGTCTGGCTGCTGCTGACTCCGCGCGGCTACCTGTCGACCTACATGAAGCTCGGGACGATCGGGATCCTTATCGCGGGCGTGTTCCTCGTGCATCCGGACATTCGTTTTCCCGCATTTTCGCAATACGTGAACGGCGGTGGACCGATCATCCATGGGCATCTCTTCCCGTTCCTGTTCGTCACCATCGCCTGCGGAGCGATTTCAGGTTTCCACTCATTGATCGCGTCGGGCACGACGCCCAAGATGCTCGACAAGGAAAGCGACGCGCGCTTCATCGGCTACGGCGCGATGGCGGCCGAATCACTGGTGGGCGTGCTGGCTCTGGTGGCCGCGACTTCGATGTATCCGGGCGATTACTTCGCCATCAACACCGCGCCGGAGGTTTTCGCGAAGCTTGGGCTGCACACCGTCAATCTCGATTTCTTCTCGGGCGAGGTTGGAGAGAAACTCGCCGGGCGCACGGGCGGCGCGGTTTCGCTCGCCGTCGGCATGGCGCAGATCTTCAGCGGGCTGCCGAACATGGACAAGCTCATGGCGTATTGGTACCACTTCGCCATCATGTTTGAGGCCCTATTCATCCTGACCACCGTGGACGCGGGCACGCGCTCGGCGCGCTACGTATTGCAGGAACTGCTGGCCAAGACGCATCCCCGCTTCGGCGACACGGCGTGGCTGCCGGGCAACCTGATCACCACGACGCTGGTGGTCTCCGCCTGGGGCTATCTCATCTATACGGGATCGATTGCGACGATCTGGCCCCTGTTCGGGACGGGCAATCAGTTGCTCGCGACGATTGCGCTCGCGGTCGCGACAACTTTTCTGTTCAACATGGGTAAGGCGAAGTACGCCTGGATCACCGCTGTGCCCATGTTCGCGGTCGGCGGAATGACGCTGGCCGCCGCCGTCCTGTCCATCCGCGACATCTTCTGGCCGCTGACTGCGCGTCCCGGCCAGCAGCTCACCGGCTACCTGGATACGGCTCTCATGGCCCTCTTCATCCTGGGCGTACTGCTGGTGGTCTTCGATGCGATCCGGCGCTGGATCGCGGTTCTGAATGGAGCGTCAGCACCGCCAGAGGCCTTCGGTCCGCAGGCGACACCAGGTAGCGAAGTAGGAATGGGCTGCTGCTAAGGTCTCGATCCGCCGCGCAGGAAACCCCAGGTTCCGCATTAAATCCTGACTTTAGATTGCTTAATGACCGTTAACATCGAGCGTAACTGAATGGAATAGAATGGGTTCCTTGCGGTAACGACAGGGTCAATAACAGACTGACAACGGTTGCGCACTGGACGCCCCGTGGCACACCAGCAGACCATCAACTGGTAGCGTGGATGTTTAGGTCCAAATCCCCTATTTGGCCTTCGTTGAGATCGTGAAAAGAACGCAAGAGCAATGTCCTGCGCCGGCATTCGCTGTGACGGAATGGTAGATCGCCGCTGGGGCATTCGTGCATACCTGGGCCACCCACCACGAGGTACGGGAGCCGGTGAAGTTTCCGAGTCCTGACCGAGCGTGACTGAAGCAGATCATGAGCCCCAACTCAAGTCCTCATCGCACTCACCCTGCCGCCTGGGTGCCGACCCTGTACTTCGCCGAAGGGATCCCGTTTTTCGCCATCTCTCTGATCGCCGGCATCCTTTACAAGCGGATGGGGATGCCGAACGACGTCATCGCACTCTACACGAGTTGGCTGCTGTTGCCCTGGTCGCTGAAGCCGCTGTGGAGCCCGCTGCTCGAAATGTTCAAGACGAAGAAATACTTCGTCGTGCTGTTCGAGTTCATCGGCGGGTTATCCCTGGCCATGGTGGCGATGTGCCTGCCGCTGCCAGGTTATTTCCGCTACACATTGGCGCTGTTTGTCGTGGTGGCCTTTTGCTCTTCCACGCATGACATCGCCGCCGACGGCCTGTACATCGCCAGTCTGTCCTCGAAGGAACAGGCGGCCTATACCGGCTGGCAGGGCGGCTTTTTCAATGTCGCGCGCTTCTTCTCTCAGGGCGCGCTGGTGATTCTGGCCGGATATCTCGAACGCAGGTTCGACGTCCGGCATGCCTGGATGGCCATCTTCGCGGCGATGGGGATCCTGCTGATCGCGGTGAGCGCCTACCATTGGCGGGTGCTGCCCAGCGGCGGAGCGGAACGCCGCTCGGAATCGATGCGCCAGATGGCGGCGACTTTCGGCGACGTGATCGTCAGCTTCTTCAAGAAGCCGGGCATTTACTGGCTGATGCTGTTCATCTTCCTGTACCGCGCCGGCGAGGGCCAGGTGGTCCGCATCGGTCCGCTGTTCCTGGTGGACACTCGGGCCGCGGGCGGATTGGGACTCACCACCGAACAGTTCGGGACCATTTACGGGACTTTTGGCACACTGGCATTCATTGCGGGCAGCGTGATGGGCGGCTACTTCACTTCGTGGCTGGGTCTGCGGCGCGCGATCCTGCCCCTCATCCTGGCCATGAATTTGCCCAACCTGGCCTATTTGTACCTCAGCACGTCGCTGCCCACGAACTCGGCCCTCATCACCTCGGCGCTGAGTGTGGAGATGTTCGGGTATGGCTTCGGTTTTGTCGGCGTGATCCTGCTGATGATGCAGGAGATCGCGCCGGGCAAATACCAGACGGCGCACTACGCCTTCGCCAACTCGCTGATGAACCTGGGTCTGATGATCCCAGGCACCATCAGCGGAAAGATTCAGATGACGGTGGGCTACAGAAACTTCTTCATCTGGGTCGTAATGGCGTCTATCCCGGCGTTGATACTGGCCAGGTTCATCCCCATCCGCGGCGGCAAAACCGCAGTCGAGACGGCCGATCCCGCCGTTGTGGCATGAACGCGAATTCTTTCCCGGAGTGAAATATGCGCTACGGATACTTTGACAACGAGCATCGGGAGTACGTCATCGATCGTCCCGACGTGCCAGTGTCGTGGACCAACTACCTCGGTATCAAAGACTTATGCACGGTCATCTCGCACAATGCGGGCGGCTATTCTTTCTATCAGAACGCCGAGCACAAGCGGATCACACGCTTTCGCTCGAACGGAGTTCCGCTGGACCGGCCCGGCCATTACGTCTATCTGCGCGATGACGACACGGGCGACTACTGGTCGGTCTCCTGGCAGCCCGTCGGCAAGGACCTGCAGCAGGCGAAATACGAGTGCCGCCACGGGCTCTCGTACTCGAAGTTCTCGTGCGACTACAGCGGCATCCAGGCCGAACAGACTCTGTTCATCCCGCCCGAGGACGACGTCGAACTGTGGGACGTCAGGCTCCGCAACACGGGCTCCGCGCCGCGCCGGCTGAGCGTATTCGGTTACGTCGAGTTCTCCTTCCACCATATCGAGATCGACAACCAGAACCTCCAGATGAGCCTGTACGCGAGCGGGTCGAACTACCGCGACGGCATCATCGAATACGATTTCTTCTACGAGCCGGCGACGTTCCATTACTTTGCCGCGAACTTTGCCCCCGACGGCTTTGACAGCATGCGCGACGCGTTCCTCGGGAACTATCGCACGGAGTCGAATCCGATCGCGGTGGAAAAGGGCGAGTGCCAGGGCAGCGTCGAGCTGGGCGGCAACCACTGCGGGGCGCTGCAAAAGCACGTCATCGTCGCGCCCGGTGAGGAAGTCCGGCTGGTCTTCATGCTCGGTGTCGGGCCGCGCGCCAAGGGCCAGGAGATCCGCGCCAAGTATGCCGAGCCCGCCATCGTGGATCAGGCTTTCGCTGATCTGAAGGCCTATTGGGACCGGAAACTGGCCGTTTTCCAGTGCAAAACGCCGCATGCCGGTCTGGATACGATGGCCAATATCTGGACGCTGTACCAGGCGGAAACCTGCGTGGTGTGGTCGCGTTTCGCGTCCTTCATCGAGGTCGGCGGACGGGTGGGGCTGGGTTACCGCGACACGTCGCAGGACGTGATGAGCGTAGTGCATACCAATCCGGCGAAGTGCCGCCAGCGCATCGTCGAACTGCTCAAGGCGCAGGTCAGCATGGGCTACGGACTGCACCTGTTCGATCCCGACTGGTTCGATCCGGAGAAGCAGAAGATCCCGCCCTTCAAGTCGCCGACGATCATCGCCGCGCCGGATCGCAAGAGCATGATCCACGGCTTGAAGGACACCTGCTCGGACGACGTGCTCTGGCTGGTGGTCTCGGTCTGCGAATACGTCAAGGAGACCGGCGATGTAGCGCTCTTCGACGAGGTCCTGCCTTACGCCGACGAGGGCGAGGCGACCGTCTACGAACACCTGAAGAAGACGCTCGACTTCTCGGCGGAGCAGGTCGGCCCGACGGGCATTTGCAAGGGACTGCGCGCGGATTGGAACGATTGCCTGAATCTCGGCGGCGGCGAGAGCGCGATGGTGAGCTTCCTGCACCATTGGGCTTTGCGTGCGCTTGTGGACGCGGCCCGTTTCCTGGGTCGCAACGCGGACGTCGAAAAGTACACCGCGATGGCGGAGCGCGTGCGCGCGGCGTGCGAGAAAGAACTGTGGGACGGCGACTGGTACCTGCGCGGGATTACCGCCAAGGGCTTGAAGGTCGGCTCGCATGAGAACGAAGAGGGCCAGGTGTTCATGGAGAGCAATACCTGGGCCGTGGTCTCCGATGCCGCGTCGCCCGAGCACGCCCGGAAGTGCATGGACGCGGTGGATGAGCACCTGTATTCCGAGTACGGTCTGCACCTACTCTGGCCGTCATTCTCTAAACCGAACGACGACATCGGGTTCATGGGACGCGTTTACAAGGGTGTTAAGGAGAACGGATCGATCTTCAGCCACCCGAACCCCTGGGCGGTCATCGCCGAGTGCAAACTGGGGCGCGGCAGCCGTGCGATGAAGTTCTACGACTCGTTGCTGCCCTATAACCAGAATGACAAGATCGAGATCCGCGAGGCCGAGCCGTACTCTTACTGCCAGTTCGTGATGGGGCAGGACCACACGGCGTTCGGGCGCGCGCGGCACCCCTGGCTGACCGGCAGCGGCGGCTGGAACTACACCGCCGTCACGCGCTGGATATTGGGCGTGCAGTTGAGCTTCGAGGGCCTGATTGTCGACCCGTGCATTCCGAGCGACTGGAAAGAATTCCACGTAACGCGGCAGTGGCGGGGCGCGACGTTTGAAATCACAGTGCAAAACCCCGAAGGCGTGGAGAAGGGCGTTCGCGCCACGACACTGAACGGCCAGCCCATAGAGGGGCCGATTCCGCCTCAACCCGCCGGATCGGTTAACCACGTTGCAGTAGTGATGGGCTAGCCCGTCGTGGCGCATGCGCTGCAACACGCCGCTGATGAATTCATGGCGCGGTTAACGTATAGGCCACGTCTGCGTTGGGCGCGGCGAACTCTTGAGGACCCGCGTTCATCCACTCCATCGAAGGGCCTTGACGCAACGCATCCGGCCAGCGAGCCCGGTCGTTCACGTGTTCTGATATGCAGAGACTATGAAACTCACTGCCGCCGTCCTGTTGCTCGCCGCGTCCGCATACGCCAACCCGACCCTTCCTCCGCTCTTCGGCAATCATATGGTGCTCCAGCAGGGCAGGGAAGTGCCCGTCTGGGGCTGGGCCGAGCCGCAAGAGCGCATCGCGGTTTCGATCCTGGACCAGTCGCGTCAAACGACTGCCGATGCCGCCGGGCGTTGGCGCCTGGCGCTCCCGGCTTTACCGGCCGGCGGGCCCTACCGGCTCACCGTGCAGGGAAACCGCACCGTGGTGATCGACGACGTTCTGGTTGGCGAGGTCTGGATCTGTTCCGGCCAGTCCAACATGGCCTTCTCGCTCGATCGCGCGGCCACCGCCGCTCAGGATCTTCCGGACGCGGACTACGCCGGGATCCGGCTCTTCCAGGTGAAGGAGCGCAGCGTCCTTCAGCCGGTCGAAACCACGCCGGGTGCAGCCTGGCAGCAACTGACCCCGGAGTCTGTCCGCGGCTTCTCCGCGGTTGGATATCTGTTTGCGCGCCGGCTGCACAAAGAGCTGGGCGTGCCGGTAGGCATGATCCAGAGTACGTGGTCCGGAACGGTCGCCGAGTTGTGGACCTCCAACGCAGCGCTGCAAAGCAGTCCGGAATTGCAGCCTCTGCTGAAGGCCTGGGACTCCGCCGATGAACGGACGCATGCGCTGGCAGCACGGCCCGCTGATTTCCAACTGGACTTTGACGGCTTCGAACTCGTGCGCGCCGATGGCAGCGCGGAGCCCGTCCATCCCGAATGGAGCTTCAACTGGGAGAGCGCGCGCAACTCGCACTTCGAGATAATCCAGTCCGGTCGTGCCGGGCGGGGCTTTGTCGCTCGACTGAGCGGCGGTCTGGAAGCCGACGAATCTCCGGCTCTCACCAGCGGCTTCGCGCCGCATCACGCTCCGCTCGACCTCAGTCAATACGTGGCGCTCCGCTTCTACTGCCAGGGGCAGGGCGCTTATCGCTTCGATGTCCTGGAACCGGCCGTGCGGGATGCCGACGAGTTCAACATCCCGGCCATTCAAGCGACCGCCGGCTGGCAGCCTGTCACGATTCGGTTTGCGGATTTGAAGCAGGCTGGCTGGGGTGTGAAGCAGTCGCTGACTCCGAATGCGCTGAGCGGCTTCCGGATTCTCCCCTTGCGCGCTGCCGGATCGGTCCCGCTGCCGCCGGCGTCTCTCTTCAACGGCATGATCGCGCCTCTCGCTCCGTATGCCATGCGAGGCGTCATCTGGTATCAGGGAGAGGGCAACGCCGGCCGCGCCTTCGAATACCGCACGCTGCTTCCCACGCTGATCCAGAGTTGGCGCGAAGCCTGGAAACAGGGCGAGTTTCCCTTCCTGGTCGTGCAATTGCCTGAGTTCGGGGCGCGCCGGGAGCAACCTTCAGAGAGCGCCTGGGCCGAACTGCGGGAGGCCCAGTTGTTGACGCTGAAGAACACGCCGAATGTAGGACTGGCAGTGGCCATGGGACTGGGGGAAGCGGGCAATGTTCACCCGAACCGCAAAGCCGAAGTTGCCGATCGACTGGCGCTTTGGGCGCTTGGAACGACCTATGGCCGTAGTGGCGAGTTCTCAGGACCGCTGTTCAACTCCGCCCGGATTGAAGCCAATACAATGCGCGTTCGCTTCCAGCGCACCGGCGCTGGTCTCGCCCTCACTTCGGGATCGGCCCTGCGCGGTTTCGCGATTGCCGGTTCGGATCGCAAGTTCTATTGGGCCAGCGCGCGTCTCGAAGGCGGCGAAGTCGTGGTTTCCAGTCCGCAGGTCCAAGCGCCTGTGGCGGTGCGTTATGACTGGGCCGACAATCCGGAGGGCAACCTGGCAAATAGCGCCGGTTTGCCCGCCTCGCCGTTTCGAAGCGACGAATGGCCTGGAGTCACCGTGCCCGGCGGCAAGCTGCGGCGATAGCAAGCCAACGCGACGGTATCGCCACGCACCTCGAGCGCCCGCGGAACCTTTCAGAGCGGGCCTGGATGGCCTGCGGAGCGCTGGAACGCCGCCCCGCAATAGGCGGACGCTTCATTCGGGAATTCCTTAGATGCAAGTTGCACCTAAGTGTGAAAAACAGATATTCTGACCCGAGAAGGTGAATTGCTCATGACGCATCGCGCCTGCTTCCGTCACCCCAAGGATTATCCGTGCACATGCGCGATGGGCAATCTTTATCGCTTCGTCGAGCCCGTGCTGCTGTTCCTGCTGAAACGCAAAGGGCAATCCTACGGCTACGAACTCTCGGGCGAACTTGCCGAGTACGCGCTGACGGACGCGGAGATCGAGGCTGCCGCGCTGTATCGCGCTCTGCGGCAACTCGAAAAAAATGGCTTCGTTCGCTCCGAATGGGACTCCGGTCACGTCGGACCGGCACGCCGGTTGTATATGCTGACTGAGCCGGGCGAGGAGCACCTTGAGGAATGGGTTGCTGTCCTGGACCACATGTCGAAGTCGATGGAGCATTTTGTCAGCAGCGCTCGCGCAGCCTGTTCTGAAGCGAAGACCCACGAGGAAGTGGTTGTTCTCGCCGGGGAATCGAGCTAGAGGGGTCGAGAATGGTCCGTGAGGCCGTTCAGCACTCGGTGGAAGTAACGATGCGGATTGGTATAGAATGAGCGGCAGGTATATTTGGAGTAAGGGGTCCATTGTGCCGGTATTGCCGCCGGAAGCGGGCGTTTCTGCCTTCGGTGAGCCGGTTAAGAGGTTGGTGATGAACAGCGTCGTCCATTTGGTGGGATGTATCGGGATCGCCGGGCTGCTGGCCTTTGGCGCGCCGGAAGCGCCGCTTGCAGCGAGCCGGCCTTCCACGATGCGCCCGCCGATCGTGTTCACACAATCTGCGACTAGCGCCAAGCTCCAGGGGCGCGATGGCTTTACAGACGCCTTCCTGGGCGCACACCTCGCGAGTTTGAGCCCATCTGGAGCCCTCAAGAACCTGACAACTGGCTTTCACAGCGCCGCCGATCCCGACGTCTCGTGGGACGGGAAGAAGATCCTGTTTGCCGCCAAGAAGACCGCCGGCGACCTGTGGCAGATCTATGAGATGAACGCCGACGGAACCGGCGCCCGGTCGATCGTGACCGTCCCCTTCGATTGCCGCGAGCCAGTTTACCAGTCGATGATCTTCTACCTTGACGATCCCGGTCCGGTTCCGCAGATCAGCTTTGCCGGCGTCTCTGGACTGGAAGCCGAGGGTGAACTCGGAGCGCCGGCCTGGAATCTGTATTCTGTGCGATTCGACGGCAGCGGGTTGCGGCAGCTCACCTACAATCCCGGCCGGGATCTCGATCCCGTGATGAATGAGGATGGGCGCTTGTTGTATTCCTCGGTCCAGCGCCACTCGCTTGCCTGGGGTCGCTCAGGCCGCACGGCGCTGTTCGGCGTCAACCTGGATGGCTCGGACGGGGCTCTTTTTTCCGGTGACGAGGGGCGGCAGTTCAAGCGCATGCCCGCCGTCACCCCATCGCGTCAGGTCGTGTTCGTCGAGTCCGATAAGCCTTCAACCGACGGCGCAGGCAACTTGGCAAGCGTCAGCCTGCGCCGAAATCTACACAGCTACAAGGAACTGACCAAGCCCGCCGATGGCCGGTACCTTTTCCCCTCCTTATTGAGTGACGACGAAATCCTGGTTTCCTACTGCCCTGCAAACGGTCCGGGGCTGTACTCGATCTACCGTTTCGATCTTCGAACGAATCAGGGCGTGAAGCTTTACGGCGACCCACAACACCATGCCGTGCAGGCAAGAATGCTGACGGCGCACCCGATGCCGGTCGGCCGCTCCTCCGTGGTTGACGAGAAGGAACCCAGCGGCAAGCTCTTCAACCTGAGCGTTTTCACGACCGATCTGCCGGCCAGCGCCGGCTACGACGGCAAGCTCGTGACGCGCGTCCGCGTGCTCGCAGGGGTTGCCCGCAAGTCTACGGACGCGGCTCCGGCCGGCGACCTTTCCCCATACCTGGTCAAACGCATTCTGGGCGAGTTCGACATCGAAGCCGACGGATCGTTTCACGCCCAGGTGCCCGCCAACACGCCCATCCAGATTCAGACGCTCGATGCCAACGGCATCGCGCTCCGCACCTGCGCGTGGATCTGGGTAAAGAACAAGGCCAAGCGCGGCTGCATCGGCTGCCACGAGGACGGCGAGCTGTCGCCCGAGAATGTCTTCTCCGACGCTGTTGGCAAGCCGCCCCATGAACTGAACATTCCCGTCGCGCAACGGCGCGAGATCCGCTTCGACAAAGACGTGCAGCCGATCCTCCAGGCAAAATGCATGACCGGCGGCTGTCACGCCGGTCCGCCGGCGCCATCTTTCCGCTATGAAGACCTTTTGGGAAAGGGCTTTGTCGATCCGTCGGCGGCGCGCTTGAGCCCGCTGGTTTGGTACATCCAGGGGCGCATGACGGCGCAGCCCTGGGACAAGGTGAGCGGGACCGGTCCTCTGAAGAAGATCAATCCGGATGGCGGCGCCCGCCTGACGAGCGAAGAGAAGCGAACGATTGTCGAATGGATCGACACGGGAGCGCATCGATGAAAATCACTCAAAAAGTGCCTTCCGGCGCCACTTTTTTGCTCTTTTTTGCCGTTTTTTGCGCAAGCGTGATTGCGTGGCAGGAAAAGCCCAATCCGCCCGGCGGCGGCATCTTCTTCACCGACGTCACCGAAAAATCGGGCCTGAATTTCAAGCAGAGCTATGGCGACCATCACATGGACAACATCGTGAAGGGCACCGGCACCGGCGTCTGCGTTTTCGACTACAACAATGACGGGCTGATGGACATCTACTTCCCGAACGGCAAGTGGACCAAGGGCGTCAATGACAACGAGGGCCGCGAGCTGCGAGGCAAGCTCTCGAATCACTTGTTCCGGAACAACGGCGACGGGACGTTCACCGACGTCACCGTGCAGGCGGGCCTCGGCGGCCAGCACTATTCGCTCGGCTGTGCGGCGGCGGATTACGACAACGACGGGTTCGTCGACCTGCTGGTGCTGAACTACGGGCAGAACGAACTGTTCCACAACAACGGCAACGGCACGTTCACCGACGTCGCCGAGAAGGCCGGACTGACCGACAAGCGCTTCAGCCTGTCGGCGGTCTGGTACGACTACAACAACGACGGTTACCTGGACGTCTACGTCGGCAACTACCTGCTCTACGACGACGGCAAATTCCGCGACTTCTTCCCGGCCGCCGGCTACCCCGGTCCGCTGAGCTACAACGGCCAGCCCAACGCCCTGTACCGCAACAACGGCGACGGCACCTTCACGGACGTGACCAAAGAGATGGGCATGTGGAAGCCGGACGGGCGCTCGATGAGTGTCACGGCAGCCGACTTCAATAACGACGGCAAGCTCGAGATTCTTTCAACCAACGACGCAATGGAGAACTATTACTTCGAGATGAACTCGAAGGGTGTCTATGAGGATAAGGCCATCGAGATGAACGTGGCCTACAGCGAGAATGGCCAGGGCGTGGCGCACATGGGCCCGGTGGTGGGCGATCTCAACCGCGACGGACTGCTCGACATCTTCATCCCGGACCTGAGTTATTGCAGCCTGCTGATTCAACGTCCCGACGGCAAGGGCTTCGACTACAAGACCAACAAGAGCGGGCTCGCCGTGACGATGGGCCAGTATGCCGGGTGGGCGGCGATGATGTTCGACTACGACCACGACGGCTGGCTCGACATCTTCACCACGCACGGCAACGCGCATCACGAGTACGCGCAGGAGAACACGATCGTCCGCAATAAGGGCGACGGCACGTTCGAGGATGTCTCGGTCAGCGCCGGAGCGCACTTCAAGGAGAAGCACGTCGGGCGCGGCGGCACGGGCGTTGACTTCAACAATGACGGCAAGATGGACCTGGTGATCGTCAACGTCAACGCCAACGCCATCCTGCTGCGGAATGACACGGCTACGCCGAACCACTGGCTGACGGTGACGCCGCGGCTGAAGTTTTCCACCGGGACGCGCGATGCCTACGGCGTGCGCGTGATCGTGGAAGCCAACGGCATGAGGATGATCGAGGACATGATCCCGACGCGTGGCTATCTCTCGGCGCAGGATCCGCGGCTCAACTTCGGGCTGGGCAGAGCGGACAAGGCCGATATTGAGATCCGCTGGCCGGATGGAAAAGTCGAGAAGATCAAGGGCGTAAAAGCGGATCAGTTCGTCGTCTACACGCACGAGGCCACAGCGACGAAGCCGGCCGCGGCGAAGGCTGAGAAATGAGGCTGAGGAAGCAACAGGCTGCGGGGTCTGGAGACCCCGCGCGGACCTGGAGGTCCGCCCCACTGGGCGACAGCGACGAAGCCCGCTGCGGCAAGGGTTCAGCAATGAGATTGAGGGTCTCCACCGTCCGTCTCATCGCGGCCGGAATGGTTTTGGCCGCTGGGCTGGCAACTTCGGTTGTCTACCTGCGGGCCGCGGCGGTTCGGCCGGTATATATTGGATCGCGAGCATGCGGGCAGTGCCACGAGGGCGCGGAGATGGGCCGTCAGTATGCGAAGTGGCTCAGCACGAAGCATGCCAAGGCATGGGCCACGCTCGCGATGCCGCAGTCGGCCGAGATCTCGCGCATCAGCGGATTGCGGGAGCCGCCCCAGAAGTCGCCGGTCTGTCTGGGATGCCATGCGGTGGCCTCCGACGCCGAGGGTTGGGAGCGCGACGATACGTTCCATATCGAGGATGGCGTGCAATGCGAAGCCTGTCACGGGCCGGGCAGCGAATACGCCAACCAGCAGACCATGCGCGACAAGGCCGCCGCAATGAAGGCGGGCCTGCGCTTACCGAACGAGCGGTTCTGCCTGGTCTGCCATATCGAAAAAGGCTCGCATACGGAGGTCCTCAAGAGCGAAAAGTTCGACTTCAAAAAGTACATGGCGCTGATTGCGCATCCGTTATCGGGCGTTGGCTCCAACACGGGCGGGCCGCCCGAGCCGAAGATCGTGGCTCCGGAGAAGGCACAGCGGGTGATCGGCTCGCTGGCCTGCGGCAAGTGCCACGAGCCGGCCGATCAGGGCGCGCAGTACTCGGTCTGGCGGATGAGCCCGCACGCTCAGGCGTGGAGCACGCTGTCGAGTCCGAAAGGACGCGAGATGGCCCGCGAGGCGGGTGTCGCCGGCGAGCCGGCAGAGAGCCCGAAGTGCCTGGGTTGCCACGCGCCAGGCGCGTTGCTGCCCGCCGCGGAGACGTTCATCCCCGACGAGGGCGTGGGCTGCGAAGCCTGCCACGGCGCGGGCAGCGATTACGCTCCCGAAGCCATCATGAAGGACCGCAAGGCGGCCATGGCGGCCGGTTTGCGGATGCCAAAACTCGAAGGCTGCAACCATTGCCACGCGAACGCCCACGGCAAGCCGTTCGACGCGCAAGTTGCTTTCGCCAAGATCGCCCACCCGGCGAAGACGACACAACCGTATGCGCAACCGCGCTATCTCAACCCGCTGCGGCTCGCTGAGCGTCCGGGCGCTCGCGAACTATTCGTGACTTTCGAAGCGGCCGGCGCGGTCGGCGTGGTCGATATCGCCTCGCGGAAGAAGGTAGCGGAGATTCCGACAGGCACGGCGCCAACGGGCATCGCCTTCAGCCCCGACGGCCGTTTCGCGTACGTCAGCAATCGCGAAGACGACACCGTCTCCGTGATCAATGCCGCGGCGCGCAAGGTGATTGGCACGGTGAAGACCGGCGGCGAGCCGCACGGTCTGCTGACCGACAAAGACGGCAAGCTGTTGTATGTCGCCAACACGATGTCGGGCGACATTTACGTTTACAACACGGAAAACTGGGAACGCACCCGGGTGCTTTCCGCGAGCCGCGGCCCGTGGTCCATGGCGCTCTCTCCGGATGGGTCCTCACTGCTGGTGAGCAATACCTACTCGCGCTTCGCGGAATTCCGCAAGCCCCGCGTCGGCGAAGTGACGGTGGTCGACACGACTCACTCCTCGGTGGACGACCGCCTGATCGTGCCCGGAGCGAACCTGATGATGGGCATCGCCTGGCACCCCAACGGTGAGTTTGCCTTGACCGTGTTGAATCGCACCAAGAACCTGGTGCCGATGACGCAGCTCACCCAGGGTTGGACCATCACCAACGGCCTGGCGATTCTGTGGAAAGACGGCAGGGTGGATGAGCTGCTGCTCGACGAACCGAACCTCGGTTTCGCCGATGCCACGGACGTGACTTTTACTCCCGACGGGAAGCACGCGCTGATGACCAGTTCGGGGACCAACCGTGTGGCCATCGTGGACACGGCGAAGCTGCTCGCGGTGGTAAAGCGCGCGACGCCGGAAGAGCGCGCCAAGGTGCTGCCGAATCATCTGGGCATGTCCACGGAGTTCGTTCAGACCTACCTGAAAACCGGAGCGAGCCCGCGCGGTGTGGTGACTTCAGCCGACGGCAAATGGGCCTTTGTGGCGAACTCGCTGGACGATACGCTGAGCGTCTTTGACATGACGAAGATGCAAAACGCGGGCGTGATTGACCTGGGCGGACCGAAGGAAATCTCCTTGACGCGGCGCGGAGAGCGGGTGTTCCACAATGCGGACATCACGTTCCGGAAGCAGTTCGCGTGCCACTCCTGCCACCCGGACGGGCATGTGGACGGCCTCACTTACGACGTGGAGTCGGTGGGCATCGGCATCAGTCCGGTGGACAATCGCACGTTGCGGGGGATCCTCGACACCGCGCCGTTCAAATGGGCGGGGACCAACCCGACGCTATCACGGCAGTGCGGGCCGCGCCTGGCCGTCTTCTTCACGCGCCTGCTGCCGTTCACGGCCGACGACCTGAAGGCGCTGGACCACTATGTGACGACGATTCAGCGTCCACCGAACCGGTACCGGGCGCTGTGGGCGCCGCTCACTCCGGCGCAGCGCCGGGGCAAAGAGATTTTCGAACGGAGCAGGAAGGGCAACGGCGAGTTGATCCCCGAGGATGGCCGCTGCATCAGTTGCCACCCACCGCCGTATTACACCGACCGGCAATTGCACGATGTCGGCACGAAGCAATCCTTTGACAAAGAGGACAGGCTGGACGTGCCGCACCTCAAAAACATCTACGATTCCGCGCCCTACCTGCACAACGGCATGGCGCATACGCTCGAAGAGATCTGGACGGTCTATAACCCGTACGACAAGCACGGGGTGACCAACGACCTGACCAAGGATCAACTGAACGATCTGATTGAGTACCTGAAAACGCTATGAAGCAAAGAAGAGCTTTTGTATTTAAGGGCCTGCTCAGTGACAGCGTCTCCCGAATAGTAAGTTTGCTCAAGCCGGCGCTGCCGGAGCGGGGTCTGGAGACCCCGCGCGGCTCTGGAGAGCCGCCCCACCACACACAAGACCAGCCGGGCCTGGAGGCCCCGCGCGGCGCTGGAGCGCCGCCCCACCACCACAACCGCCGCCGGACGGCCTTGGCGCTGCTGGCAGCCGTGCTGGTGGGGACGTGTTGGGCGCAGGCGCAGGCTCCGAAGAAACTGCCATACATCTACACCAAGTGGAAGAACTTTACAGTTGCCGACGGGCTGCCGAACGATCATATCTTCGCTGTCAAGGCCGACGGGGACCATGTGTGGATCGGCACCGAGGACGGCCTGGCCATGTACAACAAGGCCACAGGCAAGATGAAGTCCTGGACCACGAAGGACGGACTTCCCTGGCCAGCCATTACGGGCATCGACGTCGACAAGAGTACGGGCGACGTGTGGCTGGCGCTGTTCGGCGGAGGCATCGCGAGGTTCAGCGGCGGGCGGTTTGACCGCTTCCACCAGATGAACAGCGGGCTGGTGAACGACGTGGTCTACGGCATCACGGTGGAGCACGACAACATCTGGGCGGCGACGACGGCGGGCGCGAGCCGGTTCAATAAGGTCTCGGGCGAATGGACGATCTTCACCGAGAAGAACGCGCCGATGGAAGAGATCTGGAACTACAACGTCAGCTACAACGGCGCGGGGACGGTCTATCTGGCGGTATGGGGCAGCGGAGTCCTGGAATACAAGATCGCCGATGGGAGTTGGAAAGAGTACCTGGACCCGGACGGCGAGATGGAGATCGATCTGTACCGCGACGATGGCATCGTGCATGTCATTACGACGGCGGTCGCGCCAGCGGGCGACGGTTTTTTTGTCTCCACCTATTTCGGCGCGTCGCGCTACGACGGCCGGCACTGGCGGGGCTACTACAACATGGATTCGGGCGTGCCCAGCGACTTCATGAATTCGGTGAAGGCGCGCAGCACGGATGAAGCCTGGTTCTCCACCGACAAGGGACTGGGCGTACTGACCGATTTCGACTCGAACACCTGGATCACGTACCGGATGGACCCGAAGACCCATCACGGCAAAGCGACGGTCTACAAAGACCGCGAAGTGCTCGAAGAGGTGGAGACTGAAACCGGCATCCCGCACAATTACGTCATTTACACCGAACTGGATGGAAACGACGTGTGGATCGGAACCGCCAAGGGTCTTGCATGGGGCAAGGGCGGCGATTACTATCCGCGACTGCGCGAGCGCGGCGCGGTGAGCGGGAACCTGGCGGCGGCGGCCGCGCCTGCAGCGAAGGGGGGACAGTAAGCCATGCGACGCCTATCGTACTTGCTGGTTGGACTGTTGGGCGCGGCGGCGCTGCTGCTGTGGGCCGACGATGCCGCGGAGCGCATGAAGAAGCTCGAAAAGCTGATCGACCCCGATACGGCCGAGGTGCTGAAGCGGATCAACGCCGTGGACGCTTATACGGTTCCGGATCTGAAGCTGAAGCGCGATGAGAATTTCGCCAAAACGGCCTCCGATATCGAGCCCTACTCCGGCGTGAAGCCGTACAAAGAGCATTTCCTGCTTCAAATCGAATACACCGGACCGGGACGCGCGATCCCGGAACCGGGTCCGGAACTCAAGACCGTGAAGATCGGCTTCATCGGACCGATTCAGAATCTGCCTTCGGTGAACACCGGCGGCATGGGCCACGAAGCGACGCTCGGAAGGATGATGCTGAAGGGCGCGCAGATGGCCATCGACGAGGCGAACGAAGGCGGCGGCTACCTGCGGCGCGGCATCCCGTTTGAGTTGAAAGTGGTGAACGACAACGGCCTGTGGGGCAGTTCCGGCAACGAAATCACCAACATGGCATATAAGGATCCGGTGTGGGCGATTCTCGGCACCATCGACGGCGCCAACAGCCACGTAGCCATCCGTGTCGCGCTTAAGTCCGAAGTGCTGATCATGAACTCGGGCGATACGGATCCGACCTACACAGAGACCAACATACCCTGGACAGCTCGCTGCATCGGCGACGACCGTCAGATGGGCTACCTGATGGCCGATTACCTGTTCCGCAAGATGGGCTACAAGCGGGTGGCGCTGATCCGGTCGAGCAACCGCTTTGGCCGTTTCGGCATTCGCGAGGTTCGCGATACGGCGCGCCGGATGGGGCGGCCGGTGCTGATCGAGATGGCCTACAAAGTAGGCGCCGACGACTTAAGCATGCAGGTTGAACGCCTCAAAGCGACCAACCCGGACGCGGTGGTGCATTGGGGCGACGCCACGGAGAGCGCGATCGTGCTGAACACGATGCGCAAGATGGGCATGAAGCAGCCTTACTTCACCAACGACCGGACGGTCTCCGAAGAGTTTACGAAACTGGCGGGAGCAAACGCGGAAGGCGTAATCAGCGCGTTCCCCTGGGACCCGAGCAGGAAGGACCCGAAGCTTGTGGCGTTCCGGGCGCGCTTTCGCAAAAAGTTCGGCGAAGAAGCCGAGACCTATGCGGCGCACGGCTACGACGGGATGAACATGCTGATCTGGGCGACGCAGGTGGGCGGGCTCAACAAGGCCAAGATCCGGGATCTGATCGCGTACCGTACGAAGCCCTGGCCGGGAGTGACCGGGGACATTCCGCTCAGTTCGACGCTCGACGATCTGGGTGATGTCTACCTGGCAAGATTCGAGAATGGGAAGTGGGTCTATCACTCCCGCGAGGAGTGGCTGATCCCGCAGGGTTACATTCCGCCGCGGAGCCGGGTGGCGCGGGGGCTGGAAACGGCCGGGACGGAGCCGCAGAAGTAAGTCGATTGGAGCGCGACTTTGGGAACGGAGCCGCGAGGCGTCAGGGAGTGGTGGATAGCGATGTTGCTGGCTGAGAATGGCGGCGCCAGCAGGACGGATGTTTTGTTGAGGCGCCGCTGACGCGGCGAACGGGGGCCGATCTGGAGATCGGCGGTCCCAGGCAGGCCGATCTGGAGATCGGCGGTCCCAGGCAGGCCGATCTGGAGATCGGCGGTCCCAGGCAGGCCGATCTGGAGATCGGCGATCCCAGGGACTGGCAAGGGTGAAGACGTAGATGAAGTGGACGGGCGACAGCATCGGACGGCGGGCGGCATTGGCGCTGCTCGCGTCTCCGCTGGCCGCTGCCGCCGCTTCCGCCGCGCAGGAACAGGGTGCGGCTCCGGCGCCCTATCTGGACCGCACGAAGCGGCAGATGGTTTATGACGGTCCGGGCGGCGACGAACCCGAACCGACTGATGTAAAGGAAGTCCGGATTGGCTACTTCGGGCCGTCCGATGCCGCGCACATCGAGGGCGGGTCGTTCTGGCAGGGGGCGTCCAGGGCCATCGACGAGGCCAACCGGGAAGGCGGCTACAAGGGCCTGCCTTTCCGCCTGGTGGCGAAGTGGAGCGAGAGCCCGTGGAAGGCCGGCGGCCGCATG
>Ga0181528_10000820_pt1 | contig 20365 bp, 18 predicted proteins | sample PEATcosm2014_Bin_47_FD_119742 | JGI IMG/M metagenome (GOLD analysis project Ga0181528, IMG submission 119742) | Peatland microbial communities from MTU Mesocosm Facility, Houghton, MI, USA - PEATcosm2014_Bin10_10_metaG | ecosystem: Environmental > Terrestrial > Soil > Wetlands > Peat | place...
AACTACCAGCGAGCCTATTCTTGGACGGAAAAGGAAATAGCTTTGTTTATCGCAGATATTGCAGAACATGCTGAAAAGAAAACGCAGTATTATCTGGGGCACTATATCCTAGAAGACTTAAAGGATGACAATAAAATGGCAATCGTGGATGGTCAGCAGCGGTTGACTACCGTCGCCATTTTTCTTGCTATTTGTCAACACCTCAAAAACTCATCGTCTCCCTTGCTGCCTCTGAGGCTAACGGTGGTCGAGTATGACGATGTTAAGTTTAAGGAACTACTTCTTCCAAAGAATATAAAAATATTGTCAAATCAAGAAGGAGAGCAGAAGGAAGAAGCTACAGCGTCGCTAATGCGAGTTGTGCTGGCGATACATACTTTTCTCAAATCCTTTTTGAGTGATAAGCAACATATACCAGCCTTACTTTTTGAAAATAAAATCGGCGATTACATTGATGTTATTAGTAAGGCTGCGGTATCCGTTGGCATCTACAAAAACAAGGCTGTGGCATCCCAGATTTTTGAGTTGCATAACACACGCGGGGTGCTTCTTACTGAAACGGAGAAAGTTAAAGCACTGCTCATGAAGTATGTCTATCTCAATAGTAAGAACGGGAATTGTGATGTTGATGAGATACAGAAGGCGTTTGCCACGGTTTTCGAACTGGAGGAAAAAGCATCGCATAGTTCTTTTCGTGGGGAAATGGACCTGGACGAAATCTTGGCACATCATTTGCGCGCCATTGATGATGGGAAAGACAAGACTGCATTTACACAACCGCAAAGTGTGGAAGGGGAGAATGGGTGTGTAGGCTACGTCAGAAAAAAGATTCTTGAGGGTGGATGTGATGCGGGAATCGAGTATGCGAAGTCACTTGCCAGAGAGTTTGCAAAAACAATGGAATTGATAAGTAAAGAATTTGTTGAACAAGACAGAAATGAACCATTGATTGGGGATGTGATCCTACTTGACCAGCGGCGGAGCATGATTTTCTTGTTGCGCTACTTTAGAGTATTGCCCAGCGACCAGAAGGCCGATCATGTGTTATTAAAACGCTGGGAATCATTTCTGTTTCTTTGGGATTTTCATGACGCTTTCTGGAATATGAAAGCCAGCAAGAAAGACAGTTTTCCTGAAATCTTCAATTTGATAAATAAGACGGATTATTTTCAAATCGCTCGGCATCTTGAAGAGTATTATTCCGGAAAAAAAGACTTTGCTCCTTGGCGACCATACCAGATCGAGAAAAACGACGAAAATGGAGGAATAATTAAAGGCCTCGACCATGTTTTTTTAGCATACATAACTAGGCCCGAACGCAAAGACCACTTATTACAGGGTGCTTACAATTGGGGGCATTGGCATACTCGATATAAGTATTGGCTCTACAAATACGAAATTCAAAACGCCAGTTCTGACCAAGCGGATATTAGAGGTTCTTTGCGTGATCTTTTCAAGGAGAATAATGTGACGCTGGATCACATTGTCCCCCACGCGTTGGAGTTGAAAGCGTTATCTAAAAAAGGGGAAACCGATAACGACATTGCCAAATGGAAGGATGCGGATGATAGAAATGAAGCCGAAGCAAACTGGGAAAAAATCAGCAATACCATCGAAGGGATCGGTAATTTGGTGCTTTTGAGTCGTTCCAACAATGCCACACTCCAGAATATTACGCCAGTTGAGCGGTCAGGCATCTATGAAAAATATGGTTTGAAGAGTATATCCTATAAAGAAGTGGAAAACTGGACCAATCCCGATAAATGGCAAGAACAAATCAAAGCCCGTGGAGAGCGTCTTTATAATTGGATGAAAGACTACTTTACTGATCAAGCCACTTGGACAGACAAAGTGACGAAGTAACGAAACCATACCATGACTCCAAACTTAAACGATTTGACTCTGGCTGAACTTTTCAATGAAATTTTCACACCGGTCGCCTATAAAAACTTTATTCCAAGGTATCGGGCGTTGTTGCTGGATGCGGTAGCGGGTCAAAATGAAGCGGCTGGTTCCAATCGCAATCCTGATGTGATTGAGGCGGCGGCGAGCGAAGTTGAACGGCTGCTGCCCCAGGCGCTCCGGCTGTTCAAGCTGGTCGCCGGGCGTCCGGGCGGCAACCTCACGGGCGGCGATTACAACCTGATGCAAACGGCGCTGCATGAAGCCATGCTCAAGGCGCTGTATCACATCAACCGGAATTGCCGGACGCTGTTGGAGGCGCAGATTGACTATGAAAAGTATGAAAGCATCGAATCGTATTCGCGGATCCGCAAAAAGCGATTCGGCTTCTCGGACGAGCTGATGCTGGAGGCAATGCAGGAATGGTATGTTTCAGATGAAGCCACCTATTACAATCTCGTTGAGCGGGAGACCAAACTGAAGGTCTTTGATACGGAAACCGACGGGGTTTGTTTTCAGATTTACAACGCGCAGAAGGATGAGGTTCTCCATGTGCTTCCGGAAATGCATACGGACAATGGGCTAGCCATTTCCAAACGATATTTCTTCTTTCGGATTTTCCAGGTTTTTCAACATTTGTATTTGAACACGCAACTATTGGAATTGGAAAAACCCGGAGTGGCCACCGTTGAGACGATTGAGAAAGTGGAAGTCGGAACGGAATTGATGGACGCCTTTAATCAGGCGGCGAAGGAGATTCTTTGAGCAGGTTTTCGAGGTTCACTTAATAAGACAAGAATATGTCAGACGAAATGAAGGAAAAAATCGCCCATGTGCTAAAACGATTTGCGGGACGGCCAATCAAACGTAGAGACTCTCAAAGGATTGCAGACGTGTTGAAGGTGCTGGAAAAAGTCTGGCGCGAAGCGCCTGATCTCCGCCTTGGCCAGATCATCGTGTCAGCGGCGAATTTGAGCGGCAGGCAGGTTGTGTGCCCGGAGATATTCCATCTTGAAGATGAAGATATGCTGAGGGGCATCGAGGAATTGGCCAAGAGGAAATGAAGTAAAAAGCGGCGATGGAAACGGTCAACCCTGTCCGTTATTTTTTGAATTCTGCGCGTAGCCGGCTGATGCGCTTGGGGCTGGTGCGAACATCCCAGCCCAGTCCCCGGCAGATGAACTCGTGCTTCGGGTCGCCCTTCAAGCCGAGGCGGCGAACTTCCTGATCAAGCTGGAGGAGTTTATCGGCGCTGTGCCTCCGTTCGGCAACACCTTCGGCCAAGGCGGAACCCTGGCGGCCGTGAACGCGGGTGCGATGCAGTTTGGCAATGGCATCCCACCGGATGTCGCGCTTGGGATCAAAAGACCAATAGGCTGGGATGTGAATCATCGTGCCGTAGGGCGTGAGATTCACGGCGAGTTTAAGCAGGAGCGGTTCGTCATGCTGCATCCCGTAGAGATTCCACCGCAGACAGAACGCATCGAATGCCGCATGAAAGGCATCTTCCGGCTGTTTCATATCCACGGAAAATGACGGCCGCAGATTGCGCTCGGCGGTCATCGTGCGGCGGATCACACCTTTGTGGTCGCAGTAGGTTTTAACATCGAAGGCAGCCTTGATGCTCTCCCATTGGCGGCGCAACTCCGGGTCGTTCCGAATGGCGAGTTCGTTCTGGTCGTATTTGGCCTGCGTTTTGACCAGATTTTCGTAGGTGCCCTTCTGGACCTGAAATTCATGTTCCGTCACGGCGGCGCAGATGGTTTCATCTGGCGGTTCCGGCAGCATTTCAATGATCAGTCGGTGGGTGGCGCTGAGGCGCTTCCCTTTTTCCAAAACCTCAAGGCAATCATCGAGAACATCCTGAATGTTAAATGGCCAGAGGGTGGTGGGCACAAACATCCATTCGTAGAGGCCACGGAGCGTTTTGACGGGCGAGCCGTCCAGCCTAACCGTCAGGGCATGATACCGGCGAATTGCCTCCTCGGCCCAATCGGCCCGGTCAAAGGCTTGGGCTTGGATTTTTTCCAGGTCTTGGTCGAGGGCGGAGGGCATGTTTCTACGGTGGCGTTAAATGTCTGGGGTGAAGAATTTGAGCTGGCCTTTGACGGGTTTGAAGGGGAGGCGCTGGGTGTTGGCCATTTGCGGTTTGCATCCGAGAACCTTGCGAACGAAGAGCGGAAAGGTTCGGCGGTGGGGAAGCATGGCCTTCTGCATGACCTCGACTGGCAAGCGGCGGCCAAGAGGACCGCCCGTGATTAAGCCATCCCGATGGTGGCAGGCACGGTAGCGCCACTTCAGGAATGCCTGGTATTGGGCTGGCGTGGGGCGATGACAACCAACGTCGCCGTTGGTGGACACGCCAACTATTTCAGGATCAGGCGGCGGGCGCTTGACCCGGCCATGTTCGTAACAGCCGCAGAAGACGTATGCTTGGAGTTTCATGGGCGTGAGTTTATCCGTTCAGCAATCTGGTGAACAGTCCCAAGCCCGTTGAGGGTGGGACAGCGAATGTCCATGTGAGTGTGGCAGACTCACGTTTGTGAACAACTCGGAATGGACGCCGGCGGGCGATGCGGTAGCGTGTCTGCTGCCGATGAGCGCCCGCAACAACCGCATTTTGCACATTGACGGAGATTCGTTCTTCGCCAGTTGCGAAATCGCGCTCGATCCTAAACTTGAGGGGCGTCCGGTATGGGTTGGCGGCGGACGGCGCGGCGACGGCATTGTGATTGCGGCCAACCGGCAGGCGAAGAAATACGGCATCAAGACCGGCACGGCCTGTTTCGAGGCGAAACGACTTTGTCCGTCCGGTGTCTTGTGCCGTCCGCACTATGACGCCTACCGGGAGCTGTCGCGCCAGATGTTCAAGATTCTGGAAGAATACGCGCCAACGCTGGTTCCGTATTCCATTGATGAGGGGTTTCTGGATTTTTCCACGATGGATGCCCACATGTGGCGCAACACCACGCCGACAGATTACGTCCAGGGCATCCGGCAACGCATCAAAAAGGAAGTCCGGCTACCGGTCACGGCGGGACTGGCGAACTCCGCCAAGCTCGCCAAGCTCGCGACTGACGCCGCCAAAGGAATCGGCTTCATCGAAGTGCCCGCCGGTTGGGAAAAGGATTTTCTGAATGACCGCCCCGTGTCGGAAATGTCCGGCATCGGTAAGAACCGGGAACGATCAATAAAAGCTCTTGGCGCGCTGACATTCGGCCATGTGGCGAAATTGCCGTCCATGCTACTCAAGCAGGTGTTTGGAATTTGGGGACAGCAGTTGTGGCTGTTTTCAAACGGGCAATGGAATGAACCGCTCGTGCTTGAAATAAAAGACCGGACGACGATTTCAAGCAGCACGACGCTCCCCCAGGACGAACACGATTACGAGGCCGCGCTGACATTCATGTTGAGCGAGTCCACGCGGCTGACCGGCCAGTTGCGCCGGGAAAAAATGCAGGCGCGAGAATTTAGCGTGGCCGTCCGGTTCACGAATTTTACCGAAGTCGGCACCAGCCACCGTTTCAAGCATCCGCAGTTTCTAAACTCCGTCATCAATGAAGTGATGGAGCAAATGTTTCGCGGCATCATGGCCGGCCAGCGGTTGCCGGTGCGTCAGATTCGGATTGCGATGTTCAATCTTGAAAAGCTGGACACGCATCCGACACTTTGGGGGCGGACGCATGAAGAACGCTGGGGCGCGGTGGATGACGCGGCGCAAAAGCTGAATGAACAGCTTGGCAAAACCGCGCTGATGACCGGCGCGCAATTCGCGCTCCGGCACATTGACGAATCGCAAAAGCAGCCGAAGGCGAAATGTCCGTTCACGCCGCAGCGCGAAATGATTGCCAAACTGTGGGGCACGGATGGCCCGGCGAAACCTATTCAACAATCCCTCTTTGATTAGACGACAGTGTGGGAGCGCGGCGAAGCTACGGCTGCGGTTTATTCGCTGTGCTGGCAACTGAATCTCGCGAACGGCAGTTGGCATCCTGTTGTGACGCGGCTCTGAATCTGACAGAATTCTTCAATGGCAATAAAACCATTCGTTACGATGTCAAAAGAGCAAGTTGAAGAAATACTTGCTAAAGAATCGCCGCAAGGACGGGAACGAATCCTCAAGATGCTTGAGCATTCTTGCAGCATGTATGACTTTTCTGGAAATCATTTACCGCACCCATACGAAAAAGAAAACCTATTGGAGGAAATTCGCAAACGTGAGACGTATGTAGTTGATACAAACTCTGAGTGGAAGAAGGAATGCAAAAACCATCTTGATAAGGCGTTCATAATATCGCCAGCCTTGTCCCGCGAGCAAGTGAACACAAAAGAACTTATACTTGACGAAGCTCGTTCCAAGCTTGGAAACATCTTTAGCGTCGGGATCATTATTGCAAAAACAAGTTACGTTTTGGTAGATAGGATAGACGAACACTTTCAACATAATTTTGACAATGCAAAGCTAACCCAAGCGTCTAAAGGCAAAGGCCCAATCGTCGCCAACCAGAAAGCGGAGCATAAGCAGCAAATTGAATATGAAAAGGAGCAGATTCGCTTCCAAGTCGGTCTGGAGCTTCTCTTTTCAGTCAATTCAGGTCAACCTCCTGTCAGCACAACTTTTTGGAACTCAAATAAGGCATGTGATTTGCCACCACCCGATCAAATGAAATACGCAACAGATAGATTAAAAGCCAACATTAAGCGAAGGTTTCCAGAATGCAAATACAGCGTTAACAAGTCCAAGACAGTAGTGGAAATGTGCCATCGAACACTTCTATTAGAAGATAATCGGATACGCATGGAGTTTGATGATCCAAGACGCGAAAACGTGTTTGGTGATATGTATATTCTATTCGCAGCAATTTACTTAGGAGCCAACATTATGACGAAAGATATAAGGCTCACCAAAATGGCGAGTTATGCTGGCATTGAGTGTTGTCATGTTCCGCAAACCGTCAAGCAACATCCAAATGCCTAGCAGTGCCAGCGTGCTTTCTTCCCGATGCGTTCATGCTTCGCCTCTGGCCATTGCAGCGATGGTTGCGAGTGCGTTGCCTACCAGCCGGTTGTTGTCGTAGATGACATTTTTCTTTTTCCCGCCGTCGGTCAGCCAGCGGCGATCAATTTTGCTCAGGCGGCGCTGACAAATGATTTGGTTGGACAGGCATTGTCCGAGTGGTGTGATAATATGGCATCATGTGCGGACGATACACAGCGGCAAAAGATTTTACCGAGTTGATCAAACTCGTTGGCGTCATCATGTCGCGCGTGCCAATCTTTGGGCCGCGCTACAACATCGCGCCGACGCAGCTTGCGCCGGTGATTTACCACGAACGCCACCAGCCGGCGATGAAGCTCATGCGCTGGGGTTTGATACCATCCTGGGCGAAGGACGAAAGCGTCGGCAACGCGCACATCAATGCGCGCTCGGAAACGCTGCCCAGCCGGAATGCGTTTCGCGAGGCGTTCAAGCACCGGCGCTGCCTGATTCCCGCCGACAGTTTTTACGAGTGGCAGGAACGCGAGGGGAAACGGCAGCCATTCCGCGTGATGCTGAAAAGCGGCGAGCCGTTTTGTTTCGCCGGCTTGTGGGAAAAATGGATCAAACCGCCGTCGCGGGACCATGCCGAAACCGACTTGGACGAAGCCCCGCCGAGCGAGACGATTGAATCATTTACCATCATCACGCGGGCGGCGAACGAGGCGATTGCGCCGCTGCACGACCGGATGCCGGTCATCATCGCGCCGAGTCATTTCGGATGGTGGTTGAAAGACGACGACCCGCGCAGCGAGTCGCACAAAATGGCGCTAGAGCGAGCGCCCGACGACCCGTTGAAGATTTATCCCGTCAGCGATTTGGTGAACAGCCCCAAGCTGGACGACCCGCGCTGCATTGAGCCGGTGCGGATTGACCGGGATATGTTCGAGCGGCAGTGGTGGGGCGATGCTTAAAAGTGAGCCGCAATTGCCAACAAGGGTAGAATTTTCAAGTAAAGCTGTCTTGCCAAGGCAGCTTGATAATCTTGCTCGCGTGCGGATGCTATTGATTGGCAATTTTTTTACGTTTGCGGAATAGGTGCGGGGTTACTCCAACCCACCGGCAGAGTTCGGCGTGCGTCATCTTGCCATAGCCGATGGGGCGTTTGGTCGGTGTCAGATTGCCATTTTTTAGGGATTCGAGGACGGCCGCTTTCGCGGCGGGGATGCCGGCGTATTTCAAGATGTGGTTCGCCCGGTAGGAAAGGCCGTTGGCGCGGTAGGTTTCATAATTAGAGCCTTTCCTCAGAACGGTTGTGGGATCAACGCCGGCCCACTCGCATAGTTCCCGGTGCGCATACACGCCGTAGGTGGGCGGATAACAATGGGGGTAAAGTTTGCCGGCGAGCAGGGCGCTTGCGATGGCTTGCTTCTCGACGGTAAAGCCGGCTTTGGTCAGAAGATGATTGAGCCGGTTGGACAGGCCATTGGGGGGGAATTGGATTTTACGGCAGGCGGCTTGATAAATTTGCGCAGCCCGACAAGCGGAGCGTTCGAACTTGTCGCCGATTTGCTCGAAGGTCAGTTTTTCCTGATCCCGCAAGCGGAGCACAAGAGCCTCGCGTTTGGCCCGGAATGATTCGGTCTGGCTCATGGGCGCGGTGGATGGCCAGCCCAAGCGTGGAGAGCGGCCCACGATTTCCGGCTCACCTTGGGCAACATGGTGCCATCCCAAAATATGCCGCCGATGCCTTCGGTCCACGTCAAACGGCCGGATTCGATGGCCGAGCGCGCCTGCGACCGGCTGGGTATCCCGCAATCCACCACCACCTTGCGGGCTCGCACGGGCAATAGCGTCAACGCATCCTCGCCGTGCTCCGCGAAATCCTGTAATTTCGTTTTGGCAGCGGCATAAATCTGCCCCACCCTGCTGGATGACACCTCCAGTTGCCGGGCGATTTCCCGGCGGGTCAGTTTCCCGGCTTCACACAGGCGAAAGACAATTTCTTCGTGTTCAGTCAGCGGATTTATGGTTGCGGTTGGTGGCATTTCTGTTTGCGATTCCGGTGCCAGTTTACACGCGACTCAATGATGACGCCAGCGGTGAGGTAATCCTCCTGAATACGCCGACGTGCCGGACCGGACGAAAATCCGAAGGGGTAATTTTGGGTGGGGCGGCCTAGTTCGGGACGTGGGATAATCTGGTGGCATGTGGGACCGAGCTGCCGCCGTAAATAATCACCGAATGTCATTTTTGCCGGTCAATTTTTGCACGGCTTTCAGGAATAAATCGAATTGTCCGCCCTTCTGATACCGAGAATTATCACTTCCAGGGTATGCGTTCGAACCGGTTGTCCGTTTTAATTTGTCAGCAACTTGCACACAGATGCTCCAATGCGTGCCGTCACAACAATGGCTCTGGTATTCTGGCTGCCACTGCCAGAATTGAATGGCGTCCATATCCCTCCAGAATTCTTCCCAATGGTGTTTTTCTGGCATCAGAACGTCAGGCAGATACCATTGGTAAGCATCGGCGGCGAATTTGTATTCAAGTTCCCCACGGTTCACCAGCTTGATTTGGTGAGCGGTTCCATGATAGCCACCTATCGCAAATTCGAAACTCTTTGGATATGGGAATTCCTCATCGGGAATTTTAACAAACTTGTTTTCATTTTCATATTGGGCTGCCCGTTCGTTCATTTCCTCAGTGGTTGGCAACTGCACGTCATCTGGGAGCAGGTTTTTGCTGACGATGTCATACAACTTCCGCCGCCGGTCGAACCATGACGAAAGAAAAAATGGCCACAAGACAATGGCTAATCCAGTCATAATGGCGCGAAGCAAAAAAATCTTATATGTAGGTGGAGGGACGCCGTTTGGGTCTTTCCTAGCCCGGGTGTCCGCCATTAATTGAGTTCGCACGCGGGTGAAACAGACCAGATATATCCCGATCAGGCTGTAGCCGATGGAAATGGCGAAAAGAAGACTCGAAACATTTGGGGTGATCGTGGAAATATTCATTCTGGTGATGTGATGCCTTTGGGTTCGGGGGTTTTATTCATGTTTCAGAATGAGAATGGCACGAGGGGTATGACAAAAACGGTCATAGGGCACCGTGGGATTGGATTCTGGAATTCATGGCTTTGGCGATAGCTGGCGAGGTTTTCTGGAGCTCGGTGGCGAGCTTGAGCAGGTCCGGGTATTTGTCCAAGCCGCCATGGAGCCGCCAGACCAAACTTTCAATCAAAGAATAATCCTGTCTGGCCAAGGCCATGTTGACAGCTTTGGCAACCCATCGTTCGTAGATCTCCGGCGAAACAGAGGCGTGCTGCAACAAATAGAAAATCACCACGTCAACAAACCGAGCGTTGTCTGGGCAGGACTCCAGCCAGCGCCTCAGGATTCCGGCCTGCAATTCACCATCCTTCAGCATGGTAAACGCAACGCAGAGATGACCGTTCCAGTGCTGGAGTTGTAAGAAATCCGCCAAGGGAAGGTTTTCGAGCTCCTCTGCCAGATGCCCCTTCACTCCGGGAAATTCCATGATTTGGTGCCACCAAATACCGCTGGGAAATCCGCCCTCCGGCAACGTGCCGTGGGCTTTTTCCATGGGTTCGATAAAATCCCTGACAAAACGGAAGTAACATTTGGCGCAATAGTGCCGGCAATAGCCGAAATCCGCCGCTCGGCCAAAATCCAGAAAATGTTGGCCTGTTTGAATCATGATTGATAACGGGACTGGAGGGTGTGGCCGATGGCGTGGAGGCGGGTGGCGAGGGACTGGGGGCGGATGACGGTGGCGTGGGCACCCCAGCTCAAGACCCAGCGTTCGGCTTCTTCGATGCTGTTCAATCGCAAACGCAGGCGGAGCTGGCGGCGCGGGAGTTCGGTGATTTCCTGGCTGGCGTGCCATTTGCGGCCCCGGATCAGATCGGCTCCCCACGAATCAAAATCCACGACGATTTCGTAGTCGGCATCGCCCTTGAACACCGTCAGGCTGCCTTTCAGGTATTCGGCGAGGTTGAATTTCTTGGGGATGTTGAACCGCTCGGCGGTGAGTTCCGGCGATTTGAGGCGCGGCAAGGCAAACGTGCGCATGGCTTGCCGTTTGACATCGAACGCGAACAGATACCAGTGGTTATCAATGCAGCCGAGGTGATAAGGATGGACCAGCCGGGCCTGCGCCTTGTCGGCGTCGAGGTTGCGATATTGAAATTTCAGGACGCGGCGCTCTTTCAAAGCGCGGGTGAGGATTTCAAAGGTTTCGAGGTCGGTGTCTTCCGGCGCGAACGGTCGGAACGACAGGGCTTCGTCGAGGTTGCCGAGGGAAAACTTGGTGGAAGAGTCCAACTGGCCGGTCAGGCGCTTGAAGGCGAGCGCCAGCGGATGTTCGAAAGGCGTGCCCCGGTATTGGGCGATGGCTTTGTGGGCGACCAGCAGGGCGAACACTTCTGATTCAGAGAGCGGCAACTGCGGAAACTGATCCACCGGCTTGGTGTAATAATAGCCGTTGCGGCGGGAATCGAATTCCATGGGCAGATTCAACCGGCACTTCATGAAATCCACGTCGCGCATGATGGTGCGCCACGAGACTTCAAACTCCTTGGCCACCTGGTTGCAATTGGGATAGGCCTGCTCTTTCAGGAGGTCGTGGAAGCGCATCATGCGCTCCATGGGCGGGCGGCTGAAGGATTGGGGTTTTGATTTGGCCATATTTGCTGGTCTCTCTTTTAACCAGAAGTCATGGATTTTCTTCATCAATCTTTTCTTCGGGCTCAGCAGTGGAAACCGATTCGGGAAAGTTAAATAACGCGGATGATTTGTCGGCTGGCAATTGCTCGACAACGCGGAGGCTGCGTTCCATGGCGCGGGAACGAACACCCGTTTCATCGAGCGTTTTCGACGCGGTGTTGAGTTGTTTTTTCACCCTATCCAACACCTCGCCAAATTTACCAAACTCGGTCTTTACCGCCCCTAGCACAGTCCAGACTTCATGAGCACGCTGCTCAATCGCCAATGTCTGGAAACCAACGCGAAGACTGCTCAATATAGCGGATAAAGTAGTCGGCCCGGCAACCATGACCCGATATTTCCTTTGTAGTTCATCATGGAACCCAGGTTGACGCAGCACTTCGGCATACAATCCCTCCGTGGGCAAAAATAGAATTCCGAAGTCAGTAGTATGCGGCGGGGCGACATATTTGGTGTGGATGTCCTTGGCCATACTGCTAACTTGAGTCAGTAAAGAGGCCGTGGCTTGCTCAACCCCCTTGGCATCGGCGGCAGTCGAAGCGGCCACGAGTCGCTCGTAATCCTCCTTCGGAAATTTTGAATCTATTGGCAGCCAAACAGGTTTGTCATGATCCGCACCTTTGCCCGGCAACTTCACAGCAAACTCAACGGTTTCCCGGCCATCCTGCACATGGACATTACGGCCGTATTGATCGGGGGTCAGGATTTGCTCCAGAATTGCACCGAGCTGATATTCACCCCAAGTTCCACGCTCTTTCACATTGGTCAGAACCCGTTGTAAGTCACCAACGCCGGTGGCAAGTTGCTGCATCTCACCCAATCCACGCTGCACATCCCCCAACTGTTTACTCACCAGCGCAAACGACTCGCCAAGCCGTTTTTCCAGTGTGCTTTGCAGCTTTTCATCTACTGTCTGGCGCATTTGTTCCAGTTTTTTCTCATTATTTTCCAGAATCTGTTGGAATTTCTGATCCAGTTTTTCAAGTGCCTTTTGCTGTCCCTCTTGATGAGTAGTCTCCAATCCTTTCAGTGCCGTTACCACCTCGGCCAACTGCTTCTGCTGGTCTTCCATCATCTGACGTAATTTTTCGTCCAACGTTCTTCGCACCTGATCCAACCTTTCATCATTACTTTTTTGGATTTGCTTCAGCCCGTCATCCGTGCGTTGCACCAGTTTTTCAATTTCACTCCGAGTGGAATTAGCCCCTTCGTTGGTGGCTTTGGTTAATTGCTCAAGCAAAGTTTTTTGATTCTCCCCCAGCAGATTAACAGTTTGAACCAACACGTTGTTGGCATTGGTTTGTCCGGTGGTAACCTCCTGTCGCAATTCACGCGCCTGGCTGGATGCCTCTTCACGGGATTGCCGCAGTTCTTCCCGCAATGTTTGATCTAGCAAATCGCCGGACGGCTGCTTTAATTTTTGCCAGACTAAAACAACCATGATTAGCCCAATCAAGGCGATTATCAACGTGGCTGTGGCAAGGATGGTCATCATAGTTATTTACTTATCGAGGGGATTGTTTACAAGGCATTTGAGCTTATCCACGATTTGAACCATGCCGAGGGTATCGAGGGCACAATACGCTTCCAAATCTTTACGCACGCGGAGGCGCTCGGCGGCGGGCACTTCGCCGAAAATCACGCGGAGGAATTCGCGGCTGGCGGTGCCGCCTTCTTGGATCGTCAGATGGTCGTAACCGCCGCCAGTGAGGGCCGGGAGCACGGCTTTCATGGAGTTGCTGCCGTGCTGGTCCGGGTGGTGGTAGCGGAAGCCGCGGAACGGGAGCAGCAAATCAACAATACGCGGTTTCACTTTGCTCAACCACGGTTTGTATTCCGGCAACAGTTCGCAACATTCGTTCAGCCGGCTGGTTTCAAAGCTGGCGTTATACGTCACCACCGAGCCGGTATCCGGCAGATCATTGCGCAGTTGGCGCATGAATTCCGGGCGTGGGTCGGCAGGGCCGACGGCCAAGTGGGAGAAGTGTTCAGGGGCGGCACCGGGCTGGCGGACGATGTGCAGGGAGTATTGAAAAGGAACCTGCTGATACGGGCTGACGCCGTCAAACAGTGGAATGGCGGTGCCGATGGTCTCAAAATCCAGATAGCTGACGGGATACTCAAGCTGGCTGAGAAAGGCGGCCAGCGCGTGGCGGTCAATGTGCGGTTGGCCGGCGAGCACGGCGGCACGCTGGATGGATTGATTGTCCGTTAGTTCAACATCGGCGGGGATTTCGGCGAGCTTCTGGATACCTTGTTCGAGCAACTTGAAGGCTTTCTGGCCGCCACGATAGAGGGTGAAGACGCTGGCTTCCGGCAGGAACGACCAGCAGCGGTCGTGTAACGCGCAGGTGTAGGGATTGTCGCAATGCGGGCCGATCTGGATTTCGGGATGCGATTTCGCGCCGATGACGCGCTGCATGGCATCTATCTGGTCCGCGATGTCACGAGACAGGGCGGAGACGGGCTGGGTGACGTCGGCGAGCGTGAAAAACTTCTGGGGATCAATCGGGCCGTGGCGGACGAACTCGTTGTTGATGTGGGCGAGGAAACATTTGCGGAGTTTGATGCCCGCGCCGGTGAGCACGAAAGCCTGAAACGCGATGTCGGGGAGGTGCACCTCATCCTTCAACGACGTGGTGGATTTGACCTCGACCAAATCCCACGCGCCGCCGGCGACCGGCACAAGGATGTCGGCGCGCGCGTAGCCGCCGCCGAAGGAGAAAGTGGCCTCGTAAATCGGGCGCCGGTGTTTCAGTGTTTCCTGCGTCAACCGGATGGCACCATCGAAATCGCCGGGTGCGGTATCAATCTCGATGCCGCCGGGGAAAATCTGCTGAGCCAGCTCGCCGACTTCGGTGCCTTGATCAAAGACGGCCTGGGTTGCTTCGTCGGGCGCTGGGATCTGGTCTTTGGCGTTGTAGCGGAACCAGAGCAGCTTCGAGCATTGCCGCCCCATCAGGAAGGTGGATTTGGAGAGACCTGGAAGGTGGTTAGATGACATAGGTTATAACGGCAGATTTACTTTCTATTCAAGCCGCACCATGAGCTGCCACGGCGGTCGGCTGAATACCTAGGTTTTGATTTGGCCATAACCTTTATTCAATTGGGGGCGATAAAATTCTTTGGAGGTCGAACAGATGGGTTTCAACAAACCGGATTGAATTAGGCAGTTGCTCGATGGGCAACGAAATCAAATTCGAATCTTTGGCGGCAAGGATTCCGGTTTTTAATGTCGCAAGCACGGCCGCATCTTCTTTCACCAACTCCTTGTATTTGGCGGCGCATAGCGGGCAAAGGGCTAGAAACAATACATGGTTTTCAATCCCCAGATTGGGAATCGCCTCGACCGCCTCGAAATAATAATTTCCATCCCGTTTACGAAAGGGCATTTCCGATTCGCACATTTGGCAAATCACCTGGCGCTCCTCGTTGGTATACTGATTGGCAAGCCACGTTTTGGGATCCAAATCCGGCCTGGAAGTCCGGACGCTTCGCTCTCTGGTTTCGTATGTCCGGTCGGATGGGTCGCTAGTGCGCTCCCGAATCTTCTGGTCGCGCCGTTCCGGATTAACCACAGGTTTCTTGGGGAAATTAGGCTTGCCGGCGGTGTTGCCGACACCGGAGATGCTCTGCATAAACTTCTCCAAAATCTGGGGCGAGGTTTGATGCAGGTTTTTAATCACCTCCAAATAACCCAGTGGAATACCAGCTTTCTCTGCCAACTGGGTTACGGAAACGAAGTCCATTTGCAAGTTGCGACAAAGCGTTTCTGATTCTTGAAACCCATCCGGGAGTTTCGCAACTGAAAATCCCTTTGGGCGATGCCACTGGCCGGTCCGGTCAGGAAGCCAGGCATGGTCGGTAACGAGTTTGCTAGCTTTTGAAAAAGTCATGTTTTTTTTGCCATAGGAAAAATCTTGGCGTGAGGATGATTCGACTTCGCCTCGCAATTTTGCTGCATGGGGTAATAGGATAGAGTTCCACACAAACTGACTGCGAGCCAATGTTGGATTCGCAATGGCAAACTCAAGTCCTTCAACGGAAAATTCTGGGTCGAATCCGCTCAAGCCACGCTCATGCCAACCGTGATTGTCACAAATGACAATGTGACCATCGTATCTTGGTTCACGGCAAAAGAATCTGATAAATTTGGCTACTCCTATTTCCGCCAGAAATTCAAAATAGGATTCCTGGTATTGCTCACTCAGAAAAAACGCATTGGGATTGCCACCAAAATACAGGTTGAAGTTTATTGAAACAAAATGAATAACCGCTGGACGTTGATATGTTAGTTCTCCGGTCTTTGCGTTTTTGCAACGAAGAAAGGCTGTGTTACGGAGTAATGCGATCAAACGATCCCTTTTAACTTTTGAATCTGTTTTTGCGGCTGAAGCGATTCTGGCAATATCATGCAAATGCTCCTGGTCGGATATTTGATCAACTTGCTTTCTGTATTTGGGTAAAACCTTCTCAATGACTTCGTCAACCAGATCCGGCAGCGTCAAGCCAATGGTCACAAGAAATTCTTTTGCTTTAGGATTCGCGGCGATGCACTTTTTGACCGTCGGAAATTCTGTGTCTGAATCCGGTGGTAAATACGCGTAAGGATGCTCGTCACTGCGATAGGGTGGGACGAGTGATTCGTCCTGAAGGCGGATGATGTTTTTGGCGTAGCGTAATGGGCCCGCCGGAATCCAATCTCCTTGGGCTGTTCGCCAAAGAGCCTTCTGACCAGTAAGAAAGGAATAAAAACTTACAAACCACTCATCAGGTTGTTTTTCAAGAAAATCGTCGGTTAATTTCTGGGCGAAATCTTCGGGGGTGAGCTCAGCGACGCCAATTGTTTCTAATAGGAAGCTCCGCAACTCGGGCGTCCGGTCGGCTGTTATGCTGCCGGCAAGCCATTTCATGGAAGACTTTGTGTTAAAAAGAATCTGGAGTTGGTTGGAATCGACAAACTCCCTAAGTTCAGAGGTTCTTGCAAGAATGGCGCACTGCCCGGATACAAAACCATTCGGATGTGCAGGCAACAATTCTTCCTCCTTGATGGCTTGGGCCACTCTATTTGTCATAGGACCAAAAATCTTCTCCTCCCGTGATGGCCCGCTCGTCATTCTTTGGAAAATAGATGCCGCGTCGTTCTTGGTCTTAATTGGCAGGGCATTTAGAACCTCCAACGATAGCAGGCCAAGCGATTTGATAGTGCGTAGCGCCTCAACGATTAAATCACCGGTTTCGCGAACCAAGGCCAGATTCACCGGGTTGTCTTCCCTTATGTTATCGCGTGCTGGTGTCGTGCGGTATGGGCCTTGAATCAAAAATCCCAATCCGGTCTGAATGGCGGTTGGAAAATATACAACTAATGGAGCCTCAGTAAGTCGCTGGATTACTTCCTTCCCCGTTTTTTGGTCTTTATCCAGTCGAAAGGCTGCTTCGACATTAAACGGCGTGGTTTTTCCTTCATGCGTAAACCGGCGCGAAAAAAGCATCCACGTCTGGTTTAGCTCCGTTGGCAGATTTGGAAAATTGGAACGACTTTGTAAAATAACCCGTTGATGGCTTCCCTTGTTTATTTTTTCACATCTGTAAGACCCTTTGGCCTTGCCTACCACTTGCCATTCGATTTCTCGCAAATTATTCAGAAATAGAAGGGTTTGGTCGCTAAGAAACGCCAGTCGCGATTGAATCTTTAGATTAGCAACTTCTGGTTTAGTTTCTAAATCTTCGTGAAACGGGAAGATAAATACTGTCGTCCATGGGGGATCGACATTGACGACTGATTCCTGAAAGGGCCTAACAAAATGCTCTATCCGGAAATGTTCGGCAGCGCAGTGGATCTCCGGGATGCGGGTATACGCATAGACGGATTTGAACCCAATGCCGAATTTACCGATCTTGGTCTCATCTTCCGCTTTAGTTCCCTCCGCAACACCACAAATACCGCGAATATGCCTTTCATTGAATAACTCCGTGCCGTTGTGTTTGAACATTAAACGGGTTGGCTCCAGTATGAATGAAACCTTGGTCGCGCGGGCATCTTCGGCGTTCTGAAGGAGTTCGTAAATAAAATGGGTCTTGTCGGAATATAACCGGCCAAGGAATTCCAAATGGCGCGTTCCCTTGCCGTATTCTTCAATGTTGTCCCGCCTAATTTTCTCGTAATCAGTAGCCATAAAATTAGCTGTGGATGTGAATCACGCCGGAGGCGACCTCCTCGGAAATAATGTCAGCGCGAGTGGCGGCCAATTCGATGTCCTGAAGATGCCGCTGATAATCGAGTTCCGCCGTATCGAGCTGCGACTGGCGCATCCGGATGATGCGTTCGTCATTGGCCTGGGCCAATTGCTCGCGCAGCAGCGCCAAGCGTGCGGTGTGGCTGGTTCTCAAACTTTCGCGTTGGAACGCGGCAACGCGGGCGGCATGGGCCTGATGGGTTTGGCGGGCCTTTTGCCACATGGAATGATGGCTAGCCTCCAAATCCGCAAACGACATGGCGGCCACATCATCCGCGCTCGCCGGCAATGTGGTGGCCTTGCCAATCAATTCAGGCAGGCGTTTCTGGACGGCTTCCGAATTGGCAATAGGCTGGAAAACGAGGTCCTCCCGAATTCCCTTCTGGTGCCAGCAATAGATGGCAAACGTGAAGCGGCCGGGTGGCAGGCCGGTGTTCTCAACCTGCAGAGCGGTCACTGATGGCTCCGGATTGGCGAAATGATGGGCGGCTTGGCGAATGAGCGGATGAATCGGCGAAAGGAGGGCGTGGCCGGGGTTTTCCTGGGCAAATTTCGCATCAAAGGTCACAGGCAGATGGGGCTGGGTGCCTTTCAGCCAGTTTTCCCATTGGCGAACCATGAGCGACTGTTGGCGCGGAAGCGTCTGAAAATCCCGCAAGAGTCTGGTTCTTGCCTCCGCAGAAGCCCGCAGGGATTTCGCCTCGTCATCGCCCTGAAGAACTGGTTTTTCCCCGGCACCAGGGCGGTCAAAGTAAAACCGGACGAGGAGAGCGAGCACGGCGGGCGAGAGCCAATAACTGGTAGCGGCTTTCAACTGATCGTCCGGTTGATTCTTCGGGACCTTGATACCGAACAGCTCCAGTTCTTTTTCTTCCAATGCCTGTTGTTCCTGCAGGAGGCGGATTTGATTGTCGGCGATGACCTGAAGTTTTTCGCGCTGTTCCGCCGGCGTGAGCTGGAAATTGTCCGCCACCTGGTTGATTTGGCTGGCGATGTTGCCCAAAATCTCCTCACTGCCACCGATGGATTGGTTAAAAACTCCGATCCGTAGCAAACAGCGCTCGTAAATGTCGGCATCCACGGTGCCGGGCGTGATGAGGTTATAGATGCTGACGGTTGGACTTTTTTGCCCCTTGCGATCTATCCGGCCAATGCGTTGCTCGACCTTCATGGGATTCCAAGGCAAGTCGTAATTCACCATGCAGTCACAAAATTGGTAATCCAGACCTTCACTACCAACTTCAGAAAATAGAAGGATGTCCAAGGCCGTGGCATCGGTTTGCGGGAGCATAAAGCGAGCACGCAAGGAACGCCGGTCTTCCTCCTTGGTGCTGCCTTGAATACAGGCCACGCGGAACCCGGCAGCCACCAGTTTGGCGGACAGGTAGGCGAGCGTGTGCCGGAAAGTGCTAAAGACCATCGCCTTGTTGGGTGACTGCGCCTGTTTCTTTCGCAAAACCTTCATCAAGGCATCGAGTTTTCCATCCTCGGGCGGCAAGCGTTTGGCCATTTCCAAAATAGTGCGAATGCGTTCATCCAACCGGTCCAGCGCGCTTGAATCGAAAGGTGTCTCATCTTCCTCGCCCAGTTCCCGGATCTCATCGAGCCGACGGGTCAGGATGTCGGATAGCAACGGAACGATGCCAAAAATGCAACTGGCAGTTTGACGACGGATGGTGGTCATCAAGAATTTGAGATTCACGTTGCCGTGCAAGGTGAGAAGAATCTGCGCCTGCGTCAGGAGGATGTTGTCGTGCAACTCGCGTTGAGCATCGGTGAACGGGGTGTGGACCGTCTCCGGTCGGCGCAAGGTGAATTCCCCGATGTCGCGGCGGCGGGTGCGATTGATCAGCCGTGAAAAGCTGTGAAATTCCTCAATCTCGCGAATCATGGCGACCCGGCGTTCGGGTAAAACGCTGCCGGCACCGAGTTCCGCCAGAATTTTTTGAAAATCCGGCGACGTCACCAAGATCGCCTGGCCCCAAGCGGTGCTGGCAGCCTGAGTGAGCGCGGCGAGCACCTGTTGCTGCCAATCCGGGGCGTTGGTGCGGGCATGAGTCACGGCCAGATTGATGGCTGGATTTGGCTCCGCCATGTGATGGAACGACGGACGATCGATGACCAAGTCCGGCCGCAAGGCATTCAATAGAACGAACAGGTCATCGCTCTCCAGCTGCACCGGGGTGGCCGTCAGAAAAACTACCGCTTCGGCGTGTTCGCAGAAAAAGCGAACCCCTTTATGGGTCATCGTCTCCGGGTTGCGAATACGGTGGGCTTCATCAACGATCACCAGATCAAAATGAGGCGGCGGATCGAGGTCCAGCAAGCCCTTGACCGTTTGCCGCCCCCCGCGCCGGGTGCCATACATCAAAGATTCATCAATCAGGGAATAGGGCAGGATCGCCTTGGAAAAATGGTCCGGCCATGTTCCTTCCAAATCTAGGTGTTCCATCGCATCACGTAAATTATCCCCGCCCAAGTGGATGAATTCCTCGTCG
>Ga0181528_10000823_pt1 | contig 20186 bp, 12 predicted proteins | sample PEATcosm2014_Bin_47_FD_119742 | JGI IMG/M metagenome (GOLD analysis project Ga0181528, IMG submission 119742) | Peatland microbial communities from MTU Mesocosm Facility, Houghton, MI, USA - PEATcosm2014_Bin10_10_metaG | ecosystem: Environmental > Terrestrial > Soil > Wetlands > Peat | place...
AGTCGTCGTCGCGAAGCCGCGCTAGCAGGCATGATGAAAACACTAGTACTTGGAATTGGCAATTTGCTCCTCAGCGACGAGGGCGTGGGCGTGCACGTGGCCCGCGCCCTGCAGCGCGAAAACCTGCCCGGGGCTGAGGTGCTGGAAATCGGCACAGCTTTCCTGGATGCGCTACCGGCGCTGGAGCACGCGGACCGCATCATTATTGTGGACGCGATGCAGGCCGAAGGGGCGCCCGGTACCGTGTATCGAATACCATTTGGAGACTGCGCGCGGCGGCAGAGCTTGGCTTCTCTGCATGACTTTGACCTCTCGCGTGCGCTCTTCCTCGCTGGTCGGCAGAGCTACCCGTCCGTCACTGTGATCGGCATTGAGCCGGCCAAGATCGCGTGGGGCACAGAGTTGTCTGCCGAGGTGGCGCGTATGCTGCCAGCGGCTGTGGCTGCTGTGAGGGCAGAAATCGCTCTGTCGCCCCTGATCAGAGCAGAACATGCACAATGAGTTCAGATTCTGTTCGATCCATTGGCCCCCTGTATGTCCAGATAGTTGTTTACTTCAGCCATCTGCCCTGCACTTTGCCGTCCCCAATGCTTTATGTTCTGATGTTGGGATGAGAAGATTAATGCATATGACTCTGACCCTACTTGCAGCAAGCATCCTTCTGGCGGGCTCCGCTTTCGCCAGCAACGGCGGCGACAACAAAAAAGAAGGCGAAGCCTTCCTGACTGCCAACAAAACCAAGCCCGGAGTCGTCACTCTCCCCAGCGGATTGCAGTACATCGTTGAGAAGCAGGGCACCGGCCACAAGCCTCACGCTTCAGACAGCGTCGAGTGCCACTATCGCGGCACGCTGATCAACGGTAAGGAATTCGACAGCTCCTACCGGCGCGGCAAGACGGCAACCTTCCCCGTCAACCGTGTCATCCCAGGCTGGACTGAAATTCTCCAGCTCATGCCCGTCGGTTCCAAGTACAAGGTCTTCATCCCTTCCAACCTTGCCTATGGATCGAGCGGCGCCGGTGCGGACATCGGTCCGAACGCAACCCTTATTTTTGAAATCGAATTGATTGCGATCAAGTAAGCGAAGTTTCAGCATCGCAGAGCACAGAAGGGCCGCGATCTTTTCGCGGCCCTGACCATTAGCAATCTGATTACTCGTTTCGCGGCTGCCCGGTACTCTTTGGTGAATCGTTGTGGAGCTCTCTCCAACGATTGACTACTCTGCAAACTGGTGGCCGGAAACGATTACCTTGGAAGATAATCGTTGCCATGGACCTGGAAGCCATTCGCCGATTCTGTTTGCGTCTCCCTCACGTCACCGAACAGGTGCAGTGGGGAGATGATCTGGTCTTCAAGGTCGGCGACAAGATGTTCCTCGTCGCGGCGCTCGAACCCGCTAAACATGCGCTCTCCCTCAAGGTCGGCCCGGAAGCCTTTGAGCAGTTACAGGAGATCGACGGCATTTTTCCAGCGCCCTACCTCGCCCGCGCCAAGTGGCTTGCCCTTCGCGAATTCGGACTCCTGCGCGATGACGAAATGCGCGACTTGATCCGCACCGCGCACGCGCTGGTCTTCGCCAGCCTGCCACGCACGCGCCGCGAAGCGCTCGACGCCACGAGGTCCGCGAAATCCGCGCCCCCAAAGCGTGCGAGACTTTCCCCTCGATCCTCCCGTAAGCTAGACTGAGCTTCACTGTTCTGGAGAGCTCATGTCGTCCATGCATCATCCCTTGATCGCCACACGTATCGCCGATCACATAACGCTGGCCGCTTCGCTGCTTGAAGACCAAAGCTTCCTTGCCGCGGTCTCAGGCGCAGCCGCAGCGATGGCCACAGCCTTGCGCAATGGACACAAGGTTCTGTTCTTTGGCAACGGCGGTAGCGCGGCTGACGCCCAGCACCTCGCCGCCGAACTGACTGGCCGCTTCCTTCGGGAACGCCGCAGCCTGCCTGGGCTTGCGCTCTCCACCAACACTTCGTCTGTGACTGCGATCGGCAATGACTATGGCTTCGATGAGGTCTTCGCGCGCCCGCTCTCAGCGTTAGGCGCCGCCGGAGATATCGCCTTCGGTCTCAGCACAAGCGGCAACTCGCCCAACGTGTTGCGCGCCATGCAAGTGGCAAAAGAAAAACAGATGGTGACCGTCGGATTGAGCGGGCGCGCGGGAAAGCTTGCCTCCCTCGTGCATCACGCCATCTGCATACCCTGTGAATCCACGCCGCGAATTCAGGAGGCGCACATGCTTACCGGGCACATCCTCTGCGAGATTATTGAGGCAGAGTTGTTCTAACCGGAGCGGCCTTGCTCGGCTGAGTTGGAAGACTGCGGGTCAAGCCTCTTCAAATTTCTTTGGCTCGCCGGGGTTCAGCGGCTCGCTGGAACCGTATTCAAAGTTGATCCGCTCCTGTTCAATGGCGAATGGCCGCTTCTGCACCATGGTATGGATTGCTCCCACGTACTCGCCGATCACGCCGAGGAAAATTAACTGAAGAGATCCGAGAAAGAAGAACCCAATCAGAATTGGCGCTACACCAACTTCAAAACTTCTCCAGAAGAGAAGCTTGTATAGCAGATATCCAAGCGATGTCAGTACCGAGAGTAAAGCTCCGCCGAAGCCGGCGAAGACTGCCATCCGCAGCGGGACCTTTGAGAGGTTGGTGATGCCGAGCATCGCCATGTCATACAGTGTGTAGAAATTGTTGGCCGTAATGCCGCGCGTCCGCTTGGGCTGATGATATGGCAGCTCGACCCGCGGGAATCCAAGCTCGGCGATGATGCCGCGGAAGTATGGATAGGGATCGTCGAGGGACTTGATGATGTCCACAACTCTCTTATCGTACAGTCCAAATCCGGTGAAGTTCTCGTAGGTTTCAATTCCAGAGAGCCGGTTCACCATGCGGTAGTAGCGCTTGCGAATCCAGAACATTAGGCTACTCTCGTCGCTGGCCACTTTCACGCAGATCACCACGGGCATACCTGCTTCCCAGTGGTGCACCATATCTACGATCATCTCGGGCGGGTCCTGCAGGTCGGCAACAATGCCAATCACGCAGTCTCCCGTGGTTTGGTGGAAGGCGTGCATTGGCGAGCGGATGTGTCCGAAGTTGCGCGTGTTGCGAATGACCTTGACGTTTCTGTCCACGGCCGCAATTGATTTCAGCACGCCCAATGTATTGTCGGTGGAAGCGTTGTCGATGAAGATGTGCTCGTAGCGATAGTTGCCGAGGGAAGCGATGGCGGCGCGCACGCGCTCGTACAGTTCGCGCACGTTCAACTCTTCGTTGTAGCAGGGCGTGATGATGCTGATGGTTTTCAATCAATTACTCCGAATCGTCAAACGTCAATTGTCGCGTATCAATCTGGTCTGAGTTCTGTTGGTACCACAGGTAGAGTTCGCGCACGTTGTCACTCATTGCGTGAAAAGCGAAGCTGCCCATTTCGCTCATCATGCGCGCATTGTCACCGCTGTACTCAGCGCCCAGTGCTGGGTTGCGAACTCGAATCTCCGGATTGGTACCCGCTGCGGCGGCGACCATCTCCGCCAATTGCAGCAAGGTGAAAGTCTCACCCCGGCAAACGTTATAAGTCTTGTGGCGAGGCTCGTGTTCAAGGAACCATGAAAGCAGCTCCGCTAGTTCGCGGGCATAAAGATAATCGAACTTCACGTTCTGCCGAATGACAATTGGCAGTCCCTTCACCACGCGCGCGCAGGCGTTGGAGATGAAGCGCACATCCCAAGCTTCATACTTCCCGAAGACCCCGAAGAGCCGCAGCACATAAATATTCTCCTGCGTCTCGGCGTGCTTGGTGCAGATGTACTTCGAAAAACCGTACGGGTCTTTCGGTACATGGGTATCGAAATAGTCTTCGCTAACCCGCGGCGGAAGTCCCTCGCGGCTGTACTCGGCACCGGAGCCGAAGTGCAGCATGCGTCCAAAGAGTGCACGATTGCGCGCCAGGTTGAAGTACATCCGGCAATTGCGGTCCAGCATATCGGAGGAGGAACCCATGCGGCGATTGGAGCGGGTAGTTGCCGTGTGCACTACGGCGTCGAAGTTTCCGGCGCGCAGATACTCGCGCACCTGTTCTTCATCGAGCAGGTTGAGTTCTGCGGAGGTAGGCGCAAAGATGTTGTAGCGGCCGCCAAGGTCCTCCGTGAGGTTGCGCCCGATAAATCCCGAGCCGCCTGTGAGCAGTACCTTCACGCAGAGGCCTTCGCCGCATGCGGCTGCGCGCCCGATGCGACGCGGAGACGCTCAATCAAAGCGGACAGGTTCATCCTGCCATTATGCCTTTTCTGCAGCGGGGAGGGTAGCTTCGGAGAGGATCATTTCAATCAGTTCGCGCACGGCGCCGTTCCCGCCGCAGGCCTTTGTGACAACGCGGCACTTGGCACGGATTTCCGGTTGTGCATCCGCGGGCGCAGCCGCAAGGCCTGCAATCGCCAAGGCCGGCAGGTCATTTACGTCATCGCCCATGAAACAGACTTCATCAAGCGCGAGGTTGTGCAGGGCTGCAATGCTCTGCAAGGCCCGGGCTTTATCCTTGCAGGATTTTTCAACATCGCTGATGTGCATCTTGGCAGCCAAGCGGTCAATCAGTGGGCTGTCTTCGCCGGAAATGAGTGCGAGTTTCAGGCCCGCTTTACGAGCCCTCGAAAGTCCCATAATGTCGGAGAAGTGGAATCGCTTCCACTCCTCTCCATTTGGTCCCCACCAGAACGAGCCGTCGGTGAGCACGCCATCCACATCCATGGCGATCAGCTTAATTGCCATTACCTGCCCCGACGCGGCGCAACTTCTTCAGGATCGGCTGCTCGCGCTCCATCACGCGCTTCACGCCGTCTCCCATGGAGCGCTCGACCACGCGGATGTAGCTCACCAGTTTGCTGATCCCATTCGGTTCAAGGGAGGCAGCCTGGTCAGAGCCCCACATAGCGCGATCGGTGGTGATGTGGCGCTCGACGATGCAAGCACCCAAGGCCACGGCAGCCACCGAAGATGGCAGCCCGGATTCATGTCCTGAATATCCCACCGGGACGCCATAGCGCTCGGCAAGGGTATGGATCGCGTTCAGGTTCAGTTCTTCGTAGTGCGCGGGATATGTGCTGCAGGCGTGCAGCACTACCAGGTTCTCTTTGCCCAGCACCTCAACGGCGTGGTCAATTTCCGCGACGGTGCTCATGCCGGTAGAGAGCAGAATCGGCTTGCCAGTTTTGCGGGTATAGCGCAATAGATTGTCGTCAGTCAGTGAGGCCGAAGCAATCTTGAAGCAAGGAACATCGAACTTGTTGATGAAATCGACGGAAGGCTCATCCCATGCCGAGGCAAACCAAGGAATCTTTACCGCCCGGCAGTACTCATCGATCTCAACAAAGTCATCGTGGTCGAATTCCAGGCCGCGCTTCAGGTCACCGTTTGTGGGCCCGAAGGGGTTCTCACGGGGTTTTGCCAATTCCTCCGGCGTGTACACGATTTCGATGGTGCGCTTCTGGAACTTGACTGCGTCGCAGCCGGCCGCAACGGCAATGCTGATCATTCGCTTTGCCAGATCCACGTCACCATTGTGGTTGATCCCGATCTCGGCGATTACATAACAGGGAAAGCCCGCCCCTATTTTCTTGTTTCCCAACTGAATCGTGCTTGCGCTTCCCTGTGTTGTATCCGCCATATTGAGTCTCCGTCCCGCAAGGGTGAGAGCACTCCAGAAATGTTCTGGAATGCCTGAAAGTTCATCTCCAAAGAGTTTCTCAGAGCAAGTTTGCTGCCATCCTGAACCGCCCTGAACTCAAGCTGTTTCGGGCTTTGGCAGGCGGACGTTGCGGTAATCTCCGCCGCCGCAGGGTGATTTCTCACGGTCAGGGGCGGAATCCGTAAATTGCCTCGCTACTGTCTCCAAGTTTCTACGAAATGTTCACAGATTATACATCGCCGCTGGCCCAGACGTTGACCGCTTGCCTCGCCTGGGTTAGCGTTGGACAGCGCCAGGAGAAAAATGCTCCCCAACTTCCGCCGCCACGCCACCGCATCCATTATTGTCAGTCTCTTGCTTTTTTGCCTGCCGCTTTGCGGCGAGGGTTTTGACGCCGTTCGGGCTCGCCACGTTATGGTGGCAAGCGTGCACCCGCAAGCCTCCAGCGCCGGCGCGGAGATCATGCGCCAAGGCGGCAACGCAGTGGATGCTGCAGTCGCCACTGGTTTTGCGCTGGCCGTGGTGCATCCATCGGCGGGAAATCTGGGCGGCGGCGGATTCATGCTCTATCGCACGGCCAAGGGTGAAGTGCATTTCCTGGACTTCCGCGAGAAAGCTCCAGCCGCGGCATCGCGCGACATGTACCTGGACAAGCAGGGAAATGTCACCGACGAGAGCCGGTTCGGCTATCGCGCGCCGGGCGTGCCTGGCACCGTGGCAGGACTGGTGGAGGCCGAGCGGCGCTGGGGCAAACTTGGGCTGGCGAAGGTCATGGAACCGGCTATCCGGCTGGCGCGCGACGGAGTGGCGGTCACCGAGTACGAGGCGGGATTGATGCACGACGCCGATCTTGCGCGCGACCCGGAGTCCAAGCGGATCTTTCAGCGTGACGGCCGATTCTACGAGCGGGGCGAAGTTCTGAAGCAGCCGGAGTTGGCCGCGACCCTGGAGCGTATCCAGCGCAATCCTGAAGATTTCTATCGAGGCGCGCTGGCCGCGCAGATTGCTATGACAATTCAGAAAGGTGGCGGACTGATCACCGCAGCCGACCTCGCAGGCTACAAGGTTGTGGAGCGCACGCCGCTTCACGGGATCTACCGCGGATATGACGTTTACAGCGCGCCGCCACCTTCTTCCGGAGGCGTGGCGCTGATTGAGACGCTCAATATTCTGGAGGGTTTCGATCTGCACGCGGCGCGGCGGAACTCCGCTCTGCATCTCCATCTGGTGGCGGAAGCGTATCGGCGCTCATTCTTCGACCGTGCGACCTTTCTTGGCGATCCCGACTTCGTGCAGGTTCCGGTGGCGCAGTTGACGGACAAGAAGTATGCGTCGCTCTGGAGGGCGTCGATTGATCCGACGCGAGCGTCTGAAAGCTCCAAACTGCAGCGCCCCAGCATGGCGCAACTGGACCAGTCGGCGGCCCTGCACGCGCCTTACATTGGCCCGGAGAAGCCGGACACTACGCATTATTCGGTAGTGGACGCGGAAGGTGACGCCGTGTCGGTGACCACCACGCTGAACGATTCCTTTGGCTCGCGCACTACGCTGCCCGGCCTGGGATTCCTGCTCAACGATGAGATGGACGATTTCGCGGCAAAGCCCGGCGCTCCGAATATGTTTGGGCTGGTGCAGGGCGAGGCCAACGCCATTGCTCCGGGCAAGCGTCCGCTGAGTTCGATGACGCCGACCATGGTGGCAAAGGATGGGCGGCTTTTGCTGGTGCTCGGCTCTCCGGGTGGCCCGACCATTGTTACCACGGTAGCCAATGTGCTGATCAACGCAGTGGATTTTGGCGAAGACATCCAGCGGGCGGTCAATGCGCCACGCTTCCATCATCAGTGGATGCCGGATGAACTTCGAGTCGAGGGATGGCAGCTTTCCCCAGACACTATGGATCTATTGGAGAAGATGGGGCATAAGCTGAAGCGCACCAAGTCCTGGGGAGACGGTGAATGCATCGCCATCGACTGGACGACCGGAGACCGTTTGGGTGCAAGCGACGCCCGCAATGGCGGAGTTGCCGTAGGCTGGTGACTGGCAGATTTCTCGGACGATGAAAAGCGGAGCGGATAAATGTTAAAGGCCATATCGACGCATGTGCATTTGAGGGAGCGGCTTCACCCAGGAATTCTGGAGAGGTTGGCCGCAGGCGGAGCCGCGGGAATTGAGATTTTCGCCATGCACGGGCATTTCGAGTACAACAACGCGCAGCATGTCCGCGAGATCGCGTCCTGGTTCCACTCGCGGGAGGGCGTCTCGCTGGAATCAATGCATGCGCCGATGTATGCCTCCGGGGAGTGGGGCCGTTATGACACGCCGCCGCTAAACATCGCCGGGCGCGACCGCAAGGAACGGATCGAAGCGATGGACGAGATCAAGCGCGCCATCGAAGTGGCTGAGGTGCTGCCGTTCCGCTTCCTGGTGTTGCACGCCGGTGTTTCCGGAGAGCAGTTTGACGATCACAAGTTCGAGGGCGCGTTGACCTCCATTGAGCACCTGCACGCTTTTGCCAAGCCACTTGGCGTACGTCTCCTGCTGGAGAACATTCCCAACGAGCTCACGGCTCCGGAAAAGCTGGTGGAACTGATTCGCACCCTCCACTACGACGACATCGGCGTCTGCCTGGACCTGGGCCACGCAAACCTTCATCCAGGAGTGGAAGGAGCCTTCGAAATCCTTAAACCGCTGATCCGCTCGGTTCACGTGCATGACAACCACGGCGAGAAAGACGAACATCTCTGGCCGGGCGAGGGAAGCATGGACTTGGAGCGTGCAATGGAACTCTTGCAAACCGCTCCGCAGGTTCCCGCGCTGGTGCTGGAAATTGAGGGCGATGCCGAGGGGAATCCTGAATACGGAAAGACCGTGCCGGACAAGATGCACGCCGCGTGGGAGAAATTAGGCGTGTAGCGCATTTCAGGCAGCAGTAGTCAGTATTGACGTCCTGCCTAGAGCCGATGTCCAGAACAGCCTACGTTCTTTTAATCGTCAGCTCAGGTGAATCGCGCATAGAACCATCCGTCCTTGCCAGCTACATTAGAAGACTACGAAGACCAAGGGCGAAGGACTGTGTGAAGCCAACTGACGAAATTGCCAATCGCGCGGATGCCGCTGCCCCAGTCATTCTTGAGATGGCGAAAGCGCGGCGTGGCGCGAGACGTGGCGTTCCAATTCGCTCCCGGCTCACGTTGCTGGTTGTCGCTTGCGTGCTGCCCGTATGGATTGCCGCTGGATTCCTTGTTTACAACAACTATCTGACACGGCGCGCCCTCACTGAGCAGCGCATGCTTGATACGGCTCGGGCACTCACCCAGGTCGTTGACCGGGAACTCGCGTCGATGCAGTCCGACCTGCGGGTTCTGGCTACTTCACCCTCTCTTGGTGTTGGCGACCTGAATACCTTTTACCGACAGGCACAGGTTGTTGCAGGCACTCGTCCCGGCGTCCATATCGTTCTTTCCGACTCTGCTGGTCAGGAGCTCATTAATACCAGTCGCCCATTGGAGTCCCACTTGCCAAGGCGGAGCCTTCCTGAGGTCGTTCGCAAGGTGTTTGCGACGGGCGAGCCGGTTATCACGAACATCTACAAAGCTGCTAATTCTGGGGATGTTCGAGTCAGTTTAGAAGTTCCGGTCTTTCGCGATGGCAAAGTCATCTACGACCTGGCGATGACAGTCCCCGCGGAGTTCTTTGCTGAGATTCTCCTGCAACAACATCTACCGCCAGAATGGGTGGGAAGAATCTATGACAGCAATCAATTCACGGTTACCCGAACTCGATTCGCAAACCAGTTCGTAGGCCGCCAAGCTGGCCCCGGATTGGCAGAACGAATCAGAGGAGCTTCAGAAGGCACGGTTGAAGCTGTCAACTTCGAGAACGTTGCAATGTTCAACGGCTTTAAACGATCAGCAACGTCCGGGTGGACGGTGGTCATCGGAGCGCCTAGAGCAATGATGATGGCGGAGATCTGGCGCTGGCTGTTCTGGGCCCTCGCGGGAACTGGTCTTCTGTCTGTTGCCGGAGTTGGACTGGCTCTACTGATGGCACATCATATTGCGTCTTCAATCCAGGCACTCGTTGTTCCGGCCTCCGCGCTTGGTAGCGGAGAACCTGTGACGATTCAAACTTTCGACCTTACAGAAATCAACGAGCTTGGCGAGTCGTTACAAAAGGCGTCAGTGCTGATTCAGCAACGTGCGCAGGAGCGCGAGCGCGCGGCAGCAGCTCGGCGTGAGACCGAAGATCTGAAGCTGTTCAGCGCGGAACTAGAACGAAGCATTGCTGAGCACAAACGGACAGAGCGTGCGTTGCGCGAGAGCGAGGAACGATTCCGCCTAGTGGTTGAGGACGCGCCGATCGGCATATACATTCAGACCGATGGGATCTTCAGGTACCTCAATCCGGCTGCGCTGAGTATGTTCGGTGCCGAGAGCATTGACCAGATCGTTGGTCAGGGGATATTGGACAGAATGCACCCGGAAAGTCGCACTGCTGTGGTGGAGCGCGCGCGAGTGGTGAAGGAAGAACGAAAAGCAGTACCGCTCCGCGAGGAAAGACGTCTCCGACTGGACGGATCTGCTTTTGACGCGGAGAACACCGCTGTGCCGTTCTACTTTGAAGGCCGCAACGGCGCAATTGTATTTTTCCGCGATATCACGGACCGGAATCAGAAAGAAGAGGAGAGGCGTGCGCTTGAGCAGCAACTTCGTCAGGCGCAGAAGATAGAAGCCGTGGGACGCCTGGCAGGCGGCATCGCTCACGACTTTAACAATCTCTTAATGGTCATACAGAGTTACGCGGAACTGCTGCAAGCCACTCACCCATCCCTGCAAGATCTGCAGAAGAACACTCAAGAGATATTGAAGGCTGCCAACAGGGGCGCCAGCCTGACTGGCCAGATGTTGGCGTTCAGCCGTAAGCAAATCATTGCTCCAATCCTGCTCGACCTCAGCGGAGTTATCGAGGAGACAGCAAAGATGCTGAGGCGACTCATCGGTGAAGATATTGAATTTAGAGTTGAGCCAGTAAAGTCACTTTGGAAGATCAAGGCTGACCCTGATCAGATCGTTCAGGTTTTGATGAACCTTTGCGTGAACGCTCGAGATGCAATGCCTCAAGGTGGCACCCTCACGATCGAAACCCAGAATGTCACGATTGAGCAGAGTGTGGCCGAGACTCCTTACGTGCTACCGGGCAAATACGTGAAGCTTTCAGTGGCTGATACTGGTGCGGGAATACGCAAGGAACTCCAGGAGCGGGTCTTCGAGCCCTTCTTTACGACGAAAGAAGTCGGAAAGGGGACAGGGCTGGGGCTCGCAATGGTTTATGGCATTGTGAAACAAAGTGGTGGCTACGTTTGGATCAGTAGCGAACTTGGACAGGGGACCTGCTTTACAATCTTGTGGCCCAAGGGAGGCGGGGAGGTCGTCCCTGAGCTGGCAGGTGAGCTCGGAACGCTGCAGTCGGGTGCGGAAACGCTGCTGGTTGCCGAAGATGAAGAAGCTCTGAGAGATGCGATGTGCGGCTATCTGGAACGCTTGGGTTACAAGGTGCTTCCAGCCGATTCAGGCCAACATGCGATTGCAATCGCAGAGCAATTCAAGGGACATATAGATCTATTGGTTACAGACGTTGTGATGCCCAGAATGAGCGGGAGAGAGCTCTCTCAAACGCTGACCCGCATTTCCCCCGACCTGAAGACAATCTACATGTCCGGCTATACGGACGATGCGGTATTGCGCCACGGAATTCACGAACATGACGCGACCTTCTTGCAGAAACCGTTTAGCCTCGGCACGCTTGCGGGGAAAGTTCGCGAAACACTCGGACGCACCGAACCAGTGCGTTAACTTGCATCGTGAGTTTTTGTTGCTATCGATGCCGAAGAGATTGGCATCAGCCTGCTTCTCTCCCTAGCTCGCGTCCGTGCTGGAGTGGGCAACAGGTACCCGCTCCAGCACGGACCAAATTACCTGGGCTGCTTGTTCAACTCGTCAAGCGCATGCTTCAAGTGTTCGAGCCGTTGCCCAGCCTCGCCGAGCTTGCCTTCAGAGGTCAGTCGCTCATAGTCAGCAAGGTCTCTGGCGGCTTCCTGTATCAGCGCATTGCGATCTGCCGAGGGTGCGGGTGGAGCGCCCGGCGCTGGGGAGTGTTGCGCGGGAGCCTCGGGTGCAGCGGCGGCGCTCATCGATGAGGTACCTCCACCGAAGAGTCCTTCCATTGCAGCCTCGAATGTCGGCCCATAGGCTAGCCTGTCTTGCAGGGCGAGCACGACCAGACGCAACTCCGGCATCGGGCTTCGCTCGGCCTGAAGATAGATTGGCTCCGCATACAACAATGCGCGCCCGGTGGGAATGACCAGCAAGTTGCCGCGCCGCACGTGGGAGCCCTGCTGATTCCACAAGGTTAGCTGCCCGGAGAGCTGAGCGTTCTGATCAATTCGCGCCTCAACCTGCAGAGGACCGTCGACAAGTTTTGTTTTTGGAAAGTTGTAGACCACGGCAGTGCCGTAGTGTGCTCCATCACTGCGCCCGGCGATCCAGCCAATCAGATTGTTTCGGTTGGAGGGCGTGAAGGGCAAGATGTCAACGAACTCAACGCCGGTTTCGTCTGGCAGCTTCATCAAAACGAAATTTGGCTCCATCGGTTGCGTCGTGGGCTGGCCACTTTCGTTTACTCCGGCTTTGCTGGCGGGCGTCCACAGATCCTCGCGGTTGTAGAACACCTCTGGGTCACTCATGTGGTACAGACCATAGACTTCCGCCTGCAACTTGAGAAGCAACTCAGAGTAGCGCACGTGTTTACGCACCGTGGGCGGCATTGCCGACGCATCCTTGAAGAGGCTCGGGAAGATGTTTCGGTAGGCAGCCAGAATCGGATCGTCCGGGTCAAACACGTAAAAAGTCGTGGTGCCATCGTAGGCGTCGATCACGACCTTCACGCTGTTCCGAGCGTAGTTTACGGAATTGCCGCCGAGAGAATAATGCCGTGAGTACGGGTAGGTGTCGGAGGTGGTGAAAGCGTCCATGATCCATGAAAGCCTTCCATCCTCGCCGACTACGATGTATGGATCTGAGTCGTAGGTCAGGAACGGAGCCAATGCCATGACGCGGGCGCGAACGTTGCGACGCATCAGCAAACGGCTATCTTTGTTGACGTCATCGCTGAACGGCAGCTTTGCCAGATCACCACGGTCTAGCGCAATGATCATGCGGCGCAGCATTCCCCCGAGGACGATGCCTCCGTTGCCTTCGTAAGACGTGAGACTGTTGGTCTGGCCCTGAGGATAGTTGAATTCCTTCTGCCGGGTCTTCACATACACGTCCGTGTCAGTCAGCTCGCCGAAATAGACCTCCGGGCGAGTCACGTTGAGACTCTTCACCGTGCTCTGCACAGGCATGTTGCTGAGAATCAGCGTGGGAAGTCCTTCCGGCGTGAAGCCATTCACCGGATTCATCGTGACGCCGTATCCGTGCGTGTAGATCAACTTTTCATTGATCCAATTGCGGCTGCTCTCCGGGAGCTTCTCGACACTCAATTCCCGCGTGGCGAGCATTACCTGGCGAATCGTCCCGTTAATTTCATAGCGGTCGATGTCGATGTCAGGGAAGTCGTAATACGTGCGGATTTCCTGAATCTGACGCAACGTATCCTGCAGCGCGTGCCAGTCCCAGAGCCGAATGTTCTGGAGTGTGGCTTGATTGTTAGCGGCGTCGGCCGCCTCCACCGTGGTTTCGGCGGAAAACTGCCGCTGCGAAACCTGATTCAACTTGTACGCCTGCTGCGTGAGCTCGATATTGAATCCGATGTAGGGCTGCTCCCGAACCAGTTCATTCGGTTTGACGATAAAACTGCTGACGTACCAGGTGCACACCTGAAGCGCGACAAAGCAAACCGCAGCAGGCAGGACTGACAAGACCAGAAAGCGCCCTCGCGGAAGCAGCGTCACGGCATTTACGATCGCGATGACTGCACCTGCAAAGAGCGCCACGCAGACGACGAGTATGCCGGCAAGCGTGACGTGAGCGTCTGTGTAAGTGACTCCGGAAAATACTGTGTGATCGGCGAGCAAGCGCTCGTACCGTCCTACATACAACTGCACGGCAAGCATCAGCAGCACGAACGCCAGGGTCAGGGAGAGTCCCCGCCAAGGCATCGGGTTGTAGCTGTTACGCCGTTCCTCAAGTGCGCGGCTGCCCCCGGTATTCAGAAGAAAGAAGACGGCAATTCCCAGCGAAATTACTGCCAACGTCATCAGCCAGTTTGCGATGAGTTGCAATGCGGGAAGTGTAAACAGGTAGAAGCCAAGAGACTTGCCGAAGATTGGATCCACCACGCCGCCGGCGATGCCAGGGGCGTACCAGTAGCGCGCGAATGTCGGCCACTCGGCCATCATGCCGTTCCCCGTTGCTAACGCAATCACCACAGAAACGCCAAGGGCAATTACCCGCAGGATAGACCCGAACGGGAAGGTCACGGCCTGTCCGCCGACGATGATCGTGCGACTGCTCGGCAAGTCTACAGAGTGCGCCCGCTTGAGAGCGAGAAAGGTTCCGTAGAGGATCACGAATGTTGCCACGGCAAATATGGTGAATGCGGCCCATTGAAAGCCCAAAGTCTTGCGGAATACGTCTCCGTAGCCGAGCGACCCGAACCAGAGCGCGTCGACGTAATACGAAAGAACTGAGCGGCCACCAATTGCGAGAGCGGCGATTACGCCGAGGATCAAAAGGAAGTTACGGCGACTTCGCGGTGGGTGTGGCCCTTCGATGGAATAGATCAATGCATTACCCCCGCCCTCACTTGCAATTCCGTCCCGGTTCAAAACCGTGTGACCGTCCCAGGACTGCATGGATGGGCCTCAGAATTGTACAGCCACGCCAAGATTGAGGAGGGAAGCATTCATAGAGTGCGTAGCTCGGGAGGATAGGGCTCCACGCCAACGCCGCCAAGCCCGCACCGCAGACGACCAGTCGAAGCAATCTGGTTCCGTCAATCAAGATCATTGACAAGAATTTTAGTGTAGTTACGAACGACATAGTACTAATGATTGATTTCAGCAACTCTGATTGCTATGATCCGCAAGACGAGTGGACCAATTGGGCACTCGTTCTGTTCCGGGCCCCCGTTGAGCAGTCGTTATTTTCATTTGTGAATTGCTGTTGAGCTGTGCCGCAAACAACGGTGCGTATCCCCTGCGCACCGGAAGCGCCGTACCCAAGATGTGCGTGTTGCTGGAGGCTCCAGATGCGTAAGTCCCTATCGATCGCCCTGATTGTTTTTGTAATCCTTAGCCTGACCGGAATTTCCAATGCACAGTCATTGCTGCCGAGCCCAACGGGAACTTGGACGTTGACGGGGGCGATGTCACAAGCTCGCACTGAAGCTGCGGCCGTCACGATCCATGGCGGAGCCGTGCTCGTGACGGGAGGCACAGATGCGAATGGAGTGGTGCTGGCGACGGCGGAAATCTATGGGTCGAAGGGGACCTTTGCCACTGTTGCGCCGATGAATGTTCCGCGCACGGGACACACGGCGACATGGCTCTCGAACAACACAGATGGTTCCGGTGGCTTTGTGCTCGTGACTGGCGGCGCGAGTACGGGCGGAGTGATTCTTTCCTCTGCAGAACTGTATGACCCAACGGCCAACACGTGGACGCTGCTTGCGTCGCCGATGGTGGTCGCGCGCTCGGGGCATCCGGCGACAGCCTTCACCAACAGCTCGGTGCTGCTTTCTGGCGGTGTTTCGGGCAGCACGGGTTCGCAGGTTGTGCTCGCCGACCTTGAGCAGTTTGGTTTAAGCGGCCAGCAGTTCACGTTCTCCGGTGCGTTGCCCACGGCCCGCAAAGCGCACGCCGCGGCTGCGTTGAAAGATGGCCGCGTGTTGATTCTGGGTGGCACGGACGCCAATGGAAATACGCTGGCATCGACGGCAATTTACGATCCGACCGCTGGGACGATCTCCGGTGGGCCGAGCCTGAATACGCCGCGCGCCAATGCCACGGCAACTACGCTGCTTGACGGGACGGTGTTGATTGCGGGCGGCAGCTATCCAGAAGGCGCTGCCGCGAATGCAAATATCGCCGAATTGCAGTCGGCTGAAATCTTCGATCCAGTGGCGGGCACCATCACGCCTGTAGCGTCAAAGCTGACGCAGGCCCGCGCGGGTCACCAGGCGTTCCTGCTGCCGAACAATAATAATGTCCTGCTGGTGGGCGGCACCTACAACGGATCGGACCTTGCGTCCTCGGAACTCTACACGCCTTGGGCGGGGACATTTACGGCGACTGGATCGATGTCCACGCCTCGTTCCAGCGCGAGCGGCGCGGCTCTGTTCCCCCTGGCAGATGGCCAACTGCTGGTAGCAGGCGGCAGCAATCAGCAAACCGACGCAACTGGAGCAGTGACGACAACAACGTCGAGCAGCGGCGAGTTGTACGGCTTTGCCACATTGGAAACGGATGCCAGCGACTACGCTCCCGGGACTCCGGTGATTATGACCGGTACAGGATGGAAGCCCGCGGAGACCGTGAACCTTTATATGCAGGCGATTCCACAGACGGCTGACACGGCCCCGCTGCTGACCACCGCGGCGGATGGCAGCGGCAACATTATGTTAGGCACCTGGGCGCCGGATTTGACGGACGTGAATGCGCGCTTTTATTTGACTGCGGTTGGCGCCAGCTCAGGGTCACAGGCGCAGAACACGTTCACGGATTCTGCCTTGGTCAACCTGAGCATCAACGGAAACGGTTATGTGGAGGGCAATGCGAGCAACCCTTCGCAGTTTTACTGTTCGAACCCTACCAAGACTCCATCTTCGTTGACGGGCTATACATATAATTGCTCCCCAACGGCCCACGGCTCAACGACAAACGTCTGGACGGCGGTCCCGGCCAGCGGCTACGCGCTCAGCACGTGGAGTTACACCCCAACAAGCGGTTTGTCGGTTTCCGCTGGGTGCACGGCAAACGACACGGACTGCGAATTTACGGCAAACAGTACCACCACCCTGACGGTCACGTTTGTTGCGGCACCAACGCAGCTGGCTATTACGACGATCAGCCCTGCGAGTCCCACTGCAGGCAGTGCATTTAGCGTGACTGTGCAGTCGCAGAACAGTAGCGGCACGGCGATGAATGTAACGGCCAATACCACCATCACTCTGACGCTGGCAGCCGGGACTGGAACACTAGGAGGCACGCTAACCGGAACGATTACTGCCGGAAGTAGCTCGGTCACCATCACCGGTGTGACCTACACAAAGGCCGAAAGCATTCTCAAAATTACGGCCACCGCTTCGGGTGGTAACACGATGACAGCGGCGACAAGCTCCGCGATTACGGTACAACCGGGAGCGGCAAACAAACTAGTCTTAGGGCAGGCACCGACTACTACCACGGCGGGTTCGGCCTTCAGTCCGGCGATCGTTGTAGACGTAGAAGACGCCAATGGCAATGTGGTTACAACGGATTCATCAACCGTCACGCTGACCATCACAAACGGATATTTCAGCGGTTTGGTCACCACCGCCACGGCGACGGCAGCGAGCGGTGTGGCTACGTTCACTGGTCTGACGCCGATCACCGCTGGTACGACCGAGACTGTGAAGGCCACGGACGGAACGTTGACATCGGTAACGAGCAGCGCGTTTACGGTGAATGCTGCAGCGCTGAATAAGCTGGCCTTCACCAATACGGCTATTAGCACGACGGTAGGAACGTGCTCTGCGTTCACCCTTCAGTCTCAGGATCAGTACGGCAACGTCAAGGCTGTTAGCGGCAGCACAACCGTCAATCTGAGCACATCGTCTTCGGGGGGGCACTTCTATAGTAACGCCGGCTGCACAACCTCGATTACTACTGCCACGATTGCCAATGGCGCGAGTGCGCCGACCGGAAGTACATATTACAAGGATTCGGTGGGAGGTCAGCCCACGTTAACAGCGTCGGCTACCGGCATCACCAACAATGGCATGCAGGTAGAGACCGAGAACCTGGCGCCATCCATTACCAGTGCGAACAACACGGCGTTTACATACGGGACCGCGGGCTCCTTTAGCGTTACCGCGACGGGCTATCCTGCCCCGACTTTCAGCGTCACTGCGGGCACGCTGCCCAGCGGTGTAACACTGAGTTCAGCGGGCGCTCTAAGCGGGACCCCGACTGCTTCTGGAACTTTCACGATCACCATAACAGCTTCGAACGGCATCGGCACAAATGCCACCCAGAGCTTTACGCTGACGGTGAACAAGGTTCAACTGACGGTTACGGCGAGCGCTGCATCCAGGACTTATGGTGCGGCGAATCCGACCTTCACGTACACGATGACGGGCTTTGTAAATGGTGACACACAGGCGACGGCGACGACGGGCGCTCCGAGTCTGACGACGACGGCAACGACCTCGTCGGCGGTTGGTAGCTATACGATTACGGCAGCGGCTGGCTCGCTGGCGTCGACAAACTACACGTTCACGTATGCCAACGGAACGCTGACGGTAAGCGTGGCTCCATTGACGATTACGGCCAGTGCGCAGAGCAAGAACTACGGAACGGCGCTGACTCTGGGCACCACGGCGTTTACCTCCAGTGGCTTGCAGAACGGAGAGACAGTCGGCAGCGTCACGCTGACGAGCTCGGGTTCGGCAGCGACAGCGACAGTAGCCGGATCGCCTTATGCGATCACACCGAGTGCGCCGACAGGCGGGACGTTCACGGCCAGCAACTACACGATCACTTACAACACTGGTTCGCTGACGGTAAGCGCGGTTCCGCTGACAATTACTGCCAGCGCGCGGAGCAAGAACTACGGAACGGCGCTAGCGTTGGGCACCACAGCGTTTACGACTGGCACGCTATACAACGGCGATACGGTGAGCGGTGTGACGCTGACGAGCTCGGGCGCGGCGGCGACGGCGACGGTAGCAGGATCGCCATACACGATTGTCCCGAGCGCAGCAGCGGGCACAGGGCTGACCAACTACAACATCAGTTATGCCAATGGTAGCCTCACATTGAGCGCGGCTCCATTGACGATCACGGCGAGTGCACAGAGCAAGAACTACGGAACGGCGCTAGCGTTGGGCACCACGGCGTTTACGACTGGCACGCTGTACAACGGCGACACGGTCAGCGGCGTCACGCTGACAAGTTCGGGCGCGGCGGCAACGGCTACGGTAGCAGGATCGCCATACACGATTGTCCCGAGCGCAGCAGCGGGCACGGGGCTGACCAACTACAACATCAGTTACGCCAACGGTAGCCTCACAGTGAGCGCGGCTCCACTGACGATTACGGCCAACAATCAGGGTAAAACATACGGACAGAGCTTGACGTTAGGGACGACGGCGTTTACCAGCACGGGCCTGCAGAATGGTGAAACGATCGGCAGCGTTACGCTGGCCAGTTCGGGCGCGGCAGCGACAGCGCCGGTGTCTGGATCTCCGTACGCGATCACACCGAGCGCAGCAATCGGCGGAACATTTACGGCTGGTAACTACACGATTTCTTACGCGACGACCGGCACGCTGACGGTGAGCGCTGTGCCGCTGACGATCACAGCCAACAACGACAGCAAAATATACGGGCAAACCAAGACCTACGGAGCGGGTTCGACTGCCTTTACCAGCACGGGCCTGCAGAATGGAGAGACTATCGGCAGTGTCACGCTGGCGAGTTCGGGCGGAGTAGCGACGGCATCTGTGGCTGGATCTCCGTATGCCATTATCCCGAGCGCGCCAACGGGCGGGACGTTCACGCTCGGTAACTACACTCCTACCTACAACGCCGGAACGCTGACGGTCACCCAGGCAACGCCCTCGATCACGTGGGCTGCGCCTGCAGCAATCACCTACGGGACAGCGTTGAGTGGAACGCAACTGAACGCTTCGAGCACGGTAGCGGGCGCGATGGCCTATACGCCTGCACTGGGCGCGGTTCCTTCGGCTGGCACGCAGACGTTGTCGGTCACGCTGACGCCGACGGATGCGACGGATTACACGACGGCGACGCAGACGGTTTCGCTGGTGGTGAATAAGGCAACGCCCTCGATTACGTGGGCCACGCCTGCAGCAATCACCTACGGAACAGCGTTGAGTGGAACGCAACTGAATGCTTCGAGCACGGTAGCGGGCTCGATGGCCTATACGCCTGCATTGGGCGCGGTTCCTTCGGCTGGCACGCAAACGTTGTCAGTCACGCTGACGCCGACGGACGCGACGGACTACACGACGGCGACGCAGACGGTTTCGCTCGTAGTAAATAAGGCGACTCCGACAATCACGTGGGCTGCGCCTTCGGCGATCACCTACGGGACGGCGTTGAGCGGAACGCAACTGAATGCTTCGAGCACGGTAGCGGGCTCGATGGCCTATACGCCTGCACTGGGCACGGTTCCTTCGGCTGGCACGCAGACGTTGTCGGTCACGCTGACGCCGACGGATGCGACGGATTACACGACGGCGACGCAGACGGTTTCGCTCGTAGTAAATAA
>Ga0181528_10000825_pt1 | contig 20161 bp, 18 predicted proteins | sample PEATcosm2014_Bin_47_FD_119742 | JGI IMG/M metagenome (GOLD analysis project Ga0181528, IMG submission 119742) | Peatland microbial communities from MTU Mesocosm Facility, Houghton, MI, USA - PEATcosm2014_Bin10_10_metaG | ecosystem: Environmental > Terrestrial > Soil > Wetlands > Peat | place...
AGTGGCGTTCCTGTCAGGACCAGCGCGAACCGAGAACGCAGACCTTTGATCACCCGAGTCGTTTTCGCTTCCCAGTTCTTAATCCGTTGGCCTTCGTCCAGGATGATCAAATCCCAGTTTGAGCGTTCGATATCGAGGATGTCGCGCAGGACTTGTTCGTAATTACAGATCGTAAAGAATGCCTCGTTCGAATACTGGCTGACGCGATCAGCAGACGCTCCGCCGACCAGTTGCACGGTGCGACCAGAGAAGTGCTCGATTTCATTTCGCCATTGAGATTTCAACGACGCGGGGCAAACGACCAAAACCTTCTTGATCTGCGCCTCGCGGGCGAAAAGTTCCGCGACTCCGACGCCTTGAATCGTTTTGCCGAGCCCCATTTCGTCAGCCAGAATCGCTCGACCGGCCCCCACGGCAAACGCGATACCGTCCAGTTGATACGGCAGTAACTCGGTTCGCAGTAATTCGGTCCTGAGCGGATGCGACTTGGGGTTCTGACGAATCGCGGCGACACGATCGGTGATTTGTTCTTCGAACAGTTTCTGCTGGATGTATTCTTCGGCATCGGGATAAATCGTGACGCGTTGCCCGCTACGTTCGAGGTGCCGGATTCGTTTCAGCAAGTCGCGCACGTCATCGATCGACTGGCCGCGAAGTTTGCCGACGATCGACGATGTTTCGTCGTCAAGATCGTGAGGAAGCAGCATCCTCAATTCGAGTTCATGACCGTAATGCAAGGCGACGCTGATCGAATCGCGTCGATAGGGAACCGACAGTGCCTTTTGTCCAAGACGCCGTCGAACTTTGTCGAGCGTGTGTAGAATATGTTTGCAGGTGCCGAGCGTGTTCGTGCGAAAGTCGGGGCACGAACAGAACGAATCGCCGGGTTCCTGTCCTCGCAGAGCGACGCGATAGGTCTTTCCCGACAGCGCCGACGTTACCGTGTAATCGGTCCACGGAGTCGACGCATCCGTCGAGAGCACTTTCATTGATTCGTCTTTTGCTCGTTCGCGCCGTTCGGTCAAGGCCAGGTTGATCAGTTCTTCTTCCGTGGCGGGAGTATTCGCTGAATCAATTTCTTCCGGGGCCACCGCCAGTCCCAGGGCGGTCTTCTCTTCCAGAATCATCGACAATGCCGCACCGACGTGCTCGCACGGTTGGGAGCAGGCCGTACAATTCCAGTGCAAACGGTCGAGTGCGCTGGCCTTCAAAGTGATAGTGACGATGGCTTCCGCTCTTCGTCCGGAGCCGGGAATCGTCAGTCGGAACAAATCCTCGCCCAGATAGACGAGGTCTTTCGGCGATAGATCTCGCTGCGCACCGGTCATGATCAATTTGGCCGCGTCTGCTCCCAACAGTTTTTTAGCTCCGTCGAGCGTCAATTGCGACAGCCGATCTTTGAGATTCAATTGATCAGCGCGTTTCGTTTTCGGGTTTCGCGACCTGGTGGAAGAACTCGTCTTCGCCGCGTGTCGCGAGTGATTGGAACTGGCTTTGGACTGTGACTGGGAAGCAGGCTTACGTCGACCGTTGTGTAGTGTCATCCGATGACCTTCGCGAAGAGAGACTTTCCATTGACCAACGTGTGTTAGTAAATCGTGTCACGGAAACCAACACAAGTGACGACGACCATTTTTAAGGCGGGTCAATTCCGCCTGGATGGAACGGATGGCATCGCAAGATGCGCAAGGTCCCTTTCCACGCACCGACCACCGCTCCGTACTTTTCCACGGCTTGAATAAAGTAATGGCTGCACGAGGGTTCGAATCGGCAGTGTCTTCCGAGCATCGGGCCGATGAACACTTGATAAAATCGTACCCCAAGGATCAAAACGAGACTGGGTAGTCTCGTGATCGTTCGCATGGGGTTCATCGTAGTGCCTCGTTCGCATTGGTCGCCGGGTCAAGTCGACGCAACAGCCGTCGACTGATTTTCACCAGCGATTCCTGGTAGGCGGCCAATCCCGCCATGTCTTTGGCGAGCGGGATGGCGATCAGATCCAGTCCCACCGGGATTTCATGCTGCATCAGCCTGAATGCTTCACGCAACAATCGCTTCAAACGGTTTCGAACGACCGCACCGCCATGCTTCTTCGATACGCTCAGCCCGATTCGAGTGACAGTTGAATCGTTGCGAGTTGCAAAGACCAACAACACCCCATCGGCCGCCTTACACTTTCTGGCATAGACGCGCTCGAAATCGGCTTTCGATCGCAGGTGCTGCGACTTGGTGAATGTGAATCCGGTCATTCCGGCGTCTCGGTTTCAGGAGGAGTGTGCGGTGACCGTCGACTGTCAGTGGTATCCGATTCAGAAACGATTGGTTTTGGAGGTTTCAGAAACCAAAAGTCGTTTCCCACGGTGGTCTGCGGTGGACCGGGGTCGCGAGCGATTCGACGTAAGCGTCGCGCCCAAAGCATGGTGACAGCAATCGCCCCAATACCAAAAACGGCAATACCACCGACGGCTGAAAGTAATATCGCGACTTTGATTTGTTTGTCGGGATCTACGACCGGATCTGTCACGGGAACAGGAATCGGTTCAGGTCCATTGGCGGTTGTTTGTTCGACGTTGTCCACAGACGACGCGTTGGGTGCATATGCCCTCTCTTGCGCCGCGATCTCGCCGAGTGTGAAAGTGACGAACAAAATCGAAATCAGCCGAATCGCTGGCAGAGATCTCGGTAATGTTGTCATGGTCGTCTTCACCACAGTCCCTCGCGAACAGAGGTTTCGTGTTCGGCCAGCCGTTGATAAATCTCTTTAACCGTGTCGTTCATGTTTTTCGGCAACACGATTTTGACGACGACGAACTGATCGCCCGCCTGTTTCGTCTGCGGGTCCATCGCTCCCTTGCCGCGCAGCCTGAGTTTCATGCCGGTGGATGTTCCCGGTGGGATTTTGACAACGACGCGACCTTCACTAAGCGTCGGTACTTCGACCTTTGTGCCGAGTACTGCTTCGGAAGGCGTCACGGGCACATCCAGCAGGATATTCGCCCCTTCCCGTCGAAAGTAGGGGTGGGATTCGATTTCAATCCGCAACAACAAATCGCCATTCGCGCCACCGCGTAGTCCAGAATTTCCCTGCCCGGCCAGACGAATGACCTGCCCTTCACTGACGCCACCGGGAATTTTCACTCCCAAGGTGCTGGTCTCACCACCACGGTCGATGCGAACGTCCACGGTTCCACCCACGACGGCTGTTTCGAAGGGAACTCGAACGGTCGCGCGAATATCCTCGCCGCGAATCGCGCCCCGCTTGCCGCGTTTTGCACCTGCGGCTGGCCCACTGCCCATCGCTCCGCCGAAAAAATCGCCCAGGTCGATACCACCTTGACCAAACAATTCGCTGATATCGATTGGCCCCGCACCCCCGCCGAAACCGCCAAACCCCCCACCGGGACCGGCGGGGCCTGGACCCGGTCCGCCTCGACCCATTTTTTGAAAATCGACGCCAAATTGATCGTATTGCTGGCGTTTGGTCGAATCGTTCAAGACGTCGTAGGCTTCTTGAATCTGTTTGAATTTTTCTGCAGCTGCGGGATCGTTCGGCTTGGCGTCAGGATGGTTCACGCGAGCCAGTTTACGGTAAGCTTTGCGAATCTCGTCCGCAGTAGCGGTCTTCGAGACACCTAGAGTTTTGTAATAGTCGTCAGCCATGTGTGATTTAAAGTCTTTTTTCCAGAAGTTGTGAAACAACCATAAAATTCTATGATTGCGACGCCCAATGAACAAGTCGCCTCAATGTGGCTGTCAGGGCGCGACGTGCAGATCGTGATCCGATTGCAATCGAATCACCTGCATCTTCTCCTGTTCTTCGCTGTTGTTTGTCATGACGATTGCTAAAGTGTTTCCGTTCGAAGTTCCCAAGGAACGTCTCAATCGACATTGTCCTTGCTCGATCAACGTCGGTGCAACTCGAACGAAGTTTGAAATTCGAGTGGTCGTAATTGGAAAGTCATGGCGAAGATGGAAAACAAAGGCGTTCGTGAAGCATCGTCCGGTGCGATCGAACCTTCGGCACCGTCCTCGCTCGCGACCTTTTGCCCTGCATGGATTGCGTCGGCGGATTCGAAATCAAAGCGCTGGTTTTGGTTTGTCGCAGGAATGATTCTCACGCTGGGTGCTGGCTTGCGACTCGTGGGCCTGTTTGGCGATTTCTGGCTCGACGAGATCTGGTCGTGGGCCTTTGCCAGGAACGCCAAATCCGTCAAGGATATTTTCTTCAGCATTCACCACGACAACAATCACTACTTAAATACGCTTTGGATTTATGTCTGGGGTCAGCAGACCCATTGGCTGGTTTACCGTCTGCATTCGTATATTGCTGGCGTGGCGACGATCATCGGTTGTGGTCTTTTGGCTGGTGAGGTGACCTGCGCGTGCGAGTCTGAGCGAAATCCTTTGGGACGATCGAGCAAGAAAACGTCAAGTACTGAACAATCGATCGCAAACTTCGACGGTGCTGATGGATTCGCACGCGTCAACGCGCTGGTCACGATGTCGCTCGTGGCGACTTGTCAATTTGCCTGTGTGTACTCGACGGAAGCACGTGGTTATGCGATGGCCGGGGCCGCTGCCGTCTTTTCGACTCTCGCATTGCGACGAGTTGTGATTTCGAAGTCATCCGCCGTCTCGCAATTATCCGCCTCGCTGACCTATGCCCTGCTGGCGTCGATCGGCTTTTTATCCCATCTGACATTTGCCGCCGTGTTTCTTTCACAGTTCATCTGGTCATCGGTGATTCTTGCCAGGCGATTTCGCTTCCTGCCGATAATCGTTTGTTATTTGCCCGTCAGCATTGTGCTCGCCGTCATCTGGAACTTTGATTTGCGATTCGCCAGAGTGGGCGGTGCTCCGCGGATACCGTCATTCGCGGCGGGGCTTGAATCTTTGGCGCTACCCACCGGAGTGATTTATCCCGATTGGCTGGTCATTTTCTGTGCGGGATTCGTCCTTTGCGGACTACTCGGTGGTCTCTATCTGATTTGGCGTCGCAATTTCTTCGAGGCGTCGTTGTTTGGTTTGTTATTACTCGTGGCGCCACCACTGATGTATGGACTGAGATCCGACGGACTGCTTTGCTCCCGCCATTTCTTCGTTGTCTGGATGTTGTTATTCCCGCTCCTTGGGTTGTCGCTGGTCGAGCTTCGTCGATCTTCGCTACGACAATGGATCTTCGTTCCGGCAGTCTTCTGGCTGGCAACGAACGGTTGGGAATTCAGCCAGTTTGCGATGTATGGTCGCGGAGCCTACGTCCGTTCGATCGATTGGTTGTTTGCAGAAACCCAGCACGACGCCGGTTCCAAAGGCAAGAAATACACGATTGGCAGCGATCATGATTTTCGAAACGGCATGGTGTTGTCCTTCTATATTCAACGAATTCCAGACAAAGAGAGATTCGTTTATCTTTCGCAGAGTCAATGGCCTGCCGAAGGGGTCGATTGGTTGTTTGTTCATTCGTTCGAAAGATATTCCTCTCCGTTGAAAGAAATGGCGATTGGATCCCGGTATTACGACCTAAGACTCTTCGAGCCGTACTCCGCACCCGTCGGCTGGAACTGGTCCATTTATCGCCGGCGTGACGAGAAACGTTAAAGAATAAATTGACCTGAATCGAGTCGAGCGCATGGGATTTGATTCAATCGAAAACCACGTGAATTTCATGCGAAGTCGCGAAGAAGAAAAGAGGGCAAATGTTTAAATGCATTTCCTTCGCGTGAACCATATTTCTTCCAGTTTTCTCGAAAAAGTCCGAAAGAAGCTGAGTTTGAGAATCCTGGTTCTTGGGATCCAGAAACACTGCGATTCTTATTCAAAATTGGCGGCGGTAGAATTACGCACGCTGCTTCTGCTGGGAATTTGACCAAATTCTGATCTGAAGGCATTTTTTTGGAGATCAACGATGCGACCGTCCTCGAAGATTACGTTACGACGATTTGCGATCGGTATCAGTTGTGTAGGTCTGCTGTTCGTTTTTTGCAATTCCCTCTGGACACAAGAAACGAAGATAGCAAACCCCAATGTCAAAGAACTTCAAAAGCAGCGGTTGGCGGTCTTGGTAGAGATTCGTGATGCGGCGAAGAAAATATATGAAACGGGTCACACGGATCTTCAAGTTGTCCTCACAGCAGACCGCGCTCTCTTGGACGCGCGCGTGGCCTATGCCGAAGCGCGGAAGGATCGAATCAAAGCCTGTGATGAGGCGATTCAGAACGCCATCGAATTCCACCAGTCCGCTTTGACGAGGAAGCGGGCCGCTCGCGCAACGCAGCTCGAAGTCTTGAAGGCTCAAGACTCTCTGCTAGAAGCTCAGATTATGCGGGAGAATGCAGCAACTGGTGAGTAACATCGGCGACGATCCGCACTTTCGAGCGTGGGTTTCCGCAGAGAATGGATCTCAGATGGAGACCTGGACAGTGACACCGTTTTCAAGGGAAAATCCGCGGTCGCACTCCGGTATCCCAGAACCGAACGCCAGCCACAAAAAGTTCTTATCGAACTGCGTCACTCCGATTTTCGGAGCACAACCGAAGAATCTAAGCACACGGGCTTACTTAGGTTGATCGTGAGATGAGTCGATCTGATGGAGAGAAATTCCAGAGCAACCGGTGCTTTTCTTTTGGCACTTCTTCTCAAGAGTGTATCGTCTCCGTTAATTTTTTCCGTTGATCAGTTACATAGATCGTCTGATCGGCAGGCAGAGCAGGAAAAGCGATCTGATGTTCAAAGTTTGAAAACTTTGCCGGAAGCGTTTTTTATTTTCGAGATAACTTTCTCCAACACCAATCGTATTTATTCAAAAGGGGCTTCATGTCCGGAGTTCCACCCGCACAGCCGACGTAGTTCGCTCGCGGTCGTGATGCGCGACGAGGTAGGTTGGCGATTGGTCGAAGAAGATTGCTCTTTGGAAATATCACTTAACAGGAAGTCATCGTTATGCACCAACGCGTCGTCAGGCGAGCCGGCGTTTTTGTGACGGTTCTCACTCTTTTGAGCTACCAAGCCGCATTCGCTCAAAGTGCCAAGTCCAAGTCCGAAAAGAATGCGGCAAATCCACCGGAGGCCGCAAACCCGAAAGCTAAGCAGACGAGACAAGAATATTTCGCCGAAAAACTTACGACGGAAGATATGCTTGCTGATCTGACAGAACTCGACAGCTTGCTGAAAGAAAAATGGGCACTCGTCGATGCCAATGGGGTCGACTTTTCTGCAGAAATCGCAGCCTTAAAGGTGCGAATGCCCATGATTTCGACTCGATTCAACTTCAGCCTTGAAGTGCAAAAGCTCCTCGCCAAGGGTATTGATGGACATATCGGCGTTGGAGGGGTCTTGTGGGGTGTCAGTAGTCAATGGCGTGACTCCAACGGACAAAGAACACCAATGCCGTTTGGTGTGGAACTGAGTGGCGACCGATACATCGCGCACGTTTGGGAAGACCTTGAGAAAGGTAATCCGGTCAATCCCACCATGAAATATCGGCACGTACCGCTTCGCGAAGGTTTGCCCTACGTTTTAGAAATCGACGGGATCCCGATCGAGCGCTGGATTGAAACCGCGTCGGAATTCGTTTCGAAAGGCTCCATCGACGCAGTTCGTTCGCGAGCAACCACACAAATTGCGAATTTAGGATTTTATCGAAAACAACTAGGTTTGGAGAATCGGCCGGTCGTCCGTGTGAAGCTGACGTCTGAAGATCGCGTGCAATCTGTCGAATTGCAACTGCCAATTAAAGATCGAATATATGGTCCATTACCAGTCGCACGGCCAGAATCAAAGCTGTTGGACGGAAATTTTGGATATATGTGGTTTCAAGTCGTATCAGGCCAATCAGAACAAATGATTATCGAGAAGATGCCCCAATTCAGGACGACGAATGGCCTGATCGTGGATCTTCGGGATTGCCATGGAGGTACCCCAGGGTCACTCACATTCTTGGCTGCCTTTTTACTACCTCCAGAAAATCACACGATGATCGCCGGAGCATGTGAAGTCGAAGAAGAAAATGTGAACGGAGGTCATGGGTTCTTCACTCCGAAAACACCCGGGATGAGAGAGGCTGAGATTAAACTAATGGCGGACTTTGACAAGCGCTATCATCCTACATGGATACCGCGCAATCGAAAAACGCCTCTCCACCGAACGTATATTCCCCTGACAAATCCCGTTGCCTCGGGGGCTCAATACATGCCGTGGGGTTTGTTGTTCGTTCGTTTAACGCAAATTCCTAAAATCTATCATTACGAAAAACCGGTCGTTCTGTTGGTTAACCATCGCTGCTTTTCGGGCGGGGAAATTTTGGCTGCCATGTTGCGAGACCTTCCCAATGTCACAATCGTGGGATCGCCGTCGAGCGCAGGAGGATGCGTCCCCAGTGGATTTAAACTGACCAAGACCGGGTTGGAGTTGGGTTTCGGAATCAGAGCTTGCGTGAGAGCCAATGGTGATCTAATCGACGGTAACGGAGTCACTCCTCATGTCGTGGTGCATCCCGATCCAGACTACTACTTTGGCGCACGCGATCGCGCACTCGAAAAGGCTGTCGAAATCATTCAATCCGGCGAAGCACGGCACTGAAAATGACCGATCCATCGTATCGCTTAGGGACTCTGGTTCGACATAGCGTGATCGCTTGTGGTCGCTGATGGGATTTCTACAATATGTCGAGATTGTTGTCGTTTGCACCCGTCAACCAACATTGCCGCGCTCTCTCCATGGCTTTGTTTCTCTACTGAAAGGGATTGCATCATGACTGCCAAAGTTCTCTTCACTGGCGCAACACACACGAGCGGTGGTCCCAACGGGGCCGCACGCAGCACAGATGGCCATCTGGATATCCTGTTGCCCGAGCCTCATCCAGCCGCCGAGCAGTTGTTCGGCGCCGCCTGGTCGGCCTGCTTTATCGGTGCCATCGAGTTGGCCGCTACCCGGAAGAAGATCTCGCTTCCAGGCACTCCGGCGATCGACGCCACGATCGAGGTGCTCATCGAAAATAACGCCTTCTTTCTACGGGCGCACCTCGATGTGAGCATTCCGGGTGTCGACCGCGGGGTTGCTCAGGAGCTGATCGATGCAGCCCACGGAATTTGCCCCTATTCGAAGGCGACCCGGGGCAACATCGATGTCACATTGACCCTTGCCTGACACTCGTAGAGAGTGACATCGTTTTCTTGAACCAAATCAAGAATCTTCCAAGACTAGGAGGCGAAGCAACACAACTTCCTGGGTCATCGGTCGTCATTTCCTCAAGCCAGGAATCCTGAACACGATCGATGACATCTGCATAGAAGGAGTTTCATCAAGGGCATTGGGTCTCGCGGCAGGGCAATCGCTTTTTTGAACGTAGCGTGGGCCAAAGCCCACGCTACGTTGCTCGTATCTTCAAACAGGCGATAGCCCTGAGTCTCTTGGCGAGCAGCGCAGCAATCGGGGGCTGGGCATGGTAAGCTTCAGTGGATTCCCGCCTTTGTCACAAGGCGACCAGGCGCCGCTGGCAGAATCTCCTTTTCCCATTGTGGTACCGTTTCCGGGTCGGAAAGCATCATGTCAGTTTTCAAAAGCGTGTTGGTCGGCATCGATCTGTTGCAGACAGAAGGGCTTGATTCGAGTAGTTTTTCTCCGCCGGTCGAAGAAGCGATCAAGCACGGGCTCTGGCTTGCCGAAAAAGCTTCCGCCAGTATCACTTTTTTCGCGGCCGTAGACATGCCGGAATCCAAGCTTCATGAGCGGAAAGCGGACGAGTCTTCCGGCGCCAGCGCGCTACTGCGGTCAGGCCGGCAGGCGCTCAATCGTCTTGTCGATTCTGCCAAACAGCGCGGTTTGACCGCCAAAGCCAAGCTGGTCTGCGGACAGGCTTGGATCGAGATTATCCGTGAAGTCGAGCAGTACGGGCATGACATCGTCATCGTTGGTACGCGCAACGCAGGGGCGGTGCGGCGGCTCTTGTTTGGCAGCACTGCCATGAAACTACTCCATAACTGCCCCTGCCCGGTTTGGGTCACTCGCCCCGAGCTGCGACCGTTCCCCCACAACATCCTGGTCACCAGCGATTTTAGTCCGGTGTCAGAGCTCACCGTCAAGCTGGGTCTGGCCATTGGAGAACTTGGCGGTGCCAAAGTAAACCTGCTGAACGCGGCCGACTATCTGCTCGACCGGAAGTATAGCGTCGGCCTATTACATACCAATACAGAGCTTTATCATGCGCGCGTCAAGGCGGAAGCACTCCAGCAACTGACCGACCAGTTGACCCGTGTTGCCGGTGGACAGCCGACAGCGACAGTCGAGTTTCACATCGTCGAGGGTGGAGTCGTCGCCGACACGGCGATCCTTGAGTTTATCGAACGTCATCAAATTGACTTGTTGCTGATGGGAACAATGGCTCGCGGCGGTCTTTCACGAGTCTCATTCGGCAACACGGCAGAACGTCTGGTGACACACGTGCACTGCTCGATGTTGGCGGTTAAGCCGGCTGACTTCAAGACGCCGATCGATTTAACTGCGACCGCACTACCGTAAACTCAGGCAATATTCGGACACTCTCCGATTGGGCTGACGAGGATCGAGTTTTGGAAGCTTTACCAATTTCCGGTTTATCCGAACAACTCCATGATCGGTTTGCCGGTGGTTAACGAGCGTGAGATCCCACTGGCGTCCTGTGGATTGTTGATCGAGATGTCCATGGCATGGTAGATCGTTGCTGCCAGTTCTTCGGGGCGCACTGGGTTGCTGGTGGGATACTCGCCGTATTTGTTGGACTTGCCATACACTCGCCCTCCGACGATGCCGGCTCCGGCGATAATCGCGGAGAAACATTGGGGCCAGTGCTGCCTTCCGGGCGGATCCTGCTTCAGAACGTAGGGAGTACGTCCAAATTCGCCGGTCACCACGACCAGCGTGTTCTCCAACATTCCACGCTCCACGAGGTCGGAAAACAGTCCGGCAAGAGCCTGATCCAGACGTGGCAAGCAGAAGCCCATCCCGTACGAACCGTTGCCGAAGGCGTTCCCCATTCCCATGTTTCCGCCGTGCATGTCCCAGCTGCTGCTCGGCGGGCCGTTCTTGTCATAGTCTGCCTGTCCGGTCCAGCCGTTGACCGTGACGAACCGGACGCCGGCTTCCACCATGCGCCGTGCCAGCAACAGGTTCTGGCCGAGAGGATGCATCCCGTAACGTTCGCGAACCTGCACGGGTTCCTGGCTCAGATCAAACGCCTGTCGTCCTTCGGCTCGTGTCAGGGCGTCGTAGGTCTTCTCACGCAGATCAGACCAGTCCACAACCTGCTGGTCCTTATCCAGCCTGGTGGACTCAAGCTGGCTCAGCAGAATCTTGCGCTGGCCAAATCGTTGCTCGTCGTACGAGTTATAAATATCGGGCGCCTTGAAGTCTGACATCGCGGGATGATTGTCCGCCGAGCCGACAAAAAGCGGCGCATATGCCGAGCCAAGATAGCCACCGATGCCAATGTTGGGTGCGCAAAAGACGGGGTGCCCCACACATTTAATGAGCCACGCATTGGAAACAAAATTGCGATCGCTGGGTTTGTGCTTGGCAACGTATGAACCCAGATAAGGTTGGTCGTCCGGCAGACCTTCCTGCACGCGCTTCGCTGACTGACCGCTGAGCAAATTATGCATCGCGTCGAAGTGATTGCTGATCGCGCCCGGATGTGACATGGAGTTGATCAGCGTGAAATGGTCGGTCAACTTGGCCAACCGGGTATGCATCTCATTGATCAGCATCCCCGGCACCTTGGTCGCAATGGGGTCATAAGGTCCGCGGTAATCGAGCGGTGCGTCCGGTTTCATATCCCAGGTGTCAACGTGACTCGGTCCGCCACAGAGCAGGACAAAGATGCAGGACTTCTTCGAGGCGACGGCTTTGCCAGCCATATCGACCTTGTCGGTACCGATTACGGCTCCCGGCAGGCCCAGACTGAGTGTCCCCAATCCGCTCGCGATAAGGGCCTGCCGCCGGTTGATTTGGAAATCGTTCATACGACAACTCCCGCGCCAGTGGGATGAGTCAAACGCAGAATATTCAATCAGACAGGTGTCAAATAGGCCGGTGGGTCGTCAGGGAAGCTGTCTCAACCATCCTTCATCCCACCGCGAGTTCCTGGCTGGATCGGTTAACATTCTAGCCGATTCACTCCTTCGAAACCATGTGCATTCGGAGATTCAACCAGCCTTGAACTTTATATTTGCCCCTGCTGGTATCACCTTTGCGTCGATCTATAATTTGGTGACAATGTGCAGCGTGAAGGCTGTTGTCGCGCATTGAGCAGCATACGTCTGAATCTCGATTGGTATTTCGACATGTTTGATCCGTACCGAAAATGGTTGGGGATTCTGCCAAAGGATCAGCCACCGAATTACTATCGGTTGTTGAGCCTTGAGCTTTTTGAAGATGATCTGGATGTTATCGAGGCCGCAGTCGATCGGACGATGGGATTCATTCGGCAGTACCAATCCGGAGAATACGCCACCGAAGCGGCTGCTTTGTTGAATGAAATCGCCCGCGCTCGTCTCTGTCTGCTCAAACCGGAGTCAAAAGCGGAGTACGATTCGAAACTGAAATCGGAAATTGGCGGCGTACAAGCCCCGACCAACACCACGGCCGCTGACGAACTCGATTGGGAGACCGTCAAGCTGACATCGCGTCCGCGTCGAACGGTTGCCCCAAAACGCAAAAAATCGAAAAAGAGATCGATCGCATCAACTCAATGGGTCATGGGCGGCGCCGCGGTCCTTCTCGTGCTTGTCGCTGGCTCGGTGCTTTCGATGTGGATTCAAAATATGCCTCCCGCCAGCAATGCGACAAATCTCGCTGTCGCGGAGCGCAAGAACCACACGCAAACGATTGCTGCGACGAACACCCCATCGGTTCCCTCGACGCCGCCCGAGAAGACGAGAGAGGAAATTGCTGATCAGGCGAAAAGCGATGAACAGGCAAAATCGGATGTTACTGAGCAGACGAAACCGGATCCAGCGCCTGCTGACACCACCGTGCCCTCGGCATCGAGTCCTTCCGCCGAGACGGTAAGCCGTTTTGATCCAGCGGCGATGACGAACCTTTTCCCGCGTGGGGACATGGAATTCGCAGGGTCGGATTTCAAAAGAGCCTTTATCATGGTCACGCCGGACGGAAAACCGTTTACTCTTAGCCGCTGGGCGAAAGACCCGCATAGCGGAAATGCCTGCCTGCATATTTCCGGCCATATTTTGGGCAAGGAACAATGGGCCTGTGTAAAGCTTTTCACGTTGGACATCCCACCCGGTAAAACGATCCACGGCAGTATGTGGAGGAGGGCAGATCACGGAACTGGCAATTTTCTGCTGGGCGGCTCGAATAATAAAGTCAAAGTGATGGACAAAGAGATTTACGGTCCGACCAGCAAAGAGTGGGAAGAGACAACTTGGAAGCTCACACCAGAAGAACTCAAAAATGCCACTCAGCTCGATATTGAACTCGTCACCTCCAAAGAGTTCGATGTGTACTTTGACGACATCTGTGTCTGGACCGAGTAACGATGAATTCCATCAAACAATTGCTATTGGGTACCTGACGATGTTTGACCCCTATCACAAATGGCTGGGGATTCCTCCCAAGGATCGGCCGCCGAATCACTATCGGTTGTTGAGTCTGGAGCTTTACGAAAACGATCCGGATGTGATTGAAGGCGCTGCTGATCGCCTGATGGGTTTCATTCGCCAATACCAATCGGGAGAACACGCGGCCTCTGCTGCAAACCTGCTGAATGAAATTGCAACCGCCCGGCTTTGCCTATTGAAGCCTGTGTCAAAATCGGAATATGACACGAAGCTAAAAAAAGAGCTGGCCACGAAAGAGGTCCGGCAGGAAGAAGTCGCTCTCGCTTCGTTGAACCTTGCGCGTGAGACAGCCGAATTGCCTGACTTGCCGGTGATTTCGAAGCGAACGCCCGCAATCAAACGCAAGAAATCGAAGAAACGTCATCCGCAGCAGTCGAAAGGAATCGCGGTCGCTGTCGTATTTGTTGCAGGCATCCTGTTGATTGCATTCTACATGAAAGCAGTTCAAAAAAATCCGGTGATTGAGATGACGCAGGAGTCGCCGAAAGCTGCCGGAGAAACGGCGGAAGCGTCGCGCGTTCCTCAACCGCAAGCATCGCAATCGAAGTTGGAGGCGGTGATCGCACAATCGACCGTGCAAAAAGACAAAGCGATAAAAGCACCTGCAGCTGCGTCGAACTCGGAGACCCTGCAGATTGGCACACCGGAAAAAATTGAATCGACATCACCCGAAACACAAGCGACATCGCCGCATATTGAACCGCGTGCCGATGATCAGAATCCCAGCGCAGATCCTTCACTCAGAGATGTCAAACTCAAAAACAGCTCATTCGAGACAGAGCTGGAACCGGCATGGAAGTTGGAAACGTTCGTGCCGTGGTCTCAGCAGGTGAAGATTGTTAACGACCTTGCGAAATCCGGCAAGTATTCACTCTTGTTCAAGGCCGATAAGCCGGATGATATACGATGCTTACAGATCGTGGCCGTCAAATCCAATACTCGATATCGACTTTCAGGTTGGGCAAAGACGGCAAAAGTAACAGTCATACAGGAGGGCGGCGGAGTTGGTGCCGTCCTTTCGGTGTCGGAGCTTGGTCTCAGTTCGTCGCTGATCGGTGACAACGATTGGACGGAACTGAATTTCGAATTTGATACTGGTCCCCTGAAACAAATCGAACTGGGACCTCGTCTTGGCTTTTTTGGCAGCGTCTGCACTGGCGCGGCATGGTTCGATGATATTCGGTTAACAGAAATGGCTCCCCGCCTTCAGTAAGCCTTCAGACCCGTTTCTCCACATGAGTGGTGACGGAGGGACACTCATTCAAGAATCTTCTTAAGTCGTTCTTCCCAGTCCTTCATTTCCACATCGGTGAGCCCGGTGCTTCGTTCGATTTCTAACTTGACCTTGAGTTTCAGATCAGGCACCCGCCCCTCGACATGCAGGCGACCGTTTTCTTTGTAGCTGAATAGAACTTCCACAGTGGTATTGGCCGGAAGGTTCGGTGGAAGATCTCGAATGACGCATTTTCCAATCGGTGTCGAATTTCGTCCCGCCGAATCGCCGCCTTCGATGACATTGATCGCGATATTTTTCTGACCGTCTCTTGCCAGTCGAAAGCGTTTCCCTTTGGTGACGGGAAGCCTGGTGTTGCGGGGAATGATGACGGAATTCACGGGACGACCTGTCGTCGAATCTTTCGAAAGAACTCCCAGGTCGTGCGAGTTGACATTCGTGACGCTCATCGCGGGTTTTTCGAGACCGCTTGACCTCGATTTGGCGATCAGCAATCCTGCATAAAGCGCTGCCCCGTGGGCCACGGCCTCGTCGGGCGACAATGATCGATCCACTTTTTTTCCGGAGTCTTCTTCGAGCATCTTTTGAACCATGGGCATGCGACTCGAACCGCCAACAAGCAGTAAACGGGTGATATCTTTCCATCCCAACTTCGCGTTGGTCAGCACGTTGCGAATCGTAAACCGCGTTCGTTCGAGTAGGTCCGCCGTCATCCCTTCGAACTCGGAACGAGTAATCGGCAATCGCAATCCGTTTCCCAGGTGTTCAAAATTGATTGTTACTTGCTCACGAGCTGACAAAGCACGTTTCGTATCTTCTGCTTCTTTCAGAAGCCTCTGTCGGCCAGCCGGATCGGTGGACGGATCGATGTTGTGATACTTTTCCTTGAACTTTTGAGAGATGTAATCCGCCAGTCGACGATCCCAGTCGATCCCCCCCAGATAGACGTCTCCGTCGGTGGCAATCGCTCGAAAATCCGTACCCTCAATTTCCATCACCGTGATATCGAACGTTCCGCCACCCAGATCGTAAACCAGAATGGTCTCTTTTTGGCGCGCTTCACCTTTCGCGTCGAGAAAGCCGACCTGGTATCCATAAGCGATCGCGGCAGCCGTTGGTTCGTTGATGATGTCCAGCAACTTTAATCCAGCCAATTCAGCGGCATTCTGCGTCGCCTTTCTTCGCGGTTCGTTGAAGAATGCGGGAACAGTCACTACGACTTCGCGAATCGGCCCCAGTTTCAACTCCGCGTCGCGCTTCAACTTTTCAAGAATAAACGATTGAATCACTTCAGGGGGCAGGCTTTTGCCACCGACTTTACGCGAATAGAAAGTGCTGCCCATATCGCGCTTGGCGAATTCGGCGATCAGGTCCGGTTCGAATGCCGCGGCCTTCACCGCTTCCTTCCCGACCACCGCCGTGCGATCGATTAAGACAACACTGGGTGTAATCAGATCTCCTTCCGCATTCGGAATTGTGCATGGTCGGCCGGTTGCGTCGAGATACGCAACGACGGAAAACGTCGTTCCCAGATCGATACCGACAGGAATCAATGGATCTGCCATGTTGATCCTTCGTGCTTAGAATTCTCGAAAGTCATTCTGTGGAACCAATTTGACATTCAGAAAGCCGCCTCTTCAATCATTACCGAGTTCTCGTTTGTTGAGAAGCCTCGGTCTCGATCTTGTCTTGAGACTTTAATTGTCATCGACCGCCAGCTTGGCGCGTTGCGAGCACAACGGCCCGTCATATGGGCGTCGAAATCCGCCAGCATCCACCGAGCGAGTTCCAGGAATCTGGTGACTCGCTATGGCGATTGGCCTGCCAGTATGGCTAGCGGGAGGCCGGTGAAAAAATATTCACTGTCAACGGCGGTTGCTGGTGTTGGGAGATCCAGGCTCGATACTTTAGCGAAGCAACCGGCCTTTTGGATTGGTATCATGCGCGAACACGTCTGGGATACCGCCAAGAAGATTGAATCGGAGACAAAAGCTTGGGCCAAATTGGCATGGGGATGATCGAGCCCACCTGCGATAACCTCGTTGGTCTGAGATTGAAAGGATCCGGCATGCATTGGACCGATCTGCGTGCATCGGTCGTAATGCCACTCCGAGCAACTGACCTTAACGGAAAATGGAATTGATTCTGGAATTCGATTGTACTGTCCATTTGAACTCCAGCGACGACCTGTCACGCACAATTGATACGGGACTACCGGTTCTGACTGCCGAACACCGGCTCGAACGGCTAAAATCGAGCGACACCGATGCAGCAGGGTTCAACATTAAATGGCGAAGAGTAACACCACTGGAAACCTGTACGACCCACGTAGGGGCGATCAAGCAATCAGTACTCATCGCCTGCAACTCGACAGCAAACCTAGCGATCCGGCCCGCACCAATTATTTTTCCATTTACTTTATCGAATCCGGCTCCGGAACATTTTGGGCGGACTCTTCCAGTTTTGAGTTTGTTCCTGATTCGCTGTTGTTCCTCGTTCCGTATCAGCACGTCCGCTTCGTTCCGGATGGCTCTGTTCGCGGAGTGGTCATCCAGTTCCACGCCAACTTTCTCTGCGTCGAGACATTCCATGCCGAAGTTGGTTGTAGCGGCATCTTGTTCAACGATCCCTACGGCACTCCCGTGGTCACGTTGGACGAAAGTGTGAAAGCGGAAGCGACCAACCTGATCGAACGTATTCGGAAAGAGCAAAGCGAGCATGATCTTGCCTTTGGCGAGGTCATGCTTGCTTACCTAAAGGTGCTGCTGATCCTCGCTGCACGTCTCAAGTCACCCAAAGCGGGCGTCTGCGCGCCTGGAGCGAATGACCTTCGACATCCGGTACTTGCCCAACTACGTGAAATGATCGAGCAGAACTTTCACACCTTGCATTCACCCGCCGAGTACGCCAAACGGCTGCACATGACAGCGAAGACGCTCGGCAGGATCGTTCGAGAACACATGGGTACCACGCCAACCGATCTGATCCGTAACCGCATCCTGATCCACGCCAAGTGGCAGCTTCTTCACACTCTGAAGCCCGTCAAGGAAATTTCACTGGAGCTTGGCTTCAGCGACGAACTGTACTTCAGCCGTCTGTTCAAGAAGGTGACCGGTCATTCCCCGACCTTCTTCCGAGAGTTCGAGACGGAGATTCGAGGTGGGAGCAATCTGTCCATGTTTTCGGCCAATCAACCCATTCTGCAATCAGCCGCAGCTTCCGATACTTGAGACATGGCGGCGAGCGAACAAACGACTCGCTATTCTTGGCTCTAACCGGAGATAAAAAATGGGCGTGTCGAGGCTGTTTGAACTGGCGTCTCGGATGGACAAGTTGGGCGTGACTGTGACCAGAGTGGGACTGATCGTCGTGCTGCTCTGGATTGGGGGACTGAAAGCGTTCCGCTACGAGGCTGACGGCATCGTGCCGTTCGTCGCCAACAGCCCGGCCATGAGTTTCTTCTACGCCGACCCCGCCACCTACAAGGCCCACAAGAACCCGGAAGGGGCACTGGTTCATGAGAATCGGTCGTGGCATGAGGCGAACCGGACTTACGAGTTCGCTTACGGTCTCGGAACCGTGATCGTCCTGTACGGCCTGCTGCTTTGTCTCAATCCGTGGCTTCCGCAGGCAGCTGCGGTTGGCAGCTTTTTGGTCTTCATGATGTCGTTCGTAACGCTATCGTTTCTCGTCACGACACCCGAATGCTGGGTTCCGGCTCTCGGCGATGCCCAGCACGGATTCCCGTATTTGAGCGGGGCCGGGCGGCTTGTCATCAAAGACGCCATTATGATGGGAGCGGGCTTGGTGACGATGGCTGATTCAGCGAAGTCATACCTCCGAAAACACGCATCCTTCGTCTAACGCATTTGAACTATGGGGGACGGGATGTGTGCACCAGGGGGCCAGGCCGAAACGAAGAATCTGAGGATCGCTTCACTGCTGTTCGTGCAGCCACAAAAAAATGTATACTCACTCATCGGTACCGACAGAACACGTTTCAAAGGAATTCGCCAACTATGCCTTACAAAATACGTTTTCCCATGGCCTGGTTGTTTCTCTGTTCGCTGCAAGCAGGGATGGCTGCAGATATCCCGGACTGGCGTTCGTGGCGCGGACCGGTTGGGAATGGCAGCGTCGAACAGGGAAATTATCCCGTCAGGTTTGGTGCTGACAGCTATCTCTGGCGCACCGAATTGCCCGGCAAGGGTTGCTCGACGCCGATTCTGCTCAATGGGATGATCTACCTGACGTCACCAGCCGATGCCAATGACGCACTGCTTTGCTACGACTCCCACGGCTCGGAGAAATGGCGTGCAGTTTTCGGCAAAGAGAATCCTGGGAAGCACCGCAATGGATCGGGATGCAATGCGTCACCGGTCACGGACGGAAAAGCCGTGTTCGTGTACTTCAAAAGTGGCGCGTTTGCGGCCGTTGAGCTCGATGGAAAGGTCCGTTGGAAGACCGACCTCGTCGAGCGTTTCGGGAAGGACACGTTATTTTGGGATCACGGAACTTCGCCCGTGTTGACCGATCGGTACGTCGTCATGGCTCGCATGCATCAAGGCGAATCGTGGCTGGCCGCATTCGACAAGGAAACCGGCGAAATCGTCTGGAAGGTCGCACGCAATTACTCGACACCCACGGAATGCGACCATGGCTACGCAACGCCGCTGGTCATTCAGTATCAGGGGAAAGAGTCGATCCTCGTTTGGGGAGCGGAACATATTACAGTTCACAACGCGACCGATGGGCAGGTGACGTGGTCGTGCGGCAATTTCAATCCAGACGGCAACAAGTTGTGGCCGGCGATCGCCACGCCCGTGATCGTCGGGGACATGGTGGTGATCGCGTACGGTCGCAACGATCGTGGAATTCCGCGACTGTACGGCGTTCGACTGACGGGAAGTGGCGACGTCACCGAGACCAATCATGTGTGGAAGCGTGACGATGTGGGCACGTTCGTCCCGACGCCAGCTCTTTATAAGGGGCGCATCATTCTTGTCCGAGACCGCGGCGAAGTCGCGTGTATCGACCCCGGCACCGGCAAGACGATTTGGGAGGGAGAGTTCCCCAAGAATCGGGCGAATTTTTACGCCTCGCCGCTTGTCGCCGGAGACAATCTGTACGCGCCGCGCGAGGACGGTACTGTGTTCGTGACAAGCGTCGCCAATGACAAATTCGAATTGTTGTCCGAAAACGACATGTCCGAATCCGTCATCGGTTCGCCCATCCCGGCTGCGAACCGCATTCTCATTCGCGGCGAAACGCATCTCTTCTGTGTTGGCGCAGAAGAATCGGCAAAGTAAACCACTGC